>Ga0206683_10000007_pt1 | contig 133909 bp, 189 predicted proteins | sample M280m12015metaG_FD_155483 | JGI IMG/M metagenome (GOLD analysis project Ga0206683, IMG submission 155483) | Ammonia-oxidizing marine archaeal communities from Monterey Bay, California, United States - M2 80m 12015 | ecosystem: Environmental > Aquatic > Marine > Intertidal zone | place: USA...
ATTCAACTTTAAATTGGTGTAGGAAAACATGACTAGAGACTTTACAAGAGACCTTTTTGCGTCAACATATAAAGATGATTTTGCTGATAGTGACAACTACCACAGAATTCTTTTTAACAATGGTCGTGCACTACAAGCTCGTGAATTAACACAGATGCAAACCATTACCCAAAGAGAGATTTCTCGAATGGGTAGAAACATCTTCAAAGAAGGTGCGGCAGTCAACCCAGGTGGTGCGACTTGTAATAACGGATATGAGTTTATTAAACTCCAAGGAGACCTTCCAACCAATTCAATTGTTGGTACGCAGTTTACGTCAACAAGTAACTCCATTATTGCAGAAGTTCTTGAGGCTATTCCAAGAGTATCAGAAGCTGAACCAGCTACAATCTATGTAAGATATATAAGCACGTCAGGCGGATCAAGTGGAACTGCACCAGTACGTGTTTCAGCAGGTGATACACTATCAGGTGGTGGTGAGACACTTACTGTTCAAGCAACAAACACTGTTGCTAACCCATGTGTTGGTCAAGGTACTAGAGTTTCTATCCACGCAGGTGACTTCTTTGCTAACGATAGATTTGTATTTGCGGCAGAACAATCATTAATTATTTCTAAGTATACCTCAGACGCAAATGCTGTTGTTGGTTTTAAGGTTATACAGGATATCGTCACAGTATCTGACACTTCGGCGTTATATGATAACTCAGGTGCCACACCCAACTTATCTGCCCCAGGTGCTGATAGATACCGTATTAGATTAATCATTGCTGATCAGGCTAATGTCGCCGCAGATGAGAACTTTATCTACATCTGTAAGGTCACGGATGGTGTGATCGTTTCACAAGTTGAACCAACAGACAACTACAATACAATTGAAGATAGAATGGCTCTTCGTACTTCAGAAGAATCGGGGAACTATATTGCTAAAAGGTTTACTGTAAGTTTTGATACTAATGAAACTGATGCAACCAATCTAGACTTTGATATTACTCCGGGTGTTGCGTATGTGGATGGTTACAGGGCAGTTATCAACTCTCCTTTATCAATTCCAGTTCCAAAGCCTAGAACAACAATCACAGAAAACAATAATGTTGTAGCGGCGGCATACGGTCAGTATGTTATTTGTTCTGGAAACAAAGGTCTACCAAACATTGAGACATTTGCTGAAGTAAATCTATATCCTAACACAACAGGTACAGGAACTGTTATCGGTACTGCACGTGTAAGAGCAGTTGAAGAAGATGGTTCTAACTTTAGAGTTTATCTATTCGATATTAAGATTAATGCTAACAAGAACAAAAACAATGTTAAGTCGTTGGGCAGTGGCTCTACAGACTATATGACACTGGTACTTGAAAACTCACTAGCGGCGTTTAAAGACGAAGCGTCTACAAGTCTATTATTTCCATTGCCAGAAGATCGTCCAAAAGTTATTACAGATATCTCATTAACTACACAGCGTAAACGTAGTGCGGTTGTTTCTGGTCAATCTGGATCCCTTACACTAACCGCAACAGGCGAAACCTTTGCGGATACTAGTGCTTGGATTGCGGCACATGCAGACTCAGATATCAACACAAACATCACATTCAGTGGTGCTGGTAGTACATCAAGTACAATCGGTGGTGACATTCCAGATGGTACTTATGAGATCTTAACATATGTTAACAAGTCGGCTGGTACTGTTAGAACTAAAAGCATAACAGAAGTTACAGAAACTATTACTCCAGACGCATCTGGGCATTTAAACTTTACAAACGCTGATATTAGTAGCATTGAGAGAATTACTCTTGCAGATTCAGATGGTGCTGATCTAACAACGTCTTATGACTTAGATAACGGTCAACGTGACTTTGCTTACCTAAATGGTAGAATGCTTAAGAAAGCTGGAGTTACACAATCGGCTGATGTGTTTGTAAGATATAAACACTTCACACATGGCGCATCTGGTGACTTCTTTGCTGTTAACTCTTACACTGGACAAGTTGACTATGGTGATATTCCATCATATACTCAATCAAATGGGACAGAAGTTAATTTAAGAAATGTCCTTGATTTCCGCTCAACAGTTAACTCGTCAGGTAACTTTGGTTCTGGTGCTCGTATTAATGAGATGCCTAAAAATACAAGTTTGATCACATGTGATGCGGAATACTACTTAGGTAAAAAGGTACGTGTTGTTATCGATAAAGAAAGCAACGTTACTGCAATTGAAGGTGAACCGGGCGTAAAGCCAATGTTACCGCCAATTCCTACAAATTCTTTAGATCTGTTCCATGTGAACATGAACCCATTTACAATTAATGACTCAGATGTATCATCCACTACTATTAGAGCTAAACGCTTTACTATGCGTGACATTGGTAAGATCGAAGAACGTATTGACAAACTAGAAGAAGCTACAGCATTGAGCCTTCTTGAACTAGAAACTAATTCGTTTAATGTTCTTGACGCAAGCGGAAACAACAGAACTAAATCAGGTTTCTTTGTGGACAACTTTGCTGATCAAGCAAGATCTTTCCAGTCGGCAGACTATAGGGCATCTATTGATCCAGAGGCTAAAATAATGCGCCCTTGGTTCTCAGAAGCAAACATTAGAATGCTTTACGATAGTGACCTATCTACAGGCGTAGTTCTTAAAGGTGACAGCGTTTACCTTAATCACACAAACCAAAACTATGTTGATCAGGCACAAGCCACAGAATTCATGAACATTAACCCATTTGCGGTTATTATTGGTCAAGGTTTCATTGAGCTATCTCCTGCTTCAGATGAGTGGGTTGATGTTGATCGTAAACCAGATCGTGTTGAAGATGGTGGTACAAGACTACGTAATAATGGTACTGCAACACTTTGGAACAACTGGAGATGGAATTGGGTTGGTCGTGAAGATCAGCTAGAGGTTGGGTCACAGCTTGCATCACAGACAGTAGGAAGAACTACTTCAGTAGATAGAGTTGTTGCATCAGAAACGGTTCGTGAATTTGTTGCGGATCGTGTATTGGATGTTGCTTTCATTCCATTCATGAGATCTAAGAAAATAAGTTTCCGTGGATTTGGTCTCAAACCAAATACTCAGGTCTATGCATTCTTTAACGATAAACCAATTGCAGATTGGGTAAGGGCAGAAACATTTACAAGATTTGCCAATACTGTTGACGATTATGGTAACCAATATAAGAATGCTACTGAGCATCCAGATGGAAAGTCTACACTTACTACAAATGCAGAAGGTAATATCGAAGGATCATTCTTTATTCCAAACGGTACAACTAAGTTTAGAACAGGTACACGTGAGTTTAAAATTCTAGACATTAGTGTTGCCAACGAAGATGATGCGACATCTATTGCGGTAACACCATTTACATCATCTGGTATATTGGAAACAAGACAGGCAACATTCACATCTACTCGTGTGCTTACTATTGGTGGTTCAACTACTACTGTCCCAAGACCAAGAAGAAATCCTCCCGCAAGAACACAGGCTTCTTCTACTCGTAACCGTAACAGAAGATGTGATCCATTGGCTCAAACATTCATGGTTAATGAGACTGAAGGTTTATTTGTAACTCGTATCGGTGTTAGGTTCCAGTCAAAAGATCCAACTGTTCCTGTTATTTGTCAGATCAGACCAACAGTTAATGGCGTACCATCGGCAGATGAAATTGTCCCTAACGGAGTTAAGTCTTTGTCACCAAGTGCAATTAGTACAAGTGAAGACGGAACTGTGGTCACATACTTTGACTTTGATGAGCCTGTATACTTAAATGGTAACACAGAGTACTCCATGGTATTACTAGCTGATACAACTGGATATCATGTATTTGTTGCAAAAGCAGGAGATCTTATCGTAGGATCTACGGAGAAACGTGTTACTAAACAACCTACATTGGGTTCATTATTTAAATCTCAGAACGCAAGAACTTGGTCGGCAGATCAAGAAAGAGACTTGACATTTACACTTGATCGTGCTAAGTTTGACACTGACGGTGGTGATGTTGTTCTTGAGAATGCCAATGTACCAGTATATACTTTAGATCCAAATTCATTAGAAACCACAAATTCATCAGGTACTATTAAAGTATTTGCAATTGGTCATGGTCTATTAGTTAACGATAAGACAACAATTGCAGGTGCAGTAGCATTCGGTGGAATTGCGGCGGCAAATATTAACGGTCAAAGAACAGTGACTAAGGTAGATGGTTATGGATTTGAATTTACGGCAGGTGCGTCAGATGTAGCATCATCTACTGTAGCAGGTGGTGGTAGTGCAGTGACTATAACAAGAAACATTGAAATCGATACTGCGCTTCCTTACTTCGAAACATTATCCCCACCTTCAACACTGATTTCACATTCAGCTAAGTTTACAACAGGTAAGTCTTTTGCTGGTACCGAAACAGCATATACTAAAGATGGACTTTACACACCTATCTCTAATAGAAACAATAACGTATTCTTAACACCTAGAACTATTGCTTCTTCAGAGAACTCAGCATTAAATATGAGTGGTGCTAAATCTATCACACACAAGATCAATCTAAAGACTAACGATGATAAGGTGTCTCCTGTAGTAGATTTACAACGTGCATCTATAACTGGTATTAAGAACTTAGTGGATAGACAGGTTGCTAGTGGTGCGGCAAATAACGAAAACGTTCCTCTAGAATACATTGCAGAAACAAATCCAACTGGTGGTTCTAGCTTATCCAAACATATAACTCAACCAGTTTCTTTAGAAGAAAGTGCTGTTGGGATTAAGATCCTTATAGGTGCTAATAGACCAAGTGCATCAGACTTTGATGTTTACTATAGAACGAATGCTTCAGATACTAATGCGGCAGGTAATCTTCTAGACTCAACATGGGTGTTGGCAACTAAAGAAACTGAAGTCCCATCAGATGAAAATCCTAATGTGTTCAGAGAATACAGATACCTTGTTGGGGGAGATGGTGGTACTATGGATGCCTTCTCACAATTCCAAGTTAAGATTGTTCTACAGTCTAGTAACACATCAACACCGCCAGTAATTCAAGATCTACGAATTATTGCATTGGGTGTATAATGATTAAGGTTGAAGGGCATTCGAATTTAAGAAGAGATCCAAATTCGGGTGCTATAATCAATATAAATAAAGATGAACTCTCAAGTGCAAGATCAAGAAAGATCCAACAGAAGAGAAAAGAACGAGAAGATAAACAACTGAAAGCAGATGTAGAGACCTTACAGAATGAGATAAGTGACATCAAACAACTGTTGACTCAAATTGTAGAGAAAATTTAAATGGCTAGAACTTACGTAAATCTTACAGATACTGTATCTGCTTTCAAAAACAAAGTTAACGAGATCTCTTATGATGTCGGGGATATCACATTGATGTCCACTTCGGGGGGTGACAGTGATGTTGTACAGGCCATTAACTCTTTGGATAGTGACATTGGTGGAATTTCCAACCTAACAACAACAGACAAGTCTAGTATCAAATCAGCTATTAACGAACTTGATGCTGAGATTGGTGCCGCTACTTTAACAACTAGTGCAACCACACTCAAAGGTGCGATTAACGAACACGAAACACAAATCAATAACCTTGATAGTGACATAGGTACAAGAGGTTCTTTGACTACAGATGCTGATCAAAACATTGTAGTTGCGATTAATGAAGTGGATGCTAATGCCTCAAGTGCACTAACAAAAGCGAATGCGGCAGAAACATCTCTAGGTACGATTTCACCAGCTGTTATGGGAACTACAGCAAGTACAGTAGGTGCGGCTATTGGTGAGATCCATGGACAAGTAGATAGTGCGGCGACAGTTGTTGGTGCTCTAGGTTCATTGGTGACAACAGCTAAAGGTAGTATTGTTGCGGCTATTAATGAAGTAAAGATTGATGGAACAGACTCTGCCGAAGTTGTAGATATCTTTAGTGCGGCTAACACTGGCACAGGATATGGTACTCTTTCATATGGTGACGATGGTGTCTACACATATGCTAAAGTAACGAATGCCAATATCCGAAGTGCTATTTCAGCAGGCGAAGGTATAGACATTGCGAGTGGGGTTATCTCAGGCGAAGATGCTTCATTGACTAACAAGGGTATTGCCTCATTCGACTCAGCATCATTTGATGCTACTAGTGGTCACATTGCCATCAAGGCAGGATCGTTAGATGCTAATTTGATTGAGGATGGATCTATTACTGCGGCTAAATTGGGAACAAACGCCGTAACTACTATTAAGATTAATGGTTCGGCTGTCACCACAGCTAAGATTAATAACTCTGCCGTTACAACTGACAAGATTAATAACCTAGCAGTCACAACTGGTAAGATTGCGGCAGATGCGGTAACATATGCTAAACTACAAGACTTAGTTACTGCAAATAGAGTATTAGGAGCAACATCTGCGGGTGTCATTGGCGAAACTCAAGTAGTAAAGGCAATGATTGGTGCTGATGCTGTTGATGGAACTAAGATTGAAGATGATGCTATTGCTTCAGAACATATTGCAGATGATGCAGTAACTGGAGATCACATTGCAACAAACGCCGTAACTTCGGATGGAATAGCCGCAGGTGCAGTGGGTGAGAGCGAAATTGGTGATGATGCAGTCTCTCAAGCAGAACTAAAAGACGTTGTTACATTAGTGATATATAGTAGCGATGGAACAGCAGTGAAGACACTATATGGTGCAGGAAGTTAATTAGATGGCAGTTAGAACTCCTCTTATATTAGATGGGTCGAACAATCTCATAGAGATGTCTACGGCTCAAATAAATGCAGTTAAAAATAGATGCAGATATTTGTATGGAGCCTCTCCATCTGTTACACTATCACGTGTTGCGTCTAATGGTGGGTTGGGCAATCTTTCTGATACACGTAAGCAAGCTGGTGCCATGTCAACAAGCGTATCATCATTACCGAGTGAAGCAACTACGGCGGAACCATCCACAGTTACGGTTCAACGTGCTCATATTAGTGAAAGTAGAACCAATACATCGGCTACGGCAGATACTAATAATGTTGCATTTCCAGTCTATCAGACAAGTGGTAATATCCAAGCCATGACTTTGACTGATGTTTATGATACATTTATCTATCCTGCTATTGACACGATTACAGGTGCCGCTGGACAACCAGGAACATATTACATTCATACAGCCACAACACTAAGTGGATATACTGCGGTATCTAATTCCATAGTATATGCTGATACAAGAGCCAACACATCAGCATATACGGCTGGTGGTATTGGTGAGACATTAGATCAACCTACTACAATTACTAACTACTATCTCCTAGCGGCTGATAACATTTCGGCTCCTTCTATGGAACAGATGTTGTTTATCAGAAACTCAGATAAGAATATAGAACAATATACTCAGGCAGAGATGGATGGGTGGCTACAGAACTGCATGAGACATGTCGCATCTGAAGTAACTGGATCGAAGATATCATACAATCTTAATGGAAGTGGAACTAATCTAGGATCTGGTATGGCAGATACTATCCTTAATGGCGCTGGTAATCACCAAACACGTTACGTTGGTCTTGATGACTATCGTGCACAGGAATTCCCTAACGGTTCTGCCGTAACTGCAACAACTCACAGACTTAAAATGGAACAGGTGTAAAATGACAATACACAATTTAGAAATTAGCACAGCACACTTCACTAACAATGAACGTACCGAGATTGAGGTAATGCTCTTCAGCGAAGACTCGACTGAAGATGACGTGGTTCTTATTCCCTTTAGCATCGAAGCTAAGGATGGAGATGCTGATTATGATTGGTTATTGAGTAAGATTGATATTGACCAAATTCATGAGAATACCTTCAACAAGTTCCGTAGAGAGAATGAAGAATTCCGAGAGATGATCATTGCCACTGGCAAAGAGATGGAATTGATCGTTGCTGACAGTTTAGAAGGAAACATGCATGGGGCTTTAATTGATGCACTATTTGAAGAGTATGATGAAGAAGAGATGAAAGAAAGTCTATTTCTAATTAAACTTAAAGTCTTTGAAATGGACATTATCAAAACAAGTAAAGACCGTGAGACTAAGGCGAAGCTTAGAAAGGCTAAAACCTTTATTGACGTTGTGAAGTATACAGCAATGCTTATCTCACCCGAAAAATAGATCAAACTTCTTATGAACAAAGTGTAAAAAGTGTGAGGCAGAAGTCATCTGTTGCTCATTATGATCTACTATGAAGTTCCAAGGCATTCCAATGTTAGTAAAAGGTAAGCCATACTTCTCTACAATGTAAGAGAATATAACTTCATTGTTCAATACCCAATTCTTACTCATCTTTTCTGGATAAACATTATCTTCTAATGCTTCATTGAATGTAAGTACAGCCTCTACAGATCTTTCTGCAAAGTTTAAGTTACGGATACATTTAGAATTCATTAACAAAACACCTGTATTAATACAACTTTGTTTTCCAACAATGTCGTGAAGAAGAAGCATGGCTTGTTTGTTAATAGCTTTGCTATACATGTCCATAGAATTCCACTCGAAATCATCTTCTAAACGCCAACGTAATACTTTCCTTGTATCTCCTATTACATCTATGTCAAATGAACATATAGTGTTTAAATCAAACCTATCGAAGATGTTTACTGTGGTGTTTGGTATGACATCAAAATCTAGGTACATTACTTGATCGTACTTATGTCCTAGCTTTTCAAACATATTAAGCTTTTCGAACTGTACGTCAATGTAGTCTGTTGAGTTTGGTTTGAATATCTTATAGTCTGCTCCACACAGATCCGCATACTCTTTCTGCTTATTTTCTAATTGGTCTGCATACTTAGAGAACTGTTGCCTTTTAAAGTCAGGTACAGAGGCATGATCATCAAGATCATTTCTATATAAACTGAATATTATTCTTTTCACACCATTGCCTCACATAATCAAAGTCCTTACTAATACAATGTACGAACTTTGCATCTTTAGTTATATAGCTCCACTTGTCCATAAGGTGGTGCCAATAACCTAACTCTTGATAAGGAACATTGTTTAAGTATGTCTTAGTTCCCCATACAGTTTCGTTATCATAACCAAACATGTAACTAATAGTATCTGGATAGAACTCGTCAGATATCATACTTTCCATAGTGTCGAGAGTTTCTTCAAAGTCATCAAAGTATTTAAGCTGTTTTAGATGTTCTCGTTTTGCCCCCACTATTGCAGTGTTGAATACATCAGGTTGGTCTAGATTTACGTCATAGTCTGCAAGAAGACATTTACTATTCCACATCTTAGCCATAGGAGATCTTACACCATGTGTGTACGAAAGAGTTGATGATTTGATTATAGGCTGTTGACCATTGGCAGTACCAGTCATAATAGCAATGCCTTTAGATAGATCTATCTCTTCAAAGAAGTTTAGATCCGTGACAGGTATTACATCAATGTCTAGGTAAAGAACTTCATCATACTCTTCCGACAAGTTCATCATTAGGTGGATCTTGTAGAAGTTGATGATATCATAATATGAGATCTGTGGATAGTTATCCTCAAACCATTTAGCATACGTATCAAATGCTTCATCTTTGGTGTAGTGTTTATATTCTACACCTATCTTATTAGCATAATGTTTCTGACTTGTCAATAGCCAATCGTAATTATCGGCAAACTTCTCCTTAGAGCTATGGTGTGATACCAACAACTCATTGGGGATTTCGATGTAGAAACTGTATATAACTCTACTGATAGCCAATTACCATAAACCTCTTATATCCATTAGCCATAGTCAAGTTTCCTTTGTACAGCACATCTGTTATTTCAGAAGTTTCGGCAAGTTCATCTTCACTATTTACGCAGTTTATATGCTCTTCGAGATGGTGCATATTGTTACTTTGTAACACATATAAACATCCCATTTTAGGATTCTTATCTTTTAACAATTGAGGTAGTGGTGGCATATGTTCAGATGATGTGTTTATTAGAATATCTAGTGTATGAGATCTAGGATTATTATCCAAGAAATTTGCACAAGTGCCAATCAGTCGAACATCTTTATCTAGCTTCTTTTCGTTAGCAATCTTATGAAACACTGATATAGCATTTTCGTCAAGGTCGATATTTTCTATAAAGTCCAGATCGCCTTTAAAGATATCCAGAAGAATGTTGATTAATGGAAATCCAAACCATCCACCCACTAATTGGATTCTTTTCTTTTTCTTCCTTTTGAATTTGACTTTACCTAACTCATGCCCAATCCATTCTTTACTGGCACTTTGATTAGGCGACATACTGTCCCAAAAGTGAGGAATATCATAGTCCCTATTGATAGCAAACATCAGTGCTTGAAACTGTTCTGGTCTCATATGAGGTTGCAATAGATCTCTCACGGCATGAATAGATTTGCCCAAATCATCTACAACATCGTTCAGCTTCCATATACTATTCCAAGCAACTCTATTAATTCCAGTAATGTTCGAAACCATTATAACCCTCATTGTCTAATATATAATCGTTTTCAGCCTTATCGCTCCAACGCTTTCGTCTCCACCCATTAAAGATACATATCGTATGGTCTTCACTGTAGTACAACTTCTCAGGGCCAGGAGTACCATATGTGTACCAATAATCATTCTCATCTATACCATATGCTCTTGAGTAGATCTCTCCTCTTGGGAAGAAAGTTAACTTTTCTGAATGATCAAAATTAAGATACGAATCAATTCCTCTATATTTCAGTAGATAGAATTCGATGTCTGCGTGAAACGTATTCCATATTTCAGTAAGATCTCCGCTCCAAACTAAGACAGATGAGTTTAGATTCATATCAAAACCTTTCTTAGCAATAGGCTTAATATCTTCCAACCAAGGCTTCCAATACGCCTTAATCATCATAAGCTTATCTTTCTCAACGTAATCTTTGTAGTGCGTTATATCACCCTGTATAACGTTATCAAGATCAAAGAACATATTTACTTCATCAGTTTGTTCTCGAAACAATACAAGCTTCCACCACCAAACCTCAAGGTCTAATGACAAGTCAAGAGGAATGATCTTAATGTCAGGGTGAATGTCTGTAGGATCTTCGGTATGACACACGAATGTAAACTCCTCATGGAAGTTCTTACACACCATCTTGTATAGTCTATTCACATGCTCATGACTAAACTTATCTCCCCACTTTACGCACGATATAATCATTAATTATTACCATATCCATTTTTGTGTTATTGAAAGTATATAGGGCTTCTTTAGGGGTCTCTACAATAGGTTCTTGACAATTGAAGCTAGTGTTAAGTACCATAGGAATGCCAGTGATATTATAGAACTCGCTAATCAACTCATGATACTTAGGATTGTCTTCTTTACTAACAGTCTGTATTCGGGCAGTACCATCTTCGTGAGTAATCCCAGGAACCTTATCAGATTTGACAGGACAGATCCTTGACATATATGGGCTTGGTTGATTAGTATCAAAGTATTCTTGATAATGCTCTACGAGAACAGATGGTGCAAATGGCCTAAAGTCTTCACGGTTCTTAATTGTATGATTAATGATGTTTTTGATCTCAGGGTTACGTGGATCTGCAAGAATACTACGATTACCTAATGCCCTATGCCCACTCTCAGACTTACCTTGAAACCAACCAACAATCTTACCATCAGCTATAGCCTGTGCTACCTCTTTAATATCAACCCTCTCTTCACCAACATAGTCATACTCTTTACCAGAATATACACTTGGTATATGCACGTTGTCGTTTAGAATATAGTCTGCATGCATGTAAGTACCTATAGATTGTCCTTCATCACCTGGAGCAGGTGGCACGTATACGTTATCCCAAGTCTTGGTTAGCATCTCATTCATGTATCCATTGTATGCAACTCCACCAGACACACATAAGTTGTCACTTGTTTTCAAAGCAAGTACATAGTCACTAATACGTTCTTCGGTTGCTACTTGAAGTGTTTTGGCAATGTTTTCTGGTCTAAGTTGATGCAGTGATCTTAGTTTTCCATAAGACATTCTGCTATCAGGTAACTCACCAAATTCCCAATATCTTTCTAAATGCATATGTACCTCATGACTGTATTCGCCATAAGCGGCTAACCCCATAAGTTTGCTTGCACCTAGATTACCAAATCCTAACTCTTTTGAAAGATAGTTCCAAAGTATTCCCATATTCATATCATCAGATAGATCTGTTATGTCACCGTTCTTATCACAGAATATACAGTTGAACTTCCAACCCCTACCATCAATAGCAAGAATATCACTTTCCTTATAACCAGACTGAAGGAATGCATATGCCGCATGGGATTGATGGTGGTCAATATAGTATTGATTGCCGTTTCGTGCATAGTCCCATAGGTTGTATGGTTTAAAGTCTAAAAAGTCTTTAGGAAAGGCTGGATTGTCAATCTGCTTCATTCCACCTATAGTTGTTGTGAAAGCAAATATCTCATGATCGTCAGGTTTGTAAGTCTCATCATAGAACTTCTGCCCTGCGCTGTTGTCGTTTTGGTTCATCTTATCTGCCGTAGAATGATGAGGGTATGAATCAAAATGCCAAGGCACGTTGTGCTTTAATCTACTATATCTTTCTACTTGATTGTGCCACACACCGTCATACGTATTGTGGTCGTGAGGACCATAAGATGCACTAAAGATTTTCATAGATGTATTTTCCAATTTTATCATGACCAATTTGAGATGGGTGTCTATTTGTTTCCGATATGAAGTCTGGTGTATAATCTCTCATAAACCCAATAGTATGTCCTTGAACGCAATCAAAGTTTTTACCATACAGTTCAATCATTTGAATTTGAAAGACATCTATATTACGTACTTTACACAGAATGTCTAGCATTTTTTTATATCTAGCAGTCTTTTTAAGAAAGTATTCCTTGTCGCCAAATTGGTCTTGTCTATTATTGCGCCATTGTCCAAATACCGAATAGTCCCTACGACTACTTTTTGACCAAGCTGGTATCACTAAACCAATATCTGTTGGATCGTTTTCTATGTAATCAAATAAAGATGCAAAGATATATTCATTTCCTGCGCCAGATCTACCTAAATTGATTAGATCATAACCTAACTTATCAGCGACATAATGACACCAACGTCTTTCAATACCATCATGATCAATGGTATGTTCGGTAAAACTGCAACCGCTTACTAATAGTTTCTTACGCACTATTTCTCGTTTCATATTCGTTTAACATTTCTAATACCTTGACTGCCCTATAATGTCCTGTTGCCCCCAAATGCTCAGTGCAATTGACGCAATACTTTTCATACTTAAACAACTTAAACGTCATCATCTTATGCAAGTTATCCTCAGTCACATCAAAGTGCCTAGACCCATTAATGAACTTCTTACTACAGTGTCGTATCTTCTTTATTTCAAAGTCGATCACAGGGACTGATGGAAACATGGAACACATCTTTCTGTCTTCAACGGCGGCTTGTGATGTCGCATCATAGTCAGGGGATCTTGAATTGAACGGTTTTAGTATAGTTGATGCATGATCAATCTCTGTTAAATCATGGTTCTCTCTATACTTGAAGTAGTTGGGAGTTTGAATTACGAGATTGTAGTTGTTGTTTTCATTAGGCTGAATAAAAGGATAGTTACCTAGCTTTTCAATTCTATCTTCATGAAAATCCAATACCAGATGCTCTATGTAAATAATATTTGGATCCTCAAGAATGTGTGGATAGAACTTCCTAATTAAAGAGTTTGATAGAACTGATATTATGAAGTTAGGGTACTTGCGGATTTCCGCAATGACTTCATCAAGGTTCTTAATAAGCCCAGGCTCACCACCCAACAGATTGATCTTAGTGGGAAACGGAGCAAGGCCATCTAAACATGTTCTTAGGAAGTCCATATCAACATGAAGATTGCGCATCTGTAGTGTCCACGCCGTGCAATAATGACACGATTTGTTACAAGATTTGCTTAGATAGAAATCCACAGACTTGTAGTTGCTACCATACAGATGCTTTGTGCCTAGCTTCATTAGGTGTGCTTACCCCTTGTTACTTCTCCAGTTTCGGTATCTATAAACAACTCTGCTTTATGTTGTGGAGAGTCTCGCTTTTTACATATTGTATAGCACACTTCAAAGACATTATCTCCCTTTTCTAAGTTCTCTGCAAATTCAATCCACTCGTCTTGTAGGAAGATTTCTTCAACAGTATCGTAATCATTAATGTTAGAAACAGCCACTAGTTTCTTATAGACAGGATCCTTCCTCACTTTATCGGTATCAGCCCAACAGCATGGAATGACCTCTCCCCTATTGGTTAAGCCAAAAGCCTCTTGCTTGCCATTCATACACTTAGGATCTATTTCTACATTATCTTTGTTTTTCATTTTTTTACAATCTTACCATTCTTTTTGCCAACGTCTTCGCTCTCATACAAATCCAATCTCATAGCAGAGTTCTTAGGTTTCAACGGATCGTCAGGGGTTCTCCATCGTGAAGATATGAGAGTCATAAAATCTACATCAATATCCTTTGCCATCTGCACAGCCTCTTGTATGTGATCCTCATTATAACTAAACACGATGTACTGCCATACTGGTTTTGATGTCAAGATACCTCTAGCAACTTGCATCATCCTATATATCTTTTCACCGTCTTGATTGACCCGATACATATTACTCTCTGATGGTAATCCATCAATTCCAAATATCCACCTAGCTTTGGGATTGGCGGCAAAGGCTTTTGGATACCATTTTTCAGGTTTTGCGCCTGATGCGTGATGAACACTCACACTACGTTTCATGGCGAATGCATGTTCAAGGATCTCAATAAACTTAGGGTGGTGTACTGGATCGGATACCTGTCCACAGAAGTTCAGATGTAGGAAGTGATCGGCTAACTTCTTAAAGTTATCAAGCGAAATATCTTCACCAGGAACTTTTATCCCATGACGGATAAATGAACTCCACCGTTGACAACAAAGACACTCAAGGGGGCATCTATGAGTAATGTCTAAGTTCATTTTCTTTCTAGAAAACATACTGTGTTGATCAGGTCTCATATTGTGCCACTATCCTTGAGTTCGTTTTGGTTTGCATGACACTATTGAGAAACACATTGAACGCCGTGATGATTTTCACCTTAGTTTTTTGATTTAGAGTCTTACTAAATTTATATATACCATGGTTCGTTGGGTTGGTTGTCGCATATATCTTCTCTATTAGAAATAAGTATATATCATCCACCTCATCGTCTATAAGACTGTGATCGATAATATCATCTTGTACTAGATTGGATATTAGATTGTGTAGAACGTTTTCTTTTTCAAGATCCATTTGTATCATGTTGTAATTAGAATCTAGTAGACAAAACTTAGACAAGTCTTTATCCCAGATTAAGTTTAAGTCATCAGTATCATATTGCATAAGTTCTCTACTTCTTCGTCCTCTAGCCATGCATGAATTGGCAATGACATTACAGTGTTTGCCGCAAGTTGGGCAGTTCCACAATCGTCTTTTCGATATTCTATGTCACTATATAGGGAATTGTTAGATAGAGTTTTCTCGTAATGGATTGATAGGTTTATACCTTGAGACTTAACAACATTCTTTACGTGTTTACGTTGTTCTTTATCATCAAACATTACGACATACTTGTGGAAGTTGTGTTCAAGATTGTATGGTCGATATGGTGTGCTTAGATCGTCACCTAACATCTCGTCATAGATATCAGCAATCTCATTACGTCTCTTTTGCCACTTCTCCATATTGCCCATACGCATCAGAATGATATCAGCGTTACCTGTGTACATCTTAGAGTTATATCCTAGGAGCGAGAAGTCTTTGTCCTTGCCATGTCTTCTAACCTTCCTAGCATAATCACCCAACTCATCATCGTCAGTCATAAGAACTCCACCACCACATAACCCTGAGATTACCTTATTGGCATTGAAGCTATATGAACTGGCATATCCGATAGTACCTGCTTTACGTCCATTGAATGATGTCCCAAGCGATTGAGCACTATCCTCAATGAAACGAATGCCTTTACTATCACACCATTGCTCAATCTCTGTTGTATCAACCATGTTGCCATATAGATGTGTGTAGATAAGAGCCTTTGTCTTATCAGAAGCCATACGCTTGATACTCTCAAAGTTCATTTGATAACTAAGGATGTCAATGTCACAGAATACAGGTGTGGCACCTACCATAGAGATACAGGATGAGGTAGAGATCCAAGAGAAATCAGTTACAAGAACTTCATCTCCCTTACCGATACCCATAAGAGAAAACCTAAGAGCATCAGTTGCATTCGCCATTGTGATGCAATGCTTCCTACCAGTGTATTCGGCAATAGCATTCTCAAGGTTCTCAGTCTGTCCTTCTGGATCCTTTGCCATCATATTATCAAACACTGCCGTATAATCGTCAATGCTCTCTAAGTATTCAATGTCCCAACCGTTGTATTTCATTATATGCTCTCACTATAGGTTCTATGTTTGGCTTTCTTGCCCCACGTTCTATATATACGGATCCACCATCGTGTATGTCTGGTCTATCAACTACAACGTTCTTTCCATAACGCCAACACTCCTGTAGTATTCTAGGTGCGGGATCAAATGTTTTCTTGACGTACACATACGTATCGAAGATACCCATTAGGTTCTTAACAGGTGACCTTACATTATTGAGATTCCAATTAACATATTCTGGTGGACAGTAACCTATTATACCATGATCAGGATATTTGTCAATAGCTTCTTCTGCCCATTTGTAATAGTCTGGTGTGGTACCAAGGAACAAATGCTTAAACTGCACATCTTCTACAGGATCTTTATAGTTATCAAAGTGAATATACTTTTCAAACTGATCTCCTACGCCATTAGGGTATACGTCATGGTCGCACAAATCATAAATCTTCTTAGGCTTAAAGAAGTCAATAGCATCATTATACTCTATGGGGTGGTTTTCCGAGTAAACAGATATCAATGGGTTTCTAAATAGAAGAGACATACTAAACTGTTTATCTTCATCATGATCGCCTCTTTGTTTATAAGCGAGAGTAAGCATACTTCTGCCCATAATAAGATTTACCTCATTAGGTTCTGGAAAGTAATCATCAAATATGATTGGTATGGTTTTAGTGTATTTCTCTTTTACTGAATTTAGATATTCCTTCTTAGAAAAGTGTGTCCCATTTCCTCCCCCTGCCCTAAAGACAATCAATTGTACATCAATTCCTAGAGATGCAAGCTTGAAGTAATGTTCACAACTGTAGAAGAATAGACCATCAGATGGTTTACCTGTTACTACAATGTTTAACACTCAAATGCCCACTTCTTTTCGTGACACCAGAAGCATACGCCACATGGTTCGGTATGAAAATTAGTTTTTTCAGCACTACCCACACAGGATGAAGTCAATTCATAGAGATCCATGATATCGTTACTTCGATATATGTCGGCAACAAACTTCTTGTCTACGTTGACAAATGGTTGATAGTTAAATCCATATTCCTCAGCAACCTTACCATCATCCCTTCTCTTCTCACGAACATCATAGAACCCATGTTTCTTCATTTCCTCAACAGGTGGGTTACCAGTCATACCAGTTACAATCATAGGGTTTCCATGCTTATCCCAGACCGAATGAGTAAACTCTCTAATCATTAGGATCTTGGCTAAACCACTTATTGTGCTACACCTTTCAACCCACTTATCTCCAACTAATACCTTTTCATTTTCCCACTCGTCTTCTGCTCTTTTACGTTGAACAGGATCTTTAACATCAAATTCAAACCATTCATGTTCTTTAATATTGTTATCAGGAAACTTATCTTTCATCCACTGAATGATCATAGTTGCGGATAAGAAATCAAATGGAGCATATTTATCCTTACCAGTGTATGGAATGACTTCTATTTGAGGAAACTCCTTACATATGATATAAAGTAAGGATGCTGAATCAAGTCCACCAGACAATGATAACATAACCTTGTCTGGAACTCCACGTGAGAATAGATCTAGTTCTATATTATTGTATTTAATCATCTTCAAATCCCCATTTCCTTTCATGACACCAGAAGCAAGTTCCGCAAGCAACGGTTCCATATTCTGTTTGTTTGGGCGATCCTACGCATGAACTTGTGTAAGGATATAGTTCATCCATCAAGTCATTCTCTTTGTACACTCCAGCCACAAATCTTTTGTTTACATTTATGTATGGAGTATATAGATTCCCCACAAAGGTTTTTCTATTATGAGGTTCGTTTCTAACATGTTCGGCCTTATCATAGAACCCATGCTTCTTCATATAATCGTCAGGGGGGTTTGCGGTTGTTCCCATAACAATCCATTCATACTTTATTTCAGCCCTAATACGTGCAATCGCTTCGCTCATTTGTATGTTTTTAGAAGTTCCTTCTGGAGCTAGTGCTGTCGCCATATCTTTATTATGTAAGTCGTTAGCCTTTTCCATCCAATATGGATCTCTATGATCAAAGGTAAATGATTGATTGTCTAGTATGTTATGATTAGGAAATCTATCTTTCATCCACTCAATAATGTCAAATGCACACAGCGCATCGAACTTGGCATAAGCATCTATCCCGATTATAGGAGATACTTTAATTTGTGGATAGTGTTTACATATTAGGAATAAAAGGGAAGCCGAATCTAGACCCCCAGATATAGACAATGCGATGTGTTTAGGAATACTAGGAAGAGACGGATCCGTAAAAAACTCTATCGTCTGGTTGGCATGTGTAATTTTCATTCTATCACTTTATATTTTAGGATCATACCAGTCTATTACCTCATCATATTCTGGTTTAGGTTCTGGGACAAACGGTCTAACAGAATCATTAGCATAACCTATATGCATGGTGAATTCAACTCGTAGATTATTGTTAGGAAAGTTAGACCAATAATTTACATCATCTTTATAACATAACATATAGCCAACTGATAGTCCTTGTTCAATGCATAGTGCAGTAAGTATTGCACTAAACATGCCTATTTCAATATTGCCTTGAGCAACTTCGTTATTAAAAGCATTGGGTTTAGCAAGTCTTGCAGTGAATAATAGGTTATATGGAGCAAGTGATTGGGTGTTTGATGTTTGACCCATGTGTTGACTTAATAGATATAGTTCACCTTTCAAGTCATAATGCTCAGGACCTATAACGTGAACAGAATATGGAAAGATGTTTTGTTTGGATGGTGTCAAGGAAAAGGTCTTACGCAACAGATCATCTATAAGTTCTCTTGATGGAATCTTCTCCTCATCAAAGGATCTTATCTGTCTTCTTGTTGTGAAGAGCTTTTCTATAGTCATTTTAATTTACCTATAAATAGTGAAGTATTCGAGGGTATTTATAACATGATTAAAAAAGCGGTAATAGAGATATGTGGTTCGTGCAACTATACTTGTACGTTCTGTCCACATTCTTTTGAAGGTGGTAGAGAAAAATCATTTAAAAGAATGATGAACTATAAGATGTTTGTTGATATGTTAGATCAATTAACAGATACAGAATGTGAAGAGATATATCTTGAAGGTTCTGGTGAGCCAACCATGAATAAGAAATTACCTGACTTTGTAAAAGCTGGTACTGATAGAGGATTTAAAATGTCTTTTATCACTAACGGTTTCTGGTTTAAAGATGATCTTATGAAAAGAACCATTGATGCTGGTATGCACTTTGCTCGTATATCTGTTACTGGATATAATCCTCTATTGTATAAAGAACAAATGAGCAAAGATGCTTTCTATGAAGTTAGAGATAATGCTAATGCGGCTATTGAGTATGGCGGTAATATAGGTTCATATCATTTAATCTTAGATAACGATAATGTAAACTATGAAGCTAGTGAATACATATGTAACTGGATTAAACATGTTCCTGGGGTTAAGGCTTCTATATGGAAAATGCATAACTGGTCTGGTCAACTTGGCGTTGATTGGAGAATAGGTAAAAAGAAACGTAGCTGTGGTAGACCTTTCTCTCCTGATCTGATTGTAAGAGCAGGTGGTAATAATGGTATGACTGGTGCTGTTGTTCCTTGCTGTATGGTTTTAGGTCAAGATAGTAAAGGAGTATTAGGACACTTATCACATCAGACTATTGAGGAAGTATGGTATGGAGATGAATACAATAAACTAAGAAAAGCACATGAGATGCATGAATTTGATTCTATAGATTATTGTAAGAACTGCGATATGTTATATGATGCACCAGAGGCTTTGGTGTGGTCTAACTTTGATGCTGATTACAATACACTAACTGGTTCAACTTTCACGATGGAGAAATATAGAATATGACAAAAATACTTATAAGAGATAACTTCTTATCAGAAGAAACATACAATGCTATACTCCTTGATGCAATATCTACCAAGCAAGATGGTAGTGTTAGTAGGCATTGGTACGACTATGATCCAACACCAGAGATTGCGCAGTTCGCAAATTACTTTGGCAAGAAACGTGGTTATAGAGAATTGGCTAGGTTTATACACACCACAACCACAGTCCCAAACTTTACCCACAAGATACATGATGAAGCAGAGTTTAAGATCATGTCAGCAATCATATATCTAAGTCCAGAGAAAAACCACGGAACGACATTTTATATCGACGGAAAGCAAGAGACTGTTGAATGGAAACCTAACAGACTAATGGTCTTTTGTGGAGAGACAGGTGTGACGTGGCATGATTATAAGTCTAGCGACGAAACAAGATATACATATAACTACTTTCTAGTAGACCCAACAAAGATTGAAAATGAAGCATATAAAGACTATTGCATTAGGCTGTGAAAGCAACGAAAGAGCTACACCAGAAAACCACATCGTAAAACTTGATGATGGTAACTGTAGAGCATATGCGGCATTGACTTCACAGTTCGCACCATTGCTCTATAGAATACAAGTTATGAATGACAGTGGGATTGTCAAAGAACCATACAAAGTATGTGTCATGATAGACACAGAATGGTGTAATGGCGCAAAGGTTAAGGAGAGTAACAATTGGACAGTCATGGAGACCATCATATGGCTTCTAGAAAACTACCACCCACCCACTAATGGCGTGATATTCTCCATATACGAATATGAAGATGTTTACGCTAATACAATCCAAGAAAGATGGGCTTCATCTTCCATATGGCCTTTGAATGAAAGTTGGCAAGCTAAACGTGATGGACATTACATTACACTCCACGACTTTCAAGATGATCTAAAGGGATCTGCCAAGTATGAAATTGCTAGAAGATCTGGACAACTGGATGTTATTGATGATATAGATAACATATGTAAGCTACCAGTGAAGCGTGTCGATTATACAATGGGAGAGGATCAGATCTTCACCCTATTGAAGCACAGCAAAATGCATTTCACTTTACATGGTGGTAGTTATTATGGTGCGGCTATTATAAACCTACCCACAGTATGCTTTGGATCATTTATATCAGGCGAACATTATCATGATGGCTTCTACTTCAAGCGTCAGAAAGATAAGAGTTCTGAGATAGCAGTAAGTGTTCAGCATACTAGTTGGAATACTGGTAATGGCAATACGCCCACTAAGGTGTCTCAGTTTGATTTCAAAACGAATAGTTTAACGGAACATCCCCAAAGATACTTGCGTCATGCAACATCACCTATGGAACTAAGGAGTTACCTAAATGGATTTCCTATGGAAGTTGATGATCATTATTATTCAATAGACGATTAATATAACCTCTCCCTGATTCTCAAAGATGGTCCTTTATTATACACAGATTCGTTAAAGTTGTCAAGTGTCTAAATTGTATAAATAGAAGAAACGTTATGATTTATATGACATCTTCAAATACCTAGTGTATAATGTGTATAAATAGAAGTAACAAACATAGCAATTTATGGGTACGATGCATGGCACAAGAAGAGACATTTACTATTGATCAGGGGGCTGACGTGGCATTACAGCTTCACTTGATTGATCCTACAGGCGGAGCCAAGGATCTAACAAATCATGTCATTAATGCAAAGATGAAGAAAAACTACAACGCCGATAGTGCAGACACCCATACATTTAACTCAGTTATAGGAACTCCAGCTACGGATGGTATACTTACCCTATCACTGACAAACACGCAGACCGATGCATTAAGACCCGGAAAGTATGTTTATGATGTGGAGATGTCATTTGATGACAGCGACAATAACACGATCATAGAGCGTGTGCTTGAAGGAAGAATCATTGTGTCACCATCAGTAACAAGGTAGAAAATTATGGCTATTAAAGTTGGGGTGAGTGGTACAAGAGTAGCAAAGGTAGTTGTAGGTACTCCTGTTAAAAGGGTAACATCAGGTGCCTTCAGTGTTTCAAATTTAGGTGGAGTTGATACCACTGGAGCCGTTACTGGCTCTGTTTTAGTTTATGATGAAGAGGTTGGTAAGTTCGTTGCCAAACTCGATTTAACAGATACAAACTTTAACGGAGGCCAATACTGATGGCATCAATAATTAGAATTAAACGCAGTGCCACGTCAGGTAATCCAGCCACGTTGGCCGCAGGCGAACTCGCCTATTCGTCCTTAGCAGATAACGGTTCCAATGGTGGTGATCGTCTCTATTTTGGACACGGAACAGAAACAAACGGAGATGCGGCAAACCATGAAGTTGTTGGTGGTAAGTACTTTACACAACAACTAGATCATGCTAAAGGTACTCTGACTGCTAACTCTGCATTACTTGTAGACGCAAACAAAAAGATCAACGAATTACTAGTTGACAATCTAACACTTGATGGTAATACCATCACTGCTACAGATACAAATGGTGACATATTCCTAGCACCGAATGGTACAGGATCTGTTGTTCTTAACTTTAATAAGATCGAAGACGTTGCTACCCCGGTAGATTCGGCTGATGCGGCGACTAAGGGCTATGTAGATTCTTATAACTCTGCGGCTTCCATAAGAATAGCAGATGGCACTGACTCAGATGAAGTCATTCTTGCTTCTGATACACTTCTTATCTCTGGTGGAACTGGATTAACATCTTCGGTTACTAACAACCAAGTCTCCATTGCCCTAGACAATACTTCGGTTACAGCAGGTTCATATGGTACTGCAACAGCTATTCCAGTATTCACAGTTGATGATCAAGGTCGTTTGACTTCAGCTGGTACTAATGCAATTTCAACAACACTAAACATCACTGGTGACAGTGCTTCTTCTGGTTCAGTTGCTCTTGGATCTGCTACCCTTGCCTTTAAAGGTATGGAAGGCATTGACATTACTGCTTCTGCTGGAATTGTTACAATTGGTGCAGAGGTTGCTACCGATACAAACCTTGGTGTTGCTAGTTTTGATGCTACAGACTTTGGGAACAGTAATGGTAATATCACTGTTGCGGCTTCTACACTTGGTACAACAAACCTAAACCCAGGTGCAACTGTTACAGATCTAGCAGGTCTTACACAATTAGATGTTGACAATGTTCGTCTAAATGGTAATATTATATCAACAACTGACTCTGCTAACGGTAACATGTGGCTTGATCCGGGTAACAACATGGCTGTTACTGGTAAAGTTATCATTCGTGGTGACCTACAAGTCGATGGTACACAGACAGTAATTAACTCAACAGATCTATCTATTACAGACAAACTTGTCATCGTTGCTCAAGGTTCTGCCGATAGTGCGGCGGCAACTGGCGCTGGTATCGAAGTTGATACAGCAGGCGCATCTATCAAATATAACTCAGCTATTTCAGCTTGGGACTTTAACAGACACGTAAACCTTTTATCTGGCAACGACTTCAAAATTGATGGTGTTGGATTTGAAGAACTTGTAGATGACAGAATGAATGACTTGCTACTTGCAGGTGAGGCTATTGATCTTACTTACAATGATGCGGCAGGAACACTAACAATTGCGGCAGAAATAGCATCTTCATCTAATTTGGGTGTTGCTAAATTCAGCACTGACTACTTTACAGTTGACGGAGCGGGTGAAGTTATCATCCACGAAGTCAATGGTGGAACGTACTAAATACACTATAATAACGTTGGGCTTCTTAGTCCAACTTAATCTTTCTTAAGGGTCATTATGGCAACTAATATCATACATAAGAAGAGTTCTGTCATTGGTAGAACTCCCGATAGTTCTGATCTAGAGTATGGCGAATTAGCCGTTAACTATGCTGATGGTTATGTCTATTATAAAGCTTCAAACAATGAAGTGAATAGATTTCTTGACTCGGCTGTTACAGAAACCCTTATTAATAGTAAGATCACATCCGCCCTAGTACCAGGTGCTAGAGGTGCAGTCTCGGTGACTGATAATGGTGGAGATGGATCCCTTTCATATAGTAGTAGCACAGGCGTTATCACATACCAAGGTCCTGTAAAAGCAGATATCCTTGCCCACTTATCTGCTGGTGGAGATTTATCTTTCAACAGCACAACAGGTCAGTTTAGTGTAACAACATATAAAGATGCTGACTTTGACACACGTTTGGCTACAAAGTCTACAGCAAACCTTACAGAAGGTTCCAATAAGTATTATACACAAGGTAGAGTAGATAGTGCCTTTGATGTAAGACTTGGTATCAAATCAACTTCAAACCTTGCTGAAGGTTCTAACCTATACTTCACAGATGCTCGTGCTGATGCTCGTGTCATTGCGGTTATGGATAGTGATCAGCTAGATCTACTTGCAAAAGATTATGCCACTAAAACTGGCACACAAACACTTACAAACAAAACATTAACTGCTCCTATCCTACAATCTATCATATTACGTGACAGTGCAGGGGATCAGTCCACAGTACATACTCATGCATATAGCGGTATTTCTTTTAATACTGGTGCAAACTTTGGAGATTCTAATCATACCGTCTATCATTTCGGTGGAGATTCTTCAAGAGATACAATTGTATCTATCGGTAAAAATGATCAGTTTAACCATGCAGTTGGTGTAACTGGTGTACAAAATGCTAATGACTTTGTTATTGGCTTTGAAGGTAATGCCACAAACTTTAAGATCAAAAAAGATGTAGGTGCCAACTACGATCTATCGACTGGTACTGATTTATTCTCTGTTGACTCTACAGGTATTGTTAACATACCGTCTAACGTTCAATCTACCAACAAAACATCTGGTGCTCTTACTGTCGCTGGTGGTGTAGGTATATCTGGAGATTTACGTGCATCAGAGATAATCGCATCAGGTAACGTTCAAGCTCAAGGAGCATTCATTGGTAACGTAACTGGTCAAGTATCTGATATATCAAATCATAGCACAACTGGCTTATCTGAAGGGAACAACCAATACTACTTGAAGTCAAGGGTAGACTCAGATATCGACTCAGCATTTGATGCAAGAAGTACAACAGATTTATCTGAGGGTGGTAATCTTTATTACACTACAGCACGTGCAGACTCAGATGCTAAAAGATCTGTATCTGTAACAGACGCTGGTGGAGATGGATCTCTTGCATATAACTCAACTACAGGTGTTATCACATACCAAGGTCCTGTTGCGGCTGATGCTAGAGCACACTTCTCAGGTGGTACAGGTGTCACACTTAATTCATCAAACGGCGTAATCTCAATTGGTCAGGATGTTAGTACATCTTCAGTTGTTACATTCGCAGGTGGATCTACAATCTCAGGTAACCTAAACGTATCTGGTGACCTTATTGTTGGTGGCGATCAAATTAACAATCAGGTAACGGATCTTCGTGTTACTAACGCAATGATCAAACTTGCAGACTCCAATACTGGAGATGCTGTTGATATTGGTCTTGTGGGTAGATACTCTGATGACGGTGGAACTACTATTAGAAGAGCTGGGTTTATCAGGGATGCGTCTAATGGTGAGTTCTATGCTTTCCAAAACCTCATACAAGACGGATTAGATTCATCAGTAGCAGATAATACAATTAATGTAGGCCACAGTAGTTTTGAACTAGGAACGTGGAACTTCGGTGCACTTCGTGGATCTTACTTAGGATTTGACTCTGACTTCTCTGCATTCCAAAGTAACTATAGTGTTAAGACTGCAAACTATACGGCAGTGGCTGGTGATAGGTTGGCAATTGACACATCAGGTGGTGCATTTACAGTGACACTGCCTTCTAACCCTGTAACAGGTAACACTATTAGGTTTATAGATATTGCTAACTGGAACGCAACAAACTACTTAGATGTTGCTAGAAATGGTAATACAATTGAAGGGGTTGCAGACAATTTTAGATTAGATCTCGGACAGAACACGGTTGATTTTATCTTTATAAATAACACATGGAACGTATATGCGGCAATTGGACAACGTGGACCCACAGGGGAGACAGGTTCAGCTGGTGTAAATGCAGATTCAGACACACTTAATCAAAACGCAATAGCGTTTGCAATAGCTCTAGGATAGACAATGGGAAAACAACTTATACGTGATTATGTATTTACACCAGGCAATGCGGGCGCAGGCACCATTGAAATTGGCGGAACATACAACTTAGCTCAGATTTTAATCGTTACAAATGTGACTGACAATGTTGTGATTTACAACTTTGCAAGTTCGGATTCAGCTGGTACAACGGCAGTAGTCACTAGTACTAACACAGCACCAGAAGGCCATTGGCCTCATATCCTACAAAAAGAAAATGGTTTTACAACTATTACTTTAGCGCAAAATACGTCATCAATGAGTTCTACTGATGATCTTCAAATCTTTGTGGAAGATCCACAAGGTGATGTGACTGTTAGACCTTATGCATTTGGTACAGACGCTATTGAACGTATGAGAGTATCTCTCCCAGAATCAATGATCGATGCTGACTTTGAGTATGGTCTACAGCCTACTAAATGGGCTGGGTATGGTACCGTTAAAGGTTATCCATCTGTTTATCAAAACGAAGGTGTTGATATTGAAACTACAGCCGTAACTACAAATTACAATACAGGTTCTGCTACAAACTCATTAATTGAAGTCACATTTGGATCGGCACATGGCTTGGCTGTTGGAGATGTTGTTAACGTATCAGGATTAGATTCTGGTGTCGCAGGCTTCTCACGTGGTGATGGTTCATTCCTTGTTGAGACAGTTGTTAATACTACAAAAATTAAATACTATGCTCGTGGTATTGTTGGTACATCAAATGGACAATCATTACACACTGAAGAGACACTAACAAGAGGTGGCGGTATTTACGCAGGTGCTTCTATTCCAGTTTCTTCTGCTACATCTAATGGTGCTAACCCAAGTGTAATTACTCTAAACTTTACTAACCCTCATGGACTTATCCCAGGTACAAACATTCACGTTGAAGTTGGTGGTGGCACTAATAGAGACTATTCATCAGGACCTTTCTTTATTAAATCAACACCTAGCGAAACTTCATTGACGTTTAGTGCTAGATCTGGTGCAGTAGTAAGTAATCCTTCATCTATTACATTGTACGCCCTTTCCAACGCTACTATTCTACATAGACCATCAGATGGTGGTGTTATTCTACAAACAAAGACACCAACATATGCGGCTTCGGTTGTTCGTGTTAGTAAACGGTATTTCAGATATCAGTCTGGTAAAGGCTTCCTATTCTCAACTGGTACTCTTTTTGCTCCCAACTATGATATTAGATCTATATCGGCGGCAGGTACTTCAGTAGGATCTTTGATTACAATCGGTACTGATGAGATTGACCACGGACTACAGCCAGGAGCTAAAGTTAGACTAGAAGGTATTGAGACATCTGGATATGAAGGAACATATGTAGTTGACTCTATCGTAGATGACTATGTTTATAAAGTTGCGGCAACACAAGTTCTAGGAGCAACAGATCCAGTACTTAAAAGAGTTTCTACAATGTATGTTACTGAGTGGCGTGGTGCGGCTGTTAGAGCGGGTATGTTCGATGACGTTAATGGCATTTTCTATGAGTTTGATGGTAAACAAGTGTATGCTTGTAAACGTACTTCTACTCAACAGATTACAGGTACATTGTCTGCTACTGCGAATAGTAGTGAAATTGTAGGAGCTAATACAAGACTTACAGAACAATGTAAAGCTGGGGATAGGATCTCTATCCGTGGTATGATCCACTTTGTTACTAAAGTTGCTTCTGATACTTCTATGTTTGTGACACCAGATTATCGTGGTATTACGGCTTCTGGTATTAAAGGCAATAACATCACTGATATCAAAATTCCACAAAGTCGTTGGAACATTGATAGAATGGATGGAACAGGTATTCATAACCCATCAATGCATACCTTAGATGTTAATAAGATGCAGATGGTTGGTTTCCAATACTCATGGTATGGCGCTGGATTTATTGACTTTATGATTAGAGGATCAGATGGTCACTGGTGCATGGTTCACAGAATGAAAAACAACAACATAAACAACGAAGCGTTTATGAGATCTGGTAACCTTCCAGTTAGATATTCTATCGAAAACGACTCACCTATTACAAATCTAACTGCAACTATCAATAGTTCTGTTACCACAATTCCATGTGCAGAATTACAAGAGTTTGATGACGCAGGTACTCTGATGATCGATAACGAGATTATCACATACACAGGTAGATCTGTAACGTCAGGAGCGGGTAACTTTACAGGTTGTACAAGATCCGCTACACTTACTCAGTATCAGCAAGGTACAACAAATAACCTTACGGCTGGTGCGGCGGCTTCGCATTCTAATAAGACAGGTATCATTGAGATTTCAAACACTTGTTCTCCAACACTATCTCACTGGGGTTCTGCTCTAGTTATTGACGGAGACTTTGACTTTGACCGTGGTTATATCTTCAACTACTCTAACTCACACAACTCTGGCCTAGATCAGATTGTTACAACTCCTATCACATCCTTTGTGCTTAGACTTGCACCTTCCGTATCTAACTCATCAGTGGGTAGACTTGGAGCTAAGGATCTTCTTAACAGATCACAGTTACTACTTAAAGAGTGTGCTGTTGTTTGTGGTCGTGGTTCATCATCATCAGGTGAGGTTCATATTCAAGGGATTATTAACCCTAAGAACTTCCAAGATGCTACATGGAAATCACTCTCAGGTTCTGCGGAGGGTGGACAGCCTAGCTTTGCTCAAGTTGCAAATAAAGGTGATATTACATGGTCTAGTGGATCGTATGCGCAACCAGGAGAACGTATCTTCTCATTCGTTGCTGGTACAAGTAGACAAGACTCTGTTGTGACTACTGCCGACATTGATCAGCTTAAAGAATTATCAGGTGCTCCTCTTGGGGGTGACTATAAATTCCCAGACGGTCCTGATATTCTTGCGGTGAACGCATTCTGTCTATCAGGTGATGTTAAAGCGTCTATTCAGCTTCGTTGGTCTGAAGCACAAGCATAATAAGGAATAACTACCAATGGTTGTAAAACTAAGTGATCATCTAAATATTAGTCTAGGTTTACAGGCACTTGTTGACTCTGCGGCTGTTACTGCCATTATCAGAGACACTAACATTGCCATGGACTCAGGCACTATGGGTGACTTTGTAGGAACCATTGGTGGTAAGGGAACTGATGCAGGTATCACAGTTCTAAACTCTGGAACCAATGATGCTGATGTCTTACTAAGACTAGACTCGGCATATGCGGCTACATTAAGTGGAACACAAACTCTTACTAACAAAACTATTAACCTATCAAACAATACACTGACTGGTACTATTGGTCAGTGGAACGCCGCTCTTAGTGGTGGTAATTCCTTTGCATCCTTGACAGGTACAGAAACATTTACTAACAAAACACTTACATCACCAAGTATCACTGGTATCGGTGCAATTGGTGGATCTATTACAGATATTAGTACATTCTCTCTTAGAGATACTACTGTTGCTTCATATGAACTACTATTTGCCGCTAACAGTTCTGTAAATGCAAGTGCTGATAGAACACTAACCTTTGATGTTGGTAATGCCAATAGAACATTAAGTGCATTGGGCAACCTATCATTTGGTGGCTCGTTTACGACATCAGGTGCACACACAACGACACTTACTACAAGCGGAACAACTGCACTTACTTTACCGACATCTGGTACGCTTATCTCGAAAGATGATAGTAGTGACATTTCTGGCATTAGAAACATCACTGTAACAGGTACTGTTGACGGTAGAGACGTATCCTCAGATGGGTCAAAGCTTGATAATATTGAAGCAAATGCTGATGTTACTGATGCAGGTAATGTTGGATCTGCTTTAACATCATTTGCAACAGGTACAGATGCTGATGGTGCAGACCTTATACCAGTATACGATGCCTCAGCAGGTACATGGGAAAAGCACACTATTACTAATGCCGCTTTAGCAGGCGATAAGGGACAAAAAGGCCAAGCTGGTACAATTGGTTCTGATGGAGACGCAGGTGCTAAAGGTCAAAAGGGCGAAGTTGGTGCCAAAGGTCAAAAAGGTGAAAAAGGCCAAAAAGGTGAAGTTGGAGCCGCAGGTGCTAAAGGTCAAAAAGGTGAGATTGGTGCAACTGGTAATAATGGGACAAACGGTGCTAAAGGCCAAAAGGGTCAAAAGGGTCAAAAAGGTGAGATTGGTGAATCTGGTTCTGGTGCCGCTGGTATCAAAGGTCAAAAAGGTGAAGTTGGAGCCACAGGTGGAACTGGTTCGGCTGGTACTAAAGGCGATACAGGTCCTCAAGGTCAAAAGGGAGAAGGCAACGAAGCCATTACAAGCACCACAGCACCAGGTAGTGCGGTAGACGGTGACCTGTGGTGGGATGATGAGACAGGATCCTTATATATTTACTATAACGATGGGACTTCTAGTCAATGGGTACAATTTAATAATTCGGTTGTTTCTGACGGTGCTATTTCCACGGCTAAACTTGCTTCTAACGCAGTCACTGCGGCTAAAATGGCTGATAACTCTGTTGACTCTCAACACTATGTTGATGGTTCTATAGATGCCATTCATTTAGCATCTAATTCTGTAACCCAAGTTAAGCTTGCCGATGATGCTGTCGGATCAAATGAATTGAAATCTGTCGTATCCTTTGTGGTGTACAACTCAGCAGGTACCGCACTCAAAACTATATACGGCGCAGGAGGCGCATAATCATGGCGGCAATTAATTTCCCATCATCGCCAGCAAATGGCGCAACCCACACCGCTAACAACGTCACATGGACATTTGAAAGTGCAAAAGGTGTGTGGAGAGCTACTACCTTTGCGGATGCTCCTCAAGGCGTAAAAGGTCAAAAAGGTGAGAAGGGTCAAAAGGGTCAAAAAGGCGAAGTAGGTCAAAAAGGTCAAAAGGGACAGACTGGTAATACTGGTAATACTGGTTCAACTGGTGCCAAAGGACAAAAAGGTGAGATTGGTAATACTGGTAATACTGGTAGCACAGGTAATACTGGTAGCACTGGTTCAACTGGTGCCAAAGGACAAAAAGGTCAAAAAGGACAAACTGGTAGCACTGGTGCCAAAGGTCAAAAGGGTGAGATTGGTGCAACTGGTAGTACTGGTAGCACTGGATCGACAGGTAGCACAGGATCTAAGGGACAAAAGGGTGAGATAGGTGCCTTTGGAGGCGGATCTCTTGATATCACTAACGGTGGTCTTTTCTCTAATGCCTCATCTAACTGGACAGGTGATCCAGGTACAAAAGGTAAAATCCAATATCACTCAAATAGATGGTACATTGTTGCAGACCAATCTTCAAACAGAATTGTTCAGTTTAGAAGAAATGGCTCCGATGTATCGTATGTTGATAACTCAGGTACCTACCAAGGTACGGCTACGTCTGCAAACTGGTCGGATTTGGCGGAGAAATATTTAGCTGATAGAGGATATGAGCATGGAGATCTTTTGGCTATTGGTGGCGATAATGAGGTAACTCTATACCAAAAAGGTATGGCTATTGCAGGTGTTATCTCTACACTTCCAGGCGTTAGAATGAATGTTAACGAAGATAATAAAGAAGATCCTTTATGGCCTTTCATTGCTCTTAAGGGACGTATCCCATGTAAGGTTAACGGAACTGTTAAAAAGGGTGACTATATAGTAGCAGATAATGACGGTAAATGTAAAGCAGTTCCAATTGAACGTGCTTCTGAAATACACTTCTTATATTATGTTGGTGTAGCATTAGAAGATGGTGAAGGGGTAGTCGAGGTTAAAGTTTAATGCCAACCTATGCACAAAATAATAGTAGTTTGCAAAGTCAAGCTGGAGCACAGTTAAGGACTTTTGATAAAACGATGACGTTTACTGTCACTGCATATGTGTTGCAAACAGTGTCACAAACTCAAGCGGGACCTACAAGCTCAAGTGGCTTTAATCAACGCTTTGAGTACACAGGAGCGGCTAACTCGCTATACAATAACTATTTAGATTCTGGGATATACACAGGGAATCGTATGTACAGTCAAGATGTTATTGACTCTATTAATAGTGTTATGCAAAGAACAGTAGATCAGATTGAATCTCGTATCACTAACAGATCCATTTCAGCTTTACTATGTCATAGCTCTTGTCATACTAGTTGTCACACATCAAGAGGTCGTAGATAATGGGTAATTTAACCAGAGATAGTATAGATAGTTACATGCAAACTTATGCAGGTGGTAAGTTAAGAACGTTTGACAAAACTATTACTATAACAACTACAGCATATCAGAATAACAATCCCACTGCTATGGGTGGAACAGGTAGTAATACTACGACACATAGGTTTGAATATACAGGAGCGGCTAACTCTCTATTTGATAACTATATTGATGGTGGCATATCCGCAGGCTCAAGAGCATATTCGCAAGACATCGTTGACACATTAGAGGACGGAGTAAGAAGAACCGTAGACCTCATTGAAGGTAGAATTACTAATAGATCTATCTCCGCAGTATTATGCCACTCAAGCTGTCACACCAGCTGTCATACATCAAGAGGAAGACGTTAAAATGACAATGCAACAATCATATTGTAAGCAGATGAGATACTCAGGACCTGAAAGTCTGGCACCATCTGATGCAACAAAGTTCGATGTTCTTATTCAGATGGAAGTTCTCTCTGGGTGTGAACAGGGTTGCCTTGGCTGTTTTGTTGATAAAGCAATTGATCCAGAAGTCAATCAAGCAATTATTGATCGTGCTAAGGAACTTGCTGATGGCGTTAAACGTGTAGGTGGCAACCTAAGAGAGTTTGTTATCGGTCCTACAGACCTATTCTCTGCTAAAAATACAAAAGATATCTTGACAAATCCAACAGTTCAAGCTATAATGAGAGAACACACTAATGCACGTATTGCCTCTCCTGCTAAGTTTGACAATGCGTCAATGGAAAAGGTCAGAGAGATCTTTGCTATTCTAGACGATCTAGATGCATATAGACGTGAAATGGTTATCGAATTCATTATGCCGATTGGTCGTATTAACGAGATGTTGGATGATGACGATTACTATAATAGAGTTATGGAGAAGATAGAGTTCTTTAAGAACGAAACTCCAAAGATGATGGACTGGTCTTGGACTTTACAAGCTTCTAATGTTGTTGGTAAACAGATCGACAAAGAGAAATACAATAGACTGATTGATCGTTCTGTAAATGATTTTGGAACCATCATGGAGATGAACCCAGCATTTGCAAGAGCACCTAATCAGATTATCCAACGTAATAACTTGTTTGCTTGGAATAGGTTCCTAGAATCAGTTATTGATGAAGATAACCGTAAAGAGGCCGTTATGTCAATGGCTAACCTTTATTGTAACTCAATCAACTTTGTGGGTATCACTATCGTACCAGGAGAGAACGGACCTACTACGCATTTGAATGTTATGTTGCATGAACAGGCATTTTTCTTATCTAATAAGAACCTAGATGTAACAGGATTATCTTTTGAGGAAATCTTACAACGTAAGAACGAATTGATTACAAAAGGTATAAATAGGTCTAGTAAGGTAAAGGACTGCTCAGATTGTAAGTTTGCTGTCGCATGTGCTAACAGATTAGTATTCGAAGCACAAGAAAGCTTAAACATAGATGGATGTGTATTACCAAAAGAAACATTGAAGTATTATAATCCATTCGACTTTACTTGGAATGATGATGCAACTCAATATAAAATGAAAGACGGAGCGTAACCATGATAGGTCAAAATCTATACTACTTAAACAATAGTAAGTATATCTCAACTCTTGAAAACTTAGACACTGTAGTTGGTGAGTTAAACTCGTATTATCACACGTCAACCCCACGTAACATCGTTCTCGTGCATCCATCAAATGGTGCACAGTTGTTGGCGGCTCAGTATGAATCTATTGCTAATACTGTTAGAAATAATGCTAACGATCTAATATCTTATATGACTTTCGATGAAGTTGATGATGTTGATTTCATTCAGAATAGTGATAAACGTATTGTTCTATTTTCTACTTGTGAAGATATGATTAAAGTGTTTGCAAGATATACATCTGGACTTATTACTGCATCTGGCTTCTATGATTCAAGTACTAACGTTACAAGTATGGTTGGACAATTCCTTGAGAAGATTTTCTCTATGGATGCTATGCTTACTATGGTTCTTGCTGACGAGACTATTAATGACGTATCAAATCATGTAGACACACTATTCTCCACAGACTCAGGTGGTGGCGGAGTAACTCCTTATACAGTGATCTATCAGAATGGTAAGAACTTTAGTTATGATCTTTTATTTTGGTTAAACGATTACCACAGAACTAATGCAGTACAGCTACTTATTAAAGAAAAGTTTACAGTACATCAGTCTACAATGGCTCAAGATGTGATGGAACACTTTACATCAAGGCGGCACTACTTGGCATATATCCTTTCAGTAATTGATTGGATGAATGCCAATACAGCACGTAATGCAGAATATGCCACAAATAAGACAGAGTGGGTTAGGGACTGTTATATTACTAAAGCAAATGCAGGTAACTATACTGCCGCATTCTATAAACTAGAAGAGCTATGGAACCTAGTCAAAGCAGATACTGCATTCATTGCCGCACACCAAGATAAAGCAGACAGTGATGCAGACGGTTGGGAATATATGGATCTCTATACAGAGTTTAAGAATGTATTTCCTATTGTACGAAAAGTATTACAAAACGATTTTGATATGGATAATCTGACTGCCGATCTTAAACTGATCAATACGGATGTTCAGTTCTTCTCTAAGAGACAAAACCGTATCCCATATCTTATCCATAAGTATCCACTATAAGGAACATTATATTATGACAATTCCAGACGAAAGTACGTGCTATGAGTTACCTCTATCTCCACAGCACCTAGTACAGATATACAAAGATAAGAATGAACTTGAAGAGTATGTCCTTTGGGTTGACTATGCTAAAAGCAAAGAGAAACTATCAGCCCAACATATTATCATTTATTTGGCTAATACCAACTTTAAGACAACATTCTCTTCTATTGATGAGGATCTGATTAAGGCTTACATCAATTCGGACTTTATGGTAGATTGTCCGTTACTAGCTAGAATTGTTGTTCTTATTATTAAGTTTTATTATAAGCACGATATTAGTGAACAAGAAAGTCAGTTGCTATACATATTCCCACCAAAGTTAATCTTTAAGTTTATTGAAGAGAATTCAGCATTGGTCGAGAGCCTCATAGATACAGTTGCATCTTCTGTTCCCTTTGCATTATCAAAACTTTATGATGGTCTCACAGATGATCAAAAAGAATTAGAAGTTAATCTTAAACAATTACTTGATGATACCAAAGTAGTGGATAAGCCAGCTATGTGCGGTCCTAATATTGCTAGGCTTCTTACAACTGGCTATGATGCACTTCTACTAATTGTAAGTAAGAGGGGGCTATCTACAGAATACAATAAACAAATATATAACGATTCACCAAAATACTTCGGTAGAGATCTATACAACGTTATGTGCGAAGCTAAAATAACGGATCAAATAGTATCATTCTTCCCCGAAGATTTTATGTTGTTTGTCAATGATAACGAAGCTTAATGCAACAGAAGCAGGGTATTACAGCTATATTGATGGTATAAGTCCTACCAATGTAGAATTCCTACGCACAGAGATTAACCTAGATATTCTTCATGGTTGTGATCAGATGTGCCCCGGATGCTTCATTCCTAGAAAAAACCTAACATCACCAGACCATATGACAAAGCTTTATGATCTTTTGTGTAAGGGTCAGATGTATCCAGATGAAATTACTATAGGTCCAACAGATATATTTGATGCACAAAACTTCGATGAAGTTATGCAACATCCATCTATGACAGATCTATACAGCATATCTGGTGTTGGGTTTACATCTACATTACTACAAGATCCTTCTATTGTCAAGCCTAAACTTGATATGATTTGGCAGATCTATAGAAACATTAATCGTATTCCAGATATTGATTTTAAGATTGTATTGGATGTAGAGGCGTATCTTGATGATGATCTTGATCCTAACTTCCTAGAGAACATTAAACTATTCAGTATAGGATCTGTTCAGTTTAGAGTTAATTACACAGAAGATCTATTTGATAAGATATCTTATAACGAACTATGTTCTAGGGTTAAAGAAGACTTCAACGCACCAGTAGTTATCACACCTTCATTCTTGACAGACAGAAACGCACGTGGTAAGGTTAATAAGTTTCTTGATATGTTTAGGGAAGACCTACGTAAACAAGATATTGATCCAGAATGGCGTAATCTTTACACATTCTTTGATGCTAAGTTTAATGGATATGGTTGCCAGAACTACAGCTTTTATAATGGGAAACTATATGTTAACCCATTCCTATATGATGCAATCATACAAAGAACTCCTGAGTTTGAGACGGATATAGACCAAGAGTGGTTGCCACAAAACCTAGAGTATGCGAATACAGTTGAAGATTGTTCTGACTGCGAATACATGCTCAGTTGTGCAGAAAGAAACGTACACATGTATATGAAGTCAAGGAAACTAGACCAATGTGTCGCCTTGAAAGAGTATATGTATGCCACTAATTAAAAACAACCTATACTACGAACTCACCACGGAAACTCAGACCAAGCCAGTATCGGCAGTAAAGATACAGCTTGATGTTTTAGATGGTTGTCATCACAAATGCCCAGGTTGCTTTGTGCATCGTAGAGGTAATGCTAGTGACGAGCATCAGTTAGATAAAGCCAAAAACTTCATACGAGACATAACAGACAAAGGTATTCTGGTTGACGAAATCCTAATAGGTCCGACAGATTTCCTTGCATCAGAGAACTTCTATGAGGTCATGCCTTCTTTGATTGATATCATCAACGAGAACTCTCCTATCCTTGCATTCGTGTCTACGTTGATAGATGGGGATCTTCCTAGGTGGATTGCTTTCATAACAAATAATATCAACACAGACACAGAGATTGAAATTGGGATTGCAACAAACCCACACAAGTTCTTTGATAAAGAGTATGTCGATCATATTCATAAGATGTTACAATATATCGATGAGAACCTTGAGCACGAGGTAACATATACCTTTGTTGTAAACATACGTGATTATGGGCTAGATTACGTTAAACTGCATAAAAGCGCAGTAGAACGCTTTAATACGATATTAGACTTTATACCGTCTGTTTCACGATCACACAAACCAAAGCTAATACTTGACACATTAGACAAGTTTAACGACTTCTTTGATGAGCTAAGTGCTTATAAAGAAACAAAATTAAATAACATAATGGTAGACCACTCACATGGTGGGATGAATTATACTGTGTTAAACTACAAAAAGGGCGAATGGTTCATTTCACCGTTTATGTACGAAAACATGGCATTGTACCATGAAATGTTTAAAGTAGATACATTTGATGAAGTACTGCCTATTTTAGAAAGTCAACTTGAGAGAGTAAAGAATACAGAGTGTGAGACTTGTCCATTGCTGATGTCTTGTTACAATAGAAAGATTATCTTACTTAGAGATTACCTTGGGGTTAATAGATGTATTGCACCCAAGAAGAATATGCTTGCACATATACATAACTATAACGCACCTGCTCAAACCATGTACAAATGGGACGGATATACTGTAGAAGGTGATAAGAATGGTTATCGTAAAAGGTTCCTTGTGACTGAAGACGGTGACAAAGAGCTAGACAGAATAAAGGCTATATCTTATGTTAAATAGTAGTTGGGAAGATATCGTCAAACATGGTGGCGTGGGGGAAGAGTTTACTTCTGTATCATCTATGGGACAATATAAGATACAAGTAACACTAGAACTACTTGAGGGCTGTTCTTACATGTGTCCGGGATGTTTTGTTAAGAGACGTGGAAACTGGCACCCTAAGTCTATACAACTATTTTATGATCTAGCATATGCATTAAAAGATAATTCCGATATAGTTCTTGATGATATTGTAATCGGACCTACAGACTTCTACGGAGCAGAAAACTTAGATGAGATTATAAAGAACCATAGGCTTGCTAGTGCTATATTAATGATGCCAGAAGACAGTAGAAATATTCAACACAACTGTTCTATTATGGGATCTTTGAGCGAAGATGATATTCTAGGTAAGATTAAGTCTATAGAAAAGTCTCCTCTTGGACAGGTTGTTAAGTCATGGGATGTGCAGATAGCACTAGATCTTAACAGAGTACTAGATGATCCAGTTTATAGAAATGCGTTGGACACCAGAGTTAACCACTTTAAAGACAGTACACTGGACTTTGAGATATCAATGGCAACCAATATTGTTGATGGTATAGAGGATAGATTGTACGAGGCTATCGATTACATACGAGAGACCTACAATACAGTCATTGAGATCTTACCATCCGTTGTTCGATCTTTTAACAATACAACTAAGCATGGTGATAAACTGTTTGCTTGGAATGATATGCTTACCAATCTATCTACTGATGTTAATCGTTTTAAGAACAAGTTTCATTTCCTACAAGGAGATCTATCTCACAAAGCATTTCATTATGCAGTAGTAAACATACATCATGGAAAACTATATGCTTCACCATTCATCTATGAGAATGCTCAAATTTACAAACCAGATTTTGAGATTGTACAAGATAGACCTATACTAGATGCTATCTTAGATTATAAACATAAAGTTGTATCGGAGCAATTAAAGAATAGTTTTGATAAAGAATGTGGTACGTGCAAGTACCTTAATGTATGCTCCAATAGATTAATACCAAAGGTTATGGATACGATGTTTAAAGGACGTTCAGAGTGTATCTTAAATAAAGAAGTTATTGCCCTATTTGACAACGAGGAATATCATGGGAATAGTTACTAATAACAAAAGTGAAGCACAGGCAGACAAAGACTTTGACTTGTCATTTAACGATGGACACGAAATCAAAGTAATCTTTAATGCCGAAGTGTTGTCAGGTTGTGAGTTTAAATGTGTTGGTTGTTTTGTGAACAAACTAGGAACAAACATAGGTAGCTTTGATAGACTAAACAATGCTATTGACTTGTTCAATGATAATGGTTATAGATCATCTACGATCAACATAGGTCCCACAGACATATTTGGTAATAACAATGTGATGGATCTATTACAGGATCCAGACTTCAGAGATGCGTTAAGTAAAGTCACTACTATCCAGTTTGTTACCACACTTGAGAACATTGACTTAGACGTAATCAATGAGTTGAATAGCATTCCTAAGACAAAAGGATTTATGTATGATGCGAACATAGCAATAGATCCTAAGAAGTTTCCTAACGGATATGAGGAGATGATTGATAAGTTAAATCTATTTGATGACGATCTTAATTACTACATTGTCCTTAATATGGGAAATGATGATGACCTTAATGAAAGGGTTCTTGAGTTATCTGATATAGCAGATAAACAGTTCGATACAATCTTAACACTCAATCCATCATTTTTAAGAACTGAGAAGAGCAAGGTACATAAACATCTAATCAACAAGTGGAAGAAGCTAGATGATTGGGCAGAAGACAACTTTCCTTCTACTATCATCGATCAGGCACAAGGTGGATCTTTAGAACTCAACTACACATATTGTAATGGTAACTTCTTTTGGACACCATTTGTATATGATATCGTCAAGATAGGTACAGATCAGTTTAAGGTTAAGGATGAAGAGAACATAGACTCTTGGCTAAAGGCTAAGAATGACAGTTTCCTAACCCAGATGATGTACACATCCAAGACAGATAGTTGTGACGGATGTGCCAAGATGATGACTTGTATCGATAAAGGTGTACAGTCCTACATGGAACACCATTCTATTACTGAGTGTTTGTTTCCATATAATCAAAACCAGTGATTAAGTTCTGACCAGTCTTATCCATGTAGTTAAACCACATACGCATAATACAATCAGGTAGATCTCTTTCACGATTCTTCCAGTCCCATTGTGTGTAGCACCTAAATCCACATTTATTCCACCACTTACACGATAGACAGCCATTCTCATCCATATATGCTTGCATCATCCCAGCATTATCTTTGCGCTCATACTTTGTGTTGAAGTCACGTTGATCATATCTATCCCATCTACAGTTTGATGTAGAGTTATCAGGAAAGATTGTAACCTTGTTAAGAGCCAAGCAATGCATATGATTGCTCTCTTGGTATATAAGATCTTTAATAGGATTAATGTCAGGGTAGTTATGATATACAAACTTTAAGAACTCAAGGTATTCGCTATCCGATGGTATCATATAATCATACCCACGATCAGGTATGTAATCATCAAAGTAGAAGTTATCAAACTTCTCATACAGATAATGAAAGTATTCATCATCATCTGCCATAAACTTCTTAATAGAAATAGTGGTAGCAACCATGTTAATAGATGTAATATAGTCGGCAAAGTGCTCTATGTTCTTACCATAAGGTCCTTTTACAGGTCTTCCATCGAAGTCATAAGAGCATATAATATAAGATGGTATATCTACTGCGTTTAGATCATCAAGTAACTTTTGCACTCTATCTCTTTTACTAAACTGAAATGAAGTAACCCAAACTACTTTAATCTCCGCACCATGTGTATCAAATATCTTCTTGATCTCTACAAGGAAATCGTAGTATACAGGATAAGCCCATTCTGATATTCGATCTTGAAACAATTCTCCACCAACCATGTTGATCTGGATAACGTCTACTCGGCCTTTCATTTTGATGACATGTTGTTCAACCAAGTCTAGTTTGGAGAAGATCTCTTCACGAGACAAGCCTACTGTAGACTTCTTATCATGGTGACAAAAAGAACAGTTAAGGTGACAGTTCTCAAATAGTGTCAACTCAATCTCGGCTATGTCTGGACGCTTATCTTCCAGTAGTTGCTTGGTGAAGTCAAAGTTGTCCAATCAACATTTCCTCTTTATAATATTGATATATGTCTGGAACCATACCTAGCTCCATATCAAAGTCTAGTTGACCTAAGATATCATCGTATATCTCTTTGCTTTTGAAATAAGGAAGGAAGTGTGGATCATTACCAAATAGCAGATCCTTATCATTTAAAACATCATAGAAATGTTCATTAAAGTCTTGACTAATCCATGTGGCATAACATATTGCGACAACGTATGATTTAGCAGGATAAATCCACTCATCTACATATTCTCTAAAATGCATGAGAGCAAAGTCAGCTATATTGTTAGGTTCCCACCTGATATCAACCTCATTCAGATCATCTTTGAAGAGGGACTGCGTCATGTGATACGCCTGTTGTCGTGCTTTCCATTCCTGCATAGTAGTCTAGTAATCCTTTATATCCATTACATCCATTATCTAAGTCCAGAACATACCTGTAGTGTTCGGTGAGACAATTGCCAAAATAGGTACAGCCGTGACATATAGGACTAAGATTATCTCGTGCCTCATTTTTTGCCCACTGCTTATACTCATGATAGCTTTGATATTCTTTAAAATACTCTTTATCATTATTATCAAACTCCAATACCCCAAACTTACCAGATGGTGTAATATACACATGATCGTTTGAGAATGCGTTATACTCTTTATCTATACTCCTGTAGATGTTATGAATATTCTGAAAGTCAAAATTCTTAGGTGTAGTAGCTTCATCAAATCTAATAACAAACTCTTCGAAGTCTTTATGGGTAACGTCAAATGAATTTGCTTGGTTAATAGAGTATGGTTTGATTTCCACAGACTTTACATTAGACACCATATTAAGGGTGAAGATCATAAACTCCACATCCATTTCTAATACTTTTGGTGACGCAAGAATAAGAACAGCCAGATCTTTATTGGCATTCATCATATTATTTAGGACAAATTGTTCCTTCTCTCTTGCATGAAAGTCGTATGATACAGACAATGTAACGTCATCATCACGAAAGAAGTCAGGGAATGCTGATAGGTTTGTATTGATATGGATGTTTCCATCATAGTATCTTCGTATTACATTTTTGATAGAATAGTAATACTCAGGTGTTAGTAATCCTATCTCACCACCATATAGATCCACATGAGTTATAGGATCTGTTATTTGACCCATAGAATGTTGTAACCACATTGGTGTTATTTTGTGTCTATCATTTAACTGTTGCTTTGTCAAGTAACAAAAGTCACAAGAGAAGTTGCAATAGTAAGTTGGATTAATTGATAGATTCATCGACATAAGCTGTCACTCCATCAGGGTTCATTCCATTGATCTCAAGTATACGAGGTGCTAATGTTTTCATCTGTCTACAATGAGATTCTACTGTACCCTCTCTCTTCATATCTCGTACAGTCTTCTTACAGCCATTACATATCTCAAACATAGGACACGTGTAGCAAGCCATCTTCATTGTTTGTATATTAGGATCATCTTGAAGTGGTGTTTGCATCTTTCCATTCATTTCTGTTTCAAAATCAATAGGATAATCCATATCATCACCAAACGAACCACAAGAGTAATAATCACCACCTGGGTTCATAGCTCTAATTCCTGTATCACACAATCTATTCTGTGGACAAGATGTCGCAGATCCACCAAGTCGTTTCATCATTTGCTTGGTATTGTATTCGTACTCAGCCAAACCCATATCGTAAATCTTAATATATGTTTCATAGATTTTAGACAATTGATATGTAGTGCCTTGCACACCAGATGCCATAGCATAATTTAACTTACACTCTACACCCATCTCTTTTGCTAACTCAACATTCTTGATAGCAAGGTGTTCATTCTCATCAGTTATAACAGCAATGAAGTCAGGACGTTCTCCTGTGTGTTTAAGCATAGCGTTAGATACCATCCAAAAGTCTTTCTCAGTAAACTCCGAATAGTCTCCCTTTAATCTACCACCACCATATTGAAACGATGTAGCACAACCAAATCTTCTGTTCTGAAATATAGGTAACCATTTCTCTGGTCTCATTAAGAAAGGCCAAAGGTTAGATGTGAATGATATAGATGCAGGGTAGTCATGTTCGTCTAAGTGATCTATTAATTCTTGATACCACTCAGGCTTGACCATAAGAGGATCTCCACCGTTAACAATAATAGTGTTACAATCAGGATATCTCTTTAGAAACTTATAGACGTAATCTAGATCCAACAATCCAACTTCATTAGGATCAATGTCAGTAGAAGAACAGAAAGTACACTTGAAGTTACAAGCTTCTGTTGGTTTAATAATTAGATCCATTCTTTTTCTTTCGCCAATTTTAGCATTAGAGTTTTAGGGGCAGGGCAAACATCATCCATCCACTGTAGTTGATGACAGTCTGAATGGCAGTACATGAAGACAGGGCATTTATAACACCGTTCATCACGTTCATGCTGTTCACATGATATGATCTCCATACGTTTAGGACTTAATCGCACTTCCTTTGCTGGTGTATCTATATTACCATAATGCATGGTCGGTGCAGTATTAGGACAACCTGCTACAGTACCATCTGCGTTGATGGTGTGTATCTTCTGTTCACAATCACGACAGAATGTTCCTGCTCTAAACTGACCTTTACTAAACTTCTCGTAAACAGTTTCCATAAATCCATTCACAACATTATGATATTGAGTTTGTTCATGCATTAACATCCACCAAGCATCTAGTTCTTTGTTGTGAGGAAAGATATCTGTATTAATAGTGGCATTACCATCATGCGTCAATCTCTCATACGATATCTCAGCAACACCAAGAGACTCCATGTAATCAGCAATCTCAATTGGTTGTAACTTTATAACATCTTTAGATACAGATATAAAGCACTTGACACGATGACCAAGTCCTGTTAGATGTTTAACATTATTCTCCCACATCTTTCTCTGATGTTCGTTACTAAAACGAATATTAGGATCCCATGATGTGCCTATATTACCACCTGTAATAACTTCACTAAAGAACTTTAATCTTTCTTCGGTTAGTTTGAATACAAGATTTGTTGTAATACCATGTGTTGCTCTATCACCCCATTGCGCCTTTGTGATATCATGAAACTCACGTAGGTTTGCCATGGGTGCAAGCATAGGTTCTCCACCATGATATTCAAGGTGAATTAAGTTATCTCCAGTGTCGAGTTGATTACACCAATTCGCAGTCTTCACATGGTCGAAGTAGATCTTCCTACCATTCATTCCAGATGTAAAGCAATGCGAACAGTTCAGATTACATGTTTCAGTAGTCTTTACGTAAATAACTGAGTGTTTCTGTGTCGTTAACGCCATAGCTTAGTGTTAGAGCCTTCTCTGAGTTCAATGCAATGTGGGGTGTTTCTGCAGGAATAAAGATCTTAGATCCCTTCTCTATCATAACATACCTATCATCAATTTCCATTATCTTACATCCGTCAAGACATTCGATGTATATATCTATAGGATCTGTATGTACAGGAAAGGAAGGTGCGTCAACAGGCGCATAAAATATATGAATAGTCCCATCATAGGGTTGAATACGTTCATAGTTCTCTACCTTAATGGTATCATCACCACTAAACCAAAGATCTACAACTTTACCTTGATATGCAAATATATTGTCATGTTCAATGTATTGCTGTTCCCCCTTATTGTTGATAAAGGAAACAGCACACTTATTAAAACATTCTTCGCTCATTAAGAAGTCAAAGAATTCTTCAAATGTCATTCTCCACCTATATTTAGGAACGTTAGCATATTAGCAGTAACAACCCAATTTCCAACGCCATGTTCACGTATAGTAACCTTTTTACCATTGACTTTTTCGATAATACCTGTTACAGTAGTTCCATCAATATTCGTGAATGAAGCAATGTTGCCTAGTTTAACCATGTTGATTCTCTCTTTCGCTTTGTATACCTATTTGTATCATATTCGGAAGGCAATGTCAAGAGTTAATTACATTATATATAGATGTAATCAAATGATGAGGAAGTGAAATGGATATCCATAATCTATGGCCTACACAAGTGGGTCAAGGTAAGTTCGACACCACTGGTCTGGTAGAACACATATTTAGTACATACGATCTAAACAATCCACCTAGTGATTTGGGGGGATATAATATCTTAGATGATGATTCTATAGTAATGACTAAGTTTTCAAATCAAGTGTTTGTGGCTTTTGATGATTATCTAAAGGCTACTATAGATTGTTCGATTGATGATTGGAATCACTGTGAGATGAAAGCTTGGATCACTGGTCATGGTAAAGACTACTCTATGACTATTCACAACCACACAGGAGCACATCTATCAGGAGTCTTCTATATACTAGCAGAGGATAAAAACTCAGGTGGTGACATTGTGATGCACGATCCTAGATCTAATGCTAACAGAGGATATGACGAATACTTTAATCCTATGTTTAACAGGCATCATCACACACCTGAGACAGGAGATTTTATGATATTTCCTAGTTTCACCTACCACCACGTCAACCCATACTACTCACAACTGAGGATCTGCGTACCTGTAGATCTGTATCTTTATAGGGAATAAATTATGCATAAACTTGTTATCAATCTAAATCACAGAGTAGATCGAAAGAACTCATTCATGAAAGAGTGTGGGTGGTTGGAAGATTACTCATTCCAACATGCTGTTAATGGTTATGAAATCACAAACCTACAAATGAAAGAAAATGAATTTGGGATCAATCATAAGTGGAGAGATCCCTTTAAGAATAGACGCATCACCAAAGGAGAGGTGGGTTGTTTCTTATCACATTATCAAGCATGGCAAAAGGTTGTCCAGTTAAATGAAACCACGATCATCTTTGAAGATGATGTAAAGATCGATAGATTTAAGTGGAAAGAAAATCAGTATCATGAGTGGATGGATGAAGGTGAAATCGATCTTCTATACTTAGGATATAATGAAAACGATGATACAGGAGTAGTTGATGGTGCTAATGAACATCTAATCAAACCTTGCTATCCATACAATGCACACGCATATATGCTAACACCAGAAATGGCAAACGATTTGATCAATAGTGGTTTCCATAGAAAGATCATTCCTGTAGATGAGATATTAGCACAAAAAGTAGCAACTCACAACATACAGGCATTGAAGGTAGATATTGCAAATCAAATAAGCAGAGACGAACTTGGTACGGACATTGAGCCATTCAGTCATGATGATTGGTTTCAAAACTTTGATGTACATGCGATTACTGTAGGTACAGATAGATCCAAATGTGCTCCATTAAACGATAGTTCAGTTCTACAAAAGTTTACTGTTAAGAACCTAGGAAAGAATGTAGATTGGGCTGGAACAGATATGTCAGGGCCTGGTGGTGGTCATAAAGTAAATCTAGTTAGAGATTACTTAGATACATTACCAGAAAATGACATTGTACTCTTCACAGATGCATATGACGTATTCTTTACTAGAAATCTACAAGAGATTGTTAAGAGATATATGGATGCAAGTGTAGAGATCTTATTTGGTGCAGAAGCTACTTGTTGGCCTGATGACAGTATGTCAACTTTACATCCAGATCCGAATCTATTTAAGTATAAATATTTGAATAGTGGTCAGTACATTGGTAGAGTTGGAGCATTAAAAGACTTCTTTGCAGAAAGATTGAACGATGAAGATGATGATCAGTTATACATGCAAAGAGTGTGGTTAAACGATACAACTAAATTCAGTGTTGGTTTAGATTACGAACAATATATCTTCCAAACACATGAGCCAGAATGTAGAGTAGATAATGAGCTATGGAACCCTATAACCAATACCGTACCTTGTCTATATCATGGGAACGGTGGTGAAGATGCCAAGCTTTTATTCGATAAACTTTGGACAACAGTAAATGCCAAATACTCTAAACAACTACCCACAAAAAGAGTAATACACACTAATAACAATGCTGTTGCATCCCCTATGTTTATTCCACACACAGGTAAAATTGATATTCTTGAGAAGGACATGATTGTTGTAGACTTTATGACACAAAGTCAATGTGAGAGATTGATTGAGATGGGAGATGCACATGCAGGTTGGGAACCTATGCCAGAAGATAAGTTTCCAGCGTATGAGATCCGTGTCAAGGAATTGGGTCTATGGGATGAGATGAGTGCACATTGGAAAGAAAACGTTGTACCAATTATTGAAAAGTATTGGAAACCTATTGAGATGTATGGTATGAGAGATGCATTTATTATGCGTTATTCTGTAGATACTCAGAGAAGTTTACCACTTCACAACGATGCATCACTTGTTACAGGGTCTGTAAAGCTAAATGATGACTATAAAGGAGCGTCACTTGTATACCCAAGACAGGGAATTAACAACGATGATATCCCTTGTGGTAAGATGATTTTGTTCCCCGGACTAGTTACACACGGTCATGAGTGTACAGAATTGGTAAGTGGAGTAAAATATAGCTACACAATGTGGACACAACGCTATCCTGGAGATATAAATTAGTATAAATAGAAGTAACGGATTACACATGGGACGAGATTTATGGCTAAACCAAATTCAAGATCGACATTAATTGACTATGCAAAACGCAGATTGGGTGAGCCTGTTCTCGAAATCAATGTCGATGAGGATCAACTAGAAGATCGATTAGATGAAGCTTTTGGCTATTGGCAAGAGTACCATTCTGATGCGACAAAGACAGTTTATCTAAAGCATCTTATTACGGCAGATGATGTCACTAATAAGTATATTCCTATCCCATCCGATTACATATTTGTAAAGAGAGTACTTCCAATAAATGGTAGTAAATCTTCCAGTGGCATGTTCTCTTTAGGATATCAACTTAGACTTAACGATCTTGCGGTTATGGGTAAGTTCATGGGAGACATGGCTTATTACACAATGATGCAACAGCACATTGCTATGATTGATCAGACTTTGAATGGCATGCCACAAGTTAATTATTCTCAGTACGAAAACAAACTGTACATTCATGGAGAGTTTGAAAGTCAGGATATTAAAGCGGGTCAGTACATTATTGTAGAAGGCACACAGCTTGTAGATCCAACAACAAACACGTCAGTCTATAATGACAAATGGTTGAAATCATATACTACAGCACTAATCAAACAACAGTGGGGTCAGAACCTCAGTAAGTTTGAGGGTATGCAGTTACCAGGTGGTGTCACAATGAATGGACTGGCAATACTAGAAGCCGCAAATGCAGAGGTATTAAAACTCGAAGAGGATCTAAGATTAGAGCACGAACTTCCAGTAGAATTCTTTGTAGGTTAATATGCGCAATTTATACTTTTCAGATGGTCATAAGTCAGAACAACTTCTATACGAAGATCTAACTATCGAAGCAATGCAGATCTATGGTCAGGACATGTATTACATGCCACGTGATCTAGTTCATGTTGACGAGGTGTTCAAAGAAGATCCAGTATCATCATTCAATTCTAGTTACAGAGTTGAGATGTATGTTGAGAATAATGATGGATTTGATGGTGAAGGAGATCTCTTTAGTAAGTTTGGTGTAGAGATACGAGATAGTGTTACCCTTGTGTTAGCAAAAAGACGTTGGAACCAGACAGTACGTAAGTTCGATAACGAGATCAAAAGTGAAAGACCAGTAGAGGGGGATCTTATCTTTACTCCCTTCGCAGGTAAACTGTTTCAAATTATGCACGTAGAGCACGAACAGCCATTCTATCAGCTAAACAACTTGCCAATATACAAACTACGTTGTGAATTGTTTGAATACAATGACGAAGATATTGATACAGGCAATACAGATATTGATCAAATAGAAATTGATCATGCTTACAGATATGATGTTAAGGTTAACCGTGGTAGAACTGCGACAGCAACAGCGAGTATCACATAATGTCATTACAAGGTATCTCATCAATCACTCTTACAGATAGTGGAGATTTATATACAACTATCCCAACTATAACTTTTAGCGCACCTACAACTGCAAAGAAACCTGCAAGAGCAACTGCTATTTTAAGCGGCGGATCTATCAGTCAAGTCAATATCGATAGTGGTGGATCTTACTATGCAACTGGTAGTACACCGACTGTTACTATCGCAAGTAGTGTTGGTACGACTGCAACAGCAACAGCCATAGTTACGAATAACAGAGTTTCGGCAATTACTCTAACGGATAGTGGACAGGGGTATATGACACCCCCAGCAGTAACAATTCTAGGACCTTCTGAAGAAGCATCAGACTTTAGTGCCGTTGGATATCCAAATCTAGACAGTGCTAGTGGTAAACTTACTTCAATAACAATTGTTGACAGTGGAGATTTCTATACATCCCCACCATCTATCTTAATATCAGATCCACAACTATTCCAACCATTCCTTGTTGGGGAATATGTCAACCAAGACAGCGCATCGGACGGTGGAATAATGACTGCCGAAGTCGCAGAATATAATGATAGTAGTGAGATTTTATCACTCATTCATGTTGGTTCGGCAAACAACCTTGGATCTTTTGCATTACCATCTACTGGCAAGTATCTTACTGGACAATCATCTGGTGCTACTGCTAAGATTGTTAGCTCTACTCAAAAGGATACTGTAGATCAACAGAACTTAGACTTTGCTACCTCTATAGAAGACTTCTTAGACTTCTCTGAAGGTAATCCATTTGGTGAAGTTGTTAAAAGCACAGGACTATCAAGCTAATGTTTAATGATTACTTTTATCACGAAAGACTGCGGAAGACAGTTGCCATATTTGGTTCACTCTTTACTAAGATACATGTAATGAGAACTGATAAGAATGGTAAGGTTCTGAGCACAGTTCGTGTACCTTTGGCATATTCCCCTAGATCTAAGTTTCTTCTTAGGCTACAACAAGTAGGTGAGTTTGGTAAAGATGACTCAGTCGCCATGAAGCTTCCACGTATGTCCTTTGAAATGACATCACTGGCATATGATTCTACACGACAATTATCTAAGACTAATACTAGATTAAGACAAGCTGGTGTGGATGATAATAAGAAACGTGCAAAGGTAAGACAATCAGTTCCTTACATTGTAACATTTTCTCTTGGTATCTACGCAAATAATCAGGATGATGCATTACAAATTGTAGAACAGATCATACCAACATTCTCACCACAATATACTGTGACCATGAAGCCATATAAAGATTATCCAGATATAAAAGAGGATATTCCTATCACACTTCAGTCTGTTGCATTTGTACAAGAAGGTGAAGGTCCTCAAGAACAAAGGCAAACAGTTCAGTATGTGATGGACTTTGAGGTTAAAACTAGCTTTACAGGTTCAATAGACGATGGTGAAGTTATCACTAAATCCATTGCTGAATTGGAAGTTACTAAAGGCACTAAATATGCTACGATAACTACTACACCAACTATAATACCACAGTATGATTCTGACTATGGCTTTACCCAGCTTTATAATTATGAGGAAATAACGAGCGATGACGGATGATGAGAACATCAAGAGTGACTATGACAAGTCACGTGATACGTATTACGATCTCATAGGAAAAGGCCAAGATGCCCTAAGTATGATGATGGAAGTTGCACGAGAGAGTGAGCATCCACGTGCATACGAAGTCTTGTCTGGTATGATTAAGAACATTGCAGATGTCAATGACAAGCTTATGGATCTTAACAAAAAACACAAAGATATCAATAAAAGTGATGTTCCACAGATTGAAAGTGGGACAACCAATAATAATGTCTTTATAGGATCTACAACAGATCTACAAAGAATGCTACAGGATGTCGATAGCAATAACAATGATGTGATCGATATTACACCAGATGATTAACGCAAAAACGTATTTGGGTAACCAAAATGTTAAAAAGGATGGTGTGGTAGAACCATGGTCTCAGGATGATATTCTTGAGTACAAGAAGTGTATGGATGATCCTAAATACTTTGCTAAGACATATTGTAAAGTTATTCACCTTGATAGAGGATTGGTTAACTTTGACCTTTATCCATATCAAGAGAAGATGTTTGACCATTTCAACAATAGTAGATTTTCTATTGTATTAGCTTGTCGGCAGAGTGGTAAGTCAATATCTTCCGTTGCATATATCTTATGGTATGCTATCTTCCACTCAGAAAAGAACATTGCAGTTTTAGCTAACAAAGGTGCAACTGCACGTGAGATGTTAGCACGTGTCACGCTTATGTTGGAGAACCTTCCATTCTTCTTACAGCCCGGAACTAAGGCTCTTAACAAAGGCTCTATTGAATTCTCTAATAACTCTAAGATCCTTGCGTCTGCAACAAGTGGATCCTCTATTCGTGGGTTATCTATTAACCTTCTGTTCTTGGACGAGTTTGCATTCGTTGAGAATGATGCACAATTCTATACGTCAACATATCCTGTTGTATCGTCTGGTAAAGACACAAAGGTTATTATTACATCAACAGCTAATGGTATCGGTAACGTATTCCATAAGATATGGGAAGGCGCACAGCAAAAGACTAATAGCTTTGTACCATTTAGAGTTGATTGGTGGGATGTTCCTGGTCGAGATCAGGATTGGAAATTAGAAACAATAAACAACACAAGTCAATTACAGTTTGATCAAGAGTATGGTAATACATTCTTTGGTACTGGCGATACATTGATTGATGCTGAAACTCTTATGAAACTGAGAGCAAAGAACCCCATCAGAGTAAATGGCGACTGTCTAATATATGATGAAACTGAAAAGGGACATGAGTATATTATGATGGTAGATGTGGCTAAAGGTCGTGGACAAGACTACTCTACGTTTACCATAATTGATATTAGTACAGTTCCCTTTAAACAAGTAGCAGTATATCGAAACAATAGGATATCTCCTATTCTATTTCCAGACATCATTGCGAAGTTTGCAACAGCATATAATAATGCATATGTTGTTATCGAAGCAAATGATCAGGGATCTTTGGTATGTCAGGGTCTATACCAAGACATAGAATATGAGAACATGCACGTTGAAAGTGCTACAAAGAGTAGTGGTTTGGGTATTGAGATGAACAGAAAGATCAAACGTATTGGTTGTTCTGGCTTCAAAGATATACTCGAAAGTCATAAACTAGACATTGTGGATGAGCAGACTATTATAGAAATATCTACATTCGAAGCAAGAGGTAACTCATTTGAGGCTTCGAATGGTAATCACGATGATCTTGTGATGAACCTTGTATTGTTTGGATATTTTGCATCTTCGGCATACTTTGGTGATATGACAGACATTAATCTAAAAGACATGTTATTTAAACAAAGAATGCAAGATATTGAAGATGATGTACTTCCATTTGGATTTATTGATGATGGTGTTGTAGATACGCCAAGTCCTGTTGATCCCGCTAAGTTTGGATGGGCAATATCTGATACGTGGGATATGAAATAGCTAGGAATAGTTTTCTTATAAATAACAGCGTAACCTTGAAATCCCACCGCATTATGTATTACTTATCATTTCAAAAGGAAAATAACCATGGCAATTGGAACACCATCCCAAAGTCCAGCGATTGTTATCAAAGAAGTAGATCTGTCAGGCACAGTGCCTAATGTACAGTCTACAACTGGTGCAGTAGTTGGCGCATTCCGTTGGGGTCCAGTCGATGCAAGAGTAAGGGTCTCTAATGAGACAGAACTCGCATCTACATTTGGAACACCTAATGATGCTTTTAGTGGAGATTTCCACACGGCGGCATACTATTTACGTTATAGCTCAGATCTATTCGTAACACGTGCAATCACATCAACTGCGAGAAACGCACACGATAATGTTAACGCCACTACGGACAATCCCACAATCAAAAACGCAGACGATTGGGATACCCAAATCTCTGCACGTGACTCAGACGGTCACACATTTATCGGTAGATACCCAGGAGATCTAGGTAATACCCTTCAAATTCAAGTATGTCCTGCTCATACATCATCATTTACTAATTGGGCTTATAAACCTAACTTCGATGGACAGCCGGGAACATCAGCACACGCCACATCTAAGAATGCAACAAATGACGAAGTACACGTTGCAGTTATCGATACTCTTGGTAATTTTGGTGCTAAAGGCGCAGTACTGGAAACATATCCATTCGTATCATTAGCTTTAGATGCTAAAAATGCAGACGGATCAACAAACTACGTTAAAGATATTGTCAACACAGGTTCAAACTATGTTTGGATGGCTGGCTTTGAAACAGCATTCTCAGATGTTGGTGCAGGTACTGCCGCAGATAGTGGAGAAGATTTCATCCTATCAGCACCTGCTATTAAGACATATAACCTAACAGGTGGTGTAGTATCAAGTGGATATACAGCAGGAGATATCACAGGCGCATACGATCTATATGAAGATGTAGATACTGTTGAAGTTGACTTCTTAATCGCTCCGGGTATGACCTCAAGTGCAGATCAGGTAACAGTTGTTAATGATCTTGTAGCAACAGCAAAAGCACGTAAAGATTGTGTAGTAGTTGCAGGTCCTGCTAGAAACGATGTTGTTGGTGTCAATAACCCAGCGACAATTACAACAAACGTTTTAGCTACAACAAACGCATTTACTTTCGACAGCACATTATTTGTTGATTGTAACTGGTTAAAGGTATACGACAAATATAACGACAAATATGTTAGTGTCCCTGCCGCATCGTCTACAGCGGGCATTATGTCAGCATCAGACGCAAATGGTGCACCATGGATCTCACCAGCTGGTGGAAGACGTGGACAATACTTAGGTGTTACATCTACTGTATACAACCCAACTAAAGCACAACGTGATACATTGTATAAAGCAGGCGTTAACCCTGTTGGCAATATCCCAGGTCAAGGTGTTCTACTCTTTGGTGATAAAACTCACTTAAATAGACCATCAGCATTTGATCGTATCAATGTTCGCAGATTGTTCCTCACACTAGAGAGAGCTATCGGTGAAGCGGCTAAAAATGTAATGTTTGAACTTAATGATGAGTTCACTCGTGCAGAATTCGTTAACATCGTAGAACCAGTCCTAAGAGAAATCAAAGGTCGCCGTGGTATTACAGACTTCAAAGTAGTTTGTGACGAAACAAACAACACTTCGTCAGTTATTGACCGCAATGAGTTTATTGCTAACGTCTTCATCAAACCAGCACGTTCCATCAACTTCATCACCCTTAACTTTGTTGCAGTACGCAGTGGAGTAGAGTTTGAAGAAGTTGTCGGCACTGTATAAGTAGAGTAGAAAGGAACATTTAAATGGCTATTCTCGGAGTAGACGATTTTAAAGCCAAACTCGCTGGTGGTGGAGCTAGACCTAACCTATTTAAGGTAACAGTTAACTTCCCAGCTTACGCAGGTGGCAACGTCGAACAAACATCATTCATGTGTAAAGGTGCTCAGTTACCTGCATCAGTGATTGCTCCTATCCCTGTATCATTCAGAGGTAGACAGTTACAGATTGCAGGAGACAGAACATTTGAACCATGGACTGTAACAATCATTAACGATACGGACTTTGGAGTTCGTGATGCTATGGAACGTTGGATGAACGGTATTAACGGTCACACAACTAACACTGGTATCGTTAACCCAGCCGATTATCAGTCTGATCTTATTGTTGATCAATTAGATCGTGACGAAACGGTACTCAAATCATACACTTTCCGTGGTTGTTTCCCAACCAATGTTGGTGCTATTGATCTGAACTACGACACAACAGGGGCAATTGAAGAATTCCCAGTTGAGTTCCAAGTTCAGTATTGGGAAAGTACAACGACTACTTAATATCGTTATAAATAAAGGGGTAGAGGGGATTTCTCCTCTACCTTATTATTAAATGGAAAGAAACTATGGCAGACAACAGTAATCAAGGCATTAAATTATTCGGCTTCGAGATTCGTAGAGCTGGCGCACGTAAAGCGGCGGCTAAGAATCAACTTGATTCCATTGTACCACCAACGGATGATGATGGAGCAGGATACGTTACTGCATCAGGTTCTCACTTCGGTCAATATGTAAACCTAGACGGTGATGAATCTAAAGATAATATTGAACTAATTAGACAATATCGTGGAGTTGCTATGCACCCCGAAGTCGATGCGGCTATCGAAGATATTGTAAACGAAGCAGTTACCATTGAGGATAAAGGACTATCAGTCAAACTTGTTCTTGATGATGTCGAAGCTTCAGATAAGATTAAGAAAGAGATCCAACTAGAATTTGATACTGTATTAAATATGCTCAAATTCAACGATCTTGGACATGATATATTCAGACGTTTCTATGTAGATGGTCGTATGTATCATCACTTAGTCGTAAACGAATCAAACTTAAAAGCAGGTATTCAAGAGATCCGTCCTATTGATGCTACCAAGATCCGTAAGGTGAAGGAAGTTAAAACTAAGAAAGATCCACTAACAGGTGCAAAGATCGTTGAAAAGGTTGACGAACACTTCATCTATCAGGAGAAGCCCGGCGAAACAGTTAATGGAATTAAACTAACACCAGATAGTGTCAGCTATGTGACATCAGGACTATTGGATGAAAGCCGTAAGAAAGTAGTATCTTACTTACACAAAGCTCTAAAACCAATTAACCAATTGCGCATGATGGAAGACAGTTTGGTTATCTATCGTCTAGCACGTGCACCAGAACGTAGGATCTTCTACATTGATGTAGGAAATATGCCTAAAGGTAAGTCCGAAGAGTACATGAAAGGTATCATGACTCGTTATCGAAACAAATTGGTATATGATGCTAACACTGGTAAGCTTAAAGATGACCGTAAACATATGTCTATGTTGGAAGACTTCTGGCTACCAAGGCGTGAAGGTGGACGAGGTACGGAGATATCTACACTTCCAGGTGGAGAGAACTTAGGTCAAATTGATGACATCATTTACTTCCAAAAGCGTCTATATAGATCTTTAAACGTTCCTAGTTCAAGACTAGAGCAAGAGCAAGCAACTGGACTTCTAGGTAGATCCACAGAGATTAACCGTGACGAACTTAAGTTCCAGAAGTTTATCGACAGATTGCGCCGTAGGTTCTCTGCACTATTCCTTGAGATCTTACGTAAGCAACTTGTTCTTAAAGGAACTATTACCAACGAGGATTGGGAAGCATGGCGTAATGAAATGGTTGTGGACTATGTGTCTGATAACCATTTTGCGGAATTACGTAATGCAGAATTAGTTAGAGAAAGACTACAAACTCTAGATATGACACAACAGTATGTTGGTGAATTCTATTCTAAAGAGTGGGTCTTCAAAAATGTATTGAATCTATCTGACGATGAGATGGAAGATATGAAGAAACAAATGAAGCAAGAGGAAGCTGATGGCGAAACTATGCCAGACGAAGATGGTGATGAGGAATATGATCCACCTAAACCTGCTCCAGTTGAAGTGAAAGTTGTACCAGACGAGGAAGAAAAGAAACCACGTGTGGATACCGACAAACTTGAAAAAGATCCAAAAGATCCTAAACAAAAGAAGAAAGATGATAAATAATGGAAATGAATCAAACAGTACAAGACTTTATTAATCAAGTGCAAGAGAAAGACTTTGCCAAAGCAGAACCTACTTTTAAGGACATGATGACACAAAAGATTGGTGATGCTCTAGATGCAGAGAAAATTGCAGTTGCAAATGCGGTTCATAATGGTGTAGAGCCAGTAGAAGAACCAGTAGAAGAACCAGAAGCTTCAGTTGAACCCGAAGAAGAAATTAGTTCTGAATAAGAACAAATAGAGAATTCTATATGTATAAATAATAGTTGAAACAAAAGGTAACTATAATGAAGACTTTCACAGAAATACGTGAAAAAAGAAAGAAAGGTATGCCACCAGGTGAACATATCTTTGATACCAAAATTAAAGGTATCCACGTTATGGTACATAAAGAGAAGAACAAATTTGTCACATATGTTGACATGGAAAAGTTAGACACGTTCCGTGATTTAAACTCGGCTAAGAAGGCTGGTGCGGAATTTGTTAAACAGTTTAAAGGATAAACGATGAAACTTATCACAGAGTATACCGAAACCGATGTGCAGTGCATAGTCGAGGCTAACGATAAAGGCGAAAAGTCTTATGTTATCGAAGGTATCTTTGCGATGGCAGAATCGAAGAACCGTAACGGACGGATCTACCCCAAACCTATAATGGAAAAGGCAGTAGAAAAGTACGTAACGGATCAAGTAATGACTAAGAGAGCAGTTGGTGAGTTAAATCACCCCGAAGGTCCTACTGTTAACTTAGACAAAGTATCTCATCTTATTACTGATCTTCAATTTGAAGGTAATAATGTGATGGGTAAGGCACAGATATTAGATACTCCAATGGGAAAGATCGTAAAAGGTTTACTTGATGGTGGTGTTCAACTAGGTGTGTCAACTCGTGGTATGGGTAGTCTCGAACAGAGAAACGGCGTAACAATGGTCAAAGAAGACTTTATTCTTAATACAGTTGATATTGTACAAGATCCATCCGCCCCGCAAGCTTTCGTAAATGGAATAATGGAAGGCGTGGACTGGGTTTGGAATAACGGCGTAATCGAAGCAAGAGAAATTGAAAGAATGGAGACTGAAGTTAAAAAGGCTCCACGTGCTGATCTTTATGAGACACAGACACGTGAGTTCAAGAATTTCCTCTCGTTACTCAAAACAAAAAGCATGTAAAGGAGTACAGCATGTCTGAAGAAAATCAGATCACTGATGCAGAACTCCATGACGAGAACGTTGTGGAAGAAGCTCATGATCCTAAAAACGCTGAAGTTGCGTCTGTCGATTCTGTCGATAAAGCGGCTAAAGCTACAACACAGGCGGCGGCACCAAAGACCAAAGCTGGCATGATTAATGCAATGTACGGTAAAATGTCGAAGATGAAAAAAGCAGATCTTCAAGCATCTTACGGTAAAATGATGGGCGAAGAAGTAGAAGGCGAAGAAGCTGATGTAGTGGCAGAAGATGCAACTGCGGCAGTACAATTCGACTATACAACTGAACTTGACGCATTGGTTGAGTCTGAAGCAACTCTTTCAGAAGAGTTCAAGACTAAAACTGCCGTTATCTTTGAATCTGCTATCAAAACAAAACTTGCAGAAGAAATTGATCGTCTGGAAGAAACATACGCAACTGAATTGGCTGAAGAGTTATCTACACAGAAAACTGAATTGGCTGAGCAGGTTGATGGCTACCTAAACTATGTGGTTGAGACATGGGTTGAAGACAACAAAGTTGCTATTCAATCAGGTCTACGCACAGAAATCGCAGAAGGATTCATGGAGAAGTTGAAAGACGTATTCACTGAATCTTACATTGCAGTACCAGATGAGAAAGTTGACCTAGTTGACGATCTATCTGAGCAAGTTAAAGAGTTGGAAACAGCTATTAATGAGCGCACTGAAGAAGCAATGTCATTGTCTGTAGAGCTAGACACATTTAGACGTGAAGCAGTTATTGCTGAAGCATCTAAAGGTTTGGCTGATACCCAAGTTGAAAAACTAACTAAATTGGTTGAAGGATTTGAATTCCATGATGCTGAATCGTTTGCAGAAAAAGTTGCAATCGTGAAAGAAGCGAATTTCAAACCAGAAGCAATTGAATCCACTATCGCAGAAGAAACAGTAGACGAAGCATCAGATGCTATCGCTGAATCTACTTCAGACGTGATGCAAACCTACCTTTCTGCAATCAGAAAATCTCAAAAGTAAGAGGATACTCTAATGAACAATACATACGACAATCTAGTCGAAAAATGGAACCCGGTTCTCAATGAAGAAGCCGCTGGTTCTATCACAGACTCACACAAACGCTCGGTTACAGCCGCTCTTTTGGAAAACACTGAAAAGGCTCTTGCTGAAGAGCGTCAGTTGACAGAGGCCGCACCGACTAACTCAACAGGCGCAAACGTTGCAAACTGGGATCCAATTTTGATCTCACTAGTTCGTCGTGCCGCTCCAAACATGTTGGCATACGACTTAGCTGGTGTTCAGCCTATGTCAGGTCCAACAGGATTGATCTTCGCAATGAAGTCAAAGTACACATCACAAGGTGGTACAGAGGCTCTATTCAACGAAGCAGACACACGTTTCTCAGGTACACAAAACTCTGCGGCACAACCATCAAGCCCATCAGGTCTTGACGTAGCTAACGCAAATGATGCGGCAACAATCGACTCAGACCGTTTGACAGCACTTGCTGTTGGTGGTATGGCTACAGATTCTGCTGAAGCATTGGGCGATGCGGCAGGTAACGCATTCCCTGAGATGGGTTTCTCAATCGAAAAAGCAACAGTGACAGCGAAGTCACGTGCTTTGAAAGCTGAGTACTCACTAGAACTCGCACAAGACTTGAAAGCAATCCATGGTTTGGATGCTGAAACAGAATTGGCAAACATCTTGTCAACTGAAATCTTGTCAGAAATGAACCGTGAAGTTATCCGTACAATCAACTCACAAGCTAAATCAGGTGCACAACAGTCAAACGTTGCAGTACGTGGTATCTTTAACATGAGTACAGATGCTGATGGTCGTTGGTCTGCTGAGAAGTTCAAAGGTCTTATGGTACAAATTGAACGTGAAGCAAACGCAATTGCTAAAGAAACACGTAGAGGAAAAGGTAACGTAGTTATGTGTTCTTCTGATGTTGCTTCTGCATTGGCGGCGGCTGGCATGTTGGATTATGCTCCAGCGATCTCTGCTAACTTGAACGTAGATGACACAGGTAACTTGTTTGCTGGTGTTCTTAACGGACGTACAAAAGTGTACATCGATCCATATGCAACAGTAGACTACGTAACAGTAGGCTATAAAGGCACAAACCCATACGATGCTGGTGTATTCTATTGCCCATACGTTCCATTGACAATGATGAGAGCAGTTGGCGAAGATACATTCCAACCAAAAATCGGTTTCAAAACACGCTACGGCATGGTTTCTAACCCATTCGTTGGTGCAACTGCGGCTAACGGTCTTGCAACTGCTAAGACTAACCAGTACTACCGTATCTTCCGTGTAGACAACATCATGGTTTCTGCATAAACATAAAAAATGAGGTGGGGATTAAACCCCACCCACACAGGCTATCGCTTCTAGGTATCAACTAAGGCGGTAGCCTTTTTTTATGCCAAATACTCAGGTAGCTTATTTACTTTGTTTACGAATTGATGATATGCACTTGTAACCTTATAGTGGTTATAGAAGAAATGCTTCTTAAGTGTTTTCCATATCGATTTCTCTAACATAGGATATCCAAATGAAAGTACGATACATTCATAATGTCGATAGTTTCTACAAGTCTGTATGTTCCAAAACTTAGTTAGATCTAAATCTGTGTAAGGTTTTTGCCTTCTGAGTTGTTGTGGGGCTTCTTCATACAATGAATCGTCATATACAATATGCAACGTAATACCACCATCAGACCACCAAGGAATTGCACCACAAGGTCTTTCAACAGTATTAATAACATTATCATACCAATGGATATCACACTTAAGGTTATCTACATTTGATATGAATTCTTTCTTTTGTTCTTTGGTATTGAATAATACACCAATGTATCTGTGCTTAGAATCGTCATGGCCTTGACAGGATGTAAACGTTAAGTAACCCTTCTCATGTAACCCAAGCACAGCATCTTTAATCTCAGGTTCTAGGTTATTGTCTATGATGTCAGAATATTGGCTAACAAACGTACTAACATAGTTACCGTCTTCATCTTTAAAGCAATATGTTCTACCGTTGATCAGATGGTCATTACCCTTGACAAACATAGCATAACGATGACCATCTTCCGCAGTCTTACGAATAAGTTTGCTTGATTCATATTGGTGTTGGTATGGAACAACTATTTCATAGTGGGTCTTGAACAAGGATCTTTCCTAAATCTATTTTATCGAATAACGCATCATATCTATCTAGCTGAAGTTTACAATGCTTCTTTGCATTCTCATCAGGAGAGTCCATAGCCTCTAAGGTCTTTAACATATTATCCAATGAAATGGCGTTTGACTGTGCTCTACACAGTTCTTCGTTTGTTATATATTGCATAATGGAAAATCCTTTTCTAAACAGTAATCAATTTCTTGTTGAAGTGCATTAGAGTGCTTATGATCTAAACCTTCTACTTGCATAGCTAAATGCATATCGGCAGATACAAAGTCCCAATTGTAAGAACCATCGTCTTCGACATAGTCTCTGTCAAGTCTACCGATAATTTCAGCATATATTGGTTTAAACACTTTAAGTAGTTCGAAGTAGCTTTCGTTTATAGTAGGCATTGATTCGCTTTCTTTGTTGTTATACATATTTTATAGCATGCGATTCGTTAGATGTCAAGTGTTATTTTGTGTATAAATAGAGGTGAAGAGGAGATCTATATGACTATATGTACAGTGACACCAAGAGCAAATGAACAGATCAGTAAACTTTGTTCTGAAAACAAATGTGATGCAATTAGCCTAAACCTAAAAGGTGGTGGTTGCGCTGGGTTTGAATATGATTGGGGTACAATGATGGCAGACCAGATCGGACCTCAAGACGAAGTTATTGAATGTGATACAGGAAGATTTGTTATCAGTGTAGATAGTGTGATGTTTCTAATCGGAACTGAGGTTGATTATGTCCACAGTTTGACTGGAAGTAACTTTGAGATCAATAACCCAAATGCTAAGAGTAGTTGTGGATGTGGAGTCAGTGTAAACTTTGACTTAGACGCTATGACTATTCCACAATTTTAAGGAAACCCTATGGCAACTTTAACTAAGAACGAGAACTTCCTGCAGCCCACAGGATACAAAGTAAGTATTAATAGGAAGAATTATCCTAACCTTGAGTTCTTTGTGCAAGCAATTGTACACCCATCAGTATCTGTAGCGCAGACTGAGGTGCAATATTCTCGTGTTGCAGTGCATACACCTGGGGATAAGATCCTATACGATGAGTTGTCTTTAGAGTTACTATTAGACGAAAACTTGACTGGATATAAAGAAATGTACAGTTGGTTAGAACGTTTGGTTCTGCAATCTGAACAGAAAGCAACTGACAGCAATACAGTAGCTACAACTGCGGATATTACATTGTCAATATTGTCTAGTCACAATAACACAACTAACAAGTTTATCTATAGAGACTGCATTCCTACTTTGATTGGTGCAGTTAACTTAACAGCTAATGCGAGTGATGTGCAGTACATAACAGTACCTATCTCATTCAGTTTTACCTACTTTGACATCGTATAGATAAGGTATATAAAATGATTATGGAGTTTGATAATGAACCTAGAAACCGTTCTGGAAATGTGGAAAACCGATAGTGCTATTGAACAGTTTAACTTAGATGAGACTAGTAGAAATACACCAGTACTACACGCAAAGTATCTAGAACTTCTATCGATTGCAAAGTTGCAGTTGAAGAAGGCAGAACTTTCACAAAAATCCTTACTTAAAAAGAAATGGCTATACTATAATGGTAAGCTAACCCAAGATCAGATTGAAGATCTAGGTTGGGAATTCGATCCTTTCAATGGCTTAAAAGTCCTTAAGGGTGAGATGGATTACTATTATGATGCAGATACAGACATCCAAAAAACTGTAGAACTAATCACTCTACGAAAGACTAATGTTGAGGCGTTGACAGAGATTGTTACTAATCTTAATTGGAGACACCAAACAATCGGAAATATGATCAGGTGGAGGCAATTCGAGGCCGGTGGATAAACTAGTAATAACGCAGAAGAATCAATCTGTATGTCTTGTACATACTATACCAGGAATAGCAAATGAGTTAGTTGACTTTTTCTCATTCTATGTTCCGGGATATAAGTTCGTACCTTCTTATAGAAATAAGATGTGGGATGGTAAGATCCGTCTCTTTAATGCACAATCGTGTGAATTGCCTATTGGTCTTTTCTCATACGTACAGGAGTTTGCCAAAGCACGTGGATATGTGATTGAGGTAGAACATGATGCATACTATGGCAGACCAGACAGTACAAATGATATAGCCTTCGATGACTTAATTGACTTTGTGAAAGAGTTAACTTTGTCAAGTAGAGGTTCTCAGATTGCTCCAAGAGAGTATCAACTAGAGGCAATGGTTGAAGCAGTGCATCGCAAAAGAGCTATCCTACTATCACCGACAGGTTCTGGTAAGTCATTAATCATCTATATGCTGATGCGTTGGATGTTAGCTAATAGCACTAAAAAGGTGCTAATCATTGTCCCAACAACATCTTTAGTTCAACAGATGTATGCAGACTTCGAAGACTATTCTACATACGATGAGAGTTGGGATGTGGAGAATATGTGTCATAGGATCTACCAAGGGAAGCCTAAGATGAACATGAGCCAACGTGTCTTTATATCTACATGGCAGTCAATCTATAAACTACCAGGAGTTTGGTTTGAGCAGTTTGGTACAGTATTTGGTGATGAGGTTCATAACTTTAAGTCTAAATCATTAACAGGTATCATGAATAAGAGTAGAGAGGCTGAATATAGATTTGGTACGACTGGTACGTTAGATGGAACTAAGACACACAAACTTGTACTAGAGGGACTTTTTGGGCGTATATATAATGTTACAACCACCAAAAAGCTTCAAGACGATAACACACTGGCACCACTAGACATTAAGGTTCTATTGCTAAAGTATCCAGAAGAAGTTAGAAAAGCTTGGGGGAAGAAAGAATACCATCAAGAGATAGATTACATCGTTAAATGCGAAGCACGTAACAGATTGATTACAAACCTATCTTTAGACCAAAATGGTAACACACTAGTATTATTCCAATTTGTTGACAAGCACGGTAAAGTGCTCTATGATCAAATTAAGAATAAAGCACATAGTAAGCGTAAAGTGTTCTTTGTATCAGGTGAGACAGATACTAACGACAGAGAGCAGATACGTAAGATCGTTGAAACACAAAAGAATGCCATTATTGTTGCAAGTTTAGGAACCTTCTCTACTGGTATTAATATTAGAAACTTACATAACATAATCTTTGCATCACCATCTAAGAGTCAGATTAAAGTACAACAGTCTATAGGACGTGGATTAAGGAACTCTGATAACGGTGCGACTACAGTGTTATATGATATTGCAGATGATTTGCATTGGAAGAGTAAAAAGAACTACACACTACTACACTCGGCAGAACGTATTAAGATATATGCTAGAGAGTCGTTTAATTATAAAATATATGAAGTGGAACTAAAGATATGAGTGAGATAAGACAGTTTAAGTTAGTAGATGGATCTGAAATTGTCTGTGAGGTTTTAGAATGGAATGATGATAATAGTGAAGAGATTGTAATTCGTAATGCTTTAATCATTCAATATATGATAAAAGATGACAATAGATTATGTTCTATGCGCCCATGGATGCTATTGCAAGTACAGCACAATATGGTTTCAGTACTGAATGCAGGACACGTAACAATTGATGCACACCCTGCATCAGAGACTATAGATAACTACACAGAAACAGTTAAGTTTCTACAAATAGATCAAGAGGCATGGGATGAGTATGGGAAAGATCTGGTAGAAGAAGAAGCGGCTGAGAACATGAATGTAGTTACTGAAGAAGAGAAAGACAATATCATATCTTTCTTAAAGAATCGCAAGGACAAGTTGCACTAACCCTATCCCTACTTTCCGAAGATGGTCCTTTATTATACCATCGAAACACAAATCTGTCAACCCCCCAAATTACAAAAACTTCAACTATTTTATGATTGACAACCTATCCAATAATTGGTATAATAGGTCTACTGAAAAGGAGTAATAGATGGCACGAACTAAACGAGCCAGTATTCATTATGTAAACAATGCAGAGTTTTCATCCGCAGTTGTTGATTATGTGAAAACTGTCATGGAAGCAAAGACAAGTGAGAGTGTGTTACCTATCGTACCAGACTACATCGCTGAATGCTTTTTAAAGATTGCAGAGGGTCTATCCCACAAATCTAACTTCATTCGCTATACCTATCGTGAAGAGATGGTTATGGATGCTGTTGAGAATTGTCTACGTGCAATTGAAAACTACAATATAGAAGCCGCTACACGTACAGGTAAACCTAATGCATTTGCATACTTTACGCAGATCAGTTGGTATGCCTTTCTTCGGCGTATTGCAAAGGAAAAGAAACAACAAGATATTAAGTATAAGTATATGACATCTTCTGGTGTTGAAGCGTTTATGAGCATCGATATGTCCGAAGAGTTTAGCAAATTGGTTGGAACCAACTATGTTGACATTTTAAAAGATCGTATTGAAAAGGTTAAAGAAGCAGATGCGGTAGTTAAAGATCTTGTCAAATCAGAGAAGAAGCGTAAGAAACGAGAAGTCAAAGTTGATTCCGATCTTAGTGAGTTCCTAAGTGATAAGGACTAATAATGAAGATAGCGATTCTAAATGACACTCATTGTGGTGTGCGCAATAGTAATGACATATTTCTCAATAATGCTGAGAAGTTCTTTACTGATGTATTCTTTCCTCATCTTTTGGCACATGGTATTAAGCATATCGTGCATCTTGGTGATTACTTCGATAACAGGAAGTTTATTAATTTCAGTGCTCTTAACCGTAATCGTCAATACTTTCTTGCTAAACTAAGGGAGTATGGCATTACCATGGATATCATCTGTGGTAACCATGACACATTCTTTAAGAATACTAATGAACTGAATAGCTTGAAAGAGCTACTTGGTCACTATATGAATGAGATCCACATTGTACATAAACCTACAGTGATGGACTATGATGGTATGAAGATGGCACTGTTGCCTTGGATTTGTGATGAGAATGAAGCGGAAAGTCTAGACTTTATTGCAAACTGTAAAGCTGATATACTTGGCGGTCACTTAGAGCTACAAGGTTTTGATATGATGAAGGGTGTAGTAAACCCTAAAGGTATGGATCCTGCTCTATTCTCAAGGTTTGAGATGGTTATGTCTGGACACTTCCACACAAAATCGAATCAGGAGAACATTCATTACCTTGGATCACAGTTAGAATTCACATGGTCTGATGCTCATGACAATAAGTATTTCCATACATTAGACACTGAGACACGTGAGATTACAGAGATACGCAATCCCCATACGCTGTTTCATCGCATATACTATGACGATACCAAGGAAAACTTCGATGACTTTGATCTATCACAGGTAGACAATAAGTTTGTAAAGATTGTTGTAATAAACAAACTTGACCTCTTTACATTTGATCGATTTGTTGATAGAATACAAAATAGACCGATTCATGAACTGAAGATTGCTGAGAACTTTGTTGAGTTTCTTGGTGATGAAGTTTCAGACGAAGGCATATCAGTGGAAGAGACTTCTGTGTTGCTAGAGACGTATATCGAAAATGTTGAGACAGATCTTGACAAAGATAGACTAAAGATGGGCATGAGGGATCTATTTACTGAGGCTCAAGCATTGGAAATTGTATGACAACTATTATACACATTAACAGAAACATTATTCAACGTAACGCTAAACGTGACGAGAAGAAACCTGTTGTAAGAGTAGAACAGGGTCGTAACATTACATATTGTATGGAAGTTGACATTAAAGGTACATCTAAGATGGTTTATCGTCCAGATGCACCTAGACCTTGTGGTGCTAAACTATGGATTGAAACCGAAGCAGAAGTTGAGATGATAGGCGTAGCATGATCATATTTAAAACACTTAAGTATAAGAACCTATTATCTTCTGGTAACAACTGGACTACTGTTGACTTTGTTAAGACTAAATCTACTCTAGTTCTTGGTCACAATGGTGCAGGTAAGTCTACAATGCTAGACGGTATCTCTTTTGCTTTGTTTGGTAAACCACATCGTAATATCTCTAAAGGACAACTAGTAAACTCAATCAACAAGAAAGACTGTATGGTTGAGGTAGAGTTCTCTATTGGTAAAGTTGAGTGGAAAGTTATTCGTGGTGCTAAACCTAATGTGTTTGAGATCTACAAGGATGGGCATATGCTCAACCAAGCATCCCATTCACGTGAGTACCAAAAGATACTTGAACAGAACATTCTTAAACTTAATCACAAATCGTTCCATCAGATTGTAGTACTTGGTTCATCATCTTTTGTACCATTCATGCAATTGTCTTCACCACATCGCCGTGAAGTAATTGAAGATCTTTTGGATATTGGTGTATTCTCTAAGATGAATGGTCTGATTAAAGAAAAGAATGCATTGCTCAAAGATAACATCCGTGAGACTACATTTGAGATTGATCTATTTCAAGAGAAGATTGATTTACAGAAGAAGTATATACGAGAAGTTGAAAACCTTAGTGGTGAACAGATTACTCAGAATGAAGAACAGATTGATATGTCTCGTGAGAGTATTATGATGCTACAGGAAGAGAATGAAAAACTTGGTAAAGATATAGAAGCTTTATCTGATGGCCTACATGACAATCTAGGAACTGCTAACGACACCAAAACAAAACTGTTACATTTCCAAGCAACTATTTCACAGAAGATTAAGACAGTATGTGATGAGGCAAAGTTCTTTGATAATAACGATAACTGCCCTACATGCGAACAGGATATTGATGCGGATCTTAAAGGTGATAAACTTAAGAAAGCTAAAGCACGTGCAATTGAACTTAAAGAGGGCTTGAATAAGGCTAACGATGAGGCACGTATCATTGAAGAGAAGCTTAAAGATCTGAATGAAAAGGTTCAGACAATTGCTTTGAAAACAAATGAGAGTAATTCAAACAATCGTGAGATCTCTAGATTACAGTCGCATATCGGAGATCTTATAGCTAACATGGAAGTTATTCGTGGTAAGGATGGAGACATCTCTAAAGAACGTGATGTACTACAAACACTACATGATGATCGTGAGAGTGCATTTGAGACACGTATGGTGGATAATGAATCGTTAGCATACAACATTGCTATGAGTGAGATGCTTAAAGATACTGGTATTAAAACTAAGATCATTAAACAATACTTACCTATCATCAATAACCTAGTTAATCAATATCTACAAACACTAGACTTCTTTGTACACTTTAACTTGGATGAGAACTTTCATGAGACTATTCGATCAAGACATCGTGATACATTCTCATACGATTCGTTCTCTGAAGGTGAGAAGCAACGTATTGACCTAGCACTACTATTCACTTGGCGTATGATTGCTAAGATGAAGAATTCTGTGTCCACTAACCTATTGGTTCTTGACGAAACATTTGATAGTTCGTTAGATCATGAGGGGGTTGACAATCTAATGAAGATCATATATAGTCTTGGAGACGAAACAAATGTATTCGTTATCTCACATAAAGGCGAGATCTTAGACGGAAAGTTCGAACGGAAGGTTACCTTCTTTAAGGACAAAAACTTCAGTAAGATGAAGTAAACACTTGACATATAGCTCTACTTGGGCTATACTTATTACATTATAACTATGGAGTCCATACTATGGAACTATCTGAAACTACTTTATCTATCTTAAAGAACTATGCAGGAATCAATTCCAACATGGTGATTGAGCAAGGTAATACAATCCGAACAATTTCGGAAGCAACTAACATCTTGTCTTCTGCACAAATCGTTGAAGACTTCCCCACTACATTTGGGATCTATGACTTAAACTCATTTCTTGGGGTGCTATCTCTAGTCGATACACCTAACCTAGATTTCTCTGATGACTATCTTACAGTCAGTGATTCGTCTGGTAGGAGTAAGATCAAGTACTTCTACTCAGATCCTGAGATGTTGACTAAACCACGTAGGAACGTGAATATGCCAAGGGGTGATGTAAACTTTACATTAGATGCAGATACATTAGGTCGCATTAAACGTGCCGCATCTGCATTAGGTCATACTGAACTATCAATCACTGGTTCTAATGGTGTTCTTACACTGTCTGTAGTAGATGGTAAAAATGCTACTTCCAATGCATATTCTATTGACATAGTTGGTGATTTTGACCCTAGTGCTACATTTAACTTCATTGTTACTATTGCTAACCTACGGATAATCCCAGGAGACTATGAAGTATCCATTTCAACAAGAAACATATCGCACTTCAATAATAAAGAGCTTGGTCTCTCTTATTGGATTGCATTTGAAAAAACATCAACATACGGAGTTTAATGATGAGTAAAAATACCCCAACCCCAACACCCAATGAACATGCACAAGCTTATCAATTGATGGCTCAAATTGGTCGAAGTACCGTTGCTGTTATTGATGCTATTGTTCAACGTGGCGGTTTCCGTGGAGAAGAGCTATCAACGATTGGAACACTACGTGATCAATCTATTCAAGCTATTTCTATGTCTGAAGCATTTGAAGCAAAGGAAGGCACTTCGTAAACTGATGTTTACAACCACTCCAAACTATTATATAATGAAATCTTGATCATGGAGACTGTGAATGTCAAAAGACTTTTTATGGGTAGAGAAGTATCGCCCAAAGACTATAGAAGATACTATCCTACCAAAAGACCTAAAGAATACCTTCAAAGGTATTGTTGAAAGCGGTGAAGTTCCTAATATGCTCTTCACTGGTACAGCAGGTCTAGGTAAGACAACTGTAGCTAAAGCACTATGTAATGAACTAGACTTAGATTACATTTTAGTTAATGGATCTGAAGAAGGTAACATTGAAACCTTGCGTGGTAAGATTAAGCAATTTGCTTCGTCTGTATCATTGCAAGGTGGCTACAAAGTTGTTATTCTAGATGAGGCTGACTATTTAAACCCACAATCTACGCAACCAGCATTGCGTGGTTTTATAGAAGAGTTCTCGAATAATTGTCGGTTCATTCTGACGTGTAACTTCAAGAACCGTATCATCGAACCCCTACACTCACGTTGTGGTGTGTATGAATTTAATACAACTAAGAAACAAATGGCAGGGTTGGCAGAAGGTTTCCTAAAGCGTCTTTGTAGCATATTGAAGACCGAAGGTGTAACATATGAAACAAAAGAAGCGGCAGAGATTATACTTAAACACGCTCCCGATTGGCGGCGTATACTCAACGAAGCCCAAAGATCTGGAACAAGCGGGCACTTGGTTGTTGGCACTCGCATGGTGGGTACTAGTAATCAGTATAACGATCTCTTAGATCATCTGAAGACTAAGAACTTTAAGAAGATGCGTACATGGGTAGTTAACAATATTGATGTTGATGCTTCAGCTATCTTTCGTGGTATTTACGACTCTATGTCAGAGAAGGTAGCACCACAATCAATCCCTCAATTAGTATTGATCCTAGCTGATTATCAATACAAGAATGCCTTTGTCGCAGATCATGAACTAAACGTTGTTGCATGTATGACTGAGATTATGGCTAACGTGGAGTTTACATAATGAAACTTGTACTATTTACCAAAGATCGTTGCGTGTATTGTCATATGCTTCAAGAGAAACTTGACACTTGGGGTGTGGATTATGAGATCTTAAACAATCATCCACTACCTAATGGTCACAAGACTTATCCACAGTTATATTATAAAGGTAAAGATGTTCAACAAGGACATTCTACAGACTTGACTGAATCTAAGTTAACTGATAGAATGGAACGGATAGAATGGCCTGGTATGGACGGTGGTATAGATGAGTAAAGCTTTAAGTCCTTTTGATTTCACAACTGCTATAAATCATAGCAAAAAGAACATTATGATTGATGATATGACCGAGAAGTCATATTCTTCTTTTATGATCAATAGATCATTAAGTTACTTTCCAGACACAGTTCGTGCGGCTAATGAAATGAACTTCTATCACCACCTAGACAGCAAACTACAATTTGATTTTCTTATAAATATCATCAGGAAACGGAAACGTTTCTCTAAATGGACGAAACCGTCCACTGAAAGTGATATTGATGCTGTCAAGGAATATTATGGGTATAATAACGAACTAGCCCGACAAGCTTTGACTCTATTGTCACCTGAGAAATTAACTATAATAAAGAATAAGGTGAATAAGGGTGGAAAACGAAGAAACTAAGATTGTGGAGTGGAACCCCAAGCATATGCTTGAAATCACTCTAAATGAACCAGATGACTTCCTTAAGATTAGGGAAACGTTGACTCGTATCGGTGTAGCTAGTAGGAAAGATAACAAACTATTTCAATCTTGTCATATTCTGCACAAACAGGGTAGATACTTTATCGTACACTTCAAGGAACTGTTCTTACTAGATGGTAAGAAGTCAAACTTGGAAGAGAACGATCTGGCTAGACGTAATACAATTGCAACTCTAATGTCCGATTGGGGTTTGGTTACAATTGTATCTGGTCAGAATGTAGAACCACTGGCGGCATTAAGACAGATTAAAATCATTCCCTTCAAAGAGAAGGTGAAGTGGGAACTATGTCCCAAGTACAACATAGGCAATAAGTAAAAATTAACAAATGACTAAATAAGGGCGTAGTGCAGATGATCTGGCTACTAACCCCTTCTTGCTTTACAGGAGAAACTATTATGATAAGCAAAACTACAGCCACAGGGCTATTTCCATCCGCCGCATTCGTAGGCTTTGATCACCTTTTTAAAGAATTGGATCATGTTACCAAACATGCCCATGATCATTACCCACCTCACAATATCCTCAAGACATCTGAGAGTGACTATCTTATTGAGTTAGCAGTCGCAGGTTTCAGTAAAGAGGGAATTGACATTGAGTTGCATGAACGGACATTAACTGTAACTGGAGAACACAAAACAAAAGGTCGTGAATACGTTCACCGTGGTATTTCCACTAAGAAGTTCAAACGCACCTTTAGGCTATCAGAACACGTGCAAGTGCACGGAGCCGATATTCAAGACGGTATTCTAGCAATTCAATTGAAGTTTATCATCCCAGAAGATCAGCGTCCTCGTAAAATCAATATTGGTTCAGAGGATAAACCTAATGCAACACATACTAACAGCCCATAGCTTTTCGATTCGGGCAATCGAAACAATTTTAGAAACTTTCAGATCTCTGAGAGCACATCATAAACATAAATCTCTAGTGCGTAAAACTATTAATGAGTTGAACAAACTAAGTAATGCAGACCTACAAGATATTGGTTTGTGTAGAGGTGATATTTACGGTATGGCTCATGGACACATTGATCATTTAAAGAACCGTATCAACTTCAGTGACGAATTTGTCGAAGCAGTTGAAGTAAACGCAAACTTAAAAGGATCAGTATAATGTCTACAGCAATTCTAAACTTCGTCAATGCCCCATTGAGTGGGTTATTTAGTGGCTTTAACGGCTTCTTTCTATCAGTAGGTAAGGCTCGTGCCGCATCCGAATTGCATAGAATGGGCTATTACGAAGAAGCTAAGTATCTCATGCTAACGGATAGTAAAGATCTATAAAGATAAAGAGGGGCTTAACAGCCCCTTTTTCATTTGACATTTGTGTCAATCTATTATATAATGTGACTAACAACTGAAGGATTCTAAATGTCATTTTACACATCTATCAACAAGTATGGTAATTCGCTATTATATCGGGGTTACAACGATAACGGTGCCGCTATAGAAAAGCGAATCAAGTATGAACCTACTTTGTATATTACGTCCCAAGACAAAGACAATCCACCTTGCCGTGGACTTGATGGATGGCCTCTACAGCCCAAACGGTTTCCTTCTATGCGTGAAGCCAATGACTTTCGTGACAAGTACAAAGAACTTGAGGCATTCAAGATCTATGGAAATCACAACTATGTCTCACAGTTTATCACTGAGCGTTTCCCCACAGATATCAAGTTTAAGAAAGAGTATGTAAACATTGTCAACTTCGATATTGAGGTTGCTTCTGAAGAAGGTTTCCCTAAGCCAGAAGATGCATTGTTTCCTGTTATCTCAATTGCCTTAAAATCTAGTAAGTCTCGTGTCTATCGTGTTTGGGGTCTTGATGACTATGATCACGAGAAGTCAGAACTTAAGATGGGTGATGACCTTATTCAATATACAAAGTGCGCAAGCGAAGAAGAGTTGCTTACAAAGTTTCTTGCATATTGGGAGAAGAATACACCTGATATCATTACAGGTTGGAACATCAAATTCTTTGACATACCTTACCTAGTAAATCGACTGTATCGTATCGGAAGCCCTGCGGCAGTTAAACGACTATCCCCTTGGAAGATGGTTAATGATCGTAACAAAACCATAATGGGTAGAGAGCATCAGTTCTACGATCTTATTGGTATTCAACAAGCCGACTATATGGAGTTGTTTAAGAAGTTTGGCTATAGCTATGGAACTCAAGAGTCCTATGCTCTAGATCATATTGCACACACAGTTCTAGGTGAACGTAAGTTATCCTATGAGGAGCATGGATCTCTTCATGAGTTGTATAAGAATGATCACCAAAAGTTCATTGACTATAACATCCGTGATGTTCAAGTTGTGGAGAGAATTGACGAGAAGATGGGGTTGATTGCCCTAGTTCTTACTATGACATATCGTGGTGGTGTTAACGTATCCGATACATTTGGTACAACTGCTATATGGGACTCGATCATCTATAGAAAGTTGTCACTAGACAATATCATCGTACCACCTATGCAAGATCATCCTAAGACATCTTACCCAGGTGGTTATGTTAAAGATCCTATGGTAGGTTCTCACGATTGGGTAGTATCTTTTGACTTGGCTTCACTGTATCCTAACTTAATTGTACAATATAACATGTCGCCTGAGACACTTATGCCCGGTATGTTAGACCATGGGGTTGAGCGTTACTTGAACGGAAGCCCTGCAGCGAGTGAATACTCAGTGGCGGCTAACGGATCTCAGTACCGTAAAGACAAGCAAGGTATTCTACCAAAGATCATTGTGGATTACTACGCAGAACGTAAATCTGTTAAGGGTAAGATGATTGAAGCCAAGAAACGTTTCGAGAAGACAGGCTCTATTGAAGACGAGAAACTTATCAACAATCTCGAAAACCAACAGATGGCTATTAAGATCTTACTCAACTCTTTGTATGGCGCATTAGGTAATAGATACTTCCGTTACTATGATTTGCGTATGGCAGAAGGTATCACATTGTCTGGTCAGTTGTCCATTATGTGGGCAGAGAAGGCTGTTAACAAAGAGATGAATTCTATTCTCAAAACAGAAGATGAAGACTATGTGATTGCAATTGACACCGACTCTCTATATGTTTCCTTCAATGATATTGTCAATAAGCTAGGTCTGAAGGATCCAGTCAAAGGTCTAGATAAGATATGTGAAGAGCATTTCGTCAAGAAGCTAGAAGTTGCTTATTCAGAACTCTTTACTCATATGAACGCTTACATGCCACGTATGGTTATGGAGCGTGAGGTTATCGCTAACCGTGGTATCTGGACTGCTAAGAAGAGATACATTCTAAACGTACACAACAACGAAGGTGTTCAATATGCTGAACCTAAACTTAAGATCATGGGCATTGAGGCTATCAAGTCTTCTACACCTATGGTTGTCCGTACCAAACTCAAAGAGATCTTTAAGGTTATCATTAGCGGAACGGAACAAACCACTCAGCAATATATCTCGGAATTCAGAAAAGAGTTTAATACACTTTCTCCCGAAGAAGTATCGTTTCCACGTGGAGTAAGTGATGTTGACAAGTGGATTGATATACCTACAAGTCGGAATGGTAATAAGCCATATAAGAAGTCTTGTCCTATACATGTGCGTGGTGCTATCAACTACAATAACGAGATAAAGCGTTTGGGACTAGACAAAAGATATGGCATTATCCAAAATGGTGAGAAGATCAAGTTTGCTTATATGCGACTTCCTAATCCTATCAAAGAGAATGCTATTGGATTTCCGCAGTACCTTCCTCAAGAGATGAAGCTACATAACTACATCGACTACGAGAAGCAGTTTGAGAAGACGTTCCTAGATCCTCTAGATCCTATTCTGTCTGCTATCGGTTGGCGGCATGAAGATACAATGACACTAGAGGAGTTTTTCGTATGAATTACATATTTGATGTTGATGGAACCCTTACACCTAGTAGAAATATGATGGATCCAGAGTTTCGTGAATTCTTTATCGATTGGGCAAAGGATCGTAGTGTTACACTAGTCACTGGATCTCCGAAAGAGATGACCATTGATCAGATTGGATTTGATCTGTGGGAGACTTTAAAATGCTATCAATGTTCTGGTAACGATGTTTACAATAAAGGAGTTGGTATCAAAACAAATGATTGGTCACTATCTCATGAAGCTAACCTTTTTCTACTTGACAAACTACACAGTTCAAGATATACTATGAGGACTGGTAATCATTTCGATCATCGGCCTGGGTTGTGTAACTTCAGTGTGGTTGGTAGGAATGCAGGTCCTCTTCAACGTCAAGATTACATTTGGTATGAAGAGATGTTCCAAGAACGCAAGGCTATTGCCGATGAGTTCAATTATAGATTTAAAGGTCACGTCATGGCTACAGTAGCAGGCGAGACTGGATTGGATATAACACCTGTTGGATGTGGCAAAGCTCAGATCTTACCAGACTTTGAAGGAGAGATAACCTTCTTTGGAGATAAGACTATGGTTGGTGGTAACGATCATGATATCGCTACCGCACTTAACTTTAAGAACGTAAATCAAGTAGATGATTGGAGACACACTTGGAAAATCTTGTCGAATTAATTGAACAATGGCATCATGACCGCAATTTGATTGAGGGTTCTACTGATAAAGATCAGTACCTTAAACTCATTCAAGAAGCAGGTGAGTTGTCAGATAGCATCTGTAAAGGTAAAGACATCCGTGATGATATCGGTGATATGATGGTGGTTCTAATTAACATCATGGCTCGTAATAACTTGTCTATGCAAGAATGTCTACAGGTGGCTTACGATGATATTAAAGATCGCAAAGGTCGTATGATTGATGGTGTCTTTGTGAAGGAAAGTGACCTAGTATAATGTACTCGTTGACAGTTTTCAAAAATCAGTATGATAACAAAACAGACAAGCGGATTGACTTCCAGTCTTGGGATGATTTTGTTGGACTATTGCGTAAACTGTCAACAACACCATCAGAAGGAAAGAAGCATGCAGAACTCATTTCACCAGCAATTTATAAACCAGATACTACTAGAGCCAACAAGAACGTATTGGCTTGGGGAAGTTGGTGTGCTATTGATGTTGACGATCATGTCTTCGAAGGGGATTTAGAAAATGAACTTAATGATAAGTATGGTGATCTTGATTATGTTGTGTATAGCACTGCTAGTAGTACGGACGTACATCCTAAGTTTCGGATTGTATTCAATCTTGAAACAGAGGTTGACGAACCTAGAATACGTCACTTCTGGTATGCCCTCAATAAGTGGTCAGATTCAATTGGAGATGCACAGACTAAAGACTTGTCTAGAATGTATTACATACCAGCTGACTACGCTAACGCTTTTAACTTCTTTTACGTTAACAGTGGTCGGCCTCTTGATGTGGAAGAGCTTCTAGCAACGCATCCATATGACAGTCGGCGTGATAGTAAGAACTTTATGGATAGACTGTCACCCGAATTACAGAAAGCAGTATTAGAACATCGTAAGAGTAGATTGACTAATACAGAATACTCGTGGTCTAGTTATCATGACTGCCCATTCTGGCCTAAGAACCTAGCCGCAGAATATGTAACAATCAATGAAACTGGTTGGTATTCTAAGATGTATGCTATAATGGTTAAGACAGCAGGGAATGCAAGCTATCGTGGATACCCAATTACCTCTGATCAGATAGCAGAGATGTGTTCTCAGTTTGACGCAGAGAATGGTAATTGGTATAACAATAGACCACTTCAAGTCGAAGCAGATCGTGCTTTGGAATATATCTACAAGAATGGAGTTATATGATTATGAATAGAGCAATTAGAATGCAATTGTCAAAGGCGGCACGTAGTCGCCGTAGTGAAACAAAACGAATTATAACAGAGAAGCAATTGAGGTTGTTTGCTCGTTTACGTAAATTTAGGAAAAAGGCTTAAACATGGACGCACTAACGATATGGATGGTGGTAGGATTTATATTCGCCGCTTACGCAGTAATAGCAAATGATTCTGTACAAACTTTGGGTACTTGGATAGCAAGTAATAATGAAAGATTTAGTTGGAAGACTATGTGGTTAGCCGCTTCTGGTGTTCTACTCTATACTCTTTGGTATGGTTGGTATATGAATGGTGGTGATATTAGTTATGGAAGACTTAATAAGATTCCATTTCAAGAAGTACAATGGTATCATGCACTAGCACCAGCAGTTCTTTTGCTATTGACCAGAGTAGGTGTTCCAGTATCTACATCGTTCTTAGTTCTATCGGCATTTGCATCTACATTCGTGTTAGAGAAAATGCTAATGAAATCCATGATGGGTTATGCTGTTGCCGCAGTTGCCGCTTATGCAATCTGGATGATTGTAAGTCGTATTCTAGATGAAACTAAAGATGTTAAACCAGAACATAAAGCATATTGGAGAATTGGTCAATGGATCACAACAGGTTTCTTATGGTTTACTTGGTTATCTCATGATGTAGCTAATATCGCAGTGTTCCTTCCAAGACAACTTGACATTTCATTGATGATTATGGTTAGTGTAGTCTTTGTTGGTGGTTTGGCATTCATGCTACGTGAAGGTGGTGGTAAGATCCAACAGATTGTTATTGAGAAGCACAACACACGTTATGTACGTTCTGCTACTATTATCGATGCAGTCTATTGGGCAATCCTATTCTTCTTTAAAGAGTTGAATGATATTCCTATGTCAACAACATGGGTGTTCGTGGGTCTCTTATGTGGACGTGAGTTAGCAATGGCTACATATACAGGTAAGGGAAAAATCAAGACAGTGTTTCCATTAATAGGTAAAGACTTCTTGAAGATGATGGTTGGGCTTGGTGCTTCGTTGGGAATCGTACTTACGATACATTACGTCCTAGTACCGAATGGATATTAATGGAATGCTAAAAACAGCATGGCGAATCTGGGCTAAAAGCCTTGGTGAAAAGGTAGGCGAAACGGATGCACAAGCAAATGCAGTAGCGGCTATCAGAACATTCTGGTGGGTTATCCACATCCTTACTTGCTTTGCTATTATTATACATAACACAAATAAACTAGGATGGTGGTAAATTATGATTGCAGGTAAAGTATGGGGTGGGACAGAACTAGTAGAAGCCAATGGTGCACTAGAGTTCCACCGAATTGAAATGAACAAAGGTGGAGTATGCTCTAAGCATCTCCACGAGTTTAAGTGGAATGGTTTTTATGTCGAGAGTGGTCGAATGCTTATTCGAGTATGGCAGAAAGATTATGATTTAGTTGATGAGACTATTCTAGATCCTGGGATGTACACTAAGGTAAAACCTGGGGTATATCATCAGTTTGAATGCCTTGAAGAAGGTGTTGCCTTTGAGTTGTATTGGGCAGAGTTTAATCATCAAGATATTAAAAGAGAAACTGTTGGTCATGCCTAAGAGCATTGCCATTGTTGGATATGGTTTCGTAGGTAAAGCTGTTGAACATGGCTTTACTTGCTTTGATAACAAATTACAATTAATAGATCCTAATCTAGGTACAGACGTTAATGATGTAGATCCTGATACGGATGCATCATTTGTTTGCGTACCCACACCATTTGGTGAAGATGGATCTATTGACGCTTCAACAGTTATAAGTGTAGTTACCAAACTTGCTTTGAGAACAAATGGACTTATCATTATTAAGTCTACAGTCATTCCAAGTATAGTTAAAGAGTTATCTGATAAGTGTGACAGGGTGGTTTACAATCCTGAGTTTCTTACAGAAAGAAACGCATTACACGACTTTGTCAATCCACCTATGCACATCTTTGGTGGGTCTGATTCGTCAACCGATGCTCTACACAAGTTATATAAAGAATCGAGTAAATGTAAACCGTGTCCAGTACATAAGATGACTGCACAAGATGCATCGTTTGTTAAGTATGGTGTCAATTCGTTTCTTGCCACAAAGGTTATGTGGTTCAACCAATTTAAGGAGTTGATTGATGGAAATGGGTCTGATTATGATACTATTATTAGTGCTATTGGTGCTGATGCGAGAGTACATTCTAGTCACACTATGGTTCCTGGCGAAGATGGTCGTTTTGGTTTTGGTGGTGCTTGCTTCCCTAAAGATACTAATGCCTTCAGTGCATTTGGTAATGGAACAATGTCAATACTTGATTTAGTGATTGAAGAGAACAACAAGATTCGTTCTCAATACGAATTAGATGAACGTGAAAAAGTTCAGAAAGTTGTTTACAAAGTCTCATAGATATGCTATACTGTGGCAAAGGAGACGAATATGAAAGTTATGATAACAGGTTGTGCAGGGTTTATTGGATACCATCTTGCTAACTCACTACTAGACGATGGTTATGAAGTTTGTGGATTAGATAACTTCAATCACTATTATGATGTTGCATTGAAGAATGCTAGATCTAAGAACTTACGTGAAAGAAGCTTTGAAGTATCTTATGTAGATCTTAAAGACAAACGTGGTCTTGATCACTTTGTGGGAAAGCACAAACCAGACATTGTCATGCACTTAGCCGCTTATGCAGGCGTAAGGCATTCTCTTAAAAACCCACAACAGTACATCGATAATAACTTAACTGGATCTCAAAACCTAATAGAGGTCTGTGAAAAGCACGGTGTTGAGAACATTGTCTATGCATCATCTTCATCAGTTATGGCAGGTAATCCTATGCCGCAAGATGAATATGAAAAGCTACCACGTGCTTTAAATCCATATTCGTTTACTAAAGCCGCCAATGAAGCACAGTTTATGTCTAGTCCTATTCGTAATACTGTAGGTCTTAGGTTCTTTACGGTTTACGGTCCTTGGGGTAGACCAGACATGGCATTGTTTAATTTTACTAAGAACATCGTCAGGGGATATCCTATTGAGTTGTATAACTTTGGCGATATGTCAAGAGACTTTACCTACATTGATGATATTGTACAAGGTATCAGAATTACATTGGATCACACATACACTCAGGGGTTACATCCTAATCATGAAGAGCACTATAATGAGATATTCAACATTGGCTATGGCAAACGTGTGCCTCTTACAGACTTTGTTGATGCTATTGAGGAGAACCTAGGACGTGAAGCTAAACGTGAACTTGTCCCAATGCATAAAGCAGATGCAAAAGATACATGGTCATCTATTGACAAGTTGAGTAGATTAGGGTATAATCCAACAACACCAATGAAGGAAGGTGTTAAGAAGTTTATCGAATGGTATAAAGGATATTATAATGTCAACTGAAAAAGCCACAGATCGTTTAATGAAAGGTGCTTGTGAATACCACGGCATCAGTATGGAAGAACTACATCGTCGAATCACTGTTGGTGGCGAGAGCCTTATGCACCAATATTACCTAGCGGCATTTCCTGATGGTTGGTAAACGTGTAGGATTAACGGCATCCACTTTTGACTTGCTACATGCAGGTCATGTGATGATGTTACGTGAGGCCAAGTCACAATGTGATTGGTTAATCTGTGCATTGCAGATCGATCCTAGTGTTGATCGTGCTGAGAAGAATAGCCCTATCCAAAGCATTGTTGAAAGACAGGCTCAGTTAGAGGCAATTAAATACGTTGATGAGGTCATTATATACTGTACAGAATCAGATTTAATTGATATAATTAACATGTATCCAATTAATGTTCGCATACTTGGTGACGAATATAAGAATAGAGACTTTACTGGTAAAGAGCTTGCTCGTCAGTTAGGTATCGAAACATATTATAATAGTCGAACACACAGATTCTCTACGAGTGATCTACGAGAACGTGTTTGCAATGAAAGGAAAACTAAATGAGTATAATGGATAAACTCAAGAAGAATACCAAACTTAAGACAACTGAAGTTTTGTCTGAGTCTGATTTCTTCACAAACAAACAGATGGTCAGTACATCAGTTCCTATGGTTAACGTGGCACTATCTGGATCAGTTGATGGTGGCTTATCACCGGGTCTTACAGTACTAGCAGGACCTTCTAAGCACTTTAAGACATCATTTGCTTTGCTTATGGCAGGGGCATATCTTGATGCACACAAAGATGCAGTCATCTTATTCTATGACTCTGAATTTGGATCTCCACAATCATATTTCGAACAGTTTGGTGTCGATAGCTCACGTGTTCTACACACACCTATCACTAACATCGAAGAACTAAAGTTTGATTTGATTGCTCAATTAGAAGGTTTGACTAAAAAGGACAATGTCATTATTGTTATTGATTCTATTGGTAACCTTGCATCTAAGAAAGAACTTGAGGACGCAGTGTCTGAAAAGTCAGTGGGTGATATGACACGTGCCAAACAACTTAAGAGTTTGTTCCGTATGTGCACACCATACTTGGCTATGAAGGACATCCCATTGTTGGCTGTTAACCACACATATCAAACTCAAGAGATGTTCTCTAAAGCAGTTGTGTCTGGCGGTACAGGTATTTACTATTCAGCTAATGACATCTGGATCCTTGGTCGTAGACAAGTTAAGACTGGTACAGAGATTACAGGTTATGACTTTGTTATTAACATTGAGAAGTCTCGTTCTGTTAAAGAGAAGTCTAAGATCCCTATCTCAGTATCGTGGGAAGGTGGAGTCGAAAAGTATAGTGGATTGTTAGAGGTTGCTCTTGCAGGTGGCTATGCTATGAAACCAAGTAATGGTTGGTATGAAGGTGTTAATCCAGAAACTGGCGAAGTACTTACATCCAAATCTCGTGTGGCAGATACATTAAAGCCTGAGTTCTGGGAACGTATTATGTCAGAGACTGATTTCAAAGACTTTATTAAGCGCACATTCACTATTGGCTATAAGTCTGAAATCGACTTCGATGAATTAGTTGAGGAAGTGTAATGATATACAACGACGAATTCAAGAAGGAAATTCCAGAAGAGAACGTTGATTACGAGATGGTACCAGGAGAAGATGAATCTTGGGCTATCCGTATCAAGACTGGACACTTTACTGAAACAGTGTTTGCTTTTGGTCAACTTAAGGTGAGTGGGGAAGGTGAAGATCCTAAGATGTCATTTGATTTTGATATCATCTCTTCACCAGATCCAGATCTTAAACCCGAAAATACTGCTTTACAATTGTACGTAGGTGATGTATTATCGGCGGTATTAATCAATTCTATAAATGACGAATCAGTAGAGACAAGGGAATCAAAATGAATATTGAACAGGTAATCTTACGCAATTTACTAGTTGATGATAGCTTTATGCGAAAGGTTATGCCGTTTGTTAAGCCCGAATACTTTGAGGGTGTATACAGCCGACTGTTTAAAGAAGTGTGTAAGTTTGTTGGTAAGTACAACAGACTTCCCACACTCGAATCATTCAAGATCGAATTGGATGAAGCTACTGCAATGCCTGATGACATATACAATCAGGCTCTTGAGATCCTTCCAGAGATCTTCACGGCAGAAGAGATTGATCAAGAGTGGTTAGTAGATAAGACTGAGAAGTGGTGTCAAGATCGTGCCGTGTTTAACGCAATCATGGAAGGTATTAGTATCATTGATGGTAAGCATCAGTCTTTGACTAAGAATGCTTTACCTGATCTTTTATCAGATGCTCTAAGTGTTAGCTTTGATACTAACATTGGTCACGACTATATCGAAGACTTCTCTAAACGTTATGACTTCTATCAAGCTGATGAAGAGAAGATGCCTTTTGACATTGATATGTTAAATACAATAACCAAAGGTGGTATTCCTAACAAGTCTTTGAACGTTATTCTTGCAGGTACTGGTGTTGGTAAATCTCTTGCCATGTGTCACTTTGCAGGTTCGTTTCTAGAACAAGGTAAAAATGTCTTATACATATCAATGGAAATGGCAGAAGAACGTGTCGCAGAACGTGTAGACTCTAATATCCTAGACGTTCCTATCGCACAGTTAGAAACCATGTCTAAAGATGCATTCAGTGAGAAGATTGCTCGACTTAAGAAGAATACAACTGGTAAGTTAATCGTAAAAGAATACCCTACAGGATCTGCACACTCAGGTCACTTTAGAGCATTACTAAACGAATTGAAACTAAAGAAGAAGTTTAAGCCAGATATTATCTTTGTTGACTATATCAATATCTGTGCATCTTCACGTATGAAAGCAATGGGGGGATCTATCAATTCTTACACATACATTAAAGCGATTGCTGAAGAGCTACGTGGATTGGCGATGGAATTTCATATCCCGGTCTTCACTGCAACGCAAACGACACGTTCTGGTTTTAGTAACTCGGACATTGGGCTTGAAGACACGAGTGAGTCTTTTGGATTACCCGCTACGGCAGACTTAATGGTTGCACTGATCTCGACTGAAGAGCTAGAGGCTCAAGGTCAAGTTATGGTAAAGCAACTAAAGAACAGATACAATGATGTTAACTCAAATAAGAGATTTGTTATCGGAATAGATAGAGCTAGAATGCGTCTAATGGATGCTGAAGGTGATCCGACAGCAGGTCTTATGAAAGAAGATGTTCCTGTATTTGATCAATCAAAAGCGCAAGAGAAATATAGCAACTTTACAATGGAGTAAGCCATGAAAGTATGGACAGTAGTTAAACCACAATCTTCTATTATGGAATTAGAAGATGCACAAGATATCATCAGTTATTGTGCTAGGGTATCTAACCCTGCAAATGAAATGAATACAAAGACTGCCGATAAGCTAATTAGATATTTGGTTAAGCATAAGCATTGGTCACCTTTGGAAATGGTTTCATGTACACTTGGTATCGAAACAACTCGTGACATTGCACGTCAACTTCTAAGGCATCGATCAATGTCATTTCAAGAGTTTAGTCAACGATATGCTGATCCACAAGATATGGAAAATGCATTTGTTCTTCGTGAAGCACGTCTTCAAGATCCTAAGAACAGACAAAACTCTATTCCAAATGCCGATAGAGAACTTGCTAGAGCATGGAGAATGAAACAGGATCAAATCATTCACGAAGCTAAATTGGCATACAATTGGGCAGTCTCTAACGGTATTGCCAAAGAACAAGCGAGATCTGTCCTACCCGAAGGAAATACTGTATCTCGTCTATTTGCAAACGCTACTTTGCGGTCATGGATACACTATATAGAATTGAGGTCTGGTAATGGAACTCAGCTAGAACATATGGAACTAGCTCGTGCCATTGCGGTAGAGATCGCATCAATCTTTCCAATGACAAAGGAGTTCGTAGCTGATGGGTAGAAAACTTAACACCTACCATGCCGAAAGTGGCAAGGGTAAATGTGAAGTACATTTCGACTATAAAGAAGAAAGGGCATATATCAAATATTTCGATAACAATAATAAGATGTTTTTTAGGGAAGACTTTCCTGATAACTCTATAGGTTATGTTGAAGATGCCGCAGAGAATTGGTCATTAGGTATTAAGAAATTAGAAAAAGATTACCATTGACAACCCACACAGAATGATGTATATTAAGAGAATATAAATGACATGAAGCGAATCACTATGAAGAACTTTCTATCTGGAACTCTTACGTTATCTTTAATTATCATGCTTGGTGCATGTATAAGCATTGTAACTAAAGACTATGCAGAAGCTAAGAACTGTTTAGCTATGAATATATACCACGAAGCACGTAATCAATCTGTTGATGGTCAGAGGGCTGTTGCCTTTGTGACTATGAATAGATTAGATAGTGGTATCTATGGAGAAACTGTATGTGATGTGGTGTATGCCCCAAAACAATTCAGTTGGACATGGACGCTTTCAGATCCTTCACCTAGAGATTTAGGTGCATATCAAATGGCTACAAATGTGGCAATCGATGTACTAAAAGAGCGTATTGAAGATAACACCAACGGTGCAGATCACTACCACGCTGACTATGTAGAACCATATTGGGCTACACCAGAGTACATGATTAAAACAGCTACTATCGGCAATCACATCTTTTACAAAGCGAAATAACATGGAAACAGAAAAAGTACCAGAACTACCTAAATTAAAACTATTGATCATTGGACATGGTCGTCATGGTAAAGATACCGTTTGTGAACTTCTTAGAGATAGGATGGGTTACACTTTTGAAAGTAGTAGCCACTTCTGTTGTAAGCAATTCATTTACGATATGCTGAAGACAAAGTATAACTATAAAGATATGGAAGAGTGCTATGCTGATAGACACAACCATCGTGCTGAATGGTATGATGCGATTTGTGAATATAACAATAAAGATGCCGCTCGACTAGGTAGACAAATGTTTGAAGAGTATGATATCTACTGTGGTCTACGTAACAAACGTGAATTCTTTGCTATGCAGAATACAGGTGTATTTGATTTCTGTATCTGGGTTGATCGCTCAGATCATCTACCAGAAGAAGCTGATAACAGTATGAGCCTAAAGCAATGGATGGCAGACTTTACTATTGATAACAATGGTGATCTTGAAGAGCTAGAGTTCAACACACGTAACTTGATGGAACAGCTACATGGTGGTGTCAGTCATTTGATGAAGATGAGTACACCACAACAGCCTAACTTTGAAGAGGGTGGGTTCGATATCGACATGATGCAGTACGCCGCTCCTGTGTGATAATTGCCACACTAATACAAAAACTTCATAAGGGGTTTACACTTTTAGCTCCTTATGTTACTATATAAACTGTAAACGTTGAAGCAACGTGAACGCATACTGGACTTGGGGGCAGTACCCAACTGCTCCACCATAAATTATCGGAGTTATATTATGAGTGATTATAAAGATTTGATTGACACCTTTTTAAAAAACGGTGGTGAAATCAAAAAAGGTAAACCTATGAAGCGCACCAAAGGTGTTAGTGTTCAAAAAATGCAAATAGATGCCCAGACCAAAGGTGATTATAAACAGTGGCAAAAGGGTGAAGATAGTTACGAAGAATATCAAAACTATTTAAAAAGAAAACGATAATTTATGATGGGGCAGAACTAGGATCGACAGGTGTTGTAGTGAAGTGGAGTTTACCGGGTGACTGCGAGATTGGTCAAATCACTAAATGCAAACAATAACTTTGCACCATCTGGATTACGCCTAGCGGCATAATCACAGGGGGTTGGCGACTTACCTAGCAACAGAAAAGTCGTATTAACAATTAACAAGGACGAATAAGAATGAAAACTTTAATCTCTTCTCTAGCAATGGTTGCTACAGCAAGTGTCGTAAATGCGGCAGATCTTGCAGTAGATGTTGATATTGACATCACAGAAAACACGGCGGGAAAATACACTGCCGCTAAATCAGTAGCACTAGATGTAACTGCCGTAGGCGATGCCTTTGGTTCAGTTGAAGTAGTTGCTGGATCAGATAACTCACTAAGCATTGGTGACTGGCATGTAGGTACAGCACTTGGCGCAACAAGCGTATCTTTTGGTAAGCAAGGAAACCTTTTTGTGGAAGGTGAAGCTTCTGCGGCAAACAGCCCACTAGCTAACCCATCAATGGGAACTTCAGCACAAATCGCTATCTCAGGTGCAAGTGTAGGTCTTTCTTTCACAGACATTGGCACAGATGTAACAGACGTTGCAAGTGTACAAGGTGCATATGAACTTACATTAGGTGGGGTTACAGCACAAACTTCTGCCGATTATAACATCGATACTAAAGAAATCGCAGTTGGTGCAGGCTTAGGAATTGAAGTACGTGACCAACATGTTGACACAGTAATGACATATGCAAATGATGTGTGGGCATACGAAGGTTCAACAACACTTCTAGGTGTTACAGGTTACTTGAATGGTGACCAAAATGACATGACACAGAATGCAGGTGCATCTTACCTACTTGGTCTTAATGATGCCGCATCTATCGAAAGTAAACTTAATTATGACTTGAACAGTGAAGTACTTTCACCTTCAGTCAACCTATCTTTCTCATTTTAATGAGATTGGTGTGATGACCTAATACATCCACATTACTTATTGTAAGGTAATATTAAGGGGAATCTTCGGGTTCCCCTTTCTTTTTGTATAAATAGGGGTATGGATATATTCAATTTGATAGGTGATGTGGGAACTCCAATTGCAGGGGCAATCGCTGCTGGGATCTTTGTCTTTATATCACTTAAATTTATCCTAGCGAGTGTTACAGAATCAGTAACAACGCTTAAGAGTATAATAGGATCCTTAGATAATAGGGTTCAAACAATGAACAATGATCTAGTAAAGATCGATGCCTTACTTAGTTATGCTTTGAATGTTAAACCTAACATAGACCGTATAGCGGCTAACGAAGGTAAAGATGATGCAAGGAGAGACTAATGATTTGGAAAGATTTACTTCTAATGAAGTTCGAGAATGGTTTTCGCATTCTCAATAACAAAGATACTGAAGATAAGTTCTTTGTGATTGACGATGTTAGACTAAAAATTGGTGAAACATATAGGATAGGATATAATGGATATTTTGAAAGAATCGGAGAAGTCGATGATGTGGCTTGATTTTAGAATACATCAAAGAGCATCAGACTTTAGAATTGAAGGAGATTGGGACGGAGAAGTGATGGGCAAGCAAAGAGATGGTACTACTAAAGATAATCATCTTTATAAGCCTGGAGACGTATTCCGTGCTGACGAAAATGGATGGCTTGTAAAAGTGTCAACAGTTGATGGAGCGATTAGAGGATAGATGGATATAGCCCAAGCCATAAAAGACTACGGCTTCCCTATTGTTGCCGCAGTTGGAATGGGCTACTTTATCTACTTTATTTGGAAGTGGGTTACGGAGACCATAGATCCAGTTATTGGTGAAACTATGGTTACGCTAATTAAGTTGGTAGACAGAGTACGTATGCTTGATAATGATATGATCAGACTCAACTCAAAGCTTTCTATTGTCCTAGAACATAGAGGTATGGACAAAGAGGTTGCACAAAACCAGACCAAGAATGAGAAATTTAATACGAGTGGCGAAGAAGATGATATCAAAGAAGACCCTAAGCCTAATAGCTTTGGTGTTACTCCCAACACAAAGTAACGCAGAATTACAGTTTACATTTAAGAACCCTGCCTTTAATGGGCAAGGATACTCTTCTCATGTATTATCCACTGAACAATTAGTGTTCAATAGGAATAAAGATCGAAGAGATGAAATGGAAGCTGAAGCGAAACGCATTGAGCGTGAGTTAGAGAATACTACATTAAACAAATTTATTAAGAACCTTGAGAGTAGAATATACGCAACACTGAGTAAACAGATGGTAGATTCTATGTTTGCAGAGTGTACAAGTGATGATTGTGCCACTAGCGGATCTACGGAGATTGAGGGAAGTACGATTGAATGGTCTAAAGATTCAACTACAGGATCTATTACCCTAGTCATAACAAATGATGATGGTACTACAACGATTACTATTCCGGGATCAGGGGAGTTTAACTTCTGATGCGTTTTGTTTTGATTACGATTGTTTCACTTCTTATGGGGTGTGTAGACCCTAGCCAATATCCTCTTGGTGAAACTCCCAAGGTGCAAAGTTCTCCTAATTCGATTTCTGATTATGAACAGTTAGATGGAAAGAAAATGACCATTGCTGTTTATTCTTTTGCGGATAAAACTGGACAAAGGAAGCCTGGGAATTCGAGTTTAAGTAGTGCTGTTACCCAAGGTGCAGAAGTTTGGGTGATCAAGGCATTACAAGATGTTGGATCTGGAACTTGGTTTGAAACAGTTGAGAGAGTTGGTCTTGACAACTTGGTCAGAGAAAGACAGTTAGTTAGAAATACACGTGAAGTGTATGAAAAGGATTTGGCAAACGGACCCACACCACTCAAGCCTATGGTGTTCGCTGGATTAATACTTGAGGGTGGTATAGTTGGTTATGACTCAAGTGTAGCTACAGGTGGATTGGGAGCAAGGTATCTTGGTCTTGGGGTTCAGCAACAGTATAGAGTTGATACTGTAACAATTGTTATGAGATTAGTAAGTGTGAGCACTGGTAAAATATTACTAAGTGTAGCTACAGAAAAGAACATAGCAAGTCACCAAAGTGGTGCAGACGTATTCAGATTCTTTGATATGGGTACGAAACTTGTAGAAGCAGAATCTGGCTCTAGTGTGAACGAGCCAGTTAATTATGCAGTAAGATCAGCAATAGAGGCTGGTGTGATTGAATTGATTAATGAAGGAGAAAAGAAGCAATTCTGGTCGTTTTTGGTAGACCCAAAAACAGGCGGATAAAGGAAAGAAAATGAGACATTTTAGAAAACTCATTATGATGAGTGCAATATTACTTGCACCCCTTACACTATACGCTAATGATATCTATATAAAACAAGTAGGTGATACACTTGACTTAGACATCGTACAAGATGGTCAAAACAACACTATTGGTACTAGTAGCCAAGACGTAGTTCTTGGTTCATCCTCTGGTGCGTCTGATGACATGACATTCAGTATAACTCAGACAGGTAACACAAACGCAATCACTGCACAAATCTTAGGTTCTACTTACACAGGTACTTGGGATATAACTGGTAGTGGAAACGAAATAGACTTGCTATGCTCTAGTAGCACAGGTGGAGATTGTGATACCGTTACACTTAACATTGATGCCGATGGCGATAACCAAGACTATACTATTAACATAGGACAATCGGCAGATGCTGAAGGTGCAACAGTAAACTTTACAGTTGATGATAGCGGAAACGTGATAACAACAGACATTAACGGCAAAAGCGCAATCGTAACTGTAACTATTGACGAGAACTCAAGTTTAGCATCAACTAACAGTACGTTAGATATTGATGTAGCTGGCGATGGTGATATAAATGGACACACAATAATACTAGACATGAAAGGTCGTGATCATGCAGTTGTGGTAAACCAAAGCGGAGTATACGACAACATTGTAGACCTTCATACTAATGGTGATGATCACCAAATCAATATTACGCAATCTGACTAATGCTTAAGTCTCTTGCTTTGTTATTTGTTTTGATAACAACCTCTGCTTATGCAAACATAGGAGAGATTGTACAGCTATCAGGAAAATCTGGTAGTGCGGCTATTGAGCGTGGTAATGATGCGATTGATACAAGTAAGGGTACTCTTATAGAATTGATGGACACGGCAATAACTGCCAAGTCTAAAATGAGAATAGATTTTGTAGATGATACACGAGTTGATATAACAGAACATTCTCGACTAATCATTGATGACTTTGTCTATGATCCTAATACTGGAAAAGGATCACTTGGTCTTAAAGCAAGTCTTGGCACTGTACGATATGCCAGTGGACAGATTGCTAAGAACAGTAGGCAACGTGTTAGAATACGCACACCATCAGCAACGATTGCTGTTCGTGGTACAGACTTTGCAATGGTTATAGATGAAACAGGTGGTAGTATGATTACACTACTTCCGTCTTGTGACATTTCTGGATCTTGTTATACAGGAGAGATAACAGTAGAGACTGACGCTGGGTTTGTTATACTTAATAAAGCTTTCCAAGTTACTATAGCTTCTACTAGTACGAGTAAACCAACACCACCACTTTTGTTGGACATTGATGAAAGTATGATCAATCAACTTCTAATTCTAAGAAAGAAGAACCCATACTATGAAGAACAGACAAGGTTATTGGATGAGCAAAGAGAGAGGGCAGACTTTTTAGGACTAGACTTCTTACAATTTGATGGATTAGAATATGATGCCTTGGTTGATTCTATAGAAGGCATCTGGCTTACTGAACTTGATATGGATATAGATTACCTTCAAGACTTATTGTATGACATGCTAGATCAGTTGAATGAAGCATTAAAGAGATTGTTTAGTGATGAGCTTGCAGATCAGAATGCACTACTATTGAAACAAGAATCAAACATATATGGATACGATCCATTAACAGGAATATCACTAATAAACGAAACACCTAATTGGGTGTTCTCTAGAAGAAATGATAGCGGAGAGAACTTCGTACAATTAAGACTAAATCAGGCATATGGTTATACCATAGATCTTCAACAAAACGATTGGGAGTTATATGACTACAGGTTGGGCGATAGCACTAACAACTCTATTGACATTTATCAGCAACGCTAGTTTTGCCAATGACTTAGATATTACTCAGATAGGTGATGAGTTTATTTTAAGTGTAACTCAAGATGGAGAGAACCATGAGGCAGAAATCATCGTTGATGGTGATGGTAATGATGTGGCATTGACACAGACAGGATCGTATAAATACGCATATCTTGATATGGATGGAACCCCACATGACTTTGACATATCTCAGACAGGATCTGGTAATCATTCGGTGACTATAAATATCACAACAGGAAGTCAGGGTATGGCAGATATCAATTCAACACAGTATGGAACTAATAGTATGTCATATACTGTTAATGGAAGTTGTTGGGCTGATTACGGTTGTACACTTAACATAAACCAAAACGGTAACTAATGAAGAAACTATTGAGTCCTTGGTGGGCAATTTTAACTCTAGCAGTCTTGGTATATACATTCGTATATCCATCTAACTTTATTCAAAGTATTAAACTCAATTACTTTGACCAGTTAATTGTCAATCAAGATCCTGTTGAGAATAACATCTATATTGCAGAGATCGATGAAGAAACTCTGAACAAGTATGGACAATACCCCTTTCCAAGAAACGTTTATGGTGATATAATAAAAGGTTTATATGATTCGGGTGCAGGTCTTGTGGTCTGGACAATCATGATGCCCGAAGAAGATCGACTAGGTGGTGATGCCTATATGGGAAATATCCTATATGACTATCCTGTCGTTTTATCCTCACGTCCTAGCGATAAGACTAAGAACGAACCTATCAATCCAGGTGCGGCTATTATCAATCCAGAGTATTTGGATACAATTTTACCATACAATGGTATAATCGCTAACGTCCCTGTATTAGAGAATAACTCTGTTGGGGCTGGAATTGTCAGTACAGAACCAGAGATAGATGGTGTGGTTAGACGTATGCCAACTGTTGCTATGGTGGATGGTACTCTTTATCCTAGTTTGGCACTAGAGACGTTGCGTGTATTAGCAGGCGACATTAGTTTTCAAATCAAAATGCAACCCAATGGTGTAGAGAAGATGAGAATACCACAGTTTGGTATTATCCCTACAGACAGTGAAGGTCGTGTATGGATTGATTGGAGTCAAAAGAGTAAGAGAGTATCCTTAACAGATCTTCCTAAAGACTTTGGTGGTGCAGTTGTTATCGTGGACGTGACAGCCGCAGGTATAACCAACCCAGCGCCTACAGCCATAGGATCTGTATATTCTGGTGAAGTACAAGCGGCAGTTCTAGGAACAATGTTTAACGGAACTAACATTCAACGTCCTGATTGGGCTTCTATGGCAGAACTACTTGGTCTTGTGGTTGGTGGACTTCTATTAATCGCATTAAGCAAATGGATGATAGTAGGGCTGATAGCAACAGTAGGTCTTATTGGATCAGTTATACCATATTCAATGCACATGTATGCTACAGAAAAGATGTTAATAGATGTAACAGCCCCTACCATTGTCTTTGTAATCATAGCACTACAAGTATATGGTATTAAGTTTGTTAGAGAATTCTTAGAGAAACAAGCTATTAAGAAACAATTTGGTGGATATGCTTCACCAGAAGTTGTGGAGATCCTACAGAAGAACCCACAACTAATTAAAGAAGGTCAGAAGAAAGAAGTAAGTATTGTATTCTCTGATCTTAGAGGTTTCACCCCATTGGGTGAATCGTTCGGAAATGATGTTAAAGGTTTGACAACAGTGATGAACAATTATATGGATGCAATTACACAACCTGTGTTAGATGCAAGTGGAATGATCATCAAATACATTGGTGACGCAACTATGCACATACACAACGCTCCTGTTAATGATCCTAGCCATCCGAAAACGGCAGTTCAGACAGGACTAAACATGCTTAAAGCAGTGGAGAAATTTAATGAAAAACTTATGGAACAAGGTAAACCGCAAGTGGGTATGGGTGCCGGCATTAATACTGGCCTTGGTTATATTGGAGAGATGGGTTCTACATCCAGACACTCCTATGATATCCTCGGAGACAGTGTCAGTACAGCCGCAAGACTAGAAAGCGCATGCAAAGGGTATGGGGTTCTTTTAATTGTAGGACCCCATACCTACAACCTAACAGAAGATGATTTCTTCTATCTCAAACTAGACGATCTTGCAGTTAAAGGTAAGAGTGTGGGTTTAGAGATATATACGGTATTAGATATTGACCGTAACAAACATGGTGCGGATATGCTCAATCACAACACCATGCATAACTTCTATGGAACACAACATTTTGATTCGGCTATTGAGATTTGTAAAGATCTGAAAGGCAAGTTTGAAGGTCATATGGATGACTATTATGACATCTGGATTGAACGTTGTAAGTATATGAAGACACAAGATCTCCCAAAGGATTGGGATGGGATCTTTAGAGCAACATCAAAATAAATCGTTATTAAAACAAATTAGTTCTTGACAACTGCGAATCTATACGCTATAAAGTAGGTATAGAAACAAAGAAAGCGAGAATCACATGTTTAGAATTCCTAATTTTTACCAAGACGAAGTTTCCTTCCAAGAGGGTTGGAATGCTATGAAAGCCCACGGATGTGGTGATACTCTTGAAGGCATGAATGCTATGCAACGTTGTTGGGAAGAGCACTGTGCATCAGGTGAAGAAGATGACGAATTCTTTGAGAACTATGAATACGAAGTAAATGCATACAATGCAGTGTTCTCAAACATGCAACCAATGTTCGCTTAGGAGATATATTATGGAAGTCTATACATTCAACGCATATGGCGTAACTTGGAGTGAAGAGCACGGAACTTATACACGTGCTATACAAGCCGCCACCAAAGAACTTCTGTGGAAATTCGCAGGGTCTAGGGATGGTGCGTGGTTCCAGAAGGGGATCACTAATGAGTTAGATTGGGTTGAAGGAGACTTCTGGCAAAGTACACATAAGTGCACGGAACCCTTATTCAAAGATTAGGGGTTGACAAGACCGAATCAATATGATATATTAGTTATGAAAACAAATAATGGAGAATACAATGTCACATGAAGTAGAAATTATCGACGGTGTTGCTCAAATGGCTTATGCGGGTGAAACACCTTGGCATGGTTTGGGTACAAAGGTATCTAACGAATTGACACCAGTACAGATGATGCGCAAAGCGGGTCTGGATTGGGAAGTTGAAAAGCATGATTCATATGTAAACGTCAATGGTAAACAGATCAAGACTGGTCAACAGTCTCTTATCCGTACCTCTGATAACTCAGTTTTGACCAATGTTGGTGAGAACTGGAACCCTGTGCAAAACGAAACTGCATTTGAATTCTTTGCAGAGTACATTGCCGCAGGGGATATGGAGATGCATACCGCAGGATCACTTAAGGGTGGTCAACAGGTATGGGCTTTGGCTAAGGTTAAAGAAAGCTTCGATGTGTTTGGTGATGATACAGTAGAATCATTCTTACTGTTCTCTAATCCACACATGTACGGCAAATCAATTGATGTACGTTTCACACCTGTACGTGTGGTTTGTAATAACACATTGACTATGTCACTTAACGCTAACGATAAGCGTGTTGAGAAAGTGTCACACCGTAAAGCTTTTGACCCACAACAGGCTAAAGAGCACTTGGGTATCGCACACCAGAAGTTTGAGAAGTATAAAGAGATGGCTCAGTTCATTGGATCACGCCGTTATGGTGCCGAAGAACTCATCAACTTCTACAACGAAGTGTACCCACACACAGATAGCAAACGTAAGGTTGCATCAGTTAATTCAATTGATGATCTATCACGTCAGGCACGTAACTGCTACGATGTGTTGGAAAGTCAACCGGGTGCTAACTATGCTGAAGGATCTTGGTGGCAAGCATTCAATTCAGTAACATATGTTACAGACCACCTTCAAGGTCGTAACGCAGAAAACCGATTACACAGTCAGTGGTTCGGTGCAAACCAAAACCGCAAGATCAAAGCGGCAGAGAAGGCAGTGCAATACGCACTGGCTTCATAGGAGATGAGTATGAAATTAGTTATGGACAAACGTGATCCAGACCTATATGCCGAAGATGTTAGCGAAGCAGAGTTTATTTCTCTGCAAGCTACCATTCGTACATTGAATATAGATTTGATGGATGACAACTTTGAGCAATATCAATTCTTTGTAGAACGAGTTGGTGATAAAGCCTACATTCGTAGGAAATAAATGTTATAAATAGAAGCAACAAGGAGAATTACTTTGAAAACGATTTTAGATATCAGGGATGAGGGTGACGTATTACTAGAAACTCGTCAATCCGATAGGTACGAAAAAGAAGTTGCTGACTATGTCAATGCAATGAAAGACTGGTCGGCAGAACGTCCGAAGGTCAGTACTAAGTATTCTGATGTTCTTATAAAATCAGAAGGTGGAGAACAGTCTTGGCTTGAGGTCAAGATGAATCACACCGACAACTTGGCAAATCCACGTATCTACTTTGATGGTAGAAAGTGGGCAACTACTTATAGTATGAAGTCTGCTCATAAAGCAGTTGAGATTATGAACAAGTCGGACTCTGCCAAGCAGTTTATCAAAGCTATCTCTGAATTCAGTGGTATCAAGAACCCCAAGATCCCTACAACCAAAACAGGTTTGAAGGATAAGGATGCAGTTCCTTTAAATGTAATGAAGGAATACTTTTCTCAACCGGGGATTAATAGGTATCTTACATCGTTGCCTAATGTAAATCTTGGTGAGGTTATCACAGATCACTACTTGAATAATAAAGCAGAACCTGCATTCTATATGCAAGCGGGTGATGACTTCTATATGGTTGGTAGAACCAACCCTCTTAAATTAAAAGGAAACATACCTCTACTATCTGGAATAGGTGCATTTAAAGTGCGTGTATCGACTAGATCTCAGTACTATGAAGTGCAAGCTGAGTTGAAAATCATGAAGATGCCAGACAGTAAGTATTCCCTTAAGCCTAAAACACGTAAAAAGAATCCACTAAAGTAAGGACAGAACATGGCATGGGTAGCAGTACCAAATAACCCTCAATGGGAATACAACAACTCACCTTCGGATCCGGGGGTGGGTTCTCCTCATCGTGCACTATGGTTAAAACAAACCAATGGTGTTAGAACATTTGGTTCTGGATCAGGTGCTCATCAGGTGTACACTGAAGTTCGTAAAGTTGGTGACACAACTAGAACTAGAGGTGAACTAAGCAAAACATTCTGGGATAGTCGTGCCTAATGTTATCCTTTAATGAATCAATGCTTACTGAGCAAAAGAATACTCATATGACACACATTGAGGATAAGGTTCTCTATGGTGGTGTTGATGGTACTCGACAAGCTATCAACGCATTGCGTGAGTTACGTGATATGTTAGGTGGTGCTCACAAAGGTAACGTCTCTATCAAATGGGATGGTGCTCCTGCGATCTTCTGTGGGACTGACCCTAATGATGGTGAATTCTTTGTTGCCAAGAAAGGCATATTTAATAAGAACCCCAAGGTATATAAGACTGCCGCCGAAGTTGATGCTGACACTAAAGGTGATCTAGCTGATAAACTTAAGGCGGCATTGAGGTATCTACCATCTTTGGGGATTAAAGGTATAATCCAAGGCGACTTTCTGTTTGGCCCTGGAGACACAAAAAAGGAGAAGATAAACGGTGAAGATCTCATCACTTTTCATCCTAACACTATTGTCTATGCTGTTCCTGCTAATAGTACTGCCGCAAGAGAAATCAAAAGCGCACAAATTGGAATCGTTTGGCACACATCCTATAGCGGTAACGACTTTGAAAGCCTTAGAGCTTCCTATGGAGTAGATGTATCCAACTTCAAGAAATCCCGAAACGTATGGTCACAAGATGCTATGTTAAGAGATATGACATCTATGACAATGACTGCAAAGGAAACTGAGAATGTTACTAAGATCCTTAGCGAGTGTGGTAAACTATTCAATACCATCTCAGGAACAACTCTACGGAGTCTCGAATCGAACAAAGTCCTCGCACAACATATTGAACAGTACAACAACACGTTTGTCAGAAGTGGGACGATCATCAAAAACACAACCACTCATACCGCAGGTCTCATCCGTTGGATCAAAGGCAAATACCAAAAGGAAATAGACAAGCTAAAGACCGAAAAGGGTAAGAACAGACGTAGAGATGCTTTAAACGAGTTATTGTCGTTCTTCTCACCTGCTAACAAACAATCTTTAATTCGTATGTTTGAAATGCAAAAACTTATTGTATTAGCCAAATTAAAACTTATAAATAGTCTTAATAAACTAAGTAAAACTAAAACCTTCGTTAAGACCAAAACTGGTTACAAAGTAACTGGTGAAGAGGGTTATGTAGCAATTGATAAACTTGGCGGTGATGCAGTGAAAATCGTTGATCGTATGGAGTTCTCCTACAACAACTTTTCACCCGATACATTAAAAGGATGGGACAAACCAGGAAGATGACAAATGACATTCAGAGATAAAATTCTAGAAAACTTAGAATTCAGAGACTTATCTGAGGATCCATGTTGGGATACTCATAAACAAGTAGGAACTAAAATGAAGGGGGGCAAAGAAGTCCCTAATTGTGTTCCTAAAGAAGAAGTAGTGCAAGAACTCACTTCTGCTGAAAAGAAGCTTATTAATCAAATGTATGACAAAAAGGGTAACCTTACACCTATGGGTAAGAAGGTTATGGCTCATGGTAAAGCAAACAGCAAACTTACTCCTAAAGCAAGAGATGCTGATAATGCGAGACGTAAAGAATACAAAGCATTTCAAAAGAGCAAAGCTAACGAAGCTAAAAAGCCCGGTCTGTGGGATAATATGCATGCTCGTAGGAAAGCTGGTAAACCAAAACTTAAGCCCGGTGATAAGAATTATCCTAAAACTCTTGACATTGAAAAGAGTAAAAAATAATGAAAACCTTTAAGTTGTTCTTAGAACGAAACTACGCCAAAGAGTACGAAAACTACCAAGGCAAGCCTGAGCAAATCGAGAAGCGTTCTTCTCGTAACAAGGCACGTAGACTAATGGCTAAAAAGATGAATGTCAAGGGTAAAGATGTTGGACATAAGGATAATGATCCACTGAACAACGATCCTAAGAACTTGCGTCTTGAAGATCCGTCAGTCAATCGTAGAGAGCCACGTCTTCGTGACAATCCTGTTGAGGAGTCTGTACAAGAGTTTAACGGTCCTCGTAGCAGAGGTCTATTACATCGTAAAGGTGTAAAGGGTACATCTTTTGCAAATAAGATGAATAAAACTCATTCTCAAAACAAAACAGACCAACAGAAAGCCGCCGCTCGTCAGAAAGCCGCCGCCGCAGATCATGCCGCCTTCCGTAAGAAGTATCCTAACATCAAATTCGATGAGGATAATGTTGATGAATTGGCAATGACACTCAAGTCATTACGTAAATCGGGTATTAACAGAAAAGATCTTGACAAACAGACTAAAAGTGTTAAAACAGATCTTAAAGCTCTTCGTAGTAGGTTAAATAAGGTAAAGAAATGAAATCATTCCTAAAATTCCAAGAAGATTGTTACGATCCTAATAAACACCAAGAAGGTACGCCCCAAGCTACTGCACGTGCAAAAGCTATAATGCAACCTAACGAAGAAGTTGAAGATGTGGATGAAGTTTTATCCATTAAACAACGTAGGGATCGTGGCATAGCGGCACGTAAGAATAAGACTAAAATGAAGATGGGTCGCAGAAGAGCGGCAAATAAGATAGCTTCTACTGATAAACTGAAGAAACGTGCACAAAGACAGGCTCGTAACCAAATGGCTCTTAAGATTGCCAAGGACGGTCCTAAAAAAGACATGACTCCTGCACGTAAAGCAGAGATTGAGAAGCGTTTAAATAAGATGAAACCACGTATAAATAATATTGCAAAACGTATGATGAAAGATGTACGTAAGGCAGAGATAGCAAGAAAACGTGGAAAGTAGTATTACTTATGGCAATCGCATCATTTAGCCAGTTCTTAGTTGAAGAGGAACAAGCTGTTTATTTTACCTTTGGTAGAATGAATCCTCCGACTATTGGTCATGAGAAATTATTGAAGAAACTGGCATCAACTGCGGGTAGAAATCCTTATAGGGTATATCTATCACAAAGCCAAGATAAGAATAAGAATCCTTTGTCATACAAAGACAAGGTAAAGTATGCTCGTAAGATGTTCCCAAAGCATGCTCGTCAAATTATGATTAATAATAAAGTTAAGACGGTATTTGATATTGCAACAACATTATATAACGATGGTTTCAAAACTATCGTAATGGTTGTAGGATCTGATCGTGTAAACGAATTTGATATACTATTGAATAAGTATAATGGAACCAAGTCTAGACACGGTTTCTATAACTTTAAGAAGATAACAGTCGTATCGGCTGGTGAAAGAGATCCAGATGCAGACGGTGCTGAAGGCGCATCTGCTAGTAAGCAAAGAGCAAGTGCAAAAGCAAACGACTTTACAACTTTCTCCCAAGGTCTCCCTAAACCATTAAGCAATTCTGATGCAAAGAAACTGTTCAGTGATATCCGTAACGCTATGGGTATTAGAGAGCAAGCATCATTTAGGCACCACGTAGAACTCGAATCAGTTTCTGAGGAACGTGAAGCCTTTGTTAACGGAGACCTATTCACGGTAGGAGAGTCCGTCATAATAAAAGACACCAATGAGGTAGGTAATATCTCAGTACTTGGTGCCAACTATGTTATTGTCGAGACAGCCACAGGACGTACACGTCAATGGTTGAAATCGGTAGAAAAGATAGAATCGGTTGTTGAACCTGTTAAAGAGGAAATAACTAAATCTGAGACCCTTGCAAAATATTCATTTGCAAGTTACGTTAAAATATATCCAGATGGGGGAACAAGTGATAAGTTTTAAAAAGTATATGGCTGAAGCAAGGGGCGAAGATGCCAAAGGCCATAAAATAGCAACCAAAGATGGTGCTGGAATGACTAAGAAGGGTGTTGCGGCATATAGACGTAAGAACCCAGGAAGTAAACTCCAGACCGCAGTTACTGGTAAAGTCAAACCCGGCAGTAAAGATGCTGGTCGTAGAAAATCATTCTGTGCTCGTATGAGTGGAGTTAAGGGTCCTATGAAAGACGAAAAAGGCAGACCTACTCGTAAAGCCATGTCTCTCAGAAGATGGAAGTGTTAAATCATGTCAGATATAGATTGGAAGAAACGCTTAGATCGGATCGAAACAAAGATGGATAAGATGAGCGATGTCTTAGTGTCATTGGCTCGTTTTGAAGAGAAAATGGACGCTTACAACGAATATAGAGAACGTTCATGGGATCGTATGAACAAGTTCTCAGAGAAGCTTGATGTAATTGAAAAGATGTGCGATGATAATGCTCGTACTGTACAAACTATTAATAAACTATTCTGGATAGCAATTGTTGCTATTTCGGGATCAATCGCCGCCCAATTGTGGATGTAAAGGAAAATCACATGGATAAAGATGTAATGACAAAGTTGGGCGATGCATACGCAGAAGTCCAAGAAGCAAATGCAAAACAAAGAGCATTGGCGAAAGCCGCTAAAGATGCTAAATCAAAGGACAAAGTGTCTCTTAAGAAGGCACCTTGGGACAAGAAGGAAGAAGTAGAAGAAGATGCTTCTAACGACAAGTCTGATGATGGTGAAGGTCTGGATAAAGCAGATCCTAAAGCCGCTAAGAAGAAGTTCAAAGATCGTAAAGATAAAGATATCGATAACGATGGTGACACTGACTCGTCTGATGAGTACCTTCATAAACGCCGTAAAGCTATTAGTAAAGATATGGCTAAGGAAGAAAAAGACGAAACTACTCCTTGTTCTGAGTGCGATGGATCAACAGAGAACCACGCAAAGGATTGTCCAAAGAACCCTGATGTTAAAAAGGGTGGATCGGAGAAAGCAGTTATGAATCCTAAAGCTGATACTAAAGTCGAAACTAAAGAAAATAAGAAATGGGTTGTTTACAACCGTATCATGGAAAAGGCACGTGCTGACCAGACTAAGAATGCTGTCAAAGCTATGGATCCAGAAGATAATCAATCTGGTGAAGAGAAGAAGTTTGTTGATGACCACGAAAAGATGGGAGTTGCAGACAAACAGTCAGATGTAGCTGATATCGCAGTAGCAATCAAAAAGAATAAACAAGCTATCGATAACCCAACTAAACCAGCCGCACTTCGCCCTGGAGACAATAAGCAAGGTGACTTGAAGGCTGATAAGCCAGAAGGAAAAATGTAAATGATTAAACCCCCACAGTGGTGCTCAAAGGCTATTCCAACTGTTCGTGGATGGAAACATCACGCACGTAGAGAGATCTTGAAGCCTATGCGCTTCACTCAAGAACAGGTAGATGAATATATGAATCATATTAATGGTGAACCAGAAGTAATCGTGGAAGTTCCTACAATCGAAGAACCAGCTATGTTAAACGAAGCACCTGTTCCGGGTAATTTGGAAGACATGACTAAGGTACAACTTGAGGCATTAGGTCGTCAAAATGGTATCGAACTTGACCGTAGGAAGGGTAAAAAAACTTTGATAGATACAGTTAAGAAAGTACTGAAATCATAATCAAAGTGAAGTAGTCTATGGAAATACAATTAACTGAGGATAACATCCCACTATATGCCGCCAAGCATTATTACAATCCACTTGGATCGGATCATGAAGAGTTTATAGAAGACTTAAAGAGACTGAAATACGTTAAGCGGTTGGTGAACAGATTTACTGAAACAGGATATCTGGCTGACCGCCTAATACTCAATCATCTGATTGTTATTCATAATGTGTTCGGTGTACAGCCAGGTGTGGCTATGTTGAGGATCAAATTGACAGATGACCAAATGTGTGTCATTAAACCCTTCTTGGTTTTTCTACGGTACATTACGAATGAAGAAATCACTAATGTGCCTATGGATCCTATAGTGGTCGAAAGGTTAAGGAATATATAAATGGGCATACTATCAAGAGCAGGAGACCTAGTCTATACATTGCGTTTTCTCAGGCTTTTAACAACGCCTTTTGAGAACACGACTGCGTATGAGATGGGTCTTATTGATGATAAAGGTAAGGTTCTAAAGAAAGCTTCTACACCAGAAGAAAAGAGTGCACACAATGCATTCCATAAGCTCGTATTTAATATTAAGAAACTAATACCAGGAAAACGATTTGGTTCGTATGCCGCCGCACTATATCTTCTTAAAGAGAAGTATGGAGTATCTAACTTCGAAAAGATCTTAAAGGAGAGTGGTATAGATACACTAGACTTTATGGCAGAAGATAGTGAGTGGTTTGTATTAGAGAATAAACAATTATCCCCTGGCGTGTACAGGGTAAATGGTGACAAAGTAATTAATGATACATGTGAAGAAGTTGTTACCAAAAGAGATCAGGTAAGAATTAAAGAAGACTCTTTCCCTATCGGAGATGTCCTAGGATTGGACATTTATGAGGTAACTCATATGAGAACAGGTAAAGAGATCTACATCACGGCAGGAGAATTAATCAGATGATTAAAGAAGATGCACCTACTAACTCAGTGGCACATGGCGGTGTTGATATGGCACCCAATGCAGTACCTAAACCTAAAGAGATTAGTGTAACAGATAAAAGACATTCTAAAAAGAAACAACCAGTGTTGTTAAAGAGATTTAGAAAGTTTCAAGAGGGTTGGAAGAATGGCTAAAGTATACCTATTCATAATCCTAGTATCTATCTTAGGATCCAGTGGATATGGTGGATACAGATATTACTTATGGTCTCAAGAGACTATGAACACACTTCGTGAGAACAATGTGAAGTTAGAAGCTGTTACAGTTACACAGGCTAACACCATCAAAGAGATGACAGAGAATGCAGAACGTAATGAAGCATTAAATGCAAACCTAACTAAAGCACTACAGAACTCACAAGTACACTTGGATGCTTTGAGAAGTAAATTCTCGAAGATTGATTTAACTATGGAAGCTATAACAAACCCACAAGGTTTGGAAGAAAGGGTTGACAATGCAGTCGCTAGACTTATTAAAAGAATTGAAGATGAAACATCTCCTCCTACTGACACCGATGATGCTGATGGGGTGTCTGGGCAGTAACGTAGAACCGAAGGTAATTACGCAAACAGAATTTGTGCAACAATCTGTGCCTATCCAAGCCAGACCTAAAGGTGTGGCTATGCCACCTGTAGATTGGTATGTGGTTAATGGAGATAACGTTGACGAATTCCTACAGAGAGTTCAAGACGATACTGGACAACCAGTCTTCTTTGCTATTACACCTAAAGGATATGAGAACCTAGCACTAGGCATTGGTGACCTACGCCGATACATCAAAGACACTCAGGCTATTGTTGGATACTATGAGGAAGCTCTAGATCCAAAGGAAGAGCCAACTGAGGAATAGTGTCACATGTAGTGAATTAATTTGATTATTTACTACATTTAGCTATTTACAAAGACTCAATAATGCTATATAATACTACCAATTGGGATGAGTATCCTCTCATCCCATTTTCTATGGAGAATCCCCTACATGCTGTTCGAAGAACAAATTTCAAGAAAGCCAGATCTCTATCCATGGACTAAACAGTTCATTGAGGCGATATGGAAAGGCTTTTGGACACCCGAAGAATTCAATTTCCGCTCAGACTATTCACAATTTAAAAATGATTTAACTCCCGCAGAACAGCAAGTTGTTGTTAAAACAATGTCTGCAATTGGTCAGATCGAAATCGCAGTTAAATCCTTTTGGGCAGATGTAGGCAATAACTTACCACACCCATCAATCAAAGATCTTGGTTACGCTATGGCTAACTCAGAAGTCATTCACAATATGGCATATGAAAAGATCCTAGACGTATTGCATCTTACTCATGTATTTGAGGAGAACCTAAACGTTGACGTTATTAAAGGTCGTGTGGATTATCTTCGTAAGTACAATAAGAAAGTTTACAAAGATGCACGTAAACAATACATTTATTCAATTGCCCTCTTTACATTGTTTGTAGAAAATGTTAGTCTGTTCTCGCAGTTCTATATCATTATGCACATGAATCGTAATAAGGCAGTGATGAAGGACTGTGCACAACAAGTACAATATACACGTAATGAAGAGATGCTACATGCTCAAGTGGGTATCAAGCTGATTCAAACATTGCGTGAAGAGTATCCAGAATTGTTTGATGATGAAATGGAACAGCGTATCAAAGAAGAGTGTGTAGAATCTCTACGTGCAGAAAGCAAAGTAATTGATTGGATTATGGACGGACACTCTGCACCCGGACTAAGTGCTGATATCCTAAAGTCTTTCATTGCAAAACGCATGGCAGACAGCATGGATTCTATTGGCATAGATAGTTCTGAAATCGTATATGATGAAGGACACATTGAAGAGACTTTTTGGTTTGATGAAGAACTGTATGGTGCAAACATGACAGACTTCTTCCAGAAACGTCCTGTTGAGTATGCAAAAGGTAAAGGCATTTCCGCCGATGACTTATTTTGAGGAGTAGATAATGGGCTTTGAATGGGCTAACGAAGATTCACGGACATTCCTGTCTCGTGGATACATTGACGGTAACATGACCGTTGAAGAAAGAGTACGTAACATTGCACAAGCGGCAGAGAAGTCTCTTGGCATTGAAGATACAGGTTGGAGTGATAAGTTCTATGACTATATGAGTCGTGGTTTCTATTCACTATCAAGTCCTGTATGGGCTAACTACGGAACACAAAAGGGATTACCTATCTCATGTAATGGTGTGTTCATTGATGATGACATGGAAAGCATCTTAGGTAAGGTTGCTGAAGTTGGAATGCAAACAAAGATGGGTGCAGGAACTTCGGGTTACTTTGGTGCATTACGTTCACGTGGCACACCTATCAAATCAGGTGGTACGGCAGATGGTCCTGTACACTTTATGAACTTAACTGAAACTACTGTAGATGTGGTTGCACAGGGTAATGTTCGTAGAGGATCCTTTGCGGCATATCTTGACATTGAAAGTCCAGACATCATGGAGTTCCTTGAGTGTCGTGAAGAGGGTTCTTCTATTATCAATCTAAGCCTTGGTGTTACGATTGGTGATGAGTGGATGCAGTCTATGATTGATGGAGATGCTGACAAACGTACCATTTGGGCAAGGATCTTACGTAAACGCCGTGAAAGTGGATACCCTTACTTGTTCTTTAAAGACACAGTAAACAATGCACGTCCTAAAGCACTACGTGATCAGAATATCCCTATTTGGGCATCTAACCTATGTTCAGAGATTGCACTACCATCATCAGAAGATGAATCATTTGTATGTAACCTAGCTTCTATGAATTTGCTCAAGTATGACGAGTGGAAAGAAACAGATGCTGTTGAAGTTATGATCTGGTTCCTTGATGCAGTTATGGAAGAGTACATCGAAAAGACTGATGGTATCAAGTTTATGGAAGCATCAAACAATTTTGCTAGACGTTGGAGAGCATTAGGTCTTGGTCAACTTGGTTGGCATTCATATCTACAATCTAGAATGATCCCATTTGAGTCATTTGAAGCACATATGCTCACCGTAGAGATTTCTAAGTTTATTGAAGATCGTTCCCATGCCGCATCTAAAGAGTTGGCTATCGAATATGGCGAACCAGAAGGTATGCTTGGTTATGGTATGCGCAATCTCACAACTTGTGCAATTGCTCCGACAACAAGTTCTTCTTTCATCTTAGGTCAAGTATCGCCATCTATTGAACCGTTAGCATCTAACTACTTCACTAAAGATCTTGCCAAAGGTAAGTTTACATATCGTAATCCGTATCTTGATGCAGTGATTAACGAATACCCTGTAGATCATAAAGAAGTATGGATGTCTATCCTAAAGCATGGCGGATCTGTTCAGCACCTAGACTTTCTTTCTGATAACGAAAAGAGTGTATTTAAGACGTTCAGTGAAATCACACCACTAGTAATTGTCCAACAGGCAGGTGCAAGGCAGAAATATATAGATCAAGCACAAAGTTTAAACATTATGATTCACCCCGATGTATCCGCTAAAGATGTGAATGCATTGATTATTGAGGGTTGGAAATTAGGTGTTAAGACGTTTTATTATCAGAGGTCTGCTAATCCAGCACAAGAACTGGTAAGAGACATCATGAACTGTGCGGCATGTGAGGCATAAGAAGGAACACAATGGCAAGAGCAACTAAGATTGAATGTCCGATATGTGGCGAAGAGACACTAGTGGAAGTAATATCAGGCGAAGACCCCAACCACTGTCCCATGTGTGGACATCCAGTTATTATTGAAGAAGACGGATATGACGAGGAAGATGACTACTAAATAGCACTGTAATATGAGGTGATCTATGTGGTTATATGAAAATAAAGAATTTAAGCCCACCCACGAGGAGTTATCCCAATGGGTGGGTTTTGTGTATGAAATTACTGATACCGCTAACGGTATGAAGTATATCGGTAAGAAGACCTTTTGGTCTAAACGCCGACTAGCCCCACTCAAGGGAAAGACTAGAAAACGTATCGTAGTAAAAGAATCCGATTGGATGGAATACTACGGATCCAACGAAGCAATCAAACAAATACTGACAGAAGACGTTGCAGAACGTTTTAGCCGTTCTATCGTGCGTTTATGTACAAGTAAGGGGGAAATGTCTTATATGGAAGCTAAAGAACAATTTGATAAAAACGTCCTTTTTGACCCGAATTATTATAATGAATTCATAGGGTTAAAGTGCCACTCAAAGCACGTTTCCCATTTAGCCCCGGAAATGATCAATGGTAGACGTTAAAAGAGCTAACGAACTGCATTGGGCAGTCAAAGGTCATCTGATACCAGAGGTATATGACTTAGACGAAATCCAAAGGATCTATGATAGCTACCTGTTACGTATGTGGGGAAACCACGAATACTGTTATAGATTAGAAGGTTTCGAAGAAGCTTGGGAAGAACGTCAAATGCGAAAGGTTGTAATGAAAGGTTACGATTAACACTTGACACACTATTTGTCATATGCTATATTAGTTATGATAACAAATAGGAGTGATTCGAATGGATGATATCATAACATATAAAGGTCAAGAGTTTGACGGTATTCATGGAGGACCTTTTGACAGGGGCATTATGGATTCTTATTATCGTAGGGGTTATAGTCCTCACAAGTATCCTAACGGAACTCACAACCTACCACGTATCGATAAAGATAATGGGCTGACTGCCGATGAGACTCATGCATACTGTATGGGATTTGAATATAATGAAGAATGTGGAGATTATAAAGAATGGTAAAACAGAAAATGTTTGTTGCAAAATACATGCTATTTAATGGTGTATCCAAAGAAGCTTACTTTACATCGAATAAAGAAGCAATGAAATGGGTTACTGAAGCAAATAGTAGTAATCTACTAGAAAGCTTTATCATCGATAATCGTGATGTTGGAATGGAAGAGTTCATATGATATTAATTGATTACAATGCTATTGCGGTAAGTACGTTTCTATCGTCAAAGGTAGATCCAACTGAAGATGCTTTACGGCATATGATTCTTAACCAGATCCGTATGTATCGTGCCAAATACTTTAAAGAGTTTGGTGAGGTATGTATTGTTGCTGATGGTACAGGAAACTTCCGCAAAGATATCTTTCCACAATACAAACATAAGCGTAGGAAGTCACGTGACGAAGGTAGTATTGATTGGAATGAAGTGTTTCGTTGTATCAATCTTATTCGTGATGAGATCCGTGATAACTTTCCATATCGAGTCGTACATCAAGAAGGTTGTGAGGCCGATGATTCTATTGCGCAAATTTGTTACAACACACAAGAGTTTGGTTGCTATGAGCCAGTGATGATTATATCTGGTGATAAAGACTTTGCTCAACTACAAACACTGAAGAATGTGCAACAGTATTCTCCTGTCACAAAAAAGATGATAGTAGAGCCAAACCCACGTTTCTTTTTAGAAGATCATATCCTTAAAGGTGATGCTTCTGATGGTGTTCCTAATGTACTGAGTGACGATAATGTGTTTGTTGATGAACGTAGACAGAATACCTTAACTGCTAAAAAGAAAGCAATGCTTATGGAAGATCCATCTGCACTAGGAGACGAAGTCCTACGTAACATACATCGTAATCGTAAGCTGATAGACCTCAAAGAGTGTCCAGAAAGTGTAAAACAAGATATTATAAATAACTACGATAGTCAAGACCCTTCAGCTAATAATACTAAGGTTCTTAATTATCTCTTGACTAATCGATGTAGATTATTAATTGAAAGTGTAGGAGAGTTTATTTAACATGACACTAGTTTATGAAGTTCTGCAAGACGTTCTAAATGCAGAGACAAAAGAGGATCGAATTAAGATTCTTAAAAAGAATGAATCATGGCCTTTAAAGGACATTATTCGTGGAACCATGGACGAGACAGTAAAGTGGAATTTACCAAAAGGTGCTCCACCATATACGCCTAACGTAGAAGGTTCCGCACCATCATCCCTAGCAAAACAACATAAGAAGTTTGTCAACTTTGTAAAAGGTGGACCCGGTGACAACTTGCCGCCTATTCGAAGAGAGAACTTGTTTGTTGAAATCTTAGAAGCCATACATCCCAAAGATGCGCTCTTGGTGATTGATATGATCAATAAGAAACGGATGAAGGGTTTGACCCGAAAAGTTGTTTATGAATCCTTCCCAGGATTACTCAAGGATGCCTCTGGCTAATGAATAACCAAAAACTGTAACCAACTAACCGAGGTCATCCCATTAATGGGTTGGCCTTTTTTACTTTAAGGAAAACTAACTAATATGATATCAGCACAAATTGAGCGTCTCAAAAGAGACTCACGTGAACTAACAACATATTCAAAGAAACTGGCTAAAAAGGGTAGAAGCGACTTAGTCCATAAGATTATGTTAAAGAAAGAGTTCATTGATCAGCACATAGCGGATGTAGTGTCGGAGCAAAATAAGTTAAATTAATCTAAAGGAATCGCTTGACACCTTTGCTGATTGTGTGTATAATAAGATAACATTGTTAGCAAAGGTGGAGAGTATTATGAATATCTTTATATTAGATAAGTGTCCTGTCAAATCAGCACAGATGCAGTGCGATAAACATGTAGTTAAAATGATCCTAGAAAGTGGTCAAATGCTATCTACTGCACACCGTATGTTAGACGGTAAACTAACAAAACGTCCATCACAATCAGGCAAGACTATGTCTAAGTATTGGGAGCTATCAGATCCTATTATGGAAAAAGCACTATACAAAGCTGTGCATACTGGTCACCCATGTACTGTATGGACTATGGAAACTAATTCTAATTACAATTGGCATTACAAACACTTCATTGCTCTATGCGATGAGTATACCAAACGTTATGGTAAGGTGCACATGACAGATACTAAACTGCGTGATATACTACGCCGCCCACCTGTAATGACTAACTACAGTAATGAGCGCACACCTTTTAGACTTGCTATGGGTGCATCACCAGAATGTATTGACCATTCAGATCCTATCGGTTCATACCGTAAGTTCTATCAAACCAAGCAAGAGCGTTTCTCTATGACTTGGACTAACTCTATCGTTCCAGATTGGTTTAGATATAACGTAGCTATATAAGAGCATAACAGATAATGGATGGATCATGCCAGTATATACAATAAGAGACAAGCATAGCGGTGAAGAGTGGGATACCGTAATGTCATTTGGTGCTCTACAAGACTATCTCGAAGAAAACCCCAACTTAGTTCAAGCTTTATCAACACCCAAGATTGTTGCACAAACAGGTGGTACGTTGTCTAGAACATCAGATGGTTGGAAAGATCATCTAAACAATATGCATAAACATGCGGGACGAGAAAGTAAAATTAAAACATGAGTCGGAAGCAGACTACCAAGAGCATGATCCTACGTTTGGATAACATGTCAGAATTTGAACCTATTACCGACAATCAAGCACTAGCATGTGAAGCATGGGAAGAAGGAGACAATCTTGTTTTATCAGGATCAGCAGGAACAGGTAAGACTTTTCTTGCTATCTCTTTAGGACTTGAAGAAGTTCTTGACAAAGAGACAGAATATGATAAACTAACAGTTATAAGATCTATTGTTCCAACAAGGGACATTGGGTTTTTGCCAGGAAATGAAGACGAAAAGAAACAAGCGTATGCATCACCCTATATGGGTATCCTAACTGAGTTGTTCCAAGACAATCAGGCATGGATGAAGCTACAGGCTTCTAACAGCATAGCGTTTGAAAGTACGTCATTCATTCGTGGTATTACATTAAATGACACGATTATTGTCGTTGACGAAATGCAGAACTTGACCTTTCACGAGTTGGATTCGGTTATCACTCGTATTGGCAACAACTGTAAGATTATCTTCTGCGGAGATTTCCATCAGTCGGATTTCCGCTTTGAAGACGAGAAGAATGGACTGCCACCTTTTTTGAATATTCTTGAGCAGATGAGAGACTTCACGACTGTAAATTTTGATTGGAAAGACATTGTACGATCAGGTATTGTACGAGACTATATAATGACTAAGGAAATGAATGGAATAAGGTAATGGCTAAATTTGCTAGGTACGATCCAAGAAACAAGAAGATGAATAGGAATAAGACGAAAGCAATCAATAAAGATTTCCGTATTAAACCTATTGAGAAGAAAGTGAAAGATATAAAGAATGAGGAAGTTCAATCACACTCCACTGGACTTAGGGTATGAAGATTTACTTGCTGAAACCGCATCAACTGGTAGAACGTATGTATGTCCAGAAGGTAATAGATATCCTAGTATCACCACTGTGCTATCAATACTCAGTCGGGACTCAATCGCAAAATGGCGAAAAAAAGTAGGTGAAGAGGAAGCTAATAGGGTTTCACATCGTGCTTCTACAAGAGGTACGGCAGTTCACGACATTGTTGAAAAGTATTTAGATAATGAAAACATAGATCCAACTAAATATACATTAGATGTAATACAAAGTTGGATGAACCTTATGCCCATCTTAGATGAGCGTATTGGCGACATCTTTATTCAAGAAGCTCCACTCTACTCCAAACATCTTGGTGTGGCAGGTAGAGTTGACTGCGTTGGATACTTTGATGGTGTGCCTAGTATAATTGATTTTAAAACGAGTAAAAGACCGAAGAAACGTGAATGGGTAACAAGTTATTTTGCACAAGAAGCCGCATATGCAATTATGTGGGAAGAAAGAACTGGAATGCCTATCACAAACCTTGTAACAATAATGGATGTAGATGGACATGAACCTGTCGTATATAAAGAACACCGTGATACTTGGGTCCCCAAGTTACTTGAGACAATTGATCTCTACTGGAATGACAAAAAGAAAAACACTCTCAATTAAACAATGGGAACGTAAACGGAATGGGAAGATGAACCTTGTATGGATGCTTGGTTCATTCTACTGTTTAAACAACTGGACTGATTGGAAACTAGGAAAATGAATATCTTCTCCATCTTAAACCTACGTACTGAATTTGATGAAGTTATGCGTAAGTCTAATAAGTCATGTAAAAGTGATATAGATAGTTTAAGAGCTTTTGTAAAGCAATGTACTAGACCGTCTAAGGCATGTGTATTGGCTAAAGCTATTATAGGAGAAATCAATGGAACAGAAACCAAATTCGTTCGGGGTGACACCAAAGGTACTATGCGCAGACTCTGACCTTAATAAGGCAGACAGTAATAACGATGGTGTTATCACAGACGCAGAAATAGCTCGTCAAGAGAGAATGATTCGTCTCGAAAACGAAGATAAAAAAGAAGATGCCCAACGACAAATGGCTTGGTTTTGTCTTGTGGGAATGCTTGGATATCCGTTTGCAGTTATCCTAGCCGTTGTGTTTGGAGTAGACAGTGCCGCTAAAATCCTAGGAGATATGGCGGGCGTATATTTCATTGCGGTTGCAGGAATAATTGCGGCATTCTTTGGTGCCGCCGCTATCAAGTCTAACGCCGCCGCCAAGAAGTAATTATGAAAGTTTGTTATGAAAAGATTAATCTATCAAGTGTATGTTGGGGCAAGATCTAACTTATACGATTGGTGTACTGAAAGTGTAAAGGCATATGCAGAAAGCATTAATGCCGATTATATCTTACAGACAATGCCCAAACTGTTTATCAAACCAGATCCCTTTACTACTAATCGTAGTGAGGGTGCTTCTCGTTTAGGATACCTTCCTATCTTTGAGAAAGAGAATGCCTTTGAGTATTTCCCTGAGTATGATCAGATAGCTATCATTGACAGTGACATCTACATTCGTGAGAACTCTCCCAATGTATTTGATGAGATAGGTGATAACGACTTCGCAGGTGTCTATGAACGTGAGATGCCAGTCACTCCCGAATACGCTAATAAGATCCGTAACTATTCTAGAATGCAGTATAGTTCTCTTGACGGTCAGTCAGGTATGGACTTCGACTTCGATCATCCTAATGGTGGTGCGTTTATGAATATGGGCATGATGGTCATGAATAAATCGTTCTCAAAACAATTAAATGGTATGTCACCCAAAGAGTGGATCACCCAACCTATGTTTAAAGCATTCGTTGATGGTAAGGGTACGTGGAAGTGGTCAACAGATCAGACACTGCTTAACACATTTATTAACATGAATAAGATCAGTGTAAAACATCTTGACTATAAGTTCAATGCATTGTATACTGCAATTCCTAATGACTATTTGAAAGAAGCACATTTTATCCACTTCTTCCTTAAGGATAAGCTTCCTAACAGAGGTGAGAATGTAGAGGAGCTAAAGCAAATTGTCTAATCTAATATATCAATACTATCAAGGGAATGTAACTACTGGCATATGGGCAGGGGTTAAACTCATGAAAGCCTATGCTGAAAGAATTGGTGCTGAGTACATTTTTGATAACAATCCAAATTGGATACACACCACACTATCTCCATACTATGGCGCATTTCGTCCAGTGATTGATCCTGAGTTTAATAAGTATGACAATATCCTATTTGCAGATTGTGATATCATTCCTATTGATGGCCTTACTGATAACATCTTTGATGAGATGGATGATCACGATCTATTGCTTGCCGAAGAATGGAACCAACCAGAAGCAAGAGCCAAATATAATGTTGGTGGTATTACTGGTGCTAGAGATGATGAGTGGGCAGAATGGGCTAAACAGACATATGGGGTGACTGTGCCAAGAACTGAAAGTGGTAGGGTAAGAGTATTTAATTCTGGCGTTGTCTTGTACTCCAAAGAGGGACGAAAGAAGTTTCGTGACCTTGTTGGTGACTTTCCTCTGTCTGTTGCACTTTACATAAGTGGAGCCAATAGATTTCCTAAATTCTATACACTTGATCAGAACTACTTAAATATAATGATGTGTGGTGTCAATTGGGGATTGTTAGACTATAAGTGGAATAGTTCAGTAAGCTATGTGCCACAAACACAAGATCCAAGACCTGTACTTGATTTAAGAACAAAAGATACTAAGTTTGTTCACGTACAAATAAGAGGTAAAGGAGACTTTCCTATATGGAAGATGCAGAAGATTGCTGATAAACCTGTGGAAGAATGGAAGCTATGACGAAAAAGGAACTAATATGATTAATGTTGAACTAGGCCATGTAAAGAATTTGGTAGAATTTTATGATGAGATCCGTAGTGGTCAAGAGGGAGAACATGGAGATGATTATTGTGGTCAACATGATGCTATCAAGTTCTATGCTAAAGATTGTGACAGTTATAGAGAACTAGGAACACACCAAGGTGGCACATTAGCCAATGCACTTCTCAGTGGTTTTGATTATGTAGAAGGTGTTGACATTGATATGCATCGTTATCGCAAATTCTGTCAACCCCATGCAGAACACTATGCACGAGAGAATGGCATTCAGTTAGTTATTAAAGAAGTTGATAGTGCAGGTTTGGGTGCTGTGGGTAGACAAGTAGATATGCTGTTGATCGATAGTATTCACAAAGCCTACCATATGACAAAAGAATTAGACCTACATGCTCCTCTTGCTAGGAAGTATATTGTAGCACACGACACAAACACAGTTCCAGAACTACAAGCTTGTCTTGAGAGGTTCTGCCAAAAGAACTCCGAGTGGAGCATCATTGAACGTGGAGTTGTTAATGTTGGCTTTACGGTGTTACAGAAGAATGCCTAATATAATATTACAACACTTCGATGGAGAGCTACGTGAACTAGATCTTCTATCTATGACAAACATTCAAAATTATGCAAAAGATGTTGGTGCAGACTATCAACTTGTCAAAGGCATGCCATTCCGTGATCATCTAACAGCACCTTGTCAGAAGGTGTTCATGATCGACGAACAGTATGATGATTATGATGATGTTCTAATGTTAGACATTGACATGTTTGTACCAAAGAATATGAATAAGAACATATTTGATGAAGTGGGTGTTGGTTTATACAATCCTATTCAACAGAATTTACATGCCAAGTTGGTGAGACAACACTCTTTCCAAGGATCCATGGAAGCTCCTTATTGGGGTGGTGCTATCTACAAGATGGATAGAGCATTACGTCAAAAGCTGAGATCTGGATTAGGTGGTAATGAGAATTGGATGAATGCGTACAATCAACCATATCAGTGGGAAGACGAAGGCATCTTTCATACACTTGCTTTTAGAACAGGTGTTAAGATATCCGATGATCAGTTCTTACATCCAAAGTGGTGCTATGACAACTATCTAGAATATCCACAATACGCTGGAATGATCCATGTGCGTACAAAGATTACACCCACAGGACCTAAGCAAGAGAAGATCAAAAACTATAGAGCATTAGTGGAAAGGGGTATTTTATAATGGAAGCCCTTGTTATTACCATAAAGGGTAATGAATTAAGTGAAACTGCCGCCGCTAACTGTATTGCATCTTCAGCTAAGTTGGATAATAAATTTAGAGTAAAGACCTTTGAAGCTACCACACCAGAAGATGTTGAAGAGTGGGTTAAGGCATACAAGCTTACATGGAATTGGCCTTGGGATGGTGAGATCCATGACATGGCCTCTGGACTTAGGAAGGTGGCATATCAAACGGCTAACCGACATGCTCGTGTGGCATGTTCAATGAGTCATTTTAGATTATGGGATAGATGTTCTAGAAACAAATCGCCTATGCTTATACTAGAGCATGATGCAATATTTACAGACAAGATTAACGTTAAGACCTACCTAAACAAGGGATTTAATATCATAGGTATTAATTCTCCACTAGGAGCAACACGTAAGTCACAACAATTCCATGATATAATACAGAACAGAAAAGAAGTTATACAACCAGTTCCCCATATAGATGGTTGGGGTGTGCCTCAAGGTATCGCTGGAAACAGTGCATATATACTAACACCAGATGGGGCTGATGATTTGCTGAGAGCATCCTATCAGTATGGTCTGTGGCCTAATGATGCTATAATGTGTAGACAGATGATAAAGCATATAGGTGTGACTAAGAAGTATTACACTACAATTCAACGTACTAGGAGTACGACTACGTTATGAGAGCATTTGTTATCACAATAAAAGATAATCCACAGAGTGTGGAGATGTCTGATCGTTGCATCAAATCATTTAAAAAGCATAATGATGATAGTATAGAAGCATTTGATGCTATAACACCAGAAACAACTGAAGTGTTTTCTTTGGCACATTACCACGGAGTTCCTGTAAAGAACTTCTTAGAGAAATACTCTAGATATGATAGATGTGTATCCGCATTCCTATCACATTTTCTTTTATGGAAGAAGTGTATTGAGCTAGACGAATCTATTATCATATTCGAACACGATGCTGTTGTTAAAGCACCCATTCCTAAGATGCCATTCAACGGACTTGTGAACATTGGAAAACCAAGCTATGGTAAATACCTCATACCTAACCTAGGTCTTGGTAAATTGGTTTCAAAACAATACTTACCCGGAGCACATGCGTATGCTATTACACCCAAGGGTGCTGAAGCTATCATTGCCGAGACAGTATTCAATGCACAACCAACAGACGTTTATCTTAACAATAGATTATTTCCATGGATTGAAGAGTACTACCCATGGCCTGTAGATTGTGAAGATAGTTTTACAACTATTCAGAATGAGACAGGTTGTTTAGCCAAACATAATTATGGAAACGGAGAAGACTATGGGATTATCTAGTAAACAATTCAATAAACTTTATATAACAGGTTGTGATAAGAATACAGACTGGATGCTACCTTGGTTCGAAGAGAACTTTACTCTACACAATCAAGATGCACAATTGGCTGTATATGAGTTCGATACATTCAGAGAGGATTTGGAAGGTTGGTTTAAGAAACCTGCAGCGATGATAGATGCGTCTCAGATTGCAGATCAGGTTGTTTGGATTGATACCGACTGCCACATCAAGGGCAATCTAGATGGGATCTTTAATCACATCACACCCAATAAACTTACTATGGCTATTGATCGTCCTTGGACTACACGCCGTTCTAATCGTGGAACTTGGTATAATAGTGGTGTTGTGGGCTTTGAAGGTGTTCCACCAGTACTATCCGAATGGGCTAGATACATTCAAGATGGCTTGACAAAAGAAGTTGGTGATCAGGAAGTATTGAACTGGATGTTAGGTGGGGATCCTATTAGAGAGATTACTCACATGAATACATTGCCACCTATGTACAATTTTCTACGCCTAGATATACAAGATGAGTACCCAGGATATGAGAGTGCTAAGGTTGTGCACTGGACAGGTGGTAAGGGTAAAGAAGTAATTAAAGAGATGATGAATGTCTGAAGATATTGTTAATGTTATTGGTAATGGTCAGTCCGCTGGATATTTCAAGGAAGATCAAAAGGGCATTCGCCTAACGTGTAATCTACCACCATTTGAAGTGAAGAATGTATTTGCAACTATTATGGTTGACTTCAAGATGATGAGAGCAATCCAAGAAGGAAGTGTAACAGTTCCTGGTCATTGGATACTTGGTAACAGACCTAAGATCCACATGGAACAAAACTCTAGCTTTTACATGAAGCATGCCTCACAGATACGAGGCTTCTATCTAGAAGTACCACCATATGCACGTAATGCCACAGATTTTAATTGTGGACATGTAGCAACTCACTATGGTGTGAGTAGATGGAAACCAAAAGTATGTAACATGTTTGGATTTAACTCTATCTTTGACTTTGACATGACAAGTGCTACAGACTTCTATCTCGAATCAGATCGTGGTGATATAAACAATAATAGATTAGCAAACAATTGGAGAGGTATTTGGCCTCAGTTGTTTAATGAATTTCCAGATACAGAATTTAGGCTACACCACAAGCATGCTAATGCTAAAATGCAGTGTCCCAAAAATGTCACTATTATTACTCCTTGACATCAATTAGAACGTTTGTTATTATATAAATAATAAAGCGACTAAAGAAGGATCATTAACTATGACCGATTCAGACCAATCCTTCGATAACAAGAAGGATGACCCTCACGATGACTGGTCAAAACACCCAATCCCCCAACCTAGATAGCATATACAAAAAGTACTCAGATGTAACCGACAGGAACGACAACATGTTAATCCCTTGGTATCTGATGGCATGTTATGCATACTACGTTGACGATGAGCCAATACTTGAAGATGTTATCTTTGATAGGCTAACTAAGAAACTACTTAAAGTGTTCGATGACGTTGAGCACATGCATAAACATTATATAACAAAGGATATGCTAGAAGCAGGAACATACCTAGGAGAATATCCGTCTAGAATAAAGTATGTTGTAGAAGATATTAAAACAACATAAACACTTGACAACCCCTCAGACAAATGCTAATATGAGGGGTAAATTGGAGAATCAAATGGCATACCCGAATCACTTAATCGACTACGAAGCAGATCCAGAGCAATTACTAAAACTTAAAAAAGCTCTTTCTGAAGCGAAACTTGATTATATGATTACAAACCGTGATGGAGCCTTGGTGCAACTGAACGTATGGGTAGGCAAGATTAATGATTAAGGAGAATAATATGAATGATGATAAATTAGGCTACTTGGCTATTGGTGCCGCCGCTATACTAATTGCTTTTACTGCGACAAGTGCAAAGGCAAACAATGCAACGCCAATTAACGGTACTATTCAAGATTATTATAAAGTTGTACAAGACAGTGAACCATACACAAAGAAAGAGTGTGTGAATGTAAACGTTCCAGTATATGGTAATGTTACACAAGAAGGAGATGCCGCAGGTGGAGCCTTGCTTGGTATGATCCTTGGTGGTCTTGTTGGTAAAGGTGTTACAGGTGACGATAAAGGTGCCGCCGCAGGAGCTATCTTTGGTGGTCTTGTTGGTGCCGATAAAGGTGCTAAACCAAAATCTGGACAGGTTGTCACAGGATACCGAACTGAGAACCGTTGCGATTACGTAACTTATTATCGTACCATTGAGCGTACTGAGTATGATTACTCAATCATTAATTGGAAAATTGACGGTGTTACTTACACAACTGAATTTGTAAAATAATGAGCGTCACGGAGTATACAGTAGCTCCGATAACCATACAGGAAGCCACACCATTTGTAGAGAATTGGCACTACTCCAAGAATACAAATGGTTTGGCTACACGATATTGTTTTGGACTGTTTAGAGGATCCGAAATGATTGGTTGTATGATTTACGCCTACTTAGGTATGGCGAGTGTTTGGAAGAAGTATGGTGAAGTAGAGACAGACGTAGTAGAACTAAGGAGACTATGCTGTATTGACGATACTCCCAAGAACACTGAAAGCTACTTTATAGCGAAAACTATTAAGTGGTTGAAGGCAGAGACTGATTGTAAAGTAGTAGTGAGTTATGCAGATACCATGCAAGGTCACGTTGGAACTATATACCATGCATCTAACTTCTATCATCTAGGCATGACAGCCAAGGGTAGATCGATAAAGATTAAAGGTAATAATCGTCTCTATCATGAGAAGACTATTAGGACATACTATCAACCTGTGAACGGAGAAAGACGTTTGAAACCATATGCTCAGAAGATCAAAGAGCAGTTGGAGAATGGTGAAGCAGAGTATGTCCATAGTGAAGGTAAACACATATTCGTCTATCCTTTGAATAAAAAAGAGAGACGAAAGTATAGGAAGTTAATATGACAAGTTTTATTATGGATTGGTGGAATTTAGTGATGGATCATGAAAGAAATCCATTGTCTAACATCAAAGATTTGAGAGTACGTCATCTCGTTATGCAAATACTTGCATGGATGTGGTGTATCGTATTCACGGCAATGACAGGTACATGGATGTACTTGGGTATCAATATTCTGTTTCACGCATTGCTATTGTGTGGGATCTTTATAACAGTATCGGTGTTCGAAGCCGCTAAACGTAAACCGCAGATCTTTTATACACTGCGTGGTGAAGGTGGAGAACACGACTAGGACGTTCTGGGTAGCACCAGATAATATGGGTTAGCAAATCCCATATGATGAGAAGTGATGTTGCAGTCACAACAAAAGGCTCGATGGAAGTATCTCGGCACGAGTTTGCCGTTAGCGAGATAGAGCGGAGTTATACCAAAGGATATTAAACGTACTACAATATCTGACGTTGAGAACTCTTCTCGCATACCACAGATTTAGTTTCCTTAGCTCAGTTGGATAGAGCAAGTGCCTTCTAAGCACTAGGTCATAGGTTCGAATCCTATAGGGAACACCAAACTAGAAGGAATGGTTCATTTGACAAGCCTAGATATGCTAAAGAGGACAGGAACGAATGCTGAGAGTGATGAATGTTATACTCCATCAGATCAGATCATTCCTCTTCTTAAATATTTAGATAAGGATAAGACTTACTATGAAGCAACTTCTGGAATCTCTTCTAACATACTTGACGGAATGGTTAAATTCGGTTATAATGTGGTTGGAAGTGGGGGAAGAGACTTTTTTGAATGCAATTCTGATGACGTGTTTGATGGGATTATTACTAACCCACCTTATAGTCTAAAGGATAAGTTCATTGAACACTGCTATTCGTTAGGGAAACCATTTGCGTTATTCCTACCTGTAGCATCTTTCCAAGGTGGTAAACGTGGACAGATGTTCATGGACTATGGTATGTCATGTTTAGTCTACAATAATAGAGTAGACTTCACAGGTGGTGGTGCACCACATTTTGGTAACGCTTGGTTTATGCATGGGATCCTACCACCCAACACGATATATTGGGCTAATAACCCAAAGATGAGAGGAAAGCGAAAATGAAGGTAACAGTAGAACGTGATAAGATCACAGATGAGATCAGCGAGATCTTCGACTATGAGTTTGACGGAACATCTACGTTCCATCCTCATGAGATTAATTCATTAGATCGTGAAACCGTTCTATCTGATTTTGGTATTGGTTTAATTGTGGGACCTTCGGGATCTGGCAAGACTACTTTACTGAAAGAGTTTGGTGAAGAGTATGAACCTTATTGGTTTGATAACAAATCTATTGCTTCTCATTTCGATGACATCGATGACGTACAGGACAGACTAGGTGCTGTTGGATTTAACTCTGTACCGTCTTGGATGCGTCCCTATCATGTACTATCTAATGGTGAACAGTTTAGAGCTAGGTTAGCTCGACAGTTAGACAGCAACATTGTTGTTGATGAGTTCACATCTGTTATCGACAGAGATGTTGCCAAGAGTTGTTCTAATGCTATCTCACGATATGTTAAGAGACACAACTTAAAGAACATTGTATTTTCATCTTGTCATTATGACATTATTGAGTGGTTGCAACCAGATTGGGTATTTGATACTCAGACTGGTAAGCTGACCACAAGGGGGTATCAAAGGCCAGATATCGTTCTGGAAATTTTACCTTGTACCAGAGACATCTGGACGCACTTCAGCGACCACCACTATCTCGACCACAACATCCACAAAGGTGCATCTTGTTGGATCGCAACATGGAACGGCAGACTTGTCGGATTTCTTTCTAGCCTAAGCATGCCTTCGGGCAGTCTTAAGAATGCATGGAGAGCACATAGAGTTGTGATACTTCCAGAGTTCCAAGGGCTAGGTATTGGTGCCAGACTTATGGATGCCCTAGGTGATATGCACGTTGCAGAAGGTAAAAGATTCTTTCTCAAAACAAGTCACCCTAGACTAGGCGAATACTGTAATAGAAATGATGCTTGGAAAGGCACATCAAAGAACGGTATTGCCAGACCTGACTATAAAACTAATTCTAGTACCTATGGCGGATTTGCTGAAGGACTACAAAAGCATATGAATAGAATATGCTATTCCCATGAATATATCGGAAAATAGTACTTGACATTAGACGAATCACATGCTATTAATAGTATGTAATCTCAGAAAGGATTCGTTAATGTCTTACTTAGAAATCATCAAAGAAACAATGGATGACCTGATCGTCTGCTCCACTAACTTTAAAGAGTGTAAGCGTGATGCTGAACGTGCTCTATCTAATGCCCTGAGTGGTGATTATGATTGGGATAACGACAAAATCATTGAGACACTTACTGGTGCTTGTAATGATGCGGCATTTGACATGGATAAGTGTCATGACGAAATCATAGAGATCAAAGATCGTTTGGATCTTTTGATTGCCAATGCTGAGTTTAATGAAGTAGCGCAAGCCGCTATAAAAGGAGTTTAATATGAATACTAATTACCAAAATGCCTATGATCAGGCTTGTGAATTAATCGATATGTGTCCTGACCTAGAGATTACTTCTGCGTTTAAAGAATGTGCTTTTAACGTTGGTATCCAAGAGGGTGACGAGTTAGGTAACTTTGTTACTTGGGCTTGGAATAAAATAACTACTTCTTACGAAGGGTAAATCGAATGATAGAACAGTATGAAAATGAAATCAAAAAGTTAGAAAAGTTACTAACTAAGTTTTACGGTAACACTTCATCAGTAAAAATGAAGAAGTATGCAATTGAGAAAAAGATTGCCAAATACCAAGAGATTGTTGATGAAATGAATCTAATACTTGCGATTTAGTACTTGACAAGCCCGAATCGATATGCTATAAAATTAGTATAGACAAAAGAAAGTGAGAATCACATGACATATGACCAACAAGATGAATACTTCGGTTTCCACCAAAACGAAATGAACTACAACTCAATCTGGTCTTGTGACCTAGAGTTCACTAGCCTTGATCAAGAGATGTATGAAGGTGAGTGGGAAGGTTCACATTGTAAAGGTGACGGTCAACAGAAAATCACTTACGAAGTTATTTCTAAAGATGCCACTATTGATGAGATCTTGAATAACACTGCCGAAAAGATTGTCTACAAAGCCTATGTTATCGGTAACACTGTCAAAGACTTCTGGAGAGCCGCCGAATACTTGATCACAGAGTCTGCTATTGAGCAAGACAACCACCACAGATATGTGGAAGGTTTTGATAAGCAAGCAGACGGTTCATATGAATTGGTAACAGGATCTTAATATGTTAGAATTTTTCCCTTCTGCCTACGAACTCCCATCAGTCAATGAGTGTAAAGATTACGCTCATTACTGCCAGACCAGAACTGCTGTTGGTCTTGGCTCAATGCCAGAAGACTTATTTATTGAAATAAAAGGGTTGACAAAGCAATCCGAATCAGCTATAAAGTAAGTATAGAAACAAAGAAAGCGAGAATCACATGGCTTATATTTCACAAGAAGACAAAAAAGCATTAGCTCCTAAGATCAAAAGTATCCTTAAACAGTACGGTCTTAAAGGTAGCTTGTCTATTCGTCACCATTCTACTCTAGTTCTTAATATCGCTAAGGGCGGTATCGACTTCATTGCTGAAGCTAACAAGAAGAACAAAGAGATTGCTGATCGTCGTGGCACTCCTATGTATGAGTGTGATGGCTATATCCAAGTGAACACTCACTACCCTGAGACATACGGCAAAGGTTCAAAAGTATTGACTGAGCTTGTTGATGCCATGAAAGGTCCCAATTGGTTTGATGAGAGTGATATAATGACTGACTATTTCCACGTTGCTCACTATGTTGATATCAATATCGGTAAATGGAACAAGCCTTACGTGTGTGAGGCTTAATCATGAGCAATCAAAGAAATGGAAAAATGCACCGTGCCAAGTTGGATGACGGTGCATCTGATATGAAACTACGAAACTTCTTTAGAGATTGTGCTGAACTTCTACCCGAAGACGAAGCATTTTATTTTGAGCAGATCGTAGATCATTTGAATGATGGTAAAGCATTACCAACCACAAAAGGTGAAGTGGGCAGACTATTGGGTTTGTAATCGTATAAATAGATGTAAATCATCTGTGGAGAATAACGTTGAGAAAGTTTTTAAATTATATGGCGGAAGCCGAAGTAATAGACGAGGAGTATATCGAAGCACACTTTGATATTCTTCTTGAAAAGCTTATTACATTTGGTGGTAAGGCATATCCAAAGTTTGGCAACGTTGTAATCATGGCGGGCGGAGCGGGATCTGGTAAAGGTTTTGTTAAGGATAATCTAGTTGGACTTGAAGGTAAAGTCTTTGACGTGGATGCTCTTAAGACTGCCGCCGCCAAAGCACCTAAGATTATTGCTAAGGTTAAGGCTGAGACAGGCCAAGACTTGGCTAAGATCGGTGGTAACCTCAAGAAGGCAAGTAATGTAAGTGCCATGCACGATATCATCTCAAACCTTCTAAACCTACCAGATAAGAAACAGGCGGCATTCTTTGCTTCTGTATTTTCATCTGCCCCTGATCGTAAGCCTAATATTATTTTTGATGTTACGCTAAAGGATCTACAGAAATTAAATAACATTACACGTCAAGTATCTGCCCTAGGGTATGATAAGAAAAGCATTCACATTGTGTGGGTAGTTAATGATATTGAGGTTGCTAAGGCACAGAACAAGAAGAGGGATCGTGTGGTTCCTACTGACATTCTTGTCAACACTCATAGAGGTGCTTCTGCCACCATGAATGATATTGTGAACATGGGTAACGGTCTTAAGAAGTATATGGACGGAGATATCGTGTTTGCATTCAATAAGGTTGGTGTAGACAGTGAACTCGTTAAGTCTGGCAAGAGCGGTAAAAAGATTGGCATGAAGGGTAAGACCGAGGGTGGTCAATATCTAAAGGATGCTGAATACTTCTATGTTAAGCGTAAGGGTGCACGAGCTATTCCTGTAGCCAAGTTGGATAAACAGATACGTATGAAGATCTCCAAATATGTACCAAAGGGAGTGGAATGGAACTGATGCTAACATTTGCTGAACACCTACAAGAAGCCAAAGAACCCACAGTAACAGCCAAGGTCATGAAAGACTTTGAGAAGGTTGTGGATAAGTTATTTAAGAAGTTTGACATGGACTTTAACTTCACCAGACATTTTGCGGATCGTATGACAGACAAACGCAATGACCCTAGTATTACTCTCAAAGAGTTAGCTGACTTCATTAAGAAGATCTATGCTAAACAAGGTAAGAGTATTAAGGATATGAAGGGTGCCGAAGCTGTTATTAAAGACATGCAGAAGGATCTAAACATCCCTATTGCAATCAAGTATGATCAACGCAATGATGAGTTTGATGTTGTTATGAAAACAATTATGAGAAAGAAGAACTTCTCAACCCCAAATAAAGTGATAAAATATTAATTTAGCCCTTGACAATACGGTCAACAAAGGTTAATATAAGATGAATTAAGAAAGAATATATGATGAATAATAAAGTGATTCTAACCGACTGTGATGGCGTTTTGTGCGATTGGGTTAGTAAATATGTCCAGTGGATGTTACGTCAAGGTTATGTCATGAAGATGTATCCCGAAGGTACATATGACATGGAGAAAGTCTTTGGTATTGACAAAGATGAATGTAAGAAGCTTGTACGAATGTTTAACGAAAGTGCTGACATTCAATACATGGCTCCTTTACGAGATGCCATTAAGTATGTTAAGAAGTTACACGAAGAGCATGGGTACGTGTTCCGTTGCATTACTAGTTTGAGCCTTAGTCGTTCTGCTTATAAGGCACGTGAGGCCAACCTAAAAGCTTTGTTTGGTGAGACTGCCTTTGAAGATCTTGTGTGTCTAGATACTGGTGCTGACAAGGATGATGCTCTTGAGCAATATCGTGACAGTGGTATGGTTTGGATTGAAGACAAGCCTGAGAACGTTGAGCTTGGTAAAAAGCTTGGTCTTGATTGTATTATGATTGACCATGACTTTAACCGTGGTACTGTTGAGGATGTCTTCGTTGCTAAAAATTGGAAAGACGTGTATGGATACCTCACTTAAGTACGTTAAACTATATTACACATATCTAAAGGAACTAGGTGTCTCGCAAGAGGTGCCTATTTCTGCATTTCCAGAGAGCGAATTTGAAACGTTTGATGTTAATCATGGTAACGTTGGGGCAACCTTTGAAAAATTTATTACAGTGTATGAGAATAAAGATCAATACCTGTATATGTCTATGTACGATAATGTAATCAATAATGAAGAGCCTGAGTACGTCAAGCGAAACATGAAAGATCTTATGGAAACTATTCGTTATGATAACAAAAGTCGTATGGTAGAGATAGGATTTAAGTGGAAGAGTCCATATCATCAATCGGAATTATGGAAGTCTGATAAGACACGGCTGTTATTTAAGGCATTTCAACACTTTCGTGGTCTGGCTGAGAAAGGTGAATGGTGTGGTACTAAGGGTATAGATGGTGATACTGTTGTTGTATACCCTAGAGCATGTAAGGATTGGCTAACATACACGACTTCATCAATGGATATTGGGACAAAACAAAGGCATTCCATGGCTAAGAGATTTGGCTTTGGAGAAGTATCATTTGAGGGTACGCAGTTTGCTACATATGATAAAGGTAAACTAATCCCATGGAGAAAGACATGAGCGACATATTTGATTTTGGGTTTACGGCAGTCACTGAAGACGAGCTAGAGTATTCACAAAAGGCTGTTGCAACAGCTACAAAGGCTAAAGAAGAAGCCAACACAACACAAGAGCGATTGGATAAACTGTATAATGCAGTTATTCCTTTGCTGACTAATTTAAAGAAGAACCCTGAGAAAGATTATATCCTCTGGCCTAATCGCCTAGATAAGGTAGAGCAGTTTGAAACTGTGATAACAAACATCTATAAAGGATAACTTATGTTAACGATGTCGATCATCGGTGGGCTTATATGGAGTCAGATCATATCGCATTTTGGTGCGAGTATTCTGCTACACAGACATTATTGCCATAATCAGTTTAAGGTGCCACCATGGTTTGAGACTATGGGATTGGCTATGCTTATGGTAGCAGTCATTAGGTCACCCATTGGTTGGATTGCTTCTCATAGGATGCACCACACCCACTCTGATACGGATAAGGATCCCCATGCACCCCAACACGTGGGCTATTGGAAGGTTCTATTTACGATATGGACTATACCACGTATCCCATCAAAGTATGCCAAAGATCTTTATCAAAACAAAAAGCTTGTGTTCTGCCATAAGCATTGGTTTAAGATAGTTGCATGTGTGTGGGTAGTGTCATATCTGATATCCCCATACTTCTTTATAGGGTTTGCTCTAATCCCATTCATATTCGCTAAGGTGGGCTTCGGTCTATTAAACACTGTTGCACATGCCAATGGTGCTTTAAACGTTCCTTGGTTGAATTTTTTTATTGCAGGTGAAGGGTATCACAAGAATCATCATGATAACTGGAAAAGAGTACGCCTACATAAGTATGACACAGGCGGATGGATTGCAGAGAGATTGTTTAAATGAAAAAGAACCAACTACCAAGTATAATGAAGCTGAACGTAGATATAGACTTATCTGCATTAAGGAAAGCTACTGATGATCTAGCATCTAAGTTTGTGGATGTACGAACTGCTAATCCTGGGCTTTGTATGAACCACGAAGAGTTGGTTAAGGATGTCTATGATAACTTTGAACAGATAAACCTCACAACACCAAGTGAGATCTTGCCACACACGGCTTCTATTAAAGAACGATTGAAGCGTAGGGAAGAGCATTTGTATAATGTACCAACGAGTGAATATACTGATAGTTACTTCGAAAAGGTGGTAACACAGTGTAAGGCTCCTGCATCTCGTATACGAATCACAAAGCTTGCTCCATCAAAGACTATTCCATTTCATGTGGACTATGATGTATCCTATGCGGTACGTTGTATTGTACCCATCTATGGTGATAATAACGCCGTTAATCTGTTTAGACGAGATGGTAAGCTAGAGGCATATAACCTTAACTGTGGAACTGCCTATTTTTTAAACATCGGATACCCCCATGCCGTAGTCAATATGAGTGACAAACCTAGAATTGCCTTAATGTTTAGTTTGGATGGTACAGATGACTTGTGATAACCAACCAGAATATCCTAGATCCCATATGTGGCCTGTTGCACGAGAAGTGCAAATAAAAGGATATAAAATTTTTCATGAACTAGAGCATACCGAGCAATCTTACATTGACTACATGAAAGGCTTTGGTGAACTAGAGAGACATGAACTGTTTATGAACTCTAAGGAAGTACCAGAACTATTCTATGTAACAGACAGACGCACTGAGAGTGGTGATAAGATAGGTATGTTTGGTGGTGGAGAGCTAGGATGGCACTCTAATGGAAACTCTAGGCATAAGATAGACAAGATCCTTATCAGTTTATACTGTGTGGACGGAGATCCTAACACCACTCTATCGGTGTGTAACACGTCACAACCCTTCTATGATCTATCTGATGAGGATCAAGAGTACTTTAAGAACATCACTATACGTCTTAAGTTTAAGAATAACACAATGTATGAGCTAGATGAAGATGATCCCGAACTAGAGTTTATGAGTAAGAACAAAGGATCTATCATACCATTGGTAGGAAGACATCCCCACACGGACAAGTATTATTTTTATTTTCCTTACCACTTTATCTGTAGAGCATGGCATGGTAAGACACGGATCGATCATGAAGAGCTTATAGAGAGACTTAAGCCTATTATCTTTAAGAGCAAGTATCAGATCCATCATGTGTTTCAAAAGGGTGATATGTTACTAATGGATCAGTTGACAACACTCCATAGGAGAACTCCTGTGATGGGTGACCGTATGTTATGGAGAGCCGCTGGTGACTATTCAAAGGTATAGAAGACTATTAAGAGCAAACCCTTGGGTAGAAGTACCTTGCCATAAAGACGTTTTAGTTTTGCTTTCAGAACAAAAGGTATCTGATACATACTACAGACGTGGAAGCGGAGAAGCTACCGAAGACCTAAACATAGCCGAATCACTTCATAGAAATTGGGTAAAGGATATGGTAGATCTATCCGACTTTCCTTATTGCTATGTTACTAATGGTGCTACTGATGCTATACACTACTGGAGACTGATGCATGGTAAGGAATGGCAGAAGTTTGAGGGTGAATACGAATATCCTGATATGATTGGTATTGAGGGTCGAAGCATGTGTGATGTCGAGGGACAGCACATGAAGAACCATAGAGCCGCCTTAAATGCATCTGTAGATCCTAACCAAACTCTATATGTATCCAACCCATCTAGTGCTGATGGTAATATCTTCAGTCCCAATATGCACAAATGGAAAAACCAACCCCCTGTTATTCTTGACTGCACATACGTATCATCCACACCTATTAAAAAAATAGAAGTACCGTCTAATACTGAGCAAATCTTTTTCTCGTTCAGTAAGGGCTTTGGTGTGGTTGGTCAAAGGATTGGATTTGTATACACAAAGAAACCCCATTCTATACTACACACCCTTAAAGAGTTTGAGAACTGGAACTATGGGTCGGTAAAGACTGCTTCTCTTCTTATGTCTAACTTTAAGGTTGATGAGATGTACAACAGGCACAGGGATAAACAGCTATCAATATGTGACGAATACAACCTAACACCTTCGGATTGTTTCTATTTGGCTACAACATATGATGATTACTATGAGAAACGCAGACGTATGAGATGGAATGACAGTGCCAGGATATGCATCACCCCTTTATTTGACCACTATATATGACGAAGGAGTTTGATATGGATAAGCAAATATTAGATTATACAGACGAGGAATACATAGATCTCGTTAAGAAGATTGTTGCTGATGGGTCTACAGTACTACATGATCAGAACCTGACACGTCAAGAACTAGCTAAAGTATGTGCTAGGATGGGTAAGGTAGAAGAGCTAGATTATTTTATGAACCCCAAGGACAGCCCACAGATTTCTATTGTGTCTGGTAAAGTTGTTGATGGTAAGGCTATCGGGATGTTCGGTCCTACTGAGTTAGAGTGGCACGCCAACGGAACTGGTAGATATAATTTTGATGAGATATGTGTAGGTCTATACTGTAAGAAAGGATGTGTTGACACCGTGCTTTCTATTGTAGACCAAAGAGCGGCATTCCAAGAACTATCCGAAGAAGATAAGGAATACTACCGAGGGATCTATATCAATCTTAATAACGAGAGAGGTCGTGCACAGATCTGGCGTGATGATGGTGTTTACTCTAAGGCATATAATGCTTCTGGTGAGAATACATTTAGAACAGGACAGGAACATTACAAGGAAACGATTGATCGTAGACCTCTTGTGGCACGTCACCCTGTTGATGGTTCTGAATATTTTTATCCTATGTTCATCTATCTGTACAAAGCATTCTATGAGGATGGTAGCGAGGTAGAAGACTTCCAAGCGTTTCGAGATAAGCTATATGATACCATTACACGAAGTAAGTATATGTTCCACCATGTATTCCGTGATGGTGATCTGTTGTTCATGGATCAATTGCTGACATCCCATAGACGTTCTGCCGTAAAGGATAAGGACAGAGAGCTATGGAGAACTGCATTTGATTACTCTAACACTGTAGAAGACTATACTCCTGTGGTGTTCACGTGAAACAGAAGTCCACAGGCAGACCTATACCATGGCCTAAGATCCATAAGCTAGATGCCTTGGCGTTGGGTGCCAATGAACAAGTACCTGTGCCTCTTAAAGAAGACTATCTCATGGAAGATATGCACTATCTAGACACAGATGAGGCATATCCACTGTTCGAGAAACAAGCTAGGATCATTAAGAAGGCTGGTTATAAAAAAATATTAGACGTGGGATGCAGACACGGTCCGATTAACAAAATACTACACAAAAATTTAAAGTATACTGACTATGAATACTTTGGGTTTGATACGAGTCAAGAGCCTATTGATATCGCTATTGAGACGTGGAAAGACTATGATAACATCAACTATGAGTGTACGTCATGGGAAGGTTTCTCTACTGACTTTGAACCTGATGTAATCGTCTTCAGTGGTGTTCTACTCTATATAAAGGACGATGAAGAACGTGCTGACTTCTTTGATGACTTTATGTTTAGGCATCGGTGCAAAAACGCTATTATCCAAGAGCCATATCACTTCCAAAGACATTGGGACGATAGGCTTATCCTAAATACAATAACAAACGGTGGATTGGACTTCCTTCAAGAAGACTATGAGGTGGACGAGCACTACTTAGATCTGCCTATATTTGCTGGTAAGAGAGTATTATACGATGTCACTCCTAAGTCTTAGTACAAGCGCATGTCCTGATAGTCTTAATCATAGGGGTCTGATGGTACTCAATGAGTGTGTAGACCTAGGTGTTATAGATTGTTTATGTAACTATAACCTTCCTGTTGTGAATGTAAATGGTATGGACAGTGATGTACCACCCGAAGTCAAACGTCTCTTAGATCATATGTTTAAGTTTGATAAATTTATTTTTGCCATACCTGAGTTCACTGGAATGATGAGTGCATCGACTAAGAACCTTCTTGATTGGTTTGTTGTTGCAACGAATATGAACCTTGATCATGGTAAAGGCTATCCATGGTCTGATAAGCATGTGATGCTGTTTACCTTTACTCCCAGTGGATCTGAGGGTGGGAAGAGGCATATGGACGGTACTAAGGCTATCTTTAAGAAGCTTGGGGCTAATGTAATACATACCGAGGTGTTTAACTATGGGTGGGAGACGGTTATCCCAGGTAATACTGAGCCGTTTAAAGAAGCCGCCGATAGGATAAATAATTTTCTAAGCTATAAACCTAACAGTAAGAATAGTTTTAAAAACAAATACGAAGAATGGAACAGACAATGGCTAAAGACAGAGGTGGATTACTGATAGATGCTGGTGATTTCGATGACGAGATCGATGGCCTTTGTGAGTACATTAACATACCAAGCTACAGAGATCTCCTATTGTCTATGTGGGAACAGATCGTTGACAAGGAGACAAACCTAGGTAAGGGAGAAGCACGTGCATTGGTTGGTTGTCATAGTCATGATTATCACAATGTATTTGGTAAGACACGATGGCAATCCTATGTCCTTGGAGATCTAGCAGATCAAGACAATGGTAATGCCGCTATCTTTGAACCCTTTATGAAGATCATGAGAAAGGTACATCCCCACTTTCAAATGAGATCCACAGGCTTTAACTTCTCTGATGATGTAAACAAAGAGCTATATGTCCATACAGATCTAGATCCTAAGCTAGAACACCCCAATTATTTTAATTTTATTCTACCTGTTGCTGGCAGATCTCGTATAGATTACTATGAAACCAGACCAGAAGAGATTTGGTTGCCTGAGAGGAACAGTCGTGACGAGTATTACTATCACGAATTTCGTCCTAAGCTCAAGTATGACCTAGAGTTTAATAAAGAACGACAGATGGGACACATACATGTGAACGAAGAGAGTGGGTGTGTGATGCTAGATACTGATGTTCTACACGGTGTACAGGTACAGGAAGCACCAAGACTGGCATTCTGTGTACGATTTAATAATATCCCTGCCCATATAGACTTTCATGCGTTTAAGAAGCATGCCGAGAAGGTTCTTAATTGAAAATAGTATCATACATACGCAATGGCATAAGAACACACGAAGATGATGATCTGTGCCACAGTGCATTCCTACAGATGGAAGCAGAACGAGACGGAGATCGTCTAAGCGATAATTATTCGTTTTCAAAACTAAACCTAGACCGTATGGTAATGTTTAACTTCGTCTTTGACGGAGATCAGCCTGTTCTATGCAGTGGGTGTGAGAACATATACCCAGGTGTTGTGAGGGTTATGTCTCGTTATTATCACTTTAAGAGCTATAGAACTGATGGCACGTCCCTATTAGAAAAGGTTGATGACTTCAAAGAGCTACAGTATTGTGTTAATGAGTTGGATGTGCCTCTAATCATATGGACTAGGGAGTTCAGTAAAGGGTTCTTTACACGTCTTAAGAAGGGTAGACCAGATGTCTTTGGTGATTGGGAAGTATATCCCGACACACTATTGATCGGGCATCCCCCACGTAAGAAGAAAGATAATTACCAATATGTATTCCATCGTGGAGACATCACCCATCTACGCAACCCACAATATGAATTCGATTTTCTCTAGAGGCATTCACAAAGGTGTGCTTCTTGGTAGTATCTACTAGGTAATAAGATCCATCAGCAGGGTATCTGCTTAATTCATCTTCTATAATAAAAAAATTATCTTCATTTGTTATGAGAGGTATATGCATACGTTTGGTAGGATCCCAATGATATGTGTAACACGTCTTGGGTTGCATCTTCATTAGTCTGCTTCTAAACATCCCAAGTTCTTTTAATACCGAATTAGTGTAGGGAATGTCATAGGCAAACTCAATAAAGTCTTTCTCAGATGTCGTTAGGTTCTTTAACCTACCTTCACCACCGTTACCTTCTTTTGTTACTTGTAGGGATAGCTGTTCTTTATAATCTGGCAAACCCTCTATCTCAAGCAGTATCATATCAATGTTTATGGGGTACAACAGTCATATCCTTTATTCTGTGAGGTTGATCTAGTATCCAGTCAATGATATATACACAGTAATCAATATCTAACTTGTTGGCAACAATATGGGCAACACGTGGAGAATCGAAGTAACCAAATCTAACAATGGTTGTATCTACACCCTGATAGAATAGCTGATCATTTGCCTTATCTAGTGCACCCTTTTCTATGGCATACTTATGAGGAACCTTCTTCTGTTCGTCTGGTGAGTTAGAACCAATGTTAATGATTCTCTTACCCTTCTCAGCCGCTTCATAAAGAAGATCTACTTGGTTATCATGCTTACAGTTAATGAATATTTCACAATCACTCATAGACACGTTATTGTATTCTTCGGCTAATGCTAACCCAAGTCCTCTACGTGCTCCTGTTATGTGTATCTTATTAAACCATATCATAGAGTTATTTATCAAAGTATTCCCCTGTTTTCCGAATTGGTCCTTTATTATATCATGATTCTTTGATTCTGTCAAGTCTTAATTTAATTGAAATTAGTGCTTGACACCTTCGAATCAATCTGCTATAAAATAAGTATACCAACGAGAAAGAGAGAATCACATGATTAACATTTATCAAATTCAATTGACTGACGAGCAAATCGATGCTGTTAATGCCAATGAGCGTGTGCCTG
>Ga0206683_10000009_pt1 | contig 122402 bp, 136 predicted proteins | sample M280m12015metaG_FD_155483 | JGI IMG/M metagenome (GOLD analysis project Ga0206683, IMG submission 155483) | Ammonia-oxidizing marine archaeal communities from Monterey Bay, California, United States - M2 80m 12015 | ecosystem: Environmental > Aquatic > Marine > Intertidal zone | place: USA...
TCACCTCACCATTTTCAGTATTTGTAGGGATCGGTAATCCAGTGTCAGGGTTTATCAGGTCAGCATGAGTAATATGCCATTTCCCGTCGTAATGGGTGTCATAGCCAGCTGCTTTGAACCAGTGCCCTATAGTTGGAACTTCTCCAGGTCGTAGCCAACGCATACGAGAATCTGAAGCATCTTTACCTAATCCATCTGTCTGTGTTACTCCATGGAGATCCGGGTAATGTCCGGTGAAAAGTGTTGGACGGCTAGGCACACAAGCGAGTGAACCGGTGTAATGCCGTTCGAAAGAAACCCCGTTTTGTTGAAACCAATGTCTTGCGGGCAAGGCTTCTTCACGCCATGCTTTAAGGTCGTCCCCTTCATAAGGTGGCGCATTTCGCTCTTCATCAGTCATGATGATTACAACATCAGGATGGCGCATATTTTTTCTTGTTGTCAGTAAGAGTTTGTTCTACTTGATTTTTAAGTCCAGTTAACATTTTTTTGTTTAGTCGTGAAAAAATTTTACCTAATATTTGAGCTGCGATTTCAGCTGGGGGTCGAATTGGCACAATGTGTACAGTTAGCTCTACTCGCGTCTTCGCTCCCTCATCAAATAGTTCCCAACTGTTAGTTACTTTTTTAAAAACTGGAGGGAGCCCTTCAATTCGATAAGCCAGTCGCACAGGTTCTTCCCAGCATGTAATTGTTTCTAAAACAACATTTGGTCCTTGTTGTATGCGTCTGGTCGTTCCTACTCCTATTTCTTGTTCTGAGTAAAAGCATGAATGGTCTACATTTTCAGCCCAATTAACAATCTGATCGAACTCTGAAAGAACACTCCAAATCTCTTCTTTAGAGGCTGAAACAATTATTGAGTTGGATTTTGTTGCCATATTTACTTATACCTTAATCACTACCTTCAACTATTTGTCGGGTAGGCGGGATTTGAACCCACGACCTCCTCGTCCCGAACGAGGCACGCTACCAAGCTGCGCCACTACCCGAAAGTTAGTTGTTTATAAGCTCATCGACTTGCTGGCTGAGTGAAAGTGGGTCTATCGGCTTGACAATCCAACAATCTGCTTCAGAACGTTCCCCTAAAAATTCATCTGCCTGCCTGTCAAGAAGCATCAGTATCTTTTGATTCGGAATTCGACCAGCCCTTTGTTCAAGACGTAAATCCAAAGAAGTTGCCATTCCTCCCATATTTCCTATTTGCAAATCAAGTATTACTAATACAGGATTAGTTTCAATAAGAGTTTTTAGAACTTTAGCTCCTTCTGAAACCCTGACAATTTGATGGTTTTTACTTAAAGAAGCACTGATTTCTTGAAAAATATGATCTTCAGTAGTTGCAAGTAAAACATTCGTTTTTTCGGGCATAATGCGATCGTAGCGGAGTAATTATGAACTCAATGTTTACTTTTGTGTTGAGCTTTGTAATCTTCTATTTACGATCTTCGTAAAGAAAGTTTCAAATAAGGTAAAAACATGCTTGAGATCATTGTTGAAAGAAACGAAAACTATGTGTTATGTCGACCGACTGGAGAACTTGATGCATATACCGTTGCTCAATTTCGCGAAGCATTAATGGAATTAGCCCAAGAAAAGTTTGTTTTGGTTGACTTATCGGATGTTCCTTTTATGGATTCAGCTGGTTTAGGAGCTTTAATTGGAGGTATACGAAGAGCAAGAGACAATGATGGAGATGTTTCAGTTGCGTGTAATCGACCTGCATTGGTGAGGCTTCTTCACACGACAGGTTTTGACAGGATAGTTCCTGTTCGTGAAACAGTAGAGGAAGCAGTTTTAGCTCTAAATGACCCTGAAGCAACTTAGCTACGTTTATTTACTTCGCGAATCTTAAAGATGACAAATATAAAAAATTCAAAAAGAGTGACGTTTAGTGCACTTTTTTCAATTTTTCTGATCGTCGTTATGAATTTCTTTTCTTCCAATGCTGTTGCAGAACCAACTTCAACAGATGCAGCTAAAGGTGTAGTTGTAGTAGAAGCATCAGGTTTGATGGATCCAGTAATGGTGAGAATGATGACAGAGACACTTGAGGAAGTTGATCCTAGTAAAACTATTGCTTTAGTCTTCCAAGTTAATATTTCTGGAAGTGTTGTGGAGAACGAGAAAATTTTTGAGTTAGGTGAAGCAATTATTTCTTCACCTGTACCAATTTCCTTTTGGGTTGGGCCATCAGGGGCGCGAGCGAAAGGTCCAGTAGCGGAGTTAGCACTAATCAGTGGTGATGTAGGAATTACACCTGGATCAAAAATTGGGAAGATAGGTCAAAGTAATTTTTCCAGTAGATTCAAGGATCTCGGGTTGGATGAAAAAACCCTGAATTATGAAGAAGCCGTAGAAAAAGGAATTGCCAGAAGTTCACCAGTTTTATTAGAACATCTTGTTGGTCTAGAAGGTTTTGAAGTTGTTTCAGATGTCGAATCAAGAGAAATCAAACCGCTGACTCAGACTCGATTTAAAGAAATGAATCCTTCCGATCAGTTCTTCCATAGTGTAGGAAGTCCAGCTATTACTTATTTACTTTTTTTGGCTGGTATGGGACTTCTGGTTTTTGAACTTTATACAGCTGGAGTTGGCATAGCGGGAGTGCTGGGTGCTTTATGCCTTTTGTTGGGTTTCTATGGATTAGCAGTTCTACCGTCCAATCTATGGGGCATAGCTTTATTAATTTTTTCAATGCTTAGCTTCGCAGTAGATGTCCAAACAGGAGTGCCTAGATTTTGGAGTGTTGTAGCAACTACAAGTTTGATACTTGGATCACTTTTATTGTTTGATGGACTTTCTCTTTCTTGGTTGACTCTGTTATTTGGTATTTTGTTAACTGTGATTTGTATGTCAGCAGGAATGCCAGCAATGATTCGCACACGCTTCGCTACGCCCACCATCGGCCGTGAGTGGATTGTTGGGGAACTTGGTATGGCTATTGAAGAAATAAATCCTAATGGAACTGTTGAAGTTAAAGGTGCCATTTGGAAAGCTCAAACCAACAGAGCTACTCCTATAAAAGCCAATGACAAAATTAGAGTTGCAGCTGTAGATGGATTTTGGTTAGATGTCGAACCTTTAGAGGGAGCGGCTCGTGACTACAGAGAACGTAAGGGAAGTAAAGCTTAAAAATTGATACCTCTAAGGAAAATTATTTTTAAGCTTTTAATTTAGGTAGGCGAGGTCCAGCGATACGCACGTTATCTCTTCTACGTGTAATCCCGTTTCCGTCGAGATGATTCAACAGAGGCATCGCATGTTTTCTAGTATTACCAGCGGCCTCTCTGAATTCCGAAACCGTAAAACCTTCTGGGTTAACTAATAGAAGTTCTGCAGCAAGTAAAGAAGCGGCTTCGATGGCGATAGAAGAAAAAAAGACTCCACTTTCTTCAATAACAATTCCTTTACGAACCAATTCCCTAAGTTCAGAACGGTCTATTCCAGCAGGATCAGGTGGAGCAAAAAGTGAATCTTGCAATTCTTCAACAAAGGGATGATTAGAAGTTTGATCTGTATATACAGCAAGTTTCAATTTTCCACTATCCACGACCATGTCTTTCAACAAGGAAATAGTGGCTCTTTGATGTTCATTTAACGAAGATAATTCAATTCCTGTAGGTCCAGCAGATTCGACTATTTCTTTGACTGTTTCAATTGTCATCTGAAGAATTACTGGATCCACAACCCAATTATCTATATCCGGTTCAATATCTTCACCCGTGAGTAGTTTTAACTCTTCTGTATTAATCCAACCTCTTTCTTTGACAATTCGTTCTATTGAACGGTCCGGTTTGGCTTTTGAAGCTTTTTCCTGAGGATCTACATCAAGAACTTCACCTCCGCCAATAGTTTCGTCGCGCCCGCTTTCTCGCAAAATAAATCGATCACCTGGTAATAAAGGAAGCGGTTCTGGTAGGAATAGCCTTACTGAACCTTTTCCTCCAGGTGATATTGAGTTAGGGCCAAGAACTCTTAACTTAACTGGGTATTCACCTGATCCGAAATAAGCGATAAACGCACCTCTACGCGACACATGGTGATCAATTTTTTCCAATACTTTAAGAGAAGCGTCCAACATTTTTGTTAAATGCCATTGCCCTGATCTAATCAGGACATTTCCGCGAGAAATTTCCCCGTGTGAAACTCCAGCAATATTTAAAGCACAACGGCTATTGGGTGAAATCTTGTTTTGTTCTAGATGATGTGCTTGGATTCCTCTAACGCGCACTTTTTTTTCTAAAGGCCAAATCTCTAGGTCATCTTCAATTTCTAAACTTCCTCCGGTCAGAGTTCCTGTCACAACTGTTCCAGTTCCCTTTATTGAGAAAGAGCGGTCTATCCAAAGTCTTGGTCGCTTAACATCATTTGGGTCTGGCGTATCTTTTAAAAGTTTTGATATTTCTTTTAATAAGACATCCACTCCAGTTCCGTCTAAAGCGTTTGTTTTAACTAAGGGTGCAGTTTCTAGAAAGGTTCCCTTAACTTTTTCTTCGATTTCTAACAAGGTGACTTCAGTAAGATCACTATCAGCTTGATCGACTTTTGTTACAACAATTATCCCATTGATAAATCCGAGCAACTCCAAGATTCTAAGGTGTTCTTCAGATTGAGGTTTCCAACCTTCTGTAGCAGCGACTATAAAGAGGCATGTTTGAATACCTCCCACACCGGCCAACATATTTTTTAGAAAACGAACATGACCTGGCACATCTACTATTGATAAAATATTTCCTGAAGGCAAAGTTGTTGAAGCGAAACCTAAATCAATAGTTAAACCACGGGTTTGCTCTTCAATAAATCGATCGGGATCTGATCCAGTCAAGCATTTAACTAGAGTTGATTTTCCATGGTCAACGTGCCCTGCTGTAGCGACTATGTGCATGATTAAACCGGAAAATTCTTAATAAATTTTTTTGATCGCAGCATCGATAAAAACGTCATCGCTTGGGTGGACTGTCATTAAATCTATAACAGTTTTATCATTATCCATCCGACAAATAATAGGCGGGTGTTGTTGTCGGAAAAATTTCACATGGTCACCTTCGAACTGTAAACCTGCAGAAGGTATTTCAACTCCTGGTAAAGTCCCACCTCCTGGAGTCGCTGAAGTTTCAGTTGTAAATTTTGTACTAATTTTGTTAGCTCTTTCTTTTAGTTCATCTACTGAAGTAGTAGCCATTTCCCAAAAAGGGATTGAAGAACCTCTACGTTCTAAATAAGAAATGGTGACGTTCTGGAGGGCTGACATCGTAAGGCTTCCTGGGCGAACAGCTCTAGCCAGAGGATGTTGTGCACAAAGTTCAACCAGTTCCGCCTTGCCAGCAATTATGCCGGCTTGAGGACCTCCGAACAGTTTGTCGCCTGAAAATGTGACGATTTCTGCACCTGATTCTAGACTTTGACGTGCTGCCGGTTCACCAGTTAGCCATTTCGGAGGACCGTTTTCCAACCAAGGGCATGCAGAATCAAGTAAACCTGAGCCAATATCGGCAACAAGAGGAACTCCTAAGTCAGTCATTTCAGAAATGTCAGTTGTTTCTGTGAAACCGACAATTCGATAGTTTGATTGATGGACTTTTAAGGCCAAAGAAACGTTATTTTTAATAATTGCTTTTTCGAAATCTTTACGACGTGTTCGATTTGTCGTACCAACTTCAACCAAGTGGGCTCCTGACTGTTCAAGAATTTCAGGAATTCGAAAACCTCCCCCGATCTCGACCAGTTCGCTTCTTGAAACTACAACACCGCTCCCTTCAGCAAGGGCTGCAATTACCAAAAGAACTGCTGAAGCACAGTTGTTTACAATTAATGCTGATTCTGCTCCGCAAGCACGGGCAATTAGTTTTGAGGATCTGTCATGTCTTGAACCGCGTTCTCCTGTTTCTAAGTCCAACTCGAGATTAGAAAATCTAAAATGTTCATTTTGTGTTTCAATTTTTATTGGAGCACGACCCATATTTGTGTGTAAAAGAACTCCAGTTGCATTAATCACGTCAGATAAAAGTTTTCTAGAAGTAATTTCTCCGATTTTTCGGGCTTCTTCTACTACATTGCCTCCATTAAAGTTTTTCACTGCTTCACGTGCCGCATCTACTAGCAGTGGGTGAGGTAGATCTAAATCTGAAATGGCACGTGCGATTTGATCTATCGAAGGAGGTCTATTTGAAGGTGTTTCGAGATTTTTGGACATTTTATTTATTCGGAAAGAAAGCTATTTTTCTATTTCTAAGGTTACGAAGACGTAGCATAAATTTATGTTGTTATTACTATTTGCAGCTTTTTTAATAGTGCCTGCTATTGAGTTGTATCTAATCATTGAAGTTTCTCATCAAGTTGGCTTTGGTAACACTTTAATTGCTCTTGTATTTATCAGCGTCATCGGTGCGTGGATGGTAAAGCGAGAGGGATTAGAAATAATCAGAAAAACTCAAATTGAACTTGCAAATGGACAACTTCCTGGCAAACAAATAGTTGAAGGTTTACTTATTCTTTTAGCCGGTGTTCTGATGCTTACTCCGGGATTTGGAACAGATGCAGTTGGTTTATTTCTGCTTTTTCCATTAACACGAATTATGTTGCGATCTTTTTTGACACGCCGATTTATAAAAAAACTAGAAACAGGGCAAGCCTTTTTTGGAGGATTCAAAAATAATGTCGGCCAACAAGTTGTAGATGTTGAATGGGATAGATCGAATCCAACGGAGCAGAAAAAAATAGAATTAGAAGAATAATTTTTTAAAAGTTAAATCTTTCATCAATGTCAGGTTCCTTATTGCTTTAATTCTTTCAAGTGTCCATACTTAATTAGCTTAAAAAAGTGAATAGAAAACATTAATCTGGAACGCTTTACAAAACCGCAGAAATAAAATAATTGAATGCCTACCTGTAAGATCTGTGTTGAGGAAAGCTCATAGGAAAAAAATTTGCAAGAATCAATACAATCCACAATTAGTCAAAATTTAGTTATTTATGACGGAAATTGTGAATTATGTCAACGCTTGGTCGACTGGGCATCAAAAAAGACCTCCGACAATCTAAAATTTGTTGATTCCAATTCAATAAAACCTGAACAATATGAATTAAATCAAAAAGATTTTGAAAAGTATGTGTGGTTAATAAAGTCAGACCTTGAAAAAAGTAAAGGCGCTTTTGCAATAGGTGAACTTCTAAAACAAATGGAATATAGATGGATGATTTTAGGTTCCATAATTTTGCTCCCACCATTCTCTTTTATCGCTAGAGGAATTTATTGGCTTGTAGCAAAAAATCGCCAATATTTTAGAAGTAACTGTTCTTAGATATGAACAAGCCAGCTATTTTGATTTATAGATCAAAAAATTCACACGGTAAATAGTTTTAAAGGAATAACTATGGCAGCCATTTCACCTAATCAGACGACTAGTTCAATGAATGAGTTTATGGTTGAGCGACATTTGGGAATTCTTACTTTAGTTAAATCAGACGGAAGACCACATTCAACTCCGGTTGGTTTTATGTGGAATGACGAAAAAAAAATTGTGCAAATAATTACTTGGTCTGGAAGTCTTAAATCACGTCTTCTCGAAAAAGAAAATCTTGTTGGAACAATTTCTCAAGTAGAAGGTGGAAGGTGGGTTACTTTTGAAGGAACATGCTCGGTCACAGATGACATAGAAATTTGTGCCGATGCAATACAAAGATATTCATCGCGTTATTCACCTCCGAAAGATCGTGGGACAGACAGAAGAACTATCACCGTGGTTGTTTCTCGGATACTTCTAAGCACCGGACTAGCTTCTTAAATTCCTTTTAAGCAATTTCTGTTTTGCGATCACAAATTCTAGAGAAGAAAGAACAGTAATTTAATTATCAAAAAACACTGATTACAAAATTACAATGATCGGGGCGGTCTTGGGAAAAGAACGGGCGTTGATTCTTTATAGACCTGAAATTCAGGATCGTCGTTCCAACGTTTTTTCGAAGCGGAGTTAAGCATCGGTATGCCACTAATTCTTGTTAGAAGGATGAATACAAAAATTGGTGATATCAGAGTGAAATATTGCCAACTAGACAGATCTGGAAGTGCTACTAGTGAAACTCCTATCCATAAAACAATCTCACCAAAGTAGTTTGGATGTTGTGACCAAGCCCATAGTCCCTTATTTATAAATAAACTTTGTTTCGATGGGTCTAATTTAAATTTGCGTTTTTGTTCATCTGAGACGACTTCAAAAACAAAACCTATAACCCAGATAGTTAGTCCAATTATTCCAATCCATCCAAAATCACTTCGATCTTTTGCGGTAATTGCTGCTATCGCGGCCGAAGATGTCAGTAACACCCAAAGGCCTTGAACAGTCCATGTCATTAAAAACCATGCGAAATGATGCTTCATCAAGTTGAACCGAGCATCATGACCATTTGTCTGTACGCGTGCAAAAAGGAAAGTTCCTAAACGCAATGCCCACACACCAACCATTATCCCCAAGACAACAGATCTGGTATCAATGTCTGAAATTGCTAAAAGTGCTACGAGTGTAATTGTTAGATAAGTAGCTGAGCCAACAAGATCAAAAAAACGCTCTGTGTGTAAAAACCAAGACGGGATAAAGCAAATCCACTGAATTGCAAAAGCAAGAAGACCACATAATGCAAAAAGTCGGACACCAGAAGCATTGATTCCTCCGCTGCCTCCAGCGAGGATTATAAGGAAGGCAATAAGCAGACTTATCAAAATGCTAAAGATTGATTGTTTTGTTGTCATTGTGGTGTTTCTGTCTCGGCTTTGTCGATATTTTTCTCTATATTCGACTCAGCATAAAAGATTAAGAACAATGAAATTATTGAGCACAACAAATATCCAAGTGCCAACGGTGTAACGGTGTGTTTTATTTGTGATGAAAAAATTGTTGCTAACAGGGCAGCTCCACCTAGAGAGGTTGCGCCAGCCACTCCTGAAGCGGTTCCCGCTAAATCGCCCATGGGCTCTAAAGCTAAAGAAAGTCCTATAGGAGTTAGAAGGCTTAAAAAAATGTTTGAAAAACCCGTTAGTACAAGCCAAATCCAAAAGTTGGGTACGCCACCACTTAGTAGCGCAACAATTAAAGAAGCTGTATTTAGTAAAAAAGAAAACCCGATACTAAATATTGCGACGCGTTTAGCTCCAAAAATTGAAATAAAATTGTTACTTGCAAAAAACGCTACTGCCGTTGGAATACCAAGAATGCTGAAGATCACTGCAAATTGATTTGCTTTACCGAATACGTGATCAAAAATTGGTTGCGAACTACTCAACCAGATCAGGAAAGCTCCTTGTCCAAAAGTGACAGCTAAAATATAACCGGTAGTAATTCGTGTAGAAAAAATTTTGCGGAAAGCTTTTGAGGTCGTATTCCAATTCAAATTTCTCCGGTTAGCAGAAGGCAAAGTTTCCCCAAACCAGATACTCCACAAAATCCCCACACCACCTAAAAGGATTCCCAGCGAGTAAACAAACCTCCAACTTGTGAATGACAGAAAAGCTTCAGAAATAAGTGGTGTAATTATTGGACCCAGAAGGAAGACGGCCATGATCTTAGACATCACCTTTGCCATCTCGTCACCAGAATAAATGTCACGAGCGATAGTGGTTCTCATACTTGCTGGAAAACTTGAACCTAATCCCCACAAGAGTCTGAAAATAAGCATTGATAACAAATTTTGGGATAGTAAAGATCCCAGAGCTCCTGCCATGTAAAGACCGAGGCCAAATCTTAAAGTTGATCCACGTCCGAATCGATCTACAAAAGGTCCACAAATAATTTGGCCAATAGCTACTCCAATTATATAAATGGTAATTATCAGTGAGATTCGACTAGATCCGTCTAGTAGTCCTATATCAGGTCCGATTTCATCAAAAGCTGGAAGCGATGCATCTACTCCAAAAGCAGTAAGACCATTAAGAAAAGCCAGATAAAAAATTACATTTATTTGAGATTGCTTAGAGGACATCAAGACATTCTGCCTTGCAATATGAAGCAAGCCCGACCAAAAGAGAAACTATTTTTTGAACTACGGTTCGAGCATGGACGAGATTATGACTGTAAATCCAAGATATGCCACTTTGAATACAGACTACGCATTTGAGATGTTTTCTATATCTGCTGAAGACGATGGCCCAATATGGATGGTGAATTTAATGAAATATCGTGAGATTGCTGATTATGAAGATGGGCGGGCATCGACTATTACCGGTAAGGAAGCCGACAATCTTTATGCTCCGATAGAAGTACTGTCAGATATAGGTGCAGAAATAGTTTTTATGGGTGATGTGGAAACACAACTTCTTGGAGATGATCCTAAATGGGACCGAGTGGCCGTAGTCAAATATCCGACCAGACGGTCATTTGTAGAGATGTCATCACGAAAAGATTTTCAAGAAAAATACGTCCATAAAGAAGCGGGTATGCAAAAGACAATTGTCATGGGTTGCATACCTATGGATAATCCAACTTATTCAAGGAAAGATTGGACAGAAGTGGAAAATCCTCCTAGTGAAAATGATGGCTTGATAACGGTCGTTCATGTTCTGCAATTAAATGAACAAATTGAAAAAATGGATAATTACTCTTCAATAGCAGGAGAGAGTGCGATACCAAATGGTGTACATGTAGATGGTTGGTTTCAAGTGGAAAACACAATTTTAGGTGATGAGAGAAAATGGAACCAGGTCCGTTTTAATACTTTTCCAAGTCGCAAAGCATTTCAAGAAGTTCTTAATAACCCTGCACGTATAGAAGCACAGAAAAAATATAGAGAAACAGCTATAAGTGATACTTATACAATGATCGTGACACCTTTGATGAATAAAGTTTTTGATTCAATATAAAAAATGAAAACAGGCGATCTTCCAACTCCTGCTTTAATCGCAGATTCAAAAATTCTTGAAACAAACATCACTACCATGGCGTCCAAGAGACCTGGGCGGACACTTAGGCCACATGTAAAAGCCTTTAAATCAACAGCAATGGCAAAAAAATTGGTTGAAGCCGGACACGAGACTTTTTGTTGCGCAACAATCCGCGAATTAGAAGGAATGGTAAAAGCCGGTCTTGGAAATGATCTTCTTTTAGCAAATGAAACACTTGATGCCATAAGAATCAGAGAGTTGCTTTCGCAAGAGAATTGTCGAATAACTGTAGCGGTTGATTCATTAGAAACAATTGCAGCGGCTACATCTGCGGGCGTGAAAGAAGTGTTAATCGATGTGAATGTTGGACTGCAAAGATGTGGGTGTAGTCCAGATGAAGCTGGTTTTCTATCAGAAAAAGCAAAAACATCAGGACTGCAAGTAAGAGGGGTAATGGGATATGAGGGGCATTTGATGCACGATCCTGACGTCCATAGGCGTACTGAAAAAACTCAAGAATCAATGGAAGTTTTAATTTCCGCCCATGAAACTGTAGGTGGAGACGTAATTTCTGGTGGGGGAACAGGAACATGGGCATGCAATCAAGTTGTGACAGAACTCCAAGCAGGTAGTTACGTTTTGATGGATGGCGACTACTCCACCATAGACGACCTTCCTTTTAAAGAAGGACTACTTTTATTGACCACAGTCATATCGACAAGTAAGTCCGGTTATGCGGTTTTGGATGGAGGCTTGAAAGCATTATCAGTTGATAGTGGAAATCCAAAATTGTTAGGTGAAGGTGAAGTCATGTTCTGTTCTGACGAACACACAACCATAACCAATGGTTCTTGGTCAGTTGGACAAAGAGTTGGTCTCAGACCATCTCATATTGATCCGACAATTTCGAAACACGAAGCGATTTATCTTGTGGAAGAAATTGAAGAAAGTTTAGATACGGAATTAATAGAAGTTTTAAAAATTGATTTGCGAGGATGGTAAAAAGTGATGAAGACCCAATCATCGAACACATGGAGTAATTGGGCTGGAAACCAGACAAGTAATCCTTTGAGTTTTAAAAAACCCAAAAATGAAGAAGAAGTTGTAGCCATAGTCAAAGAAGCAAAAAAGCGAGGCTTAAAAGTCAAAGTCGTCGGCTCAGGACATTCATTTACTGGAATAGCAGTTACAGATGAAGTTTTAGTTTCTCTTGACGAAATAACGGGCATTAGAGATATAGATTTTGAAAATTCCACGGTACGTGTCGGTTCAGGAATAAAACTCTGTGACCTCAATCCAATTTTGCAAAGATCTGGATTAGCTATGCCAAATTTAGGTGACATTGTTTACCAATCTATTTCGGGGGCGATTTCCACCTCGACTCATGGAACTGGTTTGGGGTTTAAAACTATTGCAGATGCAGTGTGTGCAATGAGAATTGTTAATGGCGAGGGGAAAGTTGTTGAGTGTGACATACAACAAAATTCAGAAATATTCCATGTAGCCAGAGTTGGTTTGGGCGCTTTGGGAATAATTACTGAAGTAACGATCCAATGTGTAGAGGCATTTAATCTTCATGCGGTAGAAGAAATTCTGCCAATAGGTGAAGTAACAAATAATTTTGACCAATGGTCTAAAATCACTGACCACATAGAATTTTTCTGGATGCCTAATACTGATAAAGCGCTACTGAAAAGAAATACTAGAACCCTCGAAGCGCCCCCACGACCACGGAATAAAAGACACGCTCTGAAGAGACGTTGGAATAGATTTAAAAATGAAGAGATAAAACAAAATGTTCTTTTTGGTGCGGTAAATCATTTAGGCAAGGCTGTCCCTCCTTTAGTTCCAAAACTTAATTCGATGATCGCCGGAGAAAGCGGTAGAGCAGAGTACATAACAACCAGCTATGAGGTTTTCGCTAGTCCGCGCAGAGTCAGATTTTATGAGATGGAATATGCACTCCCCATTGATTCGGGGATAGAGGCGTTCCGAAGAGTCGTTGAATTAATAGGGGATTTAGACCATTACATAAGTTTTCCAGTTGAATACCGAGTACTTGGAAAAGATGAAATACCAATGTCGACTGCAAGCGATAGAGATTCTGCATTTATAGCTGTTCATGTATTTCGAAATACACCTTTTGAAAAATATTTTTCTGGTGTAGAGGAAATAATGTCTGACTACGACGGACGTCCTCACTGGGGAAAGCTTCACTTCCAAGATCATGAAACTCTTTCAAAGATTTACCCCCAATGGGGAGCATTTCAAAACATACGAGGATTAATGGACCCTTCAGGGATTTTCACAAATCCATATTTGGATAAGGTTCTTGGTCCTTTGGTCTAGCAGATACCAGTAGTCTGTTCCCATGGAGGATTCAACACTCAACGAAACTCATAATCCATCTGAAGAAGATTTGGAATTAAAAAATTTGGAAAATGATCTAGCTCTCATAGAGACAGCGATGGAAAAGATCGACCAAGAGGATTTTGAAGCCTACGAAACGATCGAAGCTGAAATTATTGAAACGTAGTGCTTGCACTCAAGATATCTAATTATAAAAGATCAGGCGTTGAGTTTTCGGTTACCAACGAAACCCTCTTACCCATTATTAAGTTCTGATCATCAAACTCAACCCACCGACCACCAAGGTTTGGGACCTTCAGTGAGGGCTGATTGTGGAGGTTTTCTAACGCATGGATTATTCCAGCATGAGAAATAATAAGAATAGAAGCTGAATTTTTTGAACTTTCAGATATTTTTCTTAAAACGGCAAAAACTCTTAGTAACAGATCTGAATTGGATTCATAACCATCTGGTCGTTGCCCAGATTCTAAAAATCCTGGCCAACCATTTTCGATTTCAATACGTGTAAGGCCTTGCCAAGGACCCGCATCGCGTTCCATCAGGTCAATTTCAGTTGTTATTGGGCCTACCCCCATTATTTCTGAAATTATGGAGGCAGTATTTTTTGCTCTTTTAAGAGGTGATGACAAAATTGAATCAAACAAACCAAGCTTTCGAGTGGCTTTTTTCGCTTGATTTTCTCCCAGATTAGTTAAGGGAGGATCAGCTTGCCCTTGCCAACGTCCGAGAGCATTCCATTCCGATTGACCATGGCGGATAATTAACAACTTAGGCACAATTTGACGGTATCTATTTCAACTTCTAATCGGACTAAGCTCATACTTTCCGTAGACTACTTTTATGGCAACTCTTCGTCTTTTCGCATCAGTAAAGCAAATGGCTGGAACAGGATCAGTTATTTTGTCAGGAGCGACAGTGTCTGATGTAGTCGAAGAAGCATCTACGCGATTTGGAGCCGAGTTCAGCGATATGGCAAAGAATTGTCGAATCTGGTTAAACGGAAATCCAACTGAAATAAATACTCCGGTAAATGATGATGATGAGATTGCTCTGCTACCACCTGTTTCAGGAGGATGATTGTGCGTAAGTTAGCTGTACTTTCAATGCACACATCTCCCTTGGCTCAACCAGGCGTCGGTGATGGAGGAGGGATGAATGTATATGTACGTGAAGTTTCTTTAGCCCTTGAGCAAGCAGGCATTATTTCAACAGTTTTCACAAGGAGAGTTGATGGAGAGACACCAAGAGTGATGACATTTGGAAATGGACTCAAAGTTGTTCAAATCGATGCTGGAGATTTTTCCTTGACCAAAGAAGACCTTTTTTCAGTAGTTGATGATTTTAAGAATGGTGTAGAAGAGTTTCTAGTTAACGAAGATCAACATGATGCTTTATTAGCAAATTATTGGCTTTCAGGCGCAGCAGCCCACCAGTTAAAACACAGCCTTAATCTGCCTTTATTAACTACGTTCCATACTCTTGCTCGAGTTAAAGCTACTTCAGGTGATAAAAGTTATGGATACGAACAACGTGTAAAGACAGAGAGTGAAGTTATAGGTTGTTCGGATGTGATTTTGTCAAACAGTTCTTTCGAAATGGATCAACTGATCAGTCATTACGGTGCTGATCCTTCGCGCATAGAAATTGTTCCACCGGGGGTAGATCATTCGATTTTCAACCCCGTATCTAAAAAAGAAGTACGTAAACTTCTCAATTTGGATGAACAACCGACACTGCTTTTCGTTGGGCGGATCCAACCCTTGAAAGGAGTGGATTTAGCAATCTCCACTTTGTCAGAACTGGAACATAAAGACGCTCGTCTGATTCTGGTTGGTAGTTCCAGCGGTCTAGAAGGTCCGAGCGAAGAAAGACGTATTAGGCAAATGGTAGACGAATTAGGATTAACAAATAGAGTTTTATTTGTTAAACCTCAGTCGCATGAAAAATTAGTCAATTGGTATCGAGCTGCTGATGTTGTATTAATGCCAAGCCGATCTGAATCATTTGGTCTTGTAGCTTTAGAAGCTGCTGCTTGTGGTGTACCAGTTGTAGCTTCTGCAGTTGGTGGATTACAGACAATTATTGAAGATGATTCATCTGGATATTTGATCGATGGTCGTGACCCTTGGTCGTATGCATCTCGTGTCTCAAAAATCATTAACGATTCTAAAAAAGCTGAAGAGATGTCTATAGAAGCAGTTAAAAGATCTAAGTCATTTACTTGGTCGGTTACTGCTGCGCGACTTCGACGAATTTGTTCAGATTTGCAATCTCGATCTTTAGTTGACTGTGCATAGTGCCGGAAGGTGAAGTCTCTCGACTATTAACAGAAACTGAACTTGAATCTCTCAAAAAGAAAATCGAAAGATGGCTTAATTTTTCTTTAAAAGATAATCCTTTGTTCGCTGGTTTCGAAAGGGATTCCGATGATCCAGTTGGGGAATCACGATGGTTTGTCAGAGTTTTAGGAGAGGAGAAAGATACATTTACTTTGCGTTTTATGCTCAGGCAAAGAATGTTGCATTATGAAACCTATGTGATGCCTGCTCCTGAAGAGAACAAGGAATCATTTTTGGAAAATCTTCTAATTAGGAATAGAAAAATTGTCGGTGCCACATTTTGCCTGGGAGAAGAAGACGCTGTTTTTTTAATAGGCGCTATACCAGCGAGCACGGTGGAACCAACTGAACTAGATCGCATTCTTGGAACCTTATGGACGGCAGTGGAACAAAATTTTAAATCTCTTCTTAAAATTGGTTTTGCTAGCAAATTTGGCGAATTTAAAAAAGAAAATAGATGAAATCCGATTCCGAAGTTAATCGACTTCCATCAAAAGTTTTAGTGTTCTCTGTTACTGCAGTAGCACTTTTACATAATTCGATTTTTGTTAGTTCAACTCCTGAAATTTTAAGATCCCTTGGAGAGTCCGAAAATCTTGCAGGTCTTTTGATTGCTGCTGGTTCAGTTCCAGGGATCCTAGTAGCACCTTTTATAGGTTTTCTAGCAGACCGATTTGGGCGTAAAAAAATACTTATCCCCTGTCTTGTTATTTATGGAGTTTTTGGATTGTTAGTGGGCTTAAGCCCTTCGTTGTTCTGGTTTTTACTTATAAGAGTTTTTCAAGGTTTAGGAAGTGCGGGATTAATAAATCTAGTTGTAGTGATAATTAGTGACAATTGGGGAAGCTTGGATAGAGCTCGTCTAATCGGACAGAATGCTGCTGCTATAACTATTTCAGTAGCTATCTATCCCGTGGTTGGGGGAGTAATCACTGATTCAATAGGTTGGCGTTGGACTTTTTTGGCGTTTCTCGCTCCTTTAGTGGTTGCTTTTTTCGTTTCTAAAAATCTTGAAGATCGTCAACCAGGTTTAGATGTATCAGTTAGGGATCAAATTTCTGGTGCATTTTCAGAGGTTATTAAACCCGCTATTGCTACGAATCTTGTAATTGCAACAATTTTGTTTATGGCAATTTTTGGATTATTTCAGTCTCTATTACCAGTCCATCTCGAACGTGAGTTTGGGTTACTTCCCACTGAAAGAGGTTTAGTTGCTGCAGCTCCAGCAGTCGTGGCTGCTTCATCAGCCTTAGTAGTTGCAAGAGTTAGAAAGCGCATACAAGGTGGAATAATTATTTATGTGTCTTTATTAATTTGGGGTATTTCTTTTCTTTTAATGGGTTTTGGATCATTACCTATCCTTGTATTAGCAACAATGATCTACGGTTTTTCTGAAGGTCTAATGCTTCCCACTCTTCAAGATTTGATAGCAGAAAATGCTCCTGTACAACTCCGTGGGGCATTATTAGCAATATGGACAGGAGCTGCTCGCTTGGGACAAACAATAGGACCAGTAGCAATTTCTCTTGCTTTAATGGGATTTTCTACTTCGTGGGTACTTATTTTGGCAGGTTTGGGAATGATAGTTATTTCGGGTTTAGCTAGTATCACTCGAACACTTATTGTTTCTTCAGAGGACCAGCAAACTGGTAGATTTAACGGATGAGTTTTCGATTACAAATAATCGGCGGCGGCAACATGGGTGAAGCCTTGGTGCGCGGATTGCTTAAAAATAAGTGGGCATCAGAAGATGAATTACACGTTGTAGAACCAGTAGCTGAACGTAGAGATTATTTGACTGTCACAATTCCTGGTATTTATATTTCAGAAGAACCATTGTCAGAGTTGGATTCCTTGATCGCTGTGAAACCAGACAAAGTTCCAGAAGCATTAGAAGTTGTGTCAAATTTAAGTCCGCCCAGAGTTCTTTCTATAGCGGCGGGAGTGAAAATTTTATCTATGGAAAAAATTCTAGGTAAAAATGTAAGAGTCCTACGGGCTATGCCTAATACGCCCGCTCTAATCGGGAAAGGTGCAGCAGGTGTAGCTGCTGGTTCAAATGCTACTGATGACGACCTGATATGGGCGGTTGAAATACTTTCAGCTGTCGGTTCAGCAATGGTTGTTGAAGAAAGTCAATTAGATGCTGTTACAGGTCTTTCAGGTTCTGGTCCTGCTTACTTGTTTTTTCTAGCTGAAGCGCTTATAGATGCGGGATGTGAAGTTGGGTTATCAAAAGAGGAGGCGAAATCTCTTGTTGAACAAACTCTTTTAGGGGCAGCTGCTCTTTTATATGAATCTGATGACCCTGCTGAGGTCTTAAGACAAAAAGTGACTTCTAAAGGGGGCACTACTGCAGCTGCCATAGAAGTTTTCGAAAATGCTAGTTTTCGTGAGACTATTCGAGCAGCAGTTTTTGCCGCTACTGAACGTTCTTTGCAGCTTGGTGATTGATGAGTATAGGTAAAAAGTATGAAACCATTTCATTTTTGTCAGATTTTGGAACAACTGATGAGTTTGTAGGAGTAGTGCATTCTGTAATCAACTCAATTGCTCCTTTTGTAAAGGTGATAGACGTAACTCATGGGATCCCACATTTTGACATACGTTCAGGTGGACTAGCTCTTGCTCGCAGTGCTCAATATTTATCACCGGGTGTTGTTTTGGCAGTTGTTGACCCAGGTGTAGGAACACAACGACGAGCAGTTGCAGTTGAGGTAGGTGGTGGAGAATCAGTTCTTGTAGGACCTGATAATGGACTGCTAGCACCTGCAGTTGCTTTAGTGGGAGGTGCAGATAGAGCGGTTTCACTTACAGAAACTAATTATCAATTACCCGCTCCTGGCCCTACTTTCGCTGGCCGTGACATCTTTGGTCCAGCCGCAGCACACATTGCGTCGGGAGTGGATCTATTTGACCTAGGTGATGAGGTTGAGGTTTCTACTCTAATACCCGGTCTTATGCCAATAACTTCTAAAGAGGATGATGGAATCCATGCGGAAATTTTATGGGTAGATCAGTATGGCAACGCGCAAATCAATTTAGATCCCACAGAACTTGAAATAAAAGAAAATGATACGAATCATTTTGAAATCAAAACTGCAGAACTAACCAGAATAGCTAAAAAGGTAGAAACTTTTGAAGAACTAGGTGGAGGCGAACTGGGGTTAACAATTGATTCGTATGGTCTAGTAGCGCTTGTAATAGGCAGAGGCTCGGCAGCTGAAGAGATGAAAATTGGAACAGGGAATCAAGTAATTATTTCTTTTGTTGAAACTTTTCCTGCTCAATCTGTACCAGTAGTTTTGAAACAATCAGATGAAAATGTTCAAGGTGGCGTCTAGTGCGTTTTGGTACAACTCTTGTTATGGCTCTACTTTTAGTAGCAATTTTGGGAGCAGCCTTAATACAGTTCGTTTTCCTTGTTGACTAAATTTATAAATTGTTTCTATTTAGCAATTTTTTATGATCTAAGGTTATTTGCTTTATGAATTCTGTTGCTATCTAATTAGAGTGTGTCGAATTTAAATTTGCCTGAAGCAGCACTTTCCAGACTGACTGTCTATCAGCGAGCACTCGTTGAATTAAACGATTCGGGTATAAAGTCGATTTCTTCCAGAGAATTAGCTGAAATTAGTGGAAGTAATGAGTCCAAAGTTAGAAAAGATCTTTCATATCTGGGTTCATATGGAATACGTGGAGTGGGGTATCAAACTGAGCGCTTGATTAAAGAGATTGGCGTTGTTCTAGGAGGAAATCAACCGAAACCCGCAGTATTAGTTGGAATTGGAAATTTAGGAAGAGCTTTAAGCCAGTATGAAGGTTTTCAGGTTAGTGGATTTCCAATTGTGGGACTCGTGGATACAGACCCAGGTGTTATAGGTAAAACGATTAATGGACTAAAGGTTAAAAATTTGCAACAGCTAGAAGAACTTGTTTCTGAAACGTCTGCAGTATTAGGAATTGTAACCACACCAGCAACTGCTGCTCAGGAAGTTGTTGATTGTTTAGTGAAAGCGGGGATTAGATCGATTTTGAATTTTGCACCAGTAGTTGTGGATGTTGTTGCAGAGGTTGAAGTTAGGAAAGTTGATTTAGCAACTGAACTTCAGATTTTGGGTTATTACGATCATCTTAGAAAATTTGATTAATTGAGATATAGGTGACTAAATACCAGAAAAAATTCATTACAAAAGGTTGGCAATAGACTCGAAATTAAGGAAAAATCGGTTTAGTAAGTTTCTTTTTTTGTGGTTACTTGCTTAAACCCAGTTTAGGAGATGTATTCGTGTCGGTAATTGTCGTTGGTTTGAACCATCGAACTGTTCCCCTTGATCTTTTCGAGAAGATGACAGTTCCGGAAGCAAAATTACCAAAAGCTTTAGCTGATCTTTCTTCACGTGAAAATATTAGTGAATCAGTAATCCTTTCAACCTGTAATCGCATTGAGGTTTATGCTTACGCTGAGAAATTCCATGGCGCTTATCAGGACATACGCAATTTTCTTTCTGAAATTTCACATGTAGCTCCTGAGGAATTTTCCGACCACCTGATCGGTCTCTTTGGCCCCGATGCAATCGAACACTTATTTAAAGTTTCTTCGGGCATCGATTCTGCAGTAATAGGAGAACATGAGATATTAGGTCAAGTTCGTTCTGCTTGGGAATTGGCAGTTGAGGAACAAGCAGTTGGGACGGTATTAAATTCACTTTTTAGACACTCACTTAAGGTTGGTAAAAGAGCAAGAAGTGAAACTTCGATTTCACGAAACATAACTTCTATTTCTCAAGCAGCAGTTGCTATGGCTGACAAAGAACTAGATGGATTAATCGGTAAACGTGTTTTAGTTGTTGGCGCTGGAGAAATGGGTGAAGGGATGGCGAAGTCTTTGCATGCGGGCGGAATAACTGAGTTGCGAGTAGCTAATCGAACATGGGATCGCGCAGTAGAAACTGCTGAAAGACTTAATGGTAGAGCAGTAAGGCTTGATGAATTGCCGCAAAATTTAATAGAAGTTGATTTATTGCTAACTTCTACCGGTGCGACCGCGGCGATCCTCGAGTATGGAGATCTTGATGAAGCAACACGTCAACGAAATGGACGAGAATTATTAATCGTGGATATTGCTGTCCCGCGTGATGTTGATCCCGCTGCAGGCGAACTTGACGGAGTAACACTTCTAGATATGGATGATTTGCGAGAATTTACTGAAAAGGGTGTAAGAGCACGAGAGAAAGAAGTTTTCCCCGTAATTGAAATTATAGAAGAAGAAATAGAGTGTTTTTCCAGCCTTTATTCAGCTAGATCAGTAGCTCCAATAGTCACACAGCTCCATTCTCGAGCAGAAGAAATACGAAATTCAGAACTTCAAAAACTTTGTAGGCGTTTTCCTGAATTAACTCCTGAACAACTAAAAGGTGTTGAAACTTTGACATCTGCTATTACAAATAAGCTGATGCATGAACCGACGATACGACTTAAAGATGCTGCAGGAACCCCAAGAGGTGAACGTTTATCTGAAGCATTACAAGATCTTTTCGACCTGTAACAGAATCAGTAGCTTTGTCACTGCGGATTGCAACCCGAGGAAGTGGATTAGCTTTAAGGCAGACTCAGCGTGTAGCTGAACTAATTTCAGAAATATCACCGGAAACAGAGTTAGAAACAGTAGTTGTTAGCACCATAGGGGATCGTGATAAAAAAACTTCTTTACAAGCACTTGGTGGACAAGGTGTGTTTGTTACTGATGTTCAATCTGCTGTTCTTTCTGGAAAAGCAGATATCGCAGTTCACTCTGCGAAAGATCTCCCAGCTGAAACAAGCTCTGGATTAGTACTTGCTTCTATACCCGAAAGAGCAGATCCAAGAGATGCACTCGTAGGTTGTTTTTGGAATGAGTTGCCCGAAGGCGCATTAATAGCTACTGGGTCAATTAGAAGAAGATCGCATTTGGCTCATTTGAGACCTGATCTAAAGTTTCGAGAATTGCGAGGCAATATTGAAACCAGGCTTTCGTATGTTGACGATGTGGATGCCGTTGTGATTGCAAAAGCTGCTTTAGATCGATTGGATTTAAATCCAGAACAAATGGATACGCTGCCGCCTTCAATTCTTTTGCCACAAGTAGGGCAAGGGGCGTTAGCTATTGAGTGTCGTGAAGAAGATTTTGAGATATTTCAAATGCTGAAAGAAACTGAAAATCAGAAAGTTAGAAGTGCAGTCGATGCGGAAAGATCATTTTTAGCTGAAATCGGATCGGGGTGCAGTTTGCCAGTTGCAGCCCATGCTGTTTTGAAAAAAGAAGAAATACTGTTGAAAGCTTCTATTGCATCCAGAGATGGTACGACCCTTCTAAAAGCAGAAGCTATTGGAATCGACGCTCATCAGTTAGGGATAAACATTGCGAATAAGCTTTTAAATGAAGAAGGTGGCGACCGTTTATTGAATGAGAATTTGTGAATTCAAAAAAAACACTTTTAGGTAAATCTCTTGTAATAACCAGATCGGTTGAGCAATCTGAATCGCTTTTCTCTGAGTTAGTAAATCTAGGAGCGGAAGTTATTTCTTTTCCATTAATTACTATCACAGACCCCATAGACGGTGGAAAAGAACTTGAAGAAAAAGTAAAACATTTCGATATGTATAAATGGGTCATAGCTACCTCCCCTAACGGAGCGAAGCGACTTCTAAAGATGGTGGAAGCGACCGGAAGCATTCGTTGGCCAAAAGTAGCTGTAATTGGTAGATCAACAGCCGAAGTGTTTAACGAGTCTGGAATTACAGTCGACTTAATCCCTGAAAAGACCTTTTCTGAAGGCTTGCTTGAGGTGTTTCCCGCTCCAGTAAAAGAAGAGGACAAAATTCTTTTAGTGCAAGCTGAAAACGTTAGACCGTTACTTTATGAGGGATTAAAAAATGAAGGTTGGGAAGTAGATAAAATTGTTGCCTACCGAAACATCAATACTGAAGTTGAAATGAAACTATTACTTGAAGCAAAAAATGCTGATGCAATAATTTTTACGGCCCCATCGGCAGTTAATCGTTACTACGAGATAGTGGGCACTCCTCAACCGCTTAATGCGGTTTGTATAGGTCCAATTACTGGCGAGAGTGCTCGAACTTTAGGCTGGAAAGTTTTCGAAGCAAGAGAACAATCTGTAAAAGATCTGATTGAAGCTGTAAAACAATGGGCGGGGTCGTGACGATCCCTTCGTAGGCTTTAAGTATGAGTATTAATGCACAGTTTCCGAAATGGAGAGCTCGGAGACTTAGGCGCACAAGTGCGATACGAAGATTAGTATCTGAAACACATATTTCTGTTAATGATTTTGTAGCACCACTTTTTGTCAGGGAGGATATTAAAGAGCCGCAGCCGATATCTTCATTACCAGGTGTTTTCCAACACACGCTTGAAAGTTTAAAATTTGAAGTTGATTCATTAAGAAAACTTGGAATACCAGGTGTAATTCTGTTTGGTGTTCCCAAGTCAAAAGATGAATTTGGTTCAGGAGCTTGGGATCCAGATGGGATAGTTCAGTTAGCGCTTAAAGATTTAAAAGAAAATTTTAGCGATGAGATGACACTTATTGCAGACTTGTGTGTAGATGAGTACACAAGTCATGGCCATTGTGGAGTTTTGTCTCCAGATGGAACAGTTGACAACGACGCGACACTTGAAATTTATAATCAAATAGCTTTAGCTCAAGCTGAAGCTGGTGCTGACATTTGCGCACCCTCAGGAATGATGGATGGACAGGTTGCTTCGATTCGTAATGCATTAGATTCAGGCAACCATACTCAAACTATTATTCTTGCATATTCTGCCAAATATGCTTCGTCTCTTTACGGGCCATTTAGGGATGCGGTAGATGTAACCATAAAAGATGGAGGAGACCGTCGCGGTTATCAACAAGATAATCCAAACTTGCGAGAGGCTTTGACTGAGATCAAAGCTGATATATCCGAAGGGGCGGACATAGTAATGGTAAAGCCGGCATTGTCTTATCTAGATGTCATTACAAAAGCTAGAGCAGAAGTTGAAGTCCCAATAGCTGCATATCACGTAAGCGGTGAATACTCTATGGTTAAAGCAGCTGAGGCAAATGGTTGGCTAGATGGTGAATCAGTAATGATGGAACATTTGCTTTCTATTAAAAGAGCAGGAGCTGACATAATACTAACTTATGCAGCAAAGCAAGCTGCTGAGATTTTGCAAGGCTAATCGCGAGTGGCGGATCAAAATCAAACTTTGTTTGAGCGGGCAAAAAAAGTAATTCCTGGAGGCGTCAATTCCCCTGTTCGTTCTTTTAGTTCTGTGGGAGGGGTTCCTTATTTCGTGAGAAATGCCGAAGGGCCTTACGTCTGGGACGAAGAAGGCCACAGGTATATCGATTACGTGCAGTCGTATGGACCGATGATTTTAGGACATTCACATCCAGTTGTAATAGAAGCAATAAATAAAGCAGCATCATGTGGCACGAGTTACGGCGCTCCAACTGTAAAAGAAATTATTCTTGCTGAAACAATTATTGAACGAGTAAAGGGAATTGAATCTATCCGTTTTGTAAATAGTGGGACAGAAGCAACGATGACAGCACTGAGACTGGCACGTGGTGCTACTAATAGATCCAAAATAATCAAATTTTCAGGTTGTTATCACGGTCATTCTGATACTTTGCTGGCAGCTGCTGGAAGCGGTATCGCTAATCAAGGCATCTCTGGAAGTGATGGAGTTACAGAAAGTGCAGTATCTGACACGATAGTTGTTCCATTTAATAAAGTGCCAGAGATAGATCAATCAATTGCTGCGGTAATTGTCGAGCCGGTTGCAGCAAATATGGGTCTTGTCGAACCTGAACCAGATTTTCTGAAAGAGCTAAGAAAGGCTTGTGATTCAGCAGGAACTCTTCTTATTTTCGATGAAGTGATAACAGGTTTCCGTTTATCTCCCGGTGGAGCGTCTAGCTGGTATGGCGTAACTCCTGACGTATGGTGTTTTGGAAAAATTATTGGTGGTGGTTTACCAGTGGGAGCTTTTGCTGCGAGACAAGAGTTGATGAACTATTTGGCTCCAATAGGTGGCGTTTATCAAGCAGGAACTTTGTCAGGTAACCCTTTGGCTATGGCCGCAGGTCAAGCCACTCTTGAATTATTGGAAAAGCCTGAGTATGAATATTTAGAATCAATTGCAAATCGTTTAGTTGAAGGTTTAAAAGAAGCTATTTCAACAAGTAATCTTGGAATTTCTACGCCGAGAGTTGGCCCGCTAGTTGGGATCTTCTTTAGCAATAAGATGCCTAGTAATTTTGAGGAAGTAAAACCGATAGCAGAAAACGGTCTTTATCCGAAATTTTTTCATGGGATGCTTAAACGTGGGGTTGCTCTAGCTCCTGGACCATATGAAGTTCTTTTTCTGAGTTTGGCTCATACAGAAAAATTGATAGATGAAACAATTGAAATAGCTTCGGATGTTGTAAAAGAAATTTCAACTAGTGAAATTTAGATATCCCTAAAAGTTCTAAATTTTTCTAAGAGTTTTTCACTCGAAGAATTTCTTACGGTCTTAATTTTTGAAGAAGAGTTGTCGTTTATTTCAAGCTCTATATTGACAGCGATACTTTTGCCTAACTCAACTCCCCATTGGTCGAAAGGATTTACTCCCCAAACAATCCCAGAAGCCACAGTTCGATGTTCGTACAGTGCAATCAACTGACCGAGAATAAAAGGTGTAAGTTTTGGAGCCAAGATGACTGTTGAGGGGCGATTCCCTTTTAATTTTTTGTTATGCATTGAATCTTCCTTTTCGGCATCAGAGCCAAAAGCTAGAGCTTCAGATTGCGCTAGTAAATTTGCGAAAAGACTATTTTGTTGTTCTTGATGGGAAGGGTCATAAGGGCTTGCGAACCCGATCATTTCACAGGGAACCACATCAGTACCTTGATGTAGAAATTGAAAAAATGCATGTTGACTTTCAGTTCCTATGGCTCCCCAAATCACTGAGCCAATTGAACTACCGAGTTCATGTCCATCTGTGCGACTGCTTTTCCCTAAGCTTTCCATCATAAGTTGCTGTAAATAAGACGGGAAATATGACATCTGATTGCTGTAAGGGATTACTGACATAGTCGGATAATTAAGAAACGACCGATTCCATATATCAGTTAGTGCAAGAATTAAAGTACCGTTTGATTCGAAAGGTTCAGAAACGGTTTTGTTATCGATTTTATTCATTCCTGACAGCAAGTGAAAGAATTCATCTGGTCCTATCGAGATCATAAGAACTAGACCTGCCGCAGAAGACAAGGAAAATCTTCCACCAACCCAATCGGGTAGTTCGAAAATCATAGATTCTTCAATACCGGAATTGATGGCTCTATCTCTGGAGCTAGTGATACCAACTAGATGTTTAGACAATCCCGTAATATCGATTGAATTGTTCAGCCATTCCTTTGCATTTTCCATTAATACAAGGGTTTCTTTTGTATTAAAAGATTTTGAAGTGACTACAAAAATTGTTGTTTCAGGGTTTAATCCATCAAGAGTTTGGGCTAGATCTACGGCATCAATACTTGAACAAAACTCTATTGTTATTTCTGTGTGAGTAAATTTTGAAAGTGCTTTGTGTGCCATTGACAATCCTAAATTTGATCCGCCAATCCCTAAAGCAACTACAGATGTAATGGGTGCCCCAGTTGCTCCTAATAGTTTTTTGTTTCTAATCCGGTGAGAAAATTCTTCCATTTTTTCTAGAGTTTTAATAACCTCTGGGACAACATTTTTGCCATCAACTAGAATTTTTGCGTCTTTAGGTGCACGGAGTGCAGTATGCAGAGCAGGTTTTTTTTCAGTTAAGTTAACTGGATTTCCAGCCATCATGTCTAAGAAGAATTGGTTGACTTTGCTTTCTTCAGCAAGATCAGAAAAAAGTTCGATTGTTTTCGAATCAACTAGTTGTTTAGATATGTCTATCCAAAGGTTTTCAAATGATGTGGAAAAATCACTTCCTCGATCTGGATTTTCATTAAAAAGTTCATTAAGAGACTTTTGAGAAATTGCACTGTAATGCTTCTCGAGGCTGGACCAAATTTCCATTTTTTTACTAGAAGAATGCATATAGGTATTCTCACTGGTTTATTTGTTCAAAACTATTAAAAAACAAACTTTTAGAAAATAACAATAATTTTTTTAGTTATTAACTTTTTGTTCGGGAACCATACGAACAATTGAGGCAATAGCGCTATACGCGGCTTCATCTAATCCTTTATCGTTTTCTTTCATTAGATTCGCCATAACTTTTAGTGCCCATTCCATTAAAGTTTGTGATCGCATTCCAATCCTTGTTAGTTCTCTAATTAAAATTGGATTACCAATAATTTTTGCAAATAATCTTGCCACTTTGAAGTACAAACCATATTCCTCATCAAGCAAGTCGGGGTAACGCATAAGGACAGAGTTGTCTTGTTGGGCATTAGCTTCTGCAAAAAGAGAAGCGGCTAATCGACCTGTTTCATAAGCATAGTCAATACCTTCACCATTGAATGGATTGACTGAACCAGCCGCATCACCAACTAATAACCAGTTGTGACCTGCTTTTGGTCCCACTGACCCTGCCATGGGTAGACGTCCACCCGTAGGTGGTTCGATTGGTTCAAGAGGATTTATTTGCCAGTAGTCAGGGAGTGTTAATGCAAATTCATTAAAAAGATGGGTCGTGTTTATATCCCGATAATCCCTAAAAGTAGAAAGAAGGCCTATACCAACATTGATGGTGCCATTTCCGACCGGAAATATCCAACCATAACCAGGCATTGAATTTCCATGTCTATCTTTAACATCTAGAGCAGATTCAATCCACGGATCTTTATCCAAAGGGCTTTCGAAGTAGCCTCTTATAGCCATTCCCATTGGGTAGTTTTTATTCCTATTACTGCCTAATGATCGACCAAATCGAGAATTTGCCCCATCAGCTACAGCAACAAATTTTGCTTTAAATCTTATCTCTTCACCACTGGCATGGTCTAAGACCAAAGCACCTTCAATACCTAGGTCGCTACTGTCTAGAGGACTGATAGCTTCCATTCCTTCAAAGAAACTAGCCCCTGCTTCTACTGCATTTTCAACCACCATTGTGTCCAGATCACATCTTCTTACCACATACCCATAAGACGGAAAGATAGGGTGATCTGGCCACTTCATTTCAATGCTTTTATTATGAGCTATAGCTCGAAGACCTTCGAATTTATGGTATTCATTGAGCTCTTGACTTAAATTCATTTCGGATAACTGGTGAACAGCTCTTGGTGTAAGTCCATCACCACAAGTTTTTTGTCTTGGGAAAACTTTTTTTTCGATTATTGCTGTATGAAGACCCGCGGTTGCAGCCCAATACGCGGTAGCTGCACCTGCAGGACCGCCTCCGATTACTAATAAGTCATAAGATTTTTCTGACATTTGTATCTAAATTTCTATTTTAAGAAGGCTTCTTAATGTGTATCCTCAAAAATTTCAGCAATTTTAGAACTAGTTATAGTTTCTGCATCAAAATACATATCAAGATCCATTTCACCCGCTTCAATAGTGTGATCGAGCTCTGTTGCAAATGTGACAGCTTTTTCTGAATTCCCAAAAACAGCCCTTTCGTGTAAAACAACACTAATTATCTCTTCCGCATTTAAAACATCGCCAAACGCTGGCATTCCTCCAGCTACTATTCGACCTCTTTCCGGAGCACCGTATGTATTACCCACTCCGAAACCATCAGAACCTTTTGTTATCCATTCGACCATGTCCTCCATATGAGGAAACGTAATCAACACTTCACCATCAGCTAACTTGTATCCGGCACCACCACCACCGTTAGCACCATGGCAAGAAGAGCAGCGTTGTGCATATATCTCTGCCCCGTGTTGGAGCACTCCTGTAGCTTCAACATCTGGACGTTCGAGAGTTCCTACATAAATAACCGCCCAAATCGGAAGGCAAAGTAGAGCTGAAGCCGCCCACCAAGGAATCCTGTTTCTAGTTTTTGCAGCATTTACATATGGCGCATCTTCTACGACGACGGTGATCTCTTCGGTCTTTTCAGTTGATGTTTCAATTGGTGAATCAATTTCAGTTGCAGGGGTAGTACTTTGCGGCTCATCTGTCTCTGATGAGTCGTCATTCGAAGGCGGTTGCCCCGTCATTCTTTCGCGTGCACTTTTAGATCGTTTTAAAAGATGCTCTGGTATTTCGACCAATTTTTTTCTCCGGTTTATTGCTAGGTACCTAAGTTTAAAAGTTTTTAACCGATGACGGCAGGATAGCCGTGACGAAGGTCGACATGACGTTGATAATCATTTTATTTTCCACTTTCACCTTTGATTGCAAAACGTTTTTCAGTTTTTTGAAGCTATAAAAACTTTGAACTGTTTTATGGAAACTGTTGCAGTGAGTACGCCCGAGACTCAGCCAACCTGTAAGATGGTTATATAACCTTGTGCAACTTTTCACAAAGTTTTCGCAAGTAGAAAACCCAGCAACAGACTCTAGAGAGGAAAAGTTCGAATGGTCGCATTCGCCGTGTCGGTATTCGTAACGGTGATCCTCGTGTGGGGTTTCTACGCATATTTAAAACGCTGTCCAATCGAAAAAGAATTCACATGGGGTGAAGCAATGCTTTTTGCCACCTATGTCTTTTTTATTTTATTTTGGGTCTATGGAGTAGTGCCGCATCAGTGGCTTACTTGGGCTGATAGTGAGTTAAATTGGCGCCCTGATCGTTTTGTTGTTGGCCCTAAACTTCCTTGGACGGGTGAACAAGGAATCGTTGAATGGGCTTTACCTTTTACTATGACTTATCTGGTGATACGTGATGTTCTTGCAGTATTAATTTATGGAATTGCTTTGGCTGGCAACGTAGTTTGTTGGAGGCATTGGCAGAATCGTGGAATTGAAAAAGAAGAAGTGGGAGATACGTCTGAGTATGGAAGACCACTTATAAAAGAAGGGGTAGGAATATGAGTGTCACCGACGCTAACCCGCCTCATCCGACCTTTGTTGACGATTATGTTTTACATCAGGTAGATAATGAATGGTTAGAAGCAGCTGTCAAACCTAAACAATTTATCCATATCGATCAAGCAGAATGCATTATGTGTGAAGGCTGTGTTGATATTTGTCCATGGAAATGTATTCACATGGTTAGTCCAAACGCAGTAGCCGATTCGGTAGGTACTGAAATCCCAGGAAGAGATCCAAGTGACAAGGTAATTTTTACAATTGATGATGACGTTTGCACTCGTTGTGCACTGTGTGTGGATAGATGTCCAACAGGGGTGATTATTTTAGGAAAGTTGACAGATGCACCTCCAGAGGGCGACACTCATCAGAGAACTGCGAGCCATGGTTATGGCTATGGAATGCGTTTGGCATGATTCAAGATATAACTAAGAAAGTATAGAAGGAGCGAAATAAATGGCTGAGATAAACGGTGATAAAGCCACCGGTCAGGCATTGAAAGAGAAACTAGGTCAGGTAGGTGAAAAGGTCCAAGGTTCTCAGACATGGGCCGCTATTTTCAGACCCGGTTCGATTTTTAGAAAGGGCTATACAGATAGTCCGAGAAATCGTTCATATGTCATAATGAACAGCGTTTTGTACCACCTGCATCCGGTAAAAGTAAAACGTCACGCTGTAAAGGTAAGTTACACACTTTGTTTAGGTGGCTTAAGTTTCTTCTTATTTATTTTCTTGACCGTCACAGGAATTTTTCTTATGTTTTTCTACCGTCCGACTGCTGCCCAAGCTTGGGATGATATCCAGACTCTACAAACAGCAGTTGGTTTCGGTCTTTTAGTTAGGAACATGCACCGTTGGGGAGCCCATTTGATGGTTTTAACGGTTTTCCTACACATGGCTCGGGTTTTCTATCATGGGGCATACAAGCCTCCTAGGGAATTCAACTGGGTTATTGGTGTTATTTTGTTGACGCTGACTTTACTGTTGTCGTTCACCGGATATTTGTTGCCGTGGGATCAATTGGCTCTTTGGGCAGTGACAGTTGGAACAAACATGATGGGATATACACCGGTTTTTGGAGAACAGGTAAGATTTGTTCTTTTAGGAGGCGTGGAGATTGGTACTGATACTCTTCTACGTTGGTACACGCTTCATGTGTTGATGCTGCCCTTTGTTCTAGTCATTTTTCTTGCTATCCATTTTTGGCGTGTCCGAAAAGATGGCGGAATTTCAGGACCCCTTTAAGTTGAGGATAAGAAATGGTTGAGATCCCAGAGCATTTAAGAAAACGGGCTGAAGCAGCCCGGGCTAAAGCAGAAGCTGCTAAAGGCGATTCTGCAATAGATGAGACAAAAGAGATTGAAACGGCAGCTGATGCACCAACGGAGAATCCAAGCTCAGTCGATGAAAAAATTCCTGCTCACTTACTTGATCGTGGGGTACCAGCTGCTAAACAACCTCCAACTAGCGACCCATCAATTATCCCATCAATACAAACCGGGCCGCAAGCTGGTGAAGGTCCCGATGGACACAATCAGAGACTCCTAACGGTTGTCAAAGCCGGTTCAATCCAGGATGTAAAAACCACTCCCACTGACAAGGTGCATGTATGGCCGCATCTTTTAATCGCAGAGTTTTTAGCAGCTTTGGCAATCACTCTTTTCACGACCCTTTTCTCTATTGTCGTAAATGCGCCACTTCTAGAATTAGCTGATTTTAATAGAACGCCAAATCCATCTAAGGCACCTTGGTACTTTTTAGGACTTCAAGAGCTTTTAACTATGTTCCACCCAATGGTTGCTGGGGTAACGATTCCAGGCATGGGGATTTTCCTATTAATTATGGCGCCTTTTATTGATAAGAATCCCTCTAACAAACCAGAACATCGCAAGTTTGCAATTTCTTTGATGACAGTTCATCTAATGTTTTGGGCTGTATTGGTAATGATTGGTTCGTTTTTTCGTGGCCCTGGTTTCAACTTTGTCTTCCCTTGGGAAGGCGGATTGTTTTTCGAGTTGTGATGCAAATATTACTTATTAAATCATTTTTCAAACAAAGTTATGGTGCTTGAGATGACTACGATACTCGCTACCCTAATTCTTGTTGTTTTAGCAGTATTAGTGCTCTTGGGAGCCTCCCGAGGAAGGGATCACCGCGCTATTGGTTTATCGAAAGAAGCACGTCTTCGCGATAAACCTAATCCATCTTTAGTCTCAAAAGATGAGGGATTGACAGGACGTGAATTTGAACAACAAGCTCTGGAAATCCAGAAAGACGAAGAAGTGGAAATCGTAGAGACAGTTGCTCTAGAACCATTTGTTACCCCTGACCCTATGACTGTTGGTGTTTCACGTAGACAGTTTTTCAATCGGGGAATAGTTGGGATGATGACTCTTTCAATAGCAGGTTTTGGAGGAGCTTCTATAGCTTTCCTATGGCCTCAAGGAGTCAGTGGTTTTGGTTCAAAAATTAAAGTCGGGAATATTCCTGAAATACTTGCAGAAATTAAAGCAAACAATGGTTTCTTATATAAACCTGAAGGACGAATGTGGTTGACTGCTTACCCGAATGGCGCAGTTGAGAAAGCAAGAAACTCATATTCTTCGAGTGAAATGGTTGGAATGGCTGCTGGGGTCGATCAAGGCTTCGAAGCAGGTGTGGTTGCTTTGTACCAAAAATGTCCCCATTTAGGATGCCGAGTTCCTAATTGTGTTTCATCACAATGGTTTGAGTGTCCGTGTCATGGTTCCCAATACAACCAAGTTGGTGAAAAACGCGGCGGACCTGCTCCTCGTGGAATGGACCGCTTTGCCGTAACAGTAAATGACGGTGTTTTGATGGTTAACACCGGTGCAATAATCCAAGGCCCACCAATCGGGACAAACACTACAGGTCAAGAAGCTGAAGGTCCGAATTGCATCGGCCAAAGTGATCATTAATGGAGAGATGAGAAGTCAGTGAATCCAATAATAATCATCGCTAATACACAAAGAACCATTGGTTTAGTTCTCGCTATTCTCGTAATGATCAGCATGGTAATCTACCTGCTTTTCAACTTTAGAATAGGCAAAAAAGAAGTCGGATCTGAAATTGATCTAGCAGCTAACCGAGTTCCCTACGCTGACGACGATGAACTTGAAACCCGTATTTTAGACAAAGCGCTTGGATGGGCTTTTGTGCTGATTGCAGCAACCGCTTTAGTTCTACCTCTCTATTGGCTAATGGAACCCGCACGTCAAGAAAATGCTGCAAGAGGTTGGGTGGAACGTTTTGAAAGGCGTGGAGCAAACAGCTATGAAGAAGCCTGTTCAGGGTGTCACGGGCCAAATGGTGTTGGTGGTGTCGCCTCATTTACTGTGTCTGATGCTGATGGTCAGTTCGTTGCTCAAGTGCAATGGAAAGCACCAGCATTAACGAGCGTATTATCAAGGTTTGATGAATCTGAAGTTACACACATATTGAATTATGGTCGACCAGGATCTCCTATGCCTGCTTGGGGTTTACCGGGTGGAGGTCCAATGACCGAGCAGCAGATACATCAATTGGTTGTTTATTTAAGATCAATACAGCTTGACCTAGATGAAACAAAAAAACAGGTTGAAAGCGGAATTAGGGATGGTGCTAGAAAAGTTATTATTAACAGCAACCCTGATCTGATAGAAGTTGGAGAAATCGAATCGGCTATAGATAAATGGTTGGAAGATGCTTCATCACCGACAAGTGACAACTACTTAACTTACGGAGAACTAATTTTCAATAATCAAGCAGGACAGGGTGCACATGGATGTGCACGATGTCATACCCCAGGTTTTTCTTATGGGGCGACCAGTTCCGAGAATGTAGATTCATTGATTACAGAGTGGCCGAAATTTGTCGAGTCCGGAATATTAAATAGCTATAGACCAGGAGCAGGTCATGTAGGACCTAGTTTGAGTGGAGTAGAAACCCATTTTTCAACACCTGAACGCCAGGCTAATTTCATCCATTCAGGATCCGAACTTGGTGCCGGTTATGGAAATGCAAGAATGGGTTCAGGCGGAATGCCTGGTTTTGGTGGGAGAACTGATGATTTAGACGTTATTGGGGCCGTTACACGAAGCAGGGTGTTAACTCCTGAACAAATTGATGCTGTTGTTGCTTACGAAAGGAGTATGTAGTGATTGATCTCCTTACAACATTGGGCGGCATTTCTTGGGATCTTGAAGTAAGAGGGATACTTGTTGTAGCTGTAGGTTCGATCATATTGATTGGTTCTGTTTGGTTGATAATCGCAACTAATTCAGGAGCACGACTTAGCACTTTGGTTACTCTTGCGGGACTAATGGGATTCATGACAATCCTTGGGATTAGTTGGTGGATGTATGGTTCTGGATGGAAGGGAGCAGATCCGAGTTGGCAAACGATTGATATTAATGTAGGTGACCTGAACTCGAGTGCTTTGATAGAAGCACGCAACTTACCTGATCCAGAGGATCTTGTATCCGCTTACGACATGGTTATACAGTCTCAAGACGAGATCGCAAATCTGGAATTTAATAAATTGCCGACTGAGTCTGACTACCCAGAACTGAGTTTGGAAGATTTAGCTAGGTTACAAGCGGATAAACAATTAAGAAATGAAACAATAACTCATTCCGAATTAGCCGCTGTATCACCTGATTTAATTAAAAGTTATGGACTTGATAATTTGAATAAATGGCGTCTTTTATCTACAGCAGAATCAGGCGATGCACAAGCACAAGCTATTGCTGATCTATTGGCTCAATCCGATCTTGGGTTTAGAAGTACTTCTGATTTTAAAGTCCTTGATTCCTACACCTATGGGGGCAAGCCTGAACTTAAGGATCATCCGAATAGATGGGACAGGATAAGTCTTTGGGTAACTAATACTGCGCGAATAACGCATCCAACCAGATATGCGGTTGTGCAATTTCAAAGAGTAATAGATCAGCCTTCTATTCCAGGTATGGCCCCACCAAGACCAGTTGTTGATCAAGAGGAGCCTGTTGTCTCCACGATAATGGTTCGCGATCTTGGTACAAGACGATTACGACCAGCGTTAGTTGCCATTGGGTCGTTCATTATTTTTTTAACTCTCTGTTACTGGCTTCATGTAAGAGACAAAGAGTTAATGGCCAAAAGACAAGAATTCGCGTCGTCAACCGAGTAGAACGATGAAGATACCCCAGCCTGCCTTCTCAAAGTATCGGAGGTGTTCATTTGACTAGTCAATATCTTCCAGTTATAGCTTTGCTTGTTCTTACAGTTTTGTTTGCTGCTATTAGTTTTGGAGCTTCTCGCCTATTGGCTCCTCGTAGTCCAAACGATCGAAAACAAGCCCCCTATGAATGCGGAATTATTCCCGCAGAAGCAAACCCAAATGAACGATTTCCGGTTCGTTTTTACTTAGTGGCAATGATATTTATAGTTTTTGATATAGAGATAATATTTTTCTACCCTTGGGCCTTATCTCATAGATCTCTAGGACTTTTTGGTTTAGTTGCAGTTGTTATTTTTGCTCTAGCAGTATTTGAATCTTTTATTTATTTAATAGGTAAAGGAGCACTCGAATGGGGTCCAAATAAACAACTTAAACCAAATGATAAATTTGTTTCTTTGACAAGAAATACCTCTAATACAATCCGTCGCGTTGGGGTTCGCAAAGTTGGTCAAGAAGGTCGTGACTTGACTGAGGAAAGTTTTGAAAATCAAGAGGTAAGTAATTAATGGTACGAGTCCCTCTTATTGGAGACCTAGCAAAGGTCAACGGAGAAGGTTTGGAAGGCCTTGAGCACAACTTCATTACTGCGCGAATTGAAAACCTTGTTAAGTGGTCTCGAGCTCGGAGTTGTTGGCCAGCGACTTTTGGTTTGGCGTGTTGTGCTATTGAAATGATGGCCACCGGAGCTGCACATTATGACTTGGCTAGATACGGGATGGAAGTTTTTCGAGCTTCTCCTAGACAAGCTGATCTAATGATTGTCGCAGGACGTGTTTCCCAGAAAATGGCTCCAATACTTCGTCAAATTTATGATCAGATGATGGAACCCAAGTGGGTTATTTCTATGGGAGTATGCGCCTCATCCGGAGGGATGTTTAACAATTATGCAATTGTCCAAGGGGTTGATCTAGTAGTCCCAGTTGATGTTTATGCGCCTGGTTGCCCACCTGGTCCTGAAACCCTAATGCATGCGATTTTGACTTTGCATGAAAAAATACAGAGCGGTGAATTAACGCGCAGACGTGAAGAAAATTCTGGTGGAGCAGCAATAGAGATTTCTGAATCTCCAAGGGAAATAATTAAGCCTGTTGAATTGGAGTCTCGGTGAATGTTCCAACTGTCGAGACCTTTGGTCAACGGGTTTTACATCCAGAAGTCGAAGAGCTCATTGATTTAGTCACAGAGCTAAAACAAGAAGGCTTCAATATGGTTGTTGATTTGACTGCAGTTGATTATTTGTCTTTCCCAGCTCGTAAAAATCTACCCGAAAATGTAAAACCGGAACGTTTTGAAGTCGTCGTATCAATGATCAATCATCAAACCCGAAAACGTGTACGTCTTAGAGTTCAAATTCAGGAAGAAAATCCTGTAGTTCCATCTTTATTTGACTTGTATCCCGGAACCGAATCAATGGAACGCGAAGTTTTTGACATGTTTGGCATTAACTTTTCTGACCATCCTGATTTAACCAGAATTCTCATGCCTGAAGACTGGGTAGGACACCCTTTAAGAAAGGATTTTTCTATTGGTCAAATCCCAGTCCAGTTCAAAGCTAGTAAGGCAAAACGATGACATCCGAAGTTGTGGAGACCAATAATCAGTCTTTGTCTGTTACAAACAACGATGAAAGGGTTTACCTTCGCGAAGGCAGTGCCGTGTTGAGAATAAGTGAGTCGGAAGCTACTTCTAAAGCGGGAAATGAACTTACTGAAACGTCAGACCCCTCAGAAGAAACTCGAATGATTCTTAATATGGGACCATCTCATCCTTCAACTCATGGAGTATTGAGGCTTATTTTGGAACTAGAGGGTGAAACTGTTGAACGTTCAAAACCCGTAATTGGCTACTTGCATACAGGAATGGAAAAAACTGCTGAAACACTTTCATATACCCAAGGTTCTACCAATGTGACAAGAATGGATTACGCCTCTCCACTTTTTACAGAACTTGCATTTTCCCTCGCAGTAGAAAAACTTTTAGAAATTGAAGTACCTCCCAGAGCAACATGGATTCGAATGCTCATGTGTGAGTTGAACAGGATTAGTTCGCACTTACTCTTTCAAGCAACAAACGGTATGGACCTCGGTGCAGTCTCAATGATGATTTATGGATGGCGTGAAAGAGAAGAAGTACTTAGATTTTTTGAAAAAGTTACAGGCTTAAGGATGAACCACAACTACATACGTCCAGGTGGAGTAGCAGCGGATTTACATGATGGCTGGCAAGCTGATTTGAGAAATCTTTTAGAAATAATTCCACCGAGGCTTGACGAATATGATGATTTACTAACCGATCAACCACTATTTCAGAAAAGACTTCAAGGTATAGGTTCATTAAATACCTCTGAAGCACTCGCCTTATCAGCTACAGGACCGATACTCCGCTCGACTGGTTATGACTGGGATTTAAGAAGAGATGAACCGTATTTGGCCTATGACCAGGTTGATTTTAATGTAATTGTAGGAACCCACGGTGATTCTTTCGACCGTTTTGCGATTCGTTTAAATGAAGTTCGCGAATCCTTACGAATCGTTGAACAAATTTTGGATCTAATGCCATCAGGCGATTATCGGATTCAAGACAAAAAAATTACACCACCCCCACGTGCTCGAATTGATGAGTCAATGGAAGCGTTAATTCATCATTTCAAAATATTTACCGAAGGCTTCCATGTTCCCTCCGGAGAAGTTTATGCAGCAGTTGAATCACCGAGAGGAGAATTGGGCTGTTATCTAGTTTCTGACGGAACTTCTAACCCCTACAGAATGCACATTAGAGGACCAAGTTTTGTAAATTTACAAACTTTGCCGCACTTAATGAGAGGTGGACTAATTGCAGATGCAGTAGCTGTGATTTCTTCTATTGACCCGATTATGGGAGAAGTTGATCGATGATGATTTTTTTTAACGAAAAGAATGAAGAAATCGCAAAAGAGATTGTTAGTCGATACCCAGTAGCCCGATCTGCACTTATACCGTTACTTCACCTGGCACAAGAACAAGAAGGTTGGGTGACTAAGCCTGCGATGGAACAAATTGCAGAACTTACGGGTACAACATCAGTAGAAGTATTAGGCACGGGAACTTTTTATGAAATGTTTAAGTTTCATCCAGTCGGACGGTATTTAATAAAAGTTTGCACAAATATTTCTTGCCAGTTGTTGGGAGCGGATGAACTTTTTGAACATGTGAAAACAGTTTTAGACGTAGAAGAAGGGAGCACAACAGAAGATGGCCTTTTTACTTTCGAAGAAGCCGAATGTGTAGCTGCTTGTACAGAAGCCCCTTGTTTCACCGTTAATTATCGTTATTTCCACCGAGCAACAAAGGAACTTTTTGATGAGGTTGTTGTAGACCTAAAGGCAGGTGAAAGTCCTTTGTCTAAAGGTTGTGCTGATGATCAAGGAGTAATGCCCGAACATGGAACTTTAAGTCGGGTTCGCCAACAAATACCTAAGTCACGTTGTGCAGGGATTAAGCATCCAGAGGAAATAAAAGGTCCTCCAAACTGGATTGAAGAGGGCGTTTGAATGAAAGAATCTTCCTCACAGAGTGGTTATTTAGAACATGCACCTGGGTTTGTCGAAAATGAAGGTCCCAAACTTATTACAAATCGTTTCAAACATACAGATTCTTTTACACTCGAAAAGTATTTGGCAACAGGTGGCTATGAAGGACTGAGGTCAGCACTTGATCGATCACCCATACAAGTTCATAATGAAGTTAGAGAAGCCAGCCTTCTAGGGCGCGGGGGCGCTGGTTTCCCCGCAGGAATTAAATGGGGATTTCCTCCAGAGGGAGTTTGGCCCCGATATTTAGTAGTCAATGGAGACGAAAGCGAGATAGGAACCTACAAAGATCGTTTATTAATGGAAAGGGATCCTCATCAGTTGATAGAAGGAGTCTTGATTGCCTGCTATGCACTTGGTTTATCTCAAGCGTTTTTGTATGTTCGAGGCGAAATGGCTTTGGCGCAAGAACGGATAGCTATTGCACTTGATGAAGCTTATAAAGCTGGTTACATAGGGAAAAATATTCTAGGTACCAAATTTTCTGTTGATGTAGTAATGCATTGGGGTGCAGGCGCATACATAGTTGGAGAAGAAACAGCTTTAATTGAAAGCCTTGAAGGTAAACGTGGGATGCCACGTTTAAAACCTCCCTATTTTCCAGCCGCAATTGGTTTATACGGTAAACCAACGATTGTAAATAATGTTGAAACGCTTTCCAATCTTCCTTGGATTCTTAATAACGGGGCCTCTGCTTACAAAGAATTCGGGTCAGAATCATCACCAGGAACACGAATGTTCGCAATTTCTGGTCATGTGAAACGCCCAGGCGTATATGAGGTCGAGCATGGAATTACCTCTTTTAGAGAACTTTTTTACGGTCATAATTTTTGTAGAGGTATAAGAGACGACAAAGAATTAAAAATGTTTATACCCGGCGGAGGTTCAGCTCCGTGGTTCTTTCAAGAACAATTAGATTTACCGCTCGAAGCAAGTGCTGTAGGAGCTGCAGGTTCCATGCTTGGTTCTGGGGCAATTGTTGTGATGGATGAAACAACAGATGCAGTAAAGACCTGCTTAAACGTTGTTAGATTTTTTGCTCACGAATCTTGCGGAAAGTGTTCTCCTTGTAGAGAAGGAACTATATGGGAAGAAAAAATTTTACAGAGGATCTTAAATGGTGATGGGAGACCTTCAGATATAGATTTGCTTCTAGATATAGGTGACAATATAAGCCCTGGACCATATCCTGCTGCTTCTTTTCCAGATGAAGGACTCGATGCGGTCCCGTTTCCACCACGACAGACAACAATTTGCCCATTAGGACCTTCATCAGTAGCCCCAATTGTTTCTGCAATACGTAGATTCCGGAATGAGTTCGAATCTCTTATTACAAGACGTGATCCTATTCCTTTGTCACTAAATGTTGAAGAGGTGGTCACATGACAGATACCACATCTGCCGAAACTGCAGTTTCAATAACTGTTGATGGAAAACAAGTAATGGTAAAACCAGGTGAATTACTAATAGATGCTTGCGAGCGAAACGGAACGTATATCCCTAGATTTTGTCACCACTCACGGATGCAACCTGTTGGTATGTGTCGAATGTGTTTAGTGGAAATAGATACAGGTCGAGGACCATCTCTTCAACCCTCTTGCATGATCGAGTGTGCCAATGAAATGGTTGTAGATACTCAATCTGAAAAAACCCGTAAGGCACAAGAAGGAGTACTTGAATTCTTATTAGTGAATCACCCTCTTGATTGTCCTATTTGCGATAAAGGAGGGGAGTGCCCCTTACAAGATCAGACAATGGCTTATGGAGCCGGAGAAAGCCGGTTTACCGAAGAGAAACGTACGTACAGAAAACCCATTCCAGTTAATGAGAATGTTTTTCTAGATCGCGAACGATGCGTTCTTTGTGATAGATGCACACGATTCGCGGATCAAGTAGCTGGAGATGCCTTAATACATTTCATCGACCGAGGTAATAAGACTCAAGTTAACACATATCCAGATCAGCCCTTTAGCTCTTATTTTAGTGGTAACACTGTACAGATATGTCCGGTAGGGGCTTTGACTGCGGCGCCTTTTAGATTCAAAGCAAGACCATGGGATTTAACCGAAGTTGAATCTACAAGTACTTTTGACAGTATCGGAAACAGGGTTTCTGTTCAAGAATCCAGAGACAGAGTTTTACGTTTCACAGGTGTTGATTCTGATTCTGTTAACTGGGGATGGTTAACAGATAAAGAGAGGTTTATTTTCGAGTCATACTCCAGTGAAAATAGACTCGTTGAACCATTAATGATTGATGGGTTTGCTGAAGATGAGAATAATCAGTTAGTGGCAACTTCGTGGTCTGAAGCCTATGAAAAATGTTTAACTGCATTTACTGAAACCACGCCAGAACGAATAGCTGTTATTGGTGGATCTCGTTTGACTAACGAAGCTCAGTATGTTTGGAGCAAAATCACAAAAGGAATTTTAGGAACCGACAACGTTGATGCCCAATTAGGTGATGGGTTTTCCCCTGAAGTGCTTCTCAGCTTAAATCCCTCAACTATAGATGAAACTTGTAAACCTGGCGGAGTGATTATTCTTTTAGGTGCTGATCCAAAAGAAGAGTTAGGAACTCTTTATTTACGGTTAAGGCATGCAGTAGTTCAAGATCAATGCAAATTAATTGAACTAACTCCGGTAAAAACAGGGCTTTCACAATTAGCTACTCACTCAATAAGAATTCCACCCGGAAAAATTTTTGAGGCAGTAAAAGCATTGTCTGGTGAATCTTCTGAATTGGAAGAACAGATTCTCAAAGAGTTATCCGACGCTGGAAAAATAATTAAAAACAGCAACTCGGTTTCTGTTCTACTGGGGCGCACTTCATTAGCTGAGACTTCTTCGATTGTTGAAAATGCAGCTATCACACTTAAGGAATATCTACCAGAAGCTTCTTTTCTACCTTTATTAAGAAGAGGCAATATAAATGGAGCGATAAACATGGGGCTTTCTCCAGGCCTGTTACCAGGAAGATGCAATTTGGAAGAAGGATCGGAAGAGTTGCAAAACAACTGGCCAACACTACCCAGTTCCAAAGGCTTCAATACTAGAGAGATACTTGAAGCTGCAGTTAACGGACAAATTGATGTTCTAGTTCTCTTAGCCTCTGATCCTTTAAAAGATTTCCCTGACTCTCAATTAGCGCAAGAAGCTCTAGAGAGAATTGAAACAGTGGTTGCAGTTGATATTTTTGCAACAGAGAGTGTTCTCCAAGCTGACATTGTTTTACCAGCTGCTACCACTACAGAGATTGACGGTACATTTACTAATCTTGAGGGCCGAATAAGTCCGATAAGGAGAAGTGTCACTCCTCCGGGTACAGCTAGACCAGATTGGATGATTGCTTTAGACCTAGTTCAGTATCTTGCTCCTAAGGCAGGACCATCGACATTTAAAGAATTATGTGAAGAGATTTCTAGAGTTTCGGGAATGTATGAAGATCTTGACTTTACAACAGTTGGAGAAATAGATAAAGAAGGGGTTGTTTTAAGGAGCGGTTTTCAATCGGTGCAAACTTCTTCAGTCAAAATTCCGAAAAAGAAGGCTAATTCTTTCCGATTAATTGTAACAAGGAGCATGTACGACAAAGGGGTTCTTGCTGCGCACAGCTCAGCTCTTCAGGGACTTGCACCTGGAGGTCAGATAAAAGTTAATCCAGAAGATATGGAGAAGTTGGGAATTACATCTGATTCAACAGTCCGGTTAATCGGGTCAAAAGGTGAAATCCGAACCAGACTTACTCCCGATCCAGAGATAATTTGCGGAACTATTCATGCTCTTTGGAACCAAGAAGGTCCAGATATTAGCAAATTGATCGATTCATCATTACCTGTAAATGATTTGAAGATTGAGACAACATGATGATAATTGCTTCTGACCCACTTCTCAGCTCAGACATTGGTCTTTCGGTAATCGCTGTGATGTTATTAAAAGTTGTAATTGCTTTCGCACTGCTAATGGTTTCGGTAATGCTTGTGATTTGGTTTGAAAGAAAAATCGTAGCGGATATGCATAACCGTGTAGGGCCTTCGTTAGCGGGACCTTGGGGTATATTGCAGACTTTGGCGGATGGAATAAAACTCTTTTTCAAAGAGGATTTATTACCTGAGCGTGCAGATCGTGTTGTTTTTCGTTTAGCGCCTTATCTTTCTTTAGTGCCGGCTTTTTTATCTTTCGCAATTGTTCCAATTGGCGGTGACTTTACGAATGGTGGAGATGGAACGGTTTCAATCTTCGGACATAGGACTCTTCTGCAAGTAGCTGATCCGCCAGTAGGTATTCTTCTTTTTCTCGCTCTTTCTTCAATTGCCGTTTATGGTGTCATGCTTGCGGGTTGGTCATCAGGTTCGAAATATCCTCTATTAGGGTCTGTACGAGCTTCGGCCCAGATGATTAGCTATGAAGCTGCTTTAGGTCTCTCTATGGCAACAGTTTTCTTATCTTCGGGAACCCTTTCAACAAGTGGCATAGTTTCAGGTCAGGCGACTTGGAACTGGAACTTACTAGCAACAGGAGTGATTCCTTTCGTGATTTTTGTGATTGCAGGAACCGCGGAACTTAATAGACCACCTTTTGACTTGGTTGAGGCAGAGCAAGAGCTTGTTGGAGGCTTTCACACGGAGTACAGCTCTATACGTTTCGCTCTGTTTTATCTCGCAGAATTTATGAACATGATTACTATGTCCGCAATAGCTGTGACTCTTTTCTTAGGAGGACCAAACGGTCCAATTTTAATAGAACAAATTTCATGGGTATGGCCGATACTTTGGTTCTTTTTAAAAGTGTTGGCGTTTTTATTCACTTTTGTCTGGCTTCGAGCTACTCTCCCAAGGCTGCGTTATGACCAACTTATGGACTTAGGTTGGAAGCTACTTATACCGGCTTCTCTAGGATGGTTCCTTTTAATAGCGGCACTAAATATAGGAAAGGACAGAGGTTGGTCAACTTTTCTTGTAGTGCCAATAGGTTTAATTGTTCTTTCATTGGCTGCTCTTTTATTAAATGGGGCCATCAAGAAAGCCAAGGATTCTAATCTGAACGCTGCTGACCTTTCCGAAATATCTGAGGGTTCGAATCAATGAGTTATTTAAAAGGTTTCGTGGTGACTTTTCGCCAAATTTTTCAAAGACGTGTCACGACTCCTTATCCAGCAGAGAAACGTGAAAAACCCGAAAGGCTTCATGGGCGTCATGTGCTCGGAAGATATGAGGATGGTATGGAGAAGTGCATAGGTTGTGAACTTTGCTCCGGTGTTTGCCCTGCAAATTGTATTTACGTTAGAGGAGCGGACAATCCAAGTGATACCCCTATATCGCCGGGAGAACGTTACGGCTTTGTTTATGAGATCAATTATTTGCGCTGCATACATTGCGATCTTTGCGTTGAAGCTTGTCCTACGGGAGCCATTACCGAAACCAAAATGTTTGAATTCTCTTTCACGAATCGCAATGATGCTATTTACACAAGAGAAGAACTTTTAGTTGATAAAGAGTCTGGCAAACCCAAACAGTTGCCGTGGGAAGATTGGCGTGAAGGTGAAGATCTTATGACGTCTGGGTGGTTAAGGGCCACCTCTTCAAGTGGTGATGCTTCTTACGAAGGTCAAATTGCTTGGTCAGGTGATCTGGGTTACGGAATTCGTAAAGCTGAGACAGGCCAAAGTGATTCGACACCTCAAGAAGAGGCGCAGTAATGGAAACGATTGTCTTTTTAATAAGTGCGGTTGTTATTTTAAGTGGTTCATTAGGAGTCATATTTTCAAAGAATCCTGTTCATTCAGCCTTATTTATGGTTCAGACCTTATTCGGAGTAGCAGTTTTATTTGTCCTATTAGAAGCGACATTTCTTGCGGCGATACAAGTAATTGTTTATGCCGGAGCGATTGTGATTCTTTTTGTTTTTGTAATTACCTTATTAGGGGTTGATAGTGCAGAAGACCTAAAAGTCGAACCAATTTCTGGCCAAAGACCTTTGGCTGTGGTTCTTGGGGCTTCAATTTTTGGAATTATTTTGACGGTTTTGATTGCTGCTGTTGGAGGTCCTACAGGTGCTCAGGAAGCAAACACTTCAATTGGGGATGCTGTTGATAACACAAGAATCCTAGGAGAAACATTATTTTCTAAACATGTTTTTTCAGTAGAGTTAACTGCACTTTTGTTAACAGTTGCAGTTGTGGGGGCAGTTGTTCTCTCAACCCGTCCAAAAGGATCATTGATATCAACTTTAGGAGGATCGCGAGATGACGCCTCCGAAGACGATACAGAAGAAAAAGGTAGAGAATGATTATTACAACTACCTGGTATTTGTCACTGGCGGCAGTTCTTTTTTCAATTGGTACTACAGGTCTTTTAGTGCGCCGAAACCCTTTGATCATGTTTATGTGTATTGAGTTAATGCTAAATGCGGTAAATATCACATTTGTAAGTATTGGTTCTCATTTAAACGACCTAGGGGGCCAGTTAGCTGTTTTCTTCGTTTTAGTAGTAGCGGCAGCGGAAGTAGTTGTCGGTTTGGCACTAGTAGTTGCGATTATGCGAAGACAGTCAGGAACGAATGCAGACGATCTAAAGATTTTGGGTGGATGAAAATGATAGATCTAGTTTGGTTAATTCCTGCTTTTCCTCTTCTAGGTTTCCTAACTTTGATTTGCCTTGGTAAAGCAATAAAAGAACCGGTTTCAGGATGGTTAGCAACGATAGCGATGGCAGGATCTTTTCTATCTTCTCTGATTGTTTTTATTGGAATGCTTTCAGAAGAAAATGAAAACAGACAAACAGTCTTTACGCTGTTTGATTGGATTCCAGCCGGAGATTTTAAAGTGGATATAGGTTTTTTAGCCGATCCATTATCTGTCACGATGTGTTTGTTTATTACAGGAGTCGGCACTTTAATTCATCTTTATTCAATTGGTTACATGCATGGTGATTCTGATTTCAGTCGATTTTTTACATATTTGAATTTGTTTGCATTTTCGATGTTGATGCTCGTCCTAGGTGACAATCTTCTACTGACATTTTTAGGCTGGGAGGGTGTCGGAGCTTGTTCCTATCTTTTAATCTCGTTTTGGTTTAGTAATCCAGCAAATGCAACTGCAGGTAAGAAAGCATTTATAACGAACCGGGTTGGGGACTGGGGTTTCATGGTCGCTATGTTTCTCATCTTTTTCAATTTTGGTTCACTTCAATATTTAGAAATATTTGACATTCTTGCTTCTAATCAAATAGCTCAAACCACCACCACATTTATAGTTTTAATGCTTTTTGTAGGAGCTATGGGAAAGTCAGCACAATTTCCTCTATATCTATGGTTGCCGGATGCAATGGCTGGTCCAACTCCGGTTTCAGCTTTAATTCATGCTGCGACCATGGTTACTTCAGGTGTTTACCTATTAACCAGAGTAAACCCAATCCTGGTAGAAGCTTCTGCTTGGTCGACTGGATTAATTGCCTGGGTTGGAGCTGGAACTGCTTTATTTGCTGCGTCTATAGCAGTCGCACAAACAGATATAAAGAAAGTTCTTGCATATTCGACTGTTAGTCAGCTGGGTTATATGGTTTTAGCAGTTGGCTGTGGTGCTTACACGGCAGCAATTTTTCACATGATTACGCATGCCTTTTTCAAGGCTCTTCTTTTTCTTGGTGCAGGATCAGTTATTCATGGTATGGATGGCGAGCAGGATCTCCGCCGTTATGGAGGGCTTCGTTCTTTGATGCCAATTACCGCTGCAACTTTCATTATTGGATGGCTAGCAATCGCTGGTGTTCCACCGTTCGCGGGCTTTTGGTCCAAGGATGAAATCCTTGCTTTTGCATGGGATAAGAACCCACTACTTTGGTTTGTGGGGTTAATAACTGCACTTTTAACAGCTTTTTACATGACGCGGCAGGTGATTCTAACATTCTTTGGTAAACCTCGATATTTAGATGCTGGTGATGCTGGTGATGCTGGTGATGCTGGTGATGCTGGTGATGCTGGTGATGCTGGTGATGCTGGTGATGCTGGTGAAATGCAACCGCATGAATCACCTTGGACGATGACTTTTCCTCTTATGGCTTTGGCATTTCTTTCAGTAGTCGGCGGTTTGATTCAGCTTCCATTTTCATCTTCAACGAAATGGTTGGAGCATTGGTTAGAGCCAGCAATGTTTCACAATGAGACACATCTACATCTTTCGGGTTCCACATTATGGGTTTTGGCACTTTTAGCTTTCGTTTCAGTAGCAGCAGGAATCGGTATAGGAATTTCTACTTATCTCAAGGAAAAAATTGATAAGCAAATTTTTGAAAAACCAATTTTAAATAATGCATGGTATTTCGATTCCATGGTTTCAAAAGTCATGGGTGGACCTGGGTTTCAAGTATTTTCTGCTGTAGCAAAATTTGATAAGAGAGTAGTAGATGGTGCTGTTAATGGAACAGGGCAAATTGTGAAAAAGACTGCCTCCATACTTCGTCGATCGCAGAATGGTTTAGTTAGAACCTATGCGCTAGGGATAGGGGTCGGAGCTGTTGGTCTATTAATATGGTTCTTAGCGAGGACGACAATATGAATTTCGTAGTCGCAACTGTCTCATCAGTAACTTTTCCAGTACTTCCAGCCTTGCTCATTGTGCCGACTGCCGGAGCATTAGTGGTGGCTTTTTTACCCCGTACCAGAAAAGATTTAACAAAGTTAGTTGCATTGATATTTTCAACAACTACGTGTGCTTTATCGCTTTGGTTGCTGAGCGAATTTGATGCGGATTCAGGCATGTTTCAATTTGTTTCTCGACAATCTTGGATTAGTGATTTTGGTATTTCTTGGTCATTTGGAGTAGATGGGATTTCACTCTTTTTAATAATTTTGACCGGAATTCTATTTCCAATTGCTTTCCTTGCAGTAGCTCCTGAGCATAATGATCGCTCATATTTTGCTTGGATGCTTCTATTGGAAGCAGGAGTCATGGGAGTTTTTTGTGCATTAGATCTAATTTTATTCTTTCTGTGTTTTGAAGTTGTTCTTGTGCCGATGTATTTCTTGATTAGTCGTTGGGGTCATGAAAACCGCTCTTATGCGGCAACAAAATTTTTCTTGTTTACTATGGCCGGTTCGGCATTAATGTTGGTCGGAATTATTACGGTTGCTTTTTTGCATGCGGATAACGTGGGAGGTCCTGTAACTTTCGATCTGATTGAGATTGCTGAATCGCAAAGTCTCACTCAAGGAACAGCGCGTTGGTTATTTTTAACTTTTGCTCTAGCTTTTGCGGTCAAGATACCTATTTTCCCATTACATACATGGTTGCCTGATGCTCACACTGAAGCTCCAACAGCAGGTTCAGTAATTCTTGCTGGTGTCCTTCTAAAGTTGGGGACTTATGGTTTATTAAGATTCGGTTTGTATCTATTCCCAGAAGCCTCGCACTTTTTCGCTCCGGTTTTTCTGACCTTAGGAGTGGTCGGAATTATCTATGGCGCTGTTGTAGCTGCTATGCAGAAAGACCTGAAGAGACTCGTAGCTTATTCATCGATTGCGCATCTTGGATTTATTGTTATGGGAACATTTGCTTTAAACACAGAAGCTATTGAAGGCAGTGTTCTTCAGATGGTGAATCACGGTATTTCAACTGGTGCACTGTTCTTGTTAGTTGGAATGATTTATGAGCGCCGTCATACAAGGCAAATAGATGAACTTGGAGGCTTACAACACTCTGCGCCTCTCATGGCAGGTTTCTTTACTTTGGTGATGCTTTCTTCAATCGGATTGCCTGGCCTTAATGGTTTTGTGGGAGAGTTCTTAATTCTATTAGGAACGTTTACCGCTCATAGGTGGTGGGCTGTTGTAGCCACAGTAGGTGTTGTTTTGTCTGCCCTGTATTTACTTTGGGCCTATCAACGTGTTTTCCACGGTCCAGCAGAAAAAGAAAATGAAGAAATGAGTGACCTTAAAACACGAGAAACTCTTGTGTTGCTTCCTCTGTTGGTTCTTATAGTTTTTCTAGGTATTTATCCTAAACCTGTAATAAATAGGATGGAAAATTCTGTAAAAGCTCTAGTAATCCATATTGAAAAACACGTTTCTGGTTTTGAGGAGCCCGTCAACCGGCATTCCTTAGGAGAAATCAAAGTAAACATGCAACAATTAGAAGAGGGACACTAATAATGTTTTTCGCTTCCAATTCTATCCCTGCTCCTGAAATCGTATGGTGGGCTTTACTTCCGGTAATTGTTTTGGCAGCCTCCGGAATGATACTTCTTACAGTTTCGTCGTTGTTGAAAAAAGCAATTAGTTGGCTAGCGCCCACTGTTACTTTGACAGCTGGTATTTTTGTTTTATTTTTTGCAATTCCGATGTGGAACAAAATCCAAAATGATGGTCCGCTTGCGTTTTTAAATAACTCTGTTGGAACAGACGGCTCTACTATTTTTCTAACTTCATTGATAGCTGTTGCATTAATTTCAACTTCTATCCTTGCTCGTCCCTACCTTCATAGAGAAGGTATCCCTGATTCAGAGTTTTATGTTCTTCTCTTACTTTCAGCCGCAGGCGGAGTTGTTATGGTCGGAGCAAATGATCTAATTGTTTTGTTCTTAGGAATAGAAATTCTTTCGATAGCAGTTTATGTTCTGGTTGCGCTTCATTTGAGAAAAATCGAATCCCAAGAGGGTGCAATAAAATATTTCTTATTAGGGGCTTTTTCTTCCGCTTTCTTACTTTATGGAATTGCATTGGTTTATGGTGCCGTTGGAACTACGAATTTTATTGGAATTAAAAATTATCTAGCCACTTCGCTTTTGGTTGAAGATGGCATGCTGATGATCGGTTTTGCTCTGATGTTGGTCGGCCTGGGTTTCAAAGTAGCCGCGTTCCCATTTCATGCATGGACTCCGGATGCTTATCAAGGCGCTCCTACGCCTGTTGTGATTTGGATGGCAGCCGGAGTTAAAGTTGCAGGGTTTGCTGCACTGATAAGAGTTTTTCCTTTGACATTTGCTTCTTATGTAGATGATTGGCAAATGCCTGTAGCTGTACTTTCGGGTTTAACTGTTGTATTTGGTTCTGTAGTGGCAGTAGTGCAAACGAATGTTAAAAGAATGCTCGCTTACTCTTCGATAGCTCATGCAGGATTCATTCTCATTGGTGTGCAGTCATCAAGTGCGGATGGAACAGCTGCTGTGTTGTTTTATTTGGGTGTGTACACATTCCTCGCTTCAGGAAGTTTTGCTATAGCAACAGTTGTGGGTGGTGAAGGTGATTCAAATCACGATATAGACGCATATAAGGGATTAGCCAAGCGCAAGCCAGCTTTGGCTGCGCTCTTTACAATTCTGTTGTTAGGGCAAGCTGGGATTCCTTTCACAGGAGGTTTTATAGCAAAACTGGGTGTCATCTCATCAGCAGTCGACACGAAGTTTTATTTTCTTGCAGGAGTAGCGATGGTGTCAGCAGTTATTGCTGCATACGTTTATCTTCGAATACTCATGACGATGTATGCAGATATTGATGAAGGCGAAATTGAAGAAATTAATGTTCCCAAAGGAGTTTGGATAGTCACTGCCTTGTCTTCCACCGTCGTTATTGTCACGGGTTTCATTCCTGGACCAGTCGTAGAAATGACTCGAGATGCAGTACCAATTTTGGTAGGGGGTTAAATGCTGTGAAATATTTCATTGACACCTTCCGAACGCCTACGAAAGCGTTAAATTGCGGTAGTCTTCCTCGAGTATACAGCTTTGGCTTTTCTTATTTATCAAAGGTAATTGGGTCCTAAAACGATGTCTGAATTTCTTCGCAACTGGCTTACAGTTTTAATTTTTGGTGGCGTAGGGATTCTTCTTGTATCTGTTTTCTTAGGGTTGGGAAGCTTGCTTAGACCTAGTCGAGAAACTCCACAGAAAGGAATGAATTATGAATCAGGTGTTGACCCGCAAGGTGATATGTGGAGCCAAGCAAATATCAGATACTACGTTTTCGCTTTGATGTTTGTTCTATTTGATGTCGAAGCAGTGTTTATTTTCCCTTGGGCTGCACGTCTTGAGGTATACGGCCTTTTCGGTTTAGTTGAAATGGCGATCTTTATCTTTATTTTAGCTTTGGGACTTCTCTATGCTTGGAGAAAGCGATTACTGCGATGGGTTTAGTAGAAAATGGCAAATTGCCAGGTCCTTTGACCAAGCTTTTGAATATAAGTCGAAAATATTCGCTTTGGGTATATCAATGGGGACTTGCCTGCTGTGCAATAGAAATGGGTGCAGCTTTTGCTTCTCCACGTTATGACGTTATGAGACTAGGCGTGATTCCTTTTCCCGCAAGCCCACGTCAAGCCGATTTAGTTGTTATATCTGGGACCGTTACAGACAAGATGGCTCCAGCTGTTAGGCGACTTTATGAGCAGATGCCCGAGCCAAAATATGTAATTTCTATGGGATCTTGCGCAAATTGTGGAGGTCCTTACTGGGATAGTTATTCAGTTACCAAAGGTGTTGATCAGATTATTCCTGTAGATGTTTATGTTCCTGGTTGCCCACCAAGACCAGAAGCATTATTAGAAGGAATTGTTTTATTGCAAGAACGAATAGCTTCAGAAGATATGACTGATCGATGGAATCGAGATCCAATTGTCGTCACCTGATACCACTGAAGAAGAGCTTGTCGAAGAGTCAATTGAGTCCCAAGGGGAACCCATACTTGATGAAGAGCGCGACACATTTGTTGCAAGCATTACAAAAGATTTAGGTAGTGACCTAGTTGATTCTTATGTGGCCCCAGGGATTGATGTATGGATACGAGTAACACAAGGATCGTGGTTAGAAACCGCAAAGATTCTTTTTGAGAAATACGAAATGAGTTTCTTTAGTTTCCTTTCTGCAATCGATTGGAAGCCCTCGCCATTTGGTAGAGATATGGATGCGGCAATTGACAATCCCAGCGATGGTGAAGTGGATGTCGAAAGTGAAATGGAATGGGGTATAACAGGAGGCGAAAAACGTTTTCAACTACTAGCACGCGTTCATAACCCTGCCACGAATATTGGTATTAATGTGAAGGCTGATTTGGAAGGTGAGTTCCCAGAAGTTAGTACGTGGATACCTGTATATCCAGGTGCTAATTGGCATGAAAGAGAAGTAAAGGAGATGTTTGGAATTTCGTTTACAAACCACCCGAATATGGTGAATCTCTATCTACCCAGTGAATTTGAAGGTCATCCACTTCGTAAGGATTTCCCATTACTTGCCAGAAGAGCTAAGCCTTGGCCTGGAATTGTTGACGTGGAACTTATGCCTGGTGAGGATGATGATGAGATTGAAGTAGCAGGAGAAGAAATCTGATGAATCTTGAAGCTTCAACCCAGCAACTTTCTTACATCGCGAATCAAGCGAGTGATGCAAGAGTCAATATTGAACTTGAAACAGAAGGGATGACTTTAAATTTAGGACCCCAGCATCCAGCTACACATGGGACTTTACGAATAATTGTTCGTTTAGACGGTGAACAAGTTGTGTCAGCGGAACCCGTGATGGGTTACATGCATCGAGGGTATGAAAAACTTACAGAGGTTAGAACTTATCCGCAGGTAACAACTCTTGTAAACAGAATTGATTGGTTAGGGAGTTTTGCAAATGAGGTCCCTTTCATTCTTGCAGCTGAAAGACTTATGGAGGTAGAAGCTCCCCCTAGGGCTCAATGGATAAGAACTGCATTATTCGAATTATCTCGAATAGCTAATGTTGTTTTGTTCCTTGGAGATATGGCTGTTCAGCTAGGAGCAACAACACCTGTTTTTTATGCGTTTAGAGATCGAGAATTTGTTTTAAATCAGATTGAATCAGTAACTGGTGGGCGATTCCACCCAAATTTTGATCGAATAGGTGGGATAAAGGATGATCTACCGAAAGGTTGGATACAAGAGACTAAAGACGTACTTGCCCGAATTCATTCTTTTTGTGATGAGATGCAAGACCTAGTAGTCGGGAATGAAATTTTTCAAACAAGAACCAGAGGAATCGGAATAATTCCGGCTGATATGGGTCTCGCCTATGGTCTTTCAGGAGCGAATATTCGATCTAGTGGAGTTGATTGGGATTTAAGAAGAGATGGGGGAGTAGGTCTGATTCACGATCAGCTTGATTGGAAAGTTTGGACACATCCTGATGGTGATTCTTTTTCACGTTATTGGGTGCGTCTGCAGGAAGTTAGAGAGTCGTGTAAGATGGTCGATCAAATTCTTGATGGGATACCTTCAGGTCCGATAATGGCGAAAGTGCCAAGAATTATAAAAGTACCCCCTGGGGAAGCTTATGTAGAAACAGAGAACCCTCTTGGAATAATGGGCTATTACATTATTTCTAAGGGTGATTTGGTCCCTTATAGAGTGAAAATACGTTCAGCTTCATTTAATAATGTTTCAATTACACCTTGGGTTTTGAAAGGCGTTTACGTTCCCGATGTCATCTCTATTTTGGCGAGTTTGTATTTCATATTAGGAGATATTGACCGATGACGATTTTTAATCTGGCTATAGAACTCGCTTATTGGCAGCAAACCGTGATTCGATCGGTTCTCGGTTTGGTAGCAGTGCTTCTTCCCGCAGGAACACTTGTTTACCTTTACTTGTTCAAGATGATGAGTTTTATGCAAAGTCGATTGGGTCCGATGGAAGCTGGCCCTTATGGTTCATTGCAACTCTTAGCAGAAGTAGGAAAATTCCTCCAGAAAGAAGACTTGGTTCCAAAAGCTGCTGACAGATTGGTCTTTAAATTAGCCCCATTTGTGGTTCTAGCTTCAACTTTCTTACTTGTTTTAGTGATACCGGCCGGTCCAGACGCTTGGTTCATAAATATTGACACTGGCGTGTTTTTCGTTCTTGCAGTTTCGTCAATTTCGGTGATAGGAATTCTCATGGCTGGTTGGGGATCAGCTAGTAAATATTCGTTGATTGGCGGTTTGAGGGCTGCAGGGCAACTTGTGGCATACGAATTGCCTCTTGTGTTAGCTGTAATGGGTGTTGTAATCCAGGCAGGCACTTTAAACGTTCAAGAGATTGTTCTCGCTCAAGCAAATGGGGAAATTTTTGGCTGGGGAGGTATAGGCAATCCATTTATAATCACACAATTCTTAGGTTTCATGATTTTTCTTGTAGCGATTCAAGCAGAACTAACCCAACCACCTTTTGATATGCCGGTAGCTGAATCAGAAATTGTTACTGGTTACCTAACTGAATACTCTGGAATGAGATTTTTGCTTTTCTTTATAGGAGAATTTGCTACTGCAGGAATTTTTTCAGCTTTAGCAGCAACCTTTTTTCTTGGTGGTTGGTACTTCCCAGGATTAGACCCAACCGACAACCTTTTTAATCTTATAGGACCAATAGTTTTGATTGGGAAAATGCTACTTGTGTCATTCCTTATCTTCTGGTTCCGTTTTACATATCCCAGATTTCGTGAAGATCAGTTACAACAACTCGCTTGGAAGGTCTTAGTGCCTCTTTCATTAGTAAATATTGTTGCTACTGGTGTATTGAAAGTGATTTTCTGATGGGTTTATCGATAAGAGTTCCAGGTTTAATAAAAGGTCTAGGTGTTACATTCAAGACTTTGATAAGAACTCTCACAAAAGGTGCACACACAGTTCAATATCCCCGAGTTAAGGAAGCTCCTACTCTTAGAGCAAGAGGAGTGATCGCATTACATGAAGAAAATTGCACTTCATGTATGCTTTGTGCGCGTGAATGTCCAGACTGGTGCATTTACATTGAAGGTCACAAGTACAAAGCTCCACCTCGGCGACCTGGTGGCAAACCTAGACAAAAAAACGCTTTAGATCGTTTTGATATTGACTTTGCACTTTGTATGTATTGCGGTATTTGCGTTGACGTTTGCCCGTTTGAAGCTCTCTTTTGGTCACCAGAATTTGAATTTTCTGAACCTAAATTGGCCGATTTACTCCATGACAAAGGTCAATTATCAAAGTGGATGGAAACCGTGCCTGAATTTGAAGAATATGAAACTGGTAGCGAAGCTAAGCAGTTAAAGGTACCGCGTTAATGGCTGGTTTATTTTTCTCTCAGATTCAAGGATTGGATCCACTAAAAAGTGGTGAGGTATTAGTAGCGCAAAATGTATTTTTTACACTTATTGCTCTAGTAATGATTCTGGCAGCATTGAAAATGGTTACAACAGAAAACATTGTTCACGCTGCTCTTTATCTAGTGATTGTTTTGGCAGGGGCAGCAGGTATGTTTATACTTTTGGGAGCTGAATTTGTAGCAGTCACCCAAATTCTCGTTTATATAGGCGCCATAGTTGTTCTTTTTCTTTTCGGAATAATGTTAACAAAAGGTTCATTTGGGACAGAAGAAGGAGAGTTCAGAGAACGAAACCGAATGGCTGTTTTGGTTGGAGTGTTGATAGTGACAGTTGCTTCAGGATCGTTTATAGATAGTTTCCGTAATGCAGAACTAAACCGTGAAGCTCCGAGCACCACAGCTGAAATAGGCGATACTATTTTTGGACAATTTATTATTCCTTTTGAAGCTATTTCGGTCTTGTTGCTCGCAGCTTTAATTGGGTCAGTTGTTATAGCGAGACGGGATCAATAATGCTACTAAATCAGTTTTTGATTCTTTCTGCAGTACTTTTCTCTATTGGAGTTTATGGAGTATTGACAAGGCGAAACGGTGTCATGGTTTTAATGTCAATAGAACTAATCCTTAATTCAGTTAATATTAATCTTGTTGCTTTTGCCGCTTTTAGAGAAGCAATTCCAGGAGAGGTGTTTGCACTTTTCGTAATCGCGGTAGCAGCAGCTGAAGTAGGTGTAGGTCTAGCCATGGTTTTATTGCTTTATCGCAATCGTCGGAATATCGACCTTGCTGGAATTGATTCGATGAAGGGCTAATGTGATGATCCAACTATTAGCAGCTACGACTTCGTCCGTAACATCAATTCCGCTGGGAATAACTCATGAAGGAAATTGGTTTTTGCAGAATGCGTGGCTAATACCGCTCATACCAGCCTTGTCATTTATTGGGATACTTTTTTTCGGTAAACGTTTACCTCGAGGGGGTTCAGAACTTGGAATAGCCGCGTTGGTGATCGTGTTTCTTCTATCAATATGCACTGGATTCGCTTGGATGGATCATCGCGATAATTTTGATGGAGAAGAAATAAATCAATCTCTTATAAGTGGTGAGCATGGTGAGCATGGTGAGCATGGTGAGCATGGTGAGCATGGTGAGCATGGTGAGCCTTCTTTAGCTGTGGTGAATACAACAACTTGGTTCATAACCGGAGGCGTGGAGTTCTCTGTTGGCACTCTTGTCGACGGACTAGCAGTGATGATGCTATTTGTAGTTACTTTGGTTTCTCTATTGGTTCATATTTATTCAACAGATTACGTAGCCGGTGACAGGAGATTCACACACTTTTTCGCTTTCCTTTCTCTATTTAGTGCTTCGATGCTTCTTCTTGTGATTTCTGAAAACACACTGCAGCTATTAGTTTCTTGGGAGTTAGTAGGATTGTGCTCTTTTGCATTGATAGGTCACTGGTGGGAAGAAAAGGATAATTCGAACGCAGCATTAAAAGCATTTCTAACTAATCGTGTTGGAGACATGGGATTATTAATTGGGGTGACAATTCTCTTCTTCGCTTCAGGAAAACTACTTCCGGATACTTTCGGCTCTTTTTCAATAGCGACAACTAATGCTCTAGCTTCATCAAGCCTACTTCCACACAGCACTTTATTGATAGCCGCTTGCTGTCTTATGGCAGCGGTTATGTCAAAATCTGGCCAGTTTTTCTTACACACCTGGTTACCTGATGCGATGGCAGGACCGACGCCAGTGTCAGCTCTTATTCATGCTGCCACCATGGTCGTAGCCGGAGTCTTTATGATCGCTCGTCTGTACGGTGTTTTCTTTGAAGGATTTTCTATAGGTGGAAGTTCAATAAACCTAATGGCCCTTATAGGAGGGTTTACAACACTTGTAGGAGCATGTTTAGCCTTCGTCCAAAGGGACATTAAAAAGGTTCTTGCTTATTCAACAATTTCTCAACTTGGTTATATGGTCATGGCGCTAGGTGTAGGAGCATGGACTGCAGCAATGTTCCATCTTTTCACTCATGCCTTCTTTAAGGCTTGCCTATTTTTGGGTTCTGGATCCGTTGCGCACTCGGTTCATAGTTTTGATATGAAATCTGACATGGGTGGATTAAGGAAGAAAATGCCACAAACATTTCGAACTTTCATAATCGGTTCCATTGCATTAGCAGGTCTCCCCCCTTTTGCAGGATTTTGGTCCAAAGATGAAATACTTGCCGGGACAGGCGGATGGGGAATTATGGGAGGTACAAACGGTAACGGTTCCTATACATTCATGTTGGTAATGGGAATGATTACTGCTGCTTTGACTGCCGCGTATATGACTCGATGTGTTTATTTAACTTTCTTTGGTGAATTTAGGGGTCATGGTAATCCCCATGAATCTGGCCCTAGAATTACTATCCCTCTTTGGATTTTGGCAGTATTAGCAATTTTTGCTGGATTCCTTAATTTACCTAAAGGCTTTCAACTTGCCCCAGAATCACTCCAGGAACGATTCGGTCACTATGTTGAGCCTGTTGCGGGTTATTTCCCCAAAATTTCTCATGCAACTCCAAGTTGGTCGCTAGCGATAATCTCGACGATTGTTGTAATCGTGGGTATTTCACTCGCATGGAATTATTATTTTGTAAAAGTAGAAAAGGCTTCGAAAGAAAGTGGTCAAAGCCTAACTGAATTACCTGGTGGGCTTACTACGCGCCTCGTCTTAGCGAGAATGGGGCACACGCTTCTTGTCAACAAGTATTATTTAGATCATCTTTATACAGGAATTATTACTCGAGCTGTTAAAGAACCGATAGCTGAATTGGCTTATCGAACGAATCAAGAAATCTTAGATCGTACCGTTGATACTGTTGGCCGAACTGCAGTAAAAATTGGTCAATTTAATTATCACAAGATAGATCAGACCGTTGTTGATGGTTTTGTTAACGCTTCTGGTCGTATGTCATCGTACAGCGGTGAAGAACTTCGCAAAATCCAATCCGGAAAAGTTCAGAGCTATGCAGCGATTTTGTTTGCTGCTGCGACGATTTTAGCTGGTTTACTCATAGTCATTGTGTAGGAGATATTAACATGGAGAATTTGCTTGACAGTTGGGGCCTTACCGTGGCCACTTTCTCACCTTTGATAGGTGCGTTAGTTATGTTTTTAATTCCAAAAGAAAAAGAATATGAGCATAAAGTAATTGCTCTCATAACTTCTCTTTGGGTAGCGTTCATGGGGTTAATACTCCTTATATGGTTTGACCTTGACGCTGCTGACAGGCTCCAGTATGTGGTAGACAAAAGCTGGATACAGGCAATTCATAGTCGTTATGTTGTAGGACTTGACGGAATTTCTTTACCTCTGTTATTGCTTACAGTTCTCATAGTTCCGCTCTGTATTGTTTACAGTTGGAATCATTTCCCTGATCCAAAAAATCCAAAAGCATTTTTGATATTAATCCTTGTTTTAGAGACAGGCATGATTGGTACTTTCGTCGCTCAGGACATGGTTCTTTTCTTTGTTTTCTTCGAAGTCGTTTTATTGCCGATGTTTTTTATGATTGCTGTGTGGGGAGGTCCAAACAGAAAATATGCTTCTCTAAAATTCTTTCTATACACACTTTTTGGATCAGCGTTGATGCTCGTCAGTTTTCTTTCTCTTTTCTTCTTGACGGGAGCGGAGTCGTTTGTCTTCAGCGAAATAGCTGACAATGTTGTTGCTCATACTGTTTCTCGTACGGCACAGCTTTGGATATTTGGAGGGATGTTCCTTGGCTTTGGAATTAAAGTCCCTATGTTCCCATTCCATACATGGCTACCTGATGCTCACACTGAAGCTCCAACTGTTGGATCCGTAATACTTGCAGCTGTATTACTGAAACTCGGCACTTATGGGTTTGTCAGAATAGCGATACCTCTACTCCCTGATGCAGCAGTTGAATGGGCACCATGGATAGGACTCTTGGCTGTAATAGGGATTATTTATGGAGCCTTCTGTTGTTTGGCGCAAACTGACATGAAACGGTTAATTGCATTTTCGTCAGTTGCTCATATGGGGTTCGTAATGCTTGGGATTTCAACTCTTACTGATTTCGGAATAAATGCAGCCATTATGGGCATGGTTGCTCATGGTCTTATAACAGGAATGCTCTTCTTTTTAGCAGGATCGATGAAAGATCGATATCACACATTAGAAATTAAGAGATTAGGTGGGTTGCTTATACAAGCACCCAAAATGGGTTGGGTTTTAGGATTTTGTGTAATGGCATCTTTGGGATTGCCAGGCCTTGCAGGATTCTGGGGAGAATTTCCTGCGATACTTTCTGCATACAATCCTGCCAACGGTTTACCGGTGGAGACCTTTAGAACATTTATGGTGATAGCGGCATTAGGAACCGTTCTTGCTGCTGGTTACTTATTGTGGTTACTTCAAAGATCAGCATTTGGGACTCCAAAAGAAGAATTTGCTGATGATCCTAATATTCAGGATGCAACAAAAACGGAATGGATTGCATGGGCCCCTCTACTCGCATTAATACTCGCGATAGGCATCTATCCAAATCTTGTTTTTAGGGCTACAGATGCAGCAGTAGATGCATCGTTGACTCCATGTTTAACTATTGATGTAGATAAATCAAGTCACGAAGAAATTGAATCAGCTAATTGTTCTGAAGTTTATGGTTTAGGTGATTATGGACCTGATCATCACACGGCTTCGAAAGGCTAATAGTGTCCACCAACCTTATGCTCGTAGCGTTTGAACGCCCTGTAATTGATTGGCATGCTCTCGCTCCTGAAATAGTTCTACTCTCTGTAGGAGTTTTTATAACACTTTTAGATATCTTATTTTTGGAAAAAGCACGACCTTATATGGCAGCTTTATCTGGGTTGGGAATTCTTGCTACAGCAATACCTTTATTAACTCTCGGTATTGATGGAACTGAGAGAGTTCTTTTTGATGGGGCTTATGTGGTTGACAATTTTTCATTAGTGTTAAAAGCTATTTTTCTCCTAGCAGGATATGTGGTTATTCTTCTATCAACTAACTACATAGTTGATGGTGATTATTGGGAGAGTGAATACTACGGTCTTCTTTTGGCCTCCTTGATGGGAATGATCATGATGGCTTCATCGAGAGATTTGGTATCTGTCTTTGTGGCGTTGGAACTACTTTCAATCCCTGCTTATTTAATGGCCGCTTGGAGAAAGCGTGATCCGAAATCCAATGAAGCAGGTCTCAAGTATTACCTTATGGGTGTTTTTGCATCAGCAGTGATGCTTTACGGGATGTCTCTTTTGTTTGGAGTTACTGGAACCACAGTACTCAGTGAAATTGCCGACTCTATTGATGCAGGTAATGGTTCTAGTTCTGTAATGACACTAGGAATTGTTTTCGTGGTAGCTGGCTTTGCATTTAAAGTTTCCGCAGTTCCATTTCACACATGGGCACCTGATGTTTACGAGGGAGCTCCAACACCTGTAACAGCTTTCCTTTCAGTGGCATCTAAAGCAGCGGGTTTTGTTGCTTTATTAGTTTTAATTTTCGTTGGTTTCTATGAGCTTTCAAATATTTGGGAACCACTTACTTGGATACTTTCAGCACTCTCTATGACTGTAGGAAATTTGGTTGCATTAAGACAAACGAACATAGTTCGTCTTATGGCTTACTCAGGTGTTGCACAGACAGGATTTATGATAGCTCCTCTAGCTGTAGCAGGTCACAGTTTAACCACTGGAGATCAAGCTCTTTCTGCGATAATTACATACTTGGCCATTTATGCAGCCATGAATCTTGGTGCATTTGCGGTGATTATTACTTTGGCGAGACGCACCGGTAATGCGGAAATTGATTCATTTGCGGGAGCTTTTCATTTTGCCCCCGGACTGACAGTTGCTATGACAATTTTTCTATTTTCCCTTGCAGGCATACCCCCTTTAGGAGGGTGGTTCGCCAAATTTGAGGTCTTTAGGGTTTTAGCAACTTCTGGAGAAACTTGGGGTTATTTGTTAGCTGTTGTTGCAGCTATTAATTCTGTTATAGCCCTTTTCTACTACGCAACAATTGCCCGTAAAATGTGGGCTGATGATCCTATAGAGAAAGATTTAAATAGCGTCGAGATAACACCCTCACTCATATCAGCGTTAGCGATTTGTGTATTAGTAACTTTACTTTTCGGAATATTTCCTCAACTAGTAGCACGTTTTACAGAAGTAAGCCTCTTGGCTTTTGGTATGTAAATCGTAAACCAATGGCATGTTAGCTGATGATTTAAAAAGTCGAATTAGGAAGTCAGGCCCCCTTTCTTTTTCAGAGTTCGTTGAATCTTGTCTTTATGATTTGAATGAAGGTTTTTACGCTAAAGGTGGAAGAGCGGGACGACGAGGAGACTTTTTGACAAGTCCTGAAGTTGGCCCTTTTTTTGGTTTTCTTATCACTAACTGGTTAGACGAAATGTGGAGAAAACTAAACAAGCCTGAAAACTTCCAAGTGATTGAGGTTGGAGCAGGTTGTGGAACTCTTGCCAGAGCGATAATCGATGCTAAACCTCAGTGTCTTGAACATGGTATTTATACGATGGTTGAACGTTCGGAGAAGTTAAGAGAAGAGCAACCAACTTCGGAAAAACTGATTTCGGCTGCAAAGATACCTGAGGTTCCCGTAGTGGGTGCAGTTATTGCAAATGAACTTTTAGATAATCTACCGTTCGACCTCCTAGAGGGAGATGGTGAATGTTGGAAAGAAGTACGTATAGGTCTCATGAATGATCAATTTGTCGAGATCCTAACGGATAAGAGAAAAATATCAGTTGGAGTGCATCCGTTTAAAGGTGCGCGAATACCAATTCAAACTCAAGCTAAGAACTGTGTCGAAAGTGTTTTAGAGCAGATGGTTGCAGGTTCCTTACTGGTGATTGATTATGGATCCACAACCCAAGAAATGAGTCGAAGGGACCAAAACTTATGGCTCCGCACTTTTAAAAAACATTCAAGAGGAAACAATCCTCTAGACGATATTGGAAACCAAGACCTCACAGTCGAAGTAGCTATTGATCAATTGCCGGAAGGTGCGTTTATATCCACGCAAAAGGAGTTTCTTGAAAACCAGGGGATAGATGATTTGGTAGATGAAGGACGTCGAATTTGGAAAGAATTTTCTTCAGTTGGTGATTTAAAGGCTGTTAAAGCACGCAGCAGAATAACTGAAGCAGAAGCACTTCTTGATCCAATGGGTTTAGGAGGGTTTTTTGTTTTAGAGTGGCATCTTTCTCCTAGTTGATTAGGGAATCAGAAAACTTAAAACCCTTTTACCCCACTAGGTAAGTAACCCCCCGACTTTGTCTAAAATTGCCTCATCAACTAGGGAGTAATAATGAGCGGATCAACAATCGAAGAGTTCTACGTTGAGGATCGAACATTTCCACCTGATTCAGATTTTGTAAAACAAGCATTGCTTAATGATTCTTCTCACTATGAAGAAGCAATTTCTGACTATGAGGCATTTTGGGCTAGACAGGCAAGGGAGTTGATTAGCTGGGATGAGGATTTCCATACGACACTTGAATGGAAGCTTCCTTTTGCTAAGTGGTTCATAGGTGGTCGACTCAATATTTCTTACAACTGTTTAGACAGACACGTAGAGGCGGGTTATGGAGAAAAGGTTGCTTATTTTTGGGAAGGAGAACCCGGCGATACTCGAAAAATTACTTATCAAGAGCTTCTTATAGAGGTCTCCAAATTCGCGAATGTGTTGAAAGGGCTTGGTTTAAACAAGGGAGATCGAGTGGCCATATATATGCCGATGATTCCTGAACTCCCCGTAGCTATGCTCGCCTGCGCCAGGATTGGGTTGGTTCATAGCGTTATTTTCGGAGGTTTTTCACCTGATGCAATTATCGATCGATGCGAAGACGCTCAAGCAAGGCTTATCATCACAGCAGATGCAGGTTATAGACGCGGGGTTCCGTCCGCTTTAAAACCAAATGTTGATGTGGCATTAGACAATGGCGCCCCAACTGTGGAGCATGTAGTAGTTGTTAATCGATGTGATACAGAAATACAAATGATTGAAGGGCGCGATCATTGGTGGCATGAACTAGTTGAGAAATCGGATTCTGATTGCCCTGCCGAATCATTAGACAGTGAAGATCTTCTTTATTTACTGTATACCTCGGGTACAACTGCAAAACCTAAAGGCATTATGCATACAACTGCAGGATATTTAACTCAGGTTATGTATACACACCGCTATACCTTTGATTTAAATCGTGATAAGGATATTTATTGGTGTGCAGCGGACATCGGATGGGTGACAGGACATAGTTACATCGTTTACGGTCCTTTAGCTAATGGTTGCACATCAGTAATTTATGAAGGTACTCCTGATACTCCTCGTTTGGATCTTCGTTCAGATGAGCAATCAGAATGGCCTAAAGATCGATTATGGGACATCATTGAGCGTTACGGTGTTACCCAGTTGTATACCGCTCCGACAGCTATAAGGACTTTCATGAAGTGGGGTGCACAAGAACTTGCTTTACACGATTTGTCGTCTTTGCGAGTTTTGGGAACAGTAGGCGAGCCAATAAACCCAGAAGCATGGATGTGGTATCACGAAAATATTGGAGGGGAGAAATGCCCTATTGTAGATACGTGGTGGCAAACGGAAACTGGAGGTCACATGATTACACCGCTTCCGGGTTTGACTACGACTAAGCCAGGATCTGCCTGTCAACCTATACCGGGAGTATTCGCAGAAGTAGTAGATGATGACGGAATTCGAATTGAACAAGGGGGCGGTTACTTGACTATTACACACCCCTGGCCTGGAATGTTGAGAGGTATTTGGGGTGATCCTGAAAGATATAAAGAGACTTATTGGTCACGTTTTGAAGGGAAGTATTTTGCTGGAGATGGAGCGAAATTAGACAAGGATGGCTATTTGTGGCTTTTAGGGAGAGTTGACGACGTCATGAACGTTTCAGGTCACCGTATCTCAACAGCAGAAGTCGAGTCAGCTCTTGTAGATCACTCTGCAGTGGCTGAAGCAGCAGTAGTTGGAGTTGCTGATTCTACTACAGGGCAGGCAATTGTTGGATTTGTGATTTTAAGGGGGACTTTCGAAGCCTCAGATTCGCTTGGAAATGAGATTCGCTCTCATGTCGCAACCAAGTTAGGGCCAATTGCTAGACCAAAAACAGTCGTGCTAGTCCCTGACCTGCCTAAAACAAGAAGTGGGAAAATTATGAGACGACTATTGCGAGATGTCGCAGAGGGTAGAGATCTAGGTGATACAACTACTTTGGCTGATTCGGGGGTTGTAGAAGAGATTCGAACTAGAGCAGCTGAATCTCCAGAGGAAGACTGATAACGCCTAATGTTCATTTACCGGAATACTGAACCTCCTTTTGGCTCTGTTCTGATAGTTGATATAGATGGCGTGATAGCTGACGCATCAGCGCACCAACACTTTTTAACTGGTGAAAGTCAAAATTGGGAGGCATTTTTTGAAGCTGCTTCAAATAGTCGGTTATTCAGAGAAGGTTTAGAACTTGTGAAAAGTCTTTCCTCACTGACGCCCATTTTTTTAATGACAGCGAGACCTTCTTATCTTCTTGAGAAAACTGTTTCATGGCTGGATAAAAATGAAATTTTTTGGGATGCTCTTTTGATGAGAGAGGGAAGCGATGATCGGAGTTCTCCTGAAGTTAAGTTGGATTTATTAAGTGATTTAATTGAACGTGGATATAAACCGCAACTTGCTCTTGATGATGATCCTAGAAATCTTCTAATGTTTTGGGAACAGAAAATTCCCTCCGTTTACGTCCATTCAGGATATTACGAAAATTAAGTTAATTTTGGATATTGTTATATTTCAGAAAAGCGAGGTAAATAATGATAAACACAGCAAAGACTTTTGGTCTATTGGCACTTTTAGGTGGCCTTTTTATTGTTATAGGAGGTGCAATCGGTGGATCCGGCGGCCTTATTTTAGGTCTTGTTATTGGTTTATTATTTGTCGGTGGGAGTTACTGGTTTAGTGACAGACTTGCAATCGCTTCAGCTCGAGCAGTTCCAGCAGAGTCATCTGATTATCCTGAATATCACCGAGTGGTAACGGAGTTGTCATTGGCAGCGGGACTTCCTATGCCTAAGTTGTACATTTCACCTAATAAACAACCTAATGCATTTGCAACTGGAAGAAATCCTGAACATGCAGCCGTTGCCGTGACGCAGGGCCTTTTAGACAATCTGGATTGGTATGAGATTAGAGGAGTATTAGCGCATGAATTAAGTCATGTTGAAAATCGTGACATTCTTATAGGCTCGGTTGCAGCAGCAATTGGGATGGCAATAACGCTTATAGCCCGGTTGGCTTTTTGGGCAGCTATGTTCAGTGGGGGTCGCGGTAGAGACAGAAATCCACTAGGTGAAATTGCGTTTGCAATAATGGCGCCTATAGCAGCCATGTTTATACAGGCCGCTATAAGTCGCACTCGAGAATATAAAGCCGATGCTACAGCAGCTCGACTTATTGGGGATGGAGAGCCTCTTGCAAGAGCGTTGGAAAAATTGGAAATTGCATCTGGTCGTATTCCCTCAGGAATTGATCCAAATCAGGCAGCTTCGTACATCGTTAATCCATTAAAAGCAGAGGCTCGTGGTCGGGGAGGAAGTCGTTTTTTTTCGACTCATCCGCCAACAGCCGAGAGAGTGGAAAGGTTACGGAATGGTTCTTGGAACCAAGGGACAGTTGGTGGTGGTCCTATTTCTTAGTCTCGAAAGTTTATAAATTGAAGCGGTAATTCAATTTTACTGGTCTTCAGAAAAGCTATTACTTCTTGAAGAGCATCGCGTTTTTTACCATTCACCCTTATTTGATCGCCTTGATTTTGAGATTGGATTCCTTTGATGCCCAAGTCTTTTATTTGGCGATTAATAGATTTAGAATCTTCACTTCCGATACCGGATAGCAATTTTGCTACTTTCTGGCTTCTTCCTCCAGCAGCAGATTCCAGATCTTGCCATAAGAGCGTTTTCAAAGAAACTTTTCTTTTTACTAATTTTTCTTCAAGCACTATTAGTAAAGCGTTCAGTCGATCTTCTGTTGAAGATTCAATCCGGATCGAATCTTCGGCTAGCTGAATTTCCGAGTTTGTTCCTTTGAAATCGAAACGATTAATTATTTCACGTTCTGCTTGGTCAACTGCATTTCTTACTTCTTGCTGGTCGTATTGCGAAACAATATCAAAAGATGGCATGTAGTTACCTTACTTGTTTGTTATCGATGTAACTTACAGGTGTCGTGTGCTTATGTGCCCATTAGCATCCGATAAGGGGTCGGTGCCCGAGTGGCCAAAGGGAACGGGCTGTAAACCCGTCGGCATTGCCTTCGGAGGTTCAAATCCTCCCCGGCCCACAATGCAGTGGTCCAGACCTATTTTGGTTCTGGACCATTTGCATTGAGTATTGTTTGCATTACGACAACATCCTGCCACTTGCCAAATTTTCGACCTATTTCTTTTTCAGTGCCAACAATTTTAAAATCAAATCTTTGATGGAGAGCGATACTTGCTTCATTGGCACCTCCGATTCTTGCGATTACAGAATGAAATCCGCTCGACTGTGCTACTTCTAATAAACGAGAAAGCAATTCTCCAGCAATACCTTGATTTCTAAATTCTTCATTTATATAAACTGAGTCTTCTACAGTTGTTCTGTAAGCAGCCCTTGCCTTGTAAGGAGAAAGAGAAGCGAAACCTAGTATTTTGTTATTCATTTCAGCAACTAACACGCTAAAGGCGCCGGATCTTTCATTAAGCCACTCTTCTTGTTCTTTAGCAGTTCTCTCCACTAAATCAAAAGTTGCTGTTGAATTTCTTACTTCGTGATTATAAATTTCGCGGATTACTTCTGCATCTTTTTGTTCAACTAGGCGGATTTGTGTTCCTTTTTCCATACTCTGACTGTAGTAAGGCTTAACAGCAGATAAGTGGACGTTGGGGTAACATACTCCCGTGGCATCCTGTCAATAAGCCTTTGGCTGGCCCCCTTAGCTCAGTCGGCAGAGCGTCTCCATGGTAAGGAGAAGGTCGACAGTTCGATTCTGTCAGGGGGCTCGGGGCGACGTAGCTCAGCAGGTAAGAGCGCCCGACTCATAATCGGGAGGTCGACAGTTCAAGTCTGTCCGTCGCTACTATTAAAATAGATTAAGCAATACAAAGTTGTTGGTGGCGACTCGCTATGTTGCTGCTACCGTTTTATATTCCGCTAAACCAAATCAGGTAAGTGGTTAAATTTAAATGTTTCAGGAGTTAAAGATGTCTAAGGTATGCCAGGTAACCGGGAAGAAACCGGGGTTTGGCAAACAACTATCGCATTCGCACCGTAGAACTAATAGGCGTTGGAATCCAAATGTACAGCGCAAGCGTTATTGGTTACCGAGCGAGAAGCGTTGGATAACACTAAATGTAAGCACTAAAGGTATAAAGACAATCGATAAGAGGGGCATTGAAAGCGTTGTTGCTAGAATGCGCCGACAAGGACAGAAGGTCTAAAAATTATGGGTAGTGATAAGCGTCCAATAATTAAACTGCGTTCAACAGCCGGTACTGGTTATACGTATGTAACTACGAAAAATAAAACCAATACGCGTGAAAGAATTGAATTAAAAAAGTACGATCCAGTGGTTAGAAAACATGTTCTTTTTAAAGAAGAACGTTAAATATTAATATTTCTAATGGAATGGTCATCTAAAACTCGTGCGGTCTCATCAACCCCCACTGGTATCCTGCCAATGAACCGATTTTTTGGATTCTTTTGTTTTCTTTTTGGTTCAAAGGGCAGTGGCTCAATTGGTAGAGCACCGGTCTCCAAAACCGGCGGTTGGGGGTTCAAGTCCCTCCTGCCCTGCCAATCGGTTTTAGATTATTGCATAAGAGCACATATTGGCTGCGAGACCAATAACCTGATTTAAGGTAAGTATAAGGATACGAGATTTCCAATGTCGATGAACCGTGAACAAAAACGTATGCTCCAACGCCAAGGAGAGGTAGACGCTGAAGGAGCTCCTGTACGTGAACGCCGTCAACCTCAACAAGCAGCACACTCTGAAGAAAGAGTTGGGGTAACTCAATTCGCACGAGAAGTTCGTTCAGAACTTCGGAAAGTCGTTTGGCCTACTCGTTCTGAAACTACAAATTATACAGTTGTTGTAATAATTACGATTGTGGCTATCACCGCAATTGTTGCAGGTTTAGATTGGGTGTTTTCTCAATCGGTACTTGAATTGTTTGATGTCTGATGAATTCTAATAACGAAACCGAAACCAACATTGTTGAATCTGACTTGCTTCAAGGGGATGGTACTGAGATGGAAGATTCCGAAACCTCGGATGAAAATATTGGAGCAGAAGATTTACTTCCTATAGGTTCATTGGAGCAAGTGGATGAGGAGGAAACAGTCCCTCTAGAAGAATCAGATACTGATAGTACTGCGACTGATTCGGACGTTGTTATTGATGAGGACGAACTTTTCGAAGAAGAAGATTTGACTCCAAAAAAAGAAAGCCCTTATGACCGCCCTGGAAAATGGTTTGTGGTGCATACTCAGTCCGGTTATGAGAATAAAGTTAAGCAGAATTTAGGAACACGAACGTCTTCAATGAATCTGGAAGACAGAATTCTCGAAATTGTTATTCCGATGGAAGATGTAGTTGAGTTTCGAAATGGTAAAAAAGTAAACGTTTCAAAAAAAATGTTCCCTGGTTACTTATTAGTCAGATGTTTTCTTGACGATGCTTCCTGGGCTGCAATTAGAGATACGCCTGGAATTGTAAATTTTGTAGGAGCTGGAGGCAAACCGTCACCTTTGAGCAGAAAGGAAGTAGAAAACTTTCTTTATGTTCCAGATGAGACAAAACCTGATGCTCCTAAAAAGACTAGAGCAAGACTTGGTTTTGAATTGAATGAAACAGTGCGAGTTAAGGAAGGTCCATTTGCAGATTTTTCTGGTGCCATTGTTGAGATAAACGAAGATCAATTAAAAGTAAAGGTTCTTGTAGATATCTTCGGTCGCGAGACTCCTGTAGAATTAGAATTCTCACAAATTGCTCAACTCTAGGAGTTAGAGGTTGTCAATATGTGTAGGTTACAGCAGACTTGTGACGCTGTTTATTTAAAAGTTTGACAAAGTATTAGAAAATTAAGAGAGAAAAGTTATGGCACAAAAGCAAGTAACAGCTTTAGTGAAAATTCAGATTCCAGCGGGACAGGCTTCTCCTGCACCACCTGTAGGTACAGCCCTTGGTCCTCATGGCGTTGCAATAATGGATTTTTGCAAGGAATATAATTCTAAGACCGAAGATAAAAGAGGAGAGATAATACCCGTAGAGATAACGATTTACGAAGATCGCTCTTTTACATTCATTACAAAAACACCACCAACTTCGTTTCTTATTCGTCAAGCAGCTGGCTTAGAAAAAGCTTCGGGTCTAGCGGGACGAGAGGAAGTTGGTTCGATCACCTGGAATCAGGTTGAGGAAATTGCTGAAACAAAAATGCCTGATCTCAATGCAATTGATATCGAAGGCGCAAAACAACAAGTAGCAGGAACAGCTAGAAGTATGGGTATAGCAGTTAATTAGATAAAAAATATTTTTAATATCTAATGTAATTCTGTAATGAGGAGGACCTCACCTCAACAGAATCTATTTAATTGAGGGAGCCGGAGGTATAGGCTAAATGAGTAATAGTAAGAGGTATCAGAATTCTCTTGAGAAGTTTGACCCAGATGGATATTTATCTGGTCGCGAAGCTTTAGAAGTGGTTAAGGCATTTGAAAAAACCAAGTTTGATGAATCTATTGACCTTGTTGTTCGTTTAGGAGTTGATCCTAGAAAAACCGAAGAGATGATTCGTAGCACTGTCGCCTTACCAGCTGGCACAGGTAAAGCAGTTCGTATTGCCGTTTTTGCTCAGGGTGAAGCTGCCAACGCGGCACGGGAGGCAGGCGCTGATCATGTTGGTGCAGATGACTTGGCCTTAGAAGTTGAAGGCGGAATGCTTGATTTTGAAATTGCGATTTCGACTCCTGAAATGATGGCCACGGTTGGAAAACTTGGAAGAATGTTAGGACCAAGAGGGTTAATGCCGAATCCTAAGTCTGGGACCGTCACTGAGGAAGTGGCTAAGGCTGTTGAAGATTTTAAAGGTGGAAAAGTAGAGTTTCGAACTGATCGTCATGGGAATGTTCACTTGCCAATAGGGAAAGCTAGCTTTTCAGTTGATGATCTGGTATCAAATCTAAATGTAGTAGTTGAAGAACTTGAAAGATTAAAGCCTGCATCTACAAAAGGTCGTTACATCAAAACTGTTTCTGTTTCTTCGACGATGAGTCCTGGAGTCAGGATTGATCCATCTCGAATAACTGAGTAATTATAAAACTAATTATCTAAGAACTATAGAATTTTTTGGTTTGTGTATTGATGGTCATTAGATAGTCTGATTATCACAATACAGACGCTCACCGAAGACCTCTGGGTTGCATTTACGTGCAGAACGATTTTTTGCCCTAGCAGGAGAGCCTTCCGGATCGGTTTCAGACTTTGTCTGAAATTCTTTGGTGTGTGTTAACGATTTTGGGAGAGGGTGAGCAATGTCAGAGGCACGAGCGGCGAAAGTTGCTGTTGTAGATGAAGTAAGAGAACGTTTTTCTGATTCTGATTCCCTTGTTTTAACTGAGTATAGAAATTTAGATGTTCCTGCGATGGCTTCTTTACGAGAGGCTTTACGTGAAGTCGGTGGCGACTACAAAATATACAAAAACACTTTGGTTCGTTTTGCAATTGAAAATCTTGATTTGGAGATCGATGATTTATTGTCAGGACCAACAGCTATTGCTTTTGTAGGTAAAAAACCAGATGGATCTACAGGTGATCCAGTTTCTGTAGCGAAAGCATTAAAGGATTTCGCTAAAAAAAATGAAGCTTTAGTTATAAAGGGTGGGATTCTTGAGAATCGGAGGCTCACGGTTGAGGAAATTAATCAACTTGCTGAGATAGCACCTAGAGATGTCCTCTTGTCACAATTAGCAGGACTTTTAGTGGCTCCGATGCAGCAATTTGCTGGCTTACTTAATGCGTTGCCTCAGAAGTTCGCTTATGCCCTTCAGGCATTGATTGAAAAATCAGGTGGAGTTATAGAAGAGGCTGTTGATGTTTCTGATGCAGAGACCGAGGCGGAGGAAAGCTCAGAGGCTGTTGATGTTTCTGATGCAGAGACCGAGGCGGAGGAGAGCTCAGAGGCTGTTGATGTTTCTGATGCAGAGACCGAGGCGGAGGAGAGCTCAGAGGCTGTTGATGTTTCTGATGCAGAGACCGAGGCGGAGGAAAGCTCAGAGGCTGTTGATGTTTCTGATGCAGAGACCGAGGCGGAGGAAAGCTCAGAGGCTGTTGATGTTTCTGATACAGAGACCGAGGCGGAGGAAAGCTCAGAGGCTGTTGATGTTTCTGATACAGAGACCGAGAAAAAGGAGGCCTAAATGGCTACTAAAGAAGAAATTTTGGATGCTATTGGTGAGATGAGTGTTCTTGAACTTAGTGAACTATTAAAAGAGTTCGAAGATAAGTTTGACGTCACTGCAGCAGCTCCAGTTGCAGCAGTAGCAGCAGCACCAACTGCAGCTGATGGTGAAGATGGAGAAACTGAAGAGAAAGATAGCTTTGATGTACACCTTGCCAATGCAGGCGATAAGAAAATCCAAGTGATTAAAGAGGTTAGAACTCTTACAAACTTGGGTCTTAAAGATGCTAAGGACCTTGTTGATGGTGCCCCGAGCACAATCTTGGAAGGCGCTTCGAAAGAGGATGCAGAAAAGGCAAAAGAGGCTCTTGAAGCTGCTGGTGCCACAATTGAATTAAAGTAACTTAATTATTTTCCTAATAAAACAGCGTTTTTTGATTTTTTAGTTCACGGAAGGCGAAAAGTTACTTTCAATAACTTTAAAATTCATTAAAAGAATGCGCCTCTTGGGTTGTTCATAGGGGTCTGCTTCTATTAGGATTTCACTTCGCTGTGTTGTGTCAAAGTTTCTCCACGATTTGTGGTGTGATTTAGTCTTAACGCAGTTTGTCCGCATTTATTAGCTTCTGCCGGGAGTTTACTGTTGCCTGCTCGACCATTACTTCGAGATCGATACTCGTTTGGAAACCTTGAAGAGGTTTTAGAATTACCAGACTTAATTGCTGTTCAACATGAGTCATTTGATTGGCTCATGGAGTCAGGATTGAAGGGTATCTTCTCAGATATAAGTCCTATAACCGATGTAAGTGAAACGCTTTCACTTGAACTGGAGTTTGATCCTAAAGACGAAGATCTTAGGCCACCTCCAAAGTTCACAGTAGATGAGTGTAAAGAAAAGGATATGACCTATTCGGGTCCGATCTTTGTACGCGCCCGTTTCTTGAATGCCCATACTGGTGAAATAAAGGAACAAACCGTTTTCTTAGGCGATTTCCCTCTTATGACGGAAAAAGGCACTTTTATCATTAATGGAACGGAGAGAGTAGTTGTTTCTCAGTTGGTCAGATCACCGGGTGTTATTTTTCAACCAGGAGAGCGTTACAGGTTAAGAAATCTTGCAAAAAATCAGCTTGTAACTGCAACAGTCCATCCGTATAGAGGAGAGTGGATTGAATTCGATGTAGAACAAAAGCCTGGTAAAGATGTCACTGCTGGTTGCCGAGTTGCGAGAAAACGTCGATTGTCAATGTTTACTCTTCTCAGAGCTTTAGGTTTCGGTGAGGATAATTTCCCTGGCTTTCTTGATCGTCTTGTAAATCATTTTGATTATCTGGAAGGACAGTGGGAAAATGACCGTGATTCTCATGCAACAGAAGAAGAAGCTCTCCTAGAAATTTATCGAAGAGTTCATCCAGGTGAGCCACCTTCTGTAGAAGCTTCAAGAGCCTATTTACAAAATGCTTTCTTCGAATCTCGCAGATATGACTTGTCTCGAGTCGGTCGTTATAAGTTGAATCGCAAACTCGGTCCAGAAATTGAATGGATTGAAAAAAATCTTGGCGTGGAATTAGAAAGACCCGCTCGCGATCAGACCGTGTTATCGAAGGCAGAAGTTCTGGCAACATGTACGTATCTTTTACATTTAGCAGCTGGCGAACCGGGATACCGACTAGATGATCAAGATCATTTTGCAAATCGCAGGATTCGGTGTGTCGGTGAACTTATTCAAAATCAGGTAAGAATAGGTCTGTCACGTCTTGAACGTGTAGTACGTGAACGTATGACTACTCAGGACGTAGAAGCTATAACTCCACAGTCACTAATTAACATTCGACCCGTTGTTGCTTCAATTAAAGAATTTTTTGGGACAAGTCAACTTTCTCAATTTATGGATCAGGTAAACCCCTTATCTGGGTTGACTCATAGGCGTCGTTTGTCAGCGTTAGGACCTGGCGGTTTATCACGTGAAAGAGCTGGCTTTGAGGTTAGAGATGTCCACTTTTCTCACTATGGAAGAATGTGTCCTATCGAGACACCTGAAGGTCCAAATATTGGTTTGATTGGTGGACTTGCAACGTATGGGCGAGTAAATGATTTTGGTTTTATCGAATCGCCTTACAGAAAAGTAATTAATGGGAAAGTAACTAACGAAATTGTTCATTTAGATGCAGCAGAAGAGGAAGAGTATGTTGTTGCTCAGGCTAATGCTCCACTAAATCCAGATAAGTCTTTTAGAAATGACAGAGTACTCGTTCGCCGGTCACCTCAATCAGCGTCTCTTCAAGACCATAAACAACAGTTAGAACAAGACGTATTCTTTGGTGCTACTACAGAAATTTCTTACGTCCCACCTGCGGAAGTACAGTTGATGGATATTTCAGCTCAGCAAATTGTTTCAGTTGCTACTGCTCTAATCCCATTCGTAGAACATGACGATGCAAACCGTGCTCTTATGGGAGCAAATATGCAACGTCAGGCAGTTCCGCTTATACGTGCTGAAGCTCCTTTTATCGGCACCGGAATGGAGGCCCCTGCAGCACATGATGCAGCTGACATGCTTCTTGCCGAAGAAGCTGGAACTGTGGTTGACGTTGATGCAAAATCTGTTGTTGTTGAATATCGCAAATCAGGGATAACGACACACGAATTGGTTAAATTCGAAAGATCAAATCAAGATACTTGTGTTAATCAGCAAGCAAGAGTTGTACCAGGTCAAAAATTTAAAGCCGGTGAACTTTTAGCCGATGGATCCTCGACTGATAGTGGGGAGCTTGCTTTAGGTAAAAATCTTCTAGTTGCTTATATGTCATGGGAAGGTTTCAATTACGAAGATGCGATTGTCGTTTCAGAGCGCCTAGTAAAAGATGATGTTCTAACCTCGATACATATTCATGAGCATGAAATAGATGCGCGTGATACTAAGCTTGGTTCCGAAGAGATAACTAGAGATATTCCTAATCTTTCTGATGAGATACTTGCTGACCTTGATGATCGAGGAATAATCAGAATTGGTGCTGAAGTTTCACCTGGTGATGTTCTCGTTGGAAAAGTCACCCCTAAAGGTGAAACAGAACTGACTCCTGAAGAACGACTTTTGAGAGCGATTTTTGGTGAGAAAGCTCGTGAGGTGCGTGATACTTCACTTAAATTGCCTCATGGAGAATCAGGAAAAGTTATAGATGTCAAAGTTTTCGATAGGGAAACTGGGGATGAGTTGCCACCAGGTGTAAACCAGTTGGTAAGAGTTCATGTTGCCCAAAAACGAAAGATTAGTGTCGGCGATAAATTAGCTGGTCGACATGGAAATAAAGGTGTCATTTCAAAGATTCTTCCAATCGAAGATATGCCGTATATGAAAGATGGAACACCTGTAGACATCATTCTTAATCCATTAGGTGTCCCTTCAAGAATGAATGTAGGACAAGTTCTTGAAACACATTTAGGATATTGCGCTAGATGGGGATGGGAAATTGATGGCGAGGGTGTTGGTAGTCCGGTTGACCGCGATTTAGAAGCTAAGAAAACAAGAACTAGTACAAAACCTTCTATTCATGTAGCTACACCAGTTTTTGATGGTGCTAGTTGGGATCAGAAAGATCCACAGGACAACCATCCAAGCATTAGCAAAATTCTCGCAAATCTTCGCCCAGACTCGGCTGACGGAGAGAAACTTGTCAGAGATGATGGCAAAGTAGTTCTTTACAACGGTCTTACTGGTGAAGCTTACGATGAGCCAATTGGAATCGGATATGTTTATATTCTGAAGCTTGCACATCTAGTTGATGACAAAATTCATGCTAGATCCACAGGACCATATTCGATGATTACTCAGCAACCGTTGGGTGGTAAAGCTCAGTTCGGTGGTCAGAGGTTTGGAGAGATGGAAGTTTGGGCTCTAGAAGCATATGGTGCTTCTTATTGCCTGCAGGAGCTTTTAACAATTAAGTCTGACGACGTACTTGGACGTGTAAGAGTTTATGAGGCAATCGTTAAAGGCGAGAATATTCCGGAACCTGGAATACCTGAGAGTTTCAAAGTTTTGATAAAAGAGATGCAGTCTTTGTGTTTGAATGTCGAAGTTCTTGACCATGATGGTAAAGAAGTTGAGATCAGAGAGATGGATGAAGATGTCTACAGGACAACTGAAGCCCTCGGAATAGATCTTTCTCGTCCAGAACGAGGATCTGATGAAGAAGATGCAGCTCGAGAAGCTGCACGTGCAGTTAGAGCGTTTTCGTAATAAAGAGAAACTAGCAAGTAGGAAAATAAGGGAATTAAAGAGTGATAGACGTCAACGAATTTTCAAATATTCGAATTGGTTTGGCTACTGCCGATGACATTCGTATGTGGTCAAATGGCGAAGTAAAAAAACCTGAGACTATTAACTATCGAACGCTTAAGCCTGAAAAGGATGGCCTTTTCTGTGAGAAGATTTTCGGTCCAACCAAGGATTGGGAATGTTATTGCGGGAAATATAAGAGAGTCAGATTTAAGGGAATTATTTGTGAACGCTGTGGCGTAGAAGTAACCAGGTCAAAGGTTCGTCGTGAACGTATGGGTCACATCGAGTTGGCAGCGCCTGCAGTTCATATTTGGTATTTGCGTGGGACGCGCTCATGGTTGGCTTATCTATTAACCGGCAATGAACCTAAAGAGGAATTAAAAGCAAAGCAATTAGAAAAGGTAATTTATTTTGCAGCAAATCTGGTTGTAACTGTTGATGCAGAAGGAAGGCATGAAGCTCTTCCCGAATTAGAGAAAGAACTTTCCGAAGAACGGAATGCAATAGAAGAAGAACGTGACCGAGAACTTGATCGTCGTAAAGAAGATCTTGAGGCTGAACTTGCCGAAATGGAAAACGAGGGTCTCAAAGATGCTGATTTAAAGGCTCGTCAGAAAGCTGCAGAAAAGGATATGCAGTTTATACGTGAACAGTACGAGCAGGAGTTAGATGTTTTAGATAGAGCTTGGGAAGAATTTAAGGGTCTTTTCCCTCGTCAGATAATTGAAGATGAACTTCTTTGGCGTGAGTTAGAAGATCGTTGGGGTGATTATTTTGAGGGTGGTATGGGAGCCAACGCTTTGTCACAATTAATTGATTGCATCGATTTTGATGAAGAAGAGATCACTTTACGAGGCATGATTGATCCACCTAAAGATCAAAAACCTTTGTCAACGCAACGTCGACAGAAAGCAATTAAGAGACTCAAAATAGTCGCTTCTTTCAACCGTCGGGATGAACATGGTCGTCGCGTAAATCAACCAGGAGCGATGATTCTCGATGCTGTTCCTGTTATACCTCCTGACCTTCGACCAATGGTTCAATTAGATGGTGGGCGTTTTGCAACTTCGGACTTAAACGATTTGTATAGGCGAGTAATCAATAGAAATAACCGTTTAAAGAGACTATTAGATCTAGGAGCACCTCGAATCATCGTTAATAACGAAAAACGCATGTTGCAAGAGGCTGTGGATGCATTATTTGACAATGGTAGACGGGGTCGACCCGTCACTGGACCGGGTAATCGTCCTTTGAAATCTCTGTCTGACATGTTGAAAGGTAAGCAGGGAAGATTCAGGCAAAACCTTCTAGGTAAACGAGTCGATTATTCTGGTAGATCTGTAATCGTTGCTGGACCTACTCTTAAGTTTCATCAATGTGGACTCCCTAAATTAATGGCTCTCGAATTGTTTAAACCTTTTGTAATGAAACGTTTAGTGGATGGAGAACTTGCTCAGAATATTAAATCTGCTAAGAGAATGGTCGAAAGGCGAAAACCACAAGTATGGGACGTCTTGGAAGAAGTTATCCAGGAACACCCGGTTATGTTGAACCGTGCCCCAACCCTTCACCGATTAGGAATTCAAGCCTTTGAACCTGTTTTAGTTGAAGGTAAAGCAATTCGAATACATCCTTTAGTTTGCACTGCTTTTAACGCAGATTTCGATGGAGATCAGATGGCAGTCCATTTGCCTTTGTCAGCTGAAGCACAAGCAGAAGCGAGAGTTTTGATGCTTTCTGCTAACAACGTACTGAGTCCAGCTCATGGTCGACCGTTAGTTACTCCAACTCAGGATATGATCATTGGCGGTTTTTACATGACCAGTGAAGTAGAAGGGGCAACAGGAGAAGGAAGAACATTCCGAAGAATACATGAAATAGAGCAAGCTTTAGACAGTGGCTCATTGCATTTACATGCGTTAATTGAATTCAGGTCAGATAGTTACCCGGATTTGGCTCTTGCATCAGAGAACGGAGATGGCCTTGTTTGGCAGAAAACCACTGCTGGGCGCATTTTGTTTAACGAGGCCCTTCCGGCAGGTTTTGGCTATCAAAATGAACAAATAGACAAGAAGAAAATGACATTAATTGTTGATGATCTCGCTCGTCAGTACCCAAAGAAAACAGTAGCCACGAGTCTCGATGCACTTAAGGATAAATGTTTTCGTTATGCAACACAGTCCGGTATCACCGTCTCAATTGAAGATGTAAAAACGCCTTCTGACAAGCAGGCAATTTTAGATAAGTATGAGAAAGATGCTGAAAAAGTAGAGAATCAGTTCCGGCGCGGAATCATTACAGACGGTGAAAGACGACAGAAAGAAATTGAGATTTGGAATGCTGCTACCGCTGAGATCACCGAAAGAATGGCTGAAGTTCTAGCAGACGACCCATTTAACCCCATTGACATGATGATGAAATCTGGTGCCCGTGGAAATATGATGCAAGTTCGACAAATAGCTGGTATGAGAGGCCTTGTAGCTAACCCTCGTGGCGACTTGATACCTCGTCCGATTAAATCTAATTTCCGAGAAGGATTAGCTATGTTGGAGTACTTCATTGCTACTCCCGGAGCGAGAAAAGGTCTTGTAGATACTGCATTGAGGACTGCTGATTCAGGTTATTTGACCAGGAGATTGGTGGATGTTTGTCAAGAATTGATAATTAATGACGAAGATGTTTTCGCTAGCGGCAAACCAATACGTTCTGTTTGGGTAGAAAATATTCGAGAAGATGAACCGGGTTTTCGTTCACATATTGAAACTAAATTGTATAGCAGAACCCTTGCAGAAGACGTGGAGCTTTCTGACGGAACTGTTTATCAAAGGGGAATAATTGTTGGTGACGAAGAGATGATCGCACTTCGAGATGATCCATCAATTGAACGAGTCAGAGTGCTGTCACCTTTAACGGATGATTCAGATCAAGGAGTTTCTGGAGCTTGTTACGGAATGTCTTTAGCAACTGGTAAACACATAGAAATAGGTGAGGCAGTAGGAGTAATAGCCGCTCAGTCTATTGGTGAGCCTGGTACACAGTTGACGATGAGAACCTTCCATACAGGTGGTGTAGCTTCTGCTGGAAGAGATATTGCAGCAGGTTTACCTCGTGTAGTTGAGTTGTTCGAAGCACGTACGCCTAAAGGCAAGGCAACTTTGTCAAGGATTTCTGGTGTTATTAGAATAGGAGAAGATGAAGGGCGAGGTCGTGAGGTAACCGTTGTAGCTGATGACGGCACGGAAGAAGTTCATTTGATTCCAGGTATTTCTCGTTTGGAATTCAAGGATGGAGATGAGATTTTCGCTGGTGATGCAATAGTTGAGGGTCCAAGAGATCCAAAGGAGCTTCTTGAAATTAAAGGAGTTAGAGAAACTCAACAGTATTTGGTAGATGAAGTTCAAAAGGTTTACCGAGATCAAGGTGTGTCAATTCATGACAAACATATTGAATTAGTCGTTAGACAAATGACTCGAAGGGTGCGAATTAGTGACCCTGGTGATTCAGAGTTTCTTCCAGGGGAACAGGTCGATCAGCCCATTTTTGCAACGACGAATAGGAACTTAGTTGAGGAAGGAAAGAAACCTGCTGAAGGTCGTCCTGAATTAATGGGTATTACAAAGGCGTCACTTGCGACTGACTCTTGGTTGTCAGCTGCATCTTTCCAAGAAACCACTCGGGTTCTTACCGAAGCTGCAATAGAAAGCAGACAAGACAAATTAGTGGGTCTAAAAGAAAATATTATTATTGGTAAATTAATTCCTGCTGGAACTGGACGTAAAGAGTACGGTCGTGTTGGAACACACGCTCCTGACTATAAGCCAATGGATTTTTACTCCTCTGCTGATGAAGAGCAAGATTTAGCTGAATGGTTAGCAACTCAAGCAGACAGTGGCGATGATAGCAATGATAGTTTTGCCGGAGCGTATGAAGCTGATGTAATAGATTTAGCTAATGGGGCTATTGAAGAAGCCATTGAAGAAATTGACTAAGATACTTAGATTTCTTATTGCGACGTGAAGATGCCGACCGTAGACTCAATACTTCGTGTTGCAATTAGTTCTGCACCGTTTTTCAATTTTAATAGGCAGGTTTGAGGTAAGTCGTGCCCACAATTCAACAATTGGTTCGCAAGGGCCGTCAATCAAAGCGTAGAAAAGAAACTACTCCTGCTTTAAAAGGCGCTCCTCAAAGGCGCGGTGTTTGCACAAGAGTTTTTACAACTACTCCAAAAAAACCAAATTCAGCTCTTCGTAAGGTTGCAAGAGTGCGTTTAACGAGTGGAATGGAAGTAACGGCTTATATACCTGGTGAAGGACACAATTTACAAGAGCACTCAATTGTTTTATTACGAGGCGGTCGTGTAAAAGACCTACCAGGTGTCCGTTATAAGATTGTTAGGGGCACTCTAGACACTTCTGGTGTTTCGGAAAGAAGACAATCACGCAGCCGATATGGCGCAAAGAAGGATAATTAATTATGCCTAGGAAGGGACCGGCTGTTAGAAGGAGTCTTACCCCAGACCCCGTATACCGGTCGAGTGTAGTAACTCAGTTGGTAAATAAGGTTTTAAAGCATGGGAAGCGTTCTACTGCAGAGCAGATTGTATATGGAGCTTTAAAGGTAGTCGAAACAAAAACGGGGAGTGAACCTGTTGGCGTCTTAAAAGACGCTTTGGAAAATATACGACCACAGCTTGAAGTGCGAAGTCGTCGTGTCGGAGGTGCTACTTATCAAGTGCCTGTTGAAGTCAAGCCTCGTCGAGCTAATACTTTAGCTGTTCGTTGGCTCGTGGATTATGCGCGTGAAAGAAGAGAACGGTCCATGTCTGAACGCTTAGCTAATGAGATAATGGATGCTGCCAATGAAATTGGCTCATCCGTTAAGCGTCGTGAAGACTTACATAAAATGGCTGAAGCTAACAAAGCATTTGCACATTATCGTTGGTAAAAATTCAGATAACAGGTAATAAGTATGGCTAATCGACACCCTCTTGATAAAACTCGCAATATTGGAATTATGGCTCACATTGACGCGGGTAAAACTACTACAACAGAAAGAATCCTGTATTACACAGGTGTGAATTATAAAATTGGCGAAGTTCATGAAGGCACCGCGACTATGGACTGGATGGAACAAGAGCAAGAGCGCGGAATTACGATTACTTCTGCCGCAACAAGCTGTTTTTGGAATGATCACAGGATCAACATTATTGATACTCCTGGACACGTTGATTTTACAGTTGAGGTAGAGCGTTCTTTAAGAGTATTAGATGGCGCAATCGCAGTTTTTGATGGAGTTGCAGGCGTGGAGCCGCAAACTGAAACTGTTTGGCGTCAAGCTGATCGTCATAACGTTCCAAGGATGTGTTTTATCAACAAAATGGACCGAACTGGAGCTGATTTTTTCTTTGTTTTAGGAACCATCAAAGAACGTCTTGGTTGCAAAGCTGCCGTGCTTCAATTACCTATAGGAGCAGAAGCTGATTTTGCTGGCGTGGTTGATTTGGTAACCATGAAAGCTTTGGTTTGGGAAAGTGAAGATTTGGGATCTTCATGGAATGAGGTAGAGATTCCAGATGATTTGAAATCCCAAGCTGATGAATATCGGGCAGAACTTGTAGATCTTCTCGCTGAGTTCGATGAAAATATCCTTGAAAAATTTGTTGGTGAGGAAGAAATAACAATTGAGGATTTGAAAACGGCAATTCGTCAAGGAACTATTTCAGGGGATTGTGTGCCAATTTTAACCGGTTCAGCTTTTAAGAATAAAGGTGTTCAGCCTCTTCTTGATTCTGTTGTCGAGTATTTGCCATCGCCACTTGATCTTCCGCCTGTTGAAGGTGTTGAACCTCGAAGTGATGAGGTTACCAAGCGTAGCGTAAGTGATGATGAGCCATTTGCTGCTCTTGCTTTCAAGATTATGACAGATCCTCATGTGGGAAAATTAACTTACTTCCGTGTTTATAGCGGCACTTTGGAAAAAGGTGGAACTGTTTTAAATACTCGCTCGGGTTCTAAAGAGCGGATTGGACGTATTTTAGAGATGCATGCCAATGATCGAGAGGATCTCGACATTGTTCGAACTGGTGACATAGTTGCTGGTGTAGGTATCAAAGACTCGAGGACAGGGGATACTCTTTGCTCACCCGATCATCCTCTTATGCTTGAACAATTTGATTTTCCGGATCCAGTAATTCATGTGGCGGTTGAACCTCGTTCGAAAGCTGATCAGGACAAAATGGGGAAGGCCTTAGGAGCTCTTTCTGATGAAGACCCCACGTTCACAGTTAGAAGCGATGAAGAAACGGGTCAGACAATTATTGGTGGTATGGGCGAGTTACACCTTGAAGTTCTAGTTGATCGAATGTTGCGTGAGTTTCGTGTTGACGCAAATGTAGGAAAACCTCAAGTTGCGTATCGAGAAACAATTACTAAGACAGTAGAAAATTATCGTTACACCCACAAGAAGCAATCTGGTGGATCAGGTCAGTTTGCTGAAATCGTTGCGACGGTGGAACCTCTGACAGAAGGTGAAGAAGTTTATAGTTTTGAGGACAAAGTTTCGGGAGGACGTATTCCTAAGGAATATATTCCAGCTGTTAATGCTGGTATCCAATCTGCCATGACTTCTGGCGTCCTTGCGGGTTTTCAAGTTTTAGGTATGAAGGTGACGCTTCACGACGGAAAACATCATGATGTTGATTCATCTGAGATGGCATTCAAAATTGCTGCACAGGCTTGGTTCAGAGAGGTCATAAAACAGGCAAAACCAGTTCTTTTAGAACCAATTTTCTCTGTAGAAGTGGTGACACCTGAAGATTATATGGGAGATGTAGTTGGTGATTTGAATTCCAGAAGAGGCAAAGTCGGACAAATGGAAGCAAGAGGAAATTATCAAGTAGTTACTGCGCAGGTACCGCTATCCGAGATGTTCGGCTATGCTACAGATCTGCGTTCGCGCACTCAAGGGCGCGCGACGTATACAATGCAGTTCGATTCGTATCAAAAAACTCCTTCATCAGTTCAGGAAGAGATTGTCACCCGTATTCGTGGTGAATAGGCTTAACCTACTGAGAAGGTAATATAGAAGTAATAGAAGTAATAGAAGTAATAGAAGTAATAGAAGTAATAGAAGTAATAGAAGTAATAGAAGTAATAGAAGTAATAGAAGTAATAGAAATAATAGAAATAATAGAAGAGAAACTCGAGGGAGAGTCATGGCTAAGGCCCAGTTCGAAAGAAATAAGCCCCACGTAAATGTGGGAACGATGGGACACATCGATCACGGTAAGACAACTCTTACTGCTGCGATAACCAAGGTACTGTCGGATTCAGATCCTGACAATACAGCATTTACGGCATTTGAAAATATTGATAATGCTCCAGAAGAACGTGAACGTGGTATCACTATTAACGTCTCACACGTTGAATATGAGACAGGTAATAGGCACTATGCACATGTTGATATGCCTGGACACGCTGACTACATCAAAAACATGATTACTGGTGCAGCTCAGGTTGATGGAGCTATTTTGGTAGTTTCCGCAGCTGATGGACCAATGCCCCAAACTCGAGAGCATGTTTTACTTGCGCGCCAGGTTGGAGTTCCAAAGATTATTGTGGCTCTAAATAAGTGCGATGTTGTTGACGATGAAGAACTTCTTGAACTCGTAGAAATGGAAGTTAGGGATCTTTTAAATGAATATGAGTTTCCTGGAGACGACACTCCCATAGTTAGAGTTTCTGCTCTTAAGGCTTTGGAAGGCGATGAAGATTCTGCAGCTCAAATTATTGATCTAATGAATCAAGTAGATGACTATATTCCTCAACCCGAGCGTGATGTTGATAAGCCATTCCTTATGCCAATTGAGGATGTTTTCTCAATTACAGGTCGTGGAACGGTTGTGACTGGTCGTGTGGAACAGGGCAAAGTTAATACTGGCGACACAATAGAAATTGTTGGTGTTAAAGACACACAAGAAACGACTTGTACCGGTGTCGAGATGTTCAGAAAACTTCTCGACGAGGGTCTGGCTGGCGATAATATTGGAGCCCTACTTCGCGGTATTGATAAAGAAGATGTTCAGCGCGGTCAAGTATTGGCAGCTCCTGGTTCAATAACTCCACATACGGATTTTGAAGCTGAGGTATATGTTCTTACAAAGGAAGAGGGTGGGCGGCACAAGCCATTCTTTTCTAACTATCGACCACAGTTTTATTTCAGAACAACTGACGTGACTGGAAGCATTGCTTTACCAGAGGGAACTGAGATGTGCATACCAGGTGATAACACAACCATGAAGGTTGAGTTGATTGCTCCAATTGCTATGGATGAAGGACTTCGCTTCGCTATTCGTGAAGGTGGCAGGACTGTAGGTGCTGGTGCTGTAACGAAAGTTATTAAGTAGTACGGATTCAACTTATGGCAACGAGTCAAAAAATAAGAATTAGGCTTAAAGCCTACGACCATGAGGTTATTGATCAATCAGCAAAAAAAATTGTTGAAACAGTTCGTAGAACTCAAGCAGATCTTCGTGGACCAGTACCTCTACCTACAGAGAAGCACCGTTATACAGTGATTCGTGGGCCCTTTAAGGACAAGGATTCTCGCGAACACTTTGAGATGAGAATCCATAAGAGGCTTCTTGACATTATTAATCCTTCTCCTAAGACGGTTGACTCTCTACAAAGGCTTGATTTGCCTGCTGGTATAGATATTGAAATAAAAATACAGTAAAACTAGTCGTCGTTAGTCTGCTGTTCCGGGTGAATGTCTTCTAATTTATTTCTATTTAGAGAACCTTCTCTTTGGGTTTTCGTAGCGAGTAGCTCTTCGGAAACTTCGTGTCGATTGGCAACTGAACCTATTACAGATTGAATAGTTGCAGCAGCAGGGAGTGCTAACAAAGCACCCACTACTCCTAGTATTGCGGAGCCAGCAATTACTGAACCAAATGCGACAGCTGGATGAATTTGCATTGTATGAGAAGTGATTCTAGGGGAGATTAAATAGTTTTCTATTTGTTGGTAAACAGCAATTGTTACTAGTACCCATAGGCCATCAACGGGTTCGCCAAGCAGTCCTACAATAAGGGGCAATACGCCGGCTATATAAGTGCCTACAACGGGTACAAACTGAGAAATAACTCCAACCCATAAAGCAAGAGCCAAAGCAGAGGGAAGTCCGATTATTTCAAAAATCAACCAATGAATTGCGCCGGAAAGTACAGCGAGAACGCTTCTTGAAAGTATGTATCCACCTGTTTTGGATACAGCAAGATCCCAAACTTCCAAAATTTGGCCCTGGCGTCGTGGAGCAAGAAAGGAACATACAAGCTTTCTAACTTTTGGCCCTTCAGCTACTAAATAGAAAGAGAAAAGAGCAATTGTAAAAAGTTGGAATAAAACATTTGCTACGGTTGTTCCGAAACGTGCAAGATCGTCAGCTAAGTCTCCGAGCCACTGCGCTAAAGCTCCTGAATCATACTTTTCTTGCAGATCTGAAGTTGCGTTTTCAATCCCAAAATTTTCATCAAGAAACTCGTCGATATCAGCCAAATAGGTTGGGATATTATCATTAAATTCAGTTACCTGATCAGCTAGAAGAGATCCGACTTGAAAACCAAAACCTCCTAGAGCGACAAAGCACACTAGGAAAGTTAATGCCGTTCCTACTCCTCTTTTCAATCCCAATTTTTCAAGCCTGTTTACTGCTGGTTCCAGGGCGAAAGAAAGAAAGAGAGAAACTAAAAGAATTATCAATAAGGGTCTTAGTGCAGAAATAACTCCACGGAAGTACCAAAGAAGCGTAAATCCCCCTAAAAGCGTTGCTATCGACTTAAGTACCCATTTGGGTAGCTTTTCACTGTTTTTTGCTTGATTTTCCAAGGATTTCACCTGTAGCTGTTTTTTTATACTTACAACTAATCAGACGGTACTTCTAAAAGAGTCACTGAAATGGGATATTTAGGTCAAAGTTATCTTTATTAAAGGGATTTTCGGTTGTGCACTGTGATTATGCGCCGTATCGTTATCAGTCGGTGTTTATAGTTTTGGCACCAAAAGCTGACGTCGTTAAGGCCCATCAAAATAGTTTGGGAACCGAATGGCACAACCGAAATCAGCGCTCCGCCGGGGGTTCCCGAGCGGAGCGTTTGCATGGATTTACATAAATACGATTACGAGCATTCGTTGAATGTGTGTAGGAAAAAAAATGGCTAACAAAGCGATTGTGGGAGAAAAGGTCGGAATGACCCAAGTTTGGGATGAAGATAATTCCGTGATCCCTGTAACGGTTCTACGCGTAAGACCTAATCGTGTTGTACGAGTTAAAACCACAGAACGTGATGGATACAGTGCGCTTCAAGTTACTTTTGGAGAAAAAGATGAACAAAAATTAACAAGACCAGAGGCAGGCCACTTCGCGTCGAATGGGGTTGACGCAGGAGTCAAGTTGGTAGAGCTTCGTCTAGACGACGTAGATGGATACGAAGTAGGGCAAGAACTAACCGTTGAAACCCTTTCTGAAAATTTAAGAGTCGATGTTACTTCAGTGAGTAAAGGTAAAGGTTTTGCAGGCGCTATGAAAAGACATGGTTTCAAAGGACAAAGAGCTTCTCATGGAGCTCACAAAGTGCACCGTAAACCCGGAGCAGTAGGTCAATGTGCAACACCATCAAGAATTTTTAAAGGTAAAAAACTTCCAGGTAGAATGGGTAATCAAAAAACCACAATTTTAAACCTTCAAGTTGTACAAACAGACACTGAAAAAGAACTCTTGCTAATTAAGGGTTCGGTACCTGGCCCTAACGGTTCCACTGTTTTAATTAGAGATGCAGTTAAGGGAGCAGTTTGATGGTTGCTGTTGATGTTAAAGACTTAACTGGTTCTAAAACTGGAACAATTGATCTGGATCCTCAAACCTTTGGTATTGATCCGAACGTTGCAGTTATGCACCAAGTTGTTACTGCTCAATTAGCCGCTAAACGTAGTGGAACCCAGAGCACTAAGACAAGAGCAGAAGTTAGAGGTGGAGGGGCAAAACCATGGGCTCAAAAGGGCACTGGTCGTGCGAGACAGGGTTCAATTCGCTCTCCTCAGTGGCGTGGCGGCGGAGTTGCGCTGGGGCCTAAGCCACGCGATTATTCACAGAAGACGCCTAAAAAAATGGTTCGCTTGGCATTGAAATCGGCTCTTTCAGATCGAGCAGCATCAGAACGTGTTGTAGTGGTTGATGAGTGGAATTTTGAATTACCAAAAACTAAAACAGCGGTAGCGGCTCTTGATGCGTTGGATGTAGACGGCAGAGTTTTGGTTGTTGTTAATCAAAATGATTCAAATACTTGGAAAAGTTTTGCAAATTTAGATCGAGTGCATGTTATATCGCCAGGTGAATTGAATGCTTATGATGTTTTAGTAAGTGATTGGGTTGTCTTCACAAAGGGCACTTTGCCAGATACAGCTTTGGAGAAAAATTCAGAAGACTCCAAAGATGAAAGTTTGCAATCATGAAAGACCTTAGAGACGTGATTATCAAACCAATCGTTTCGGAGAAATCTTTCACTCTTCTGGAACAAAATGTTTTTGCTTTCGAAGTTCATAAATCTGCTTCAAAACCTGAAATTCGAGATGCTATTGAAACGATTTTCGATGTGAGTGTTTTGAAAGTAAATACTTTAAATCGCAAAGGAAAATTAAAAAGAAACCGTCGTAAACCAACTATGTCCAAACGTCCTGATGTCAAGAGGGCTTATGTGACTCTTGCAGAAGGCGACTCTATCGAATTGTTTGAGGTCTGATCCATGCCCCAGCGACAGCGTAAACCAACTAGTCCAGGAAGACGATTCCAAACGGTTGCAGATTTCTCTGAAATAACTAAAACTGTTCCTGAACGAACTTTGGTTGAGAAAAAAGTCTCTACCGGCGGACGCAATAACTACGGTCGTAAAACAGCGCGTCATCGTGGAGGCGGACACAAACAGAAGTATAGAATTATTGATTTTAGACGTAATAAAGACGGTGTTCCAGCAACTGTTGCTGCTGTTGAATATGACCCAAATCGGAGCTGCAGGATTTTGTTATTGCACTACCACGATGGTGAGAAGCGTTATATTTTGGCTCCGCGTGGTGTTGGGGTAGGTGATGTACTTCAGTCAGGACAAGGAAGTGAAATACGTTCTGGAAATTCATTACCTCTTCGTTATATTCCCGTTGGAACAGTTGTTCATAATGTTGAGTTGCATCCAGAGGGTGGAGGTCAATTGGCACGTAGCGCCGGTTCCAGCATCCAATTAGTTGCTAAAGAAGGAGATTTTGCTACTTTACGACTGCCAAGTAGCGAGATGCGTAGGGTCAGGATCGATTGTCGTGCAACAATAGGAGAAGTCGGCAATCAAGAACATGAACTAATCAGTATTGGAAAAGCCGGACGTAATAGATGGAAAGGTGTAAAACCCCAGTCACGTGGTGTTGCTATGAATCCAGTGGACCATCCATTAGGTGGTGGTGAAGGAAAGTCGTCTGGTGGTCGTCACCCTGTTTCCCCCTGGGGTAAGCCAGAAGGACGTACCCGAAAAAGAGGAAAGCATTCCGACAAGATGATTGTTAGGCGTCGTCGCGGAAGAGGACGGAGGTAGAAAGTTATGCCACGAAGTTTAAAAAAAGGCCCTTTCGTTGATGATCATCTTTTGAAAAAGGTAGATGGCATGAATAGTTCAGGGGAAAAGAAAGTAATTCGAACCTGGTCCCGACGTTCAACAATTGTGCCAGACATGTTGGGTCACACGATTGCAGTTCATGATGGCAGAAAACATGTTCCTGTATTTATTACGGAGTCGATGGTAGGTCATAAACTAGGAGAATTCGCGCCGACAAGAACTTTCCGTTCTCATAGCGGTCAAGAGAGAGGCACAATCTAATGGTTTCTTTAGCCAAGATTGAAAACCGTGAAAGCACGCGGTCAGTTGTCCGCTATGTCCGTGTTTCTGCTCATAAAGCTAGACCTGTTTTAAATCAAATTCGCAACAAGTCTGTTGGGAGAGCTGATGAGATTTTGACTTTTAGCGAAAGATCAGTATCAGAGGTCATTTCTAAGTGCTTAAATTCTGCTGTAGCGAACGCTAATAATAATGATGGAATTCCTCGAGAGGAACTTTTTGTTTCAGAGTGCTTCGCTGATGAGGGACCTACTTTAAAAAGGTTCAGACCAAGAGCACGTGGACGTGCAACTTCAATTTTTAAAAGAACTTGTCATTTGACTGTGGTTGTTTCACGTTATTCAGAGGAAGAGTTAGAAGCTTTTCAAATTCGTGCCGAATTAAGAGATGAAAGAAATAATTTTGAATCAGAAACAGATTCGGAAGACGAACCAAAATCAAAAAATAGAAAAGCTCGATTCTCAAAAAAAGAGTCCGTTGAAGAAGATGTGGTTGTTGATTCTTCTGAAGGTGAAGAGTCCGTTGAAGAAGATGTGGTTGTTGATTCTTCTGAAGGTGAAGAGTCCGTTGAAGAAGATGTGGTTGTTGATTCTTCTGAAGGTGAAGAGTCCGTTGAAGAAGATGTGGTTGTTGATGCTTCAGATAATGACAGTGAAAACGATGAACAAAATGAAAAAGAGGCCAACTAATGGGTCAGAAGGTTAATCCATACGGATTTCGACTTGGGGTAACCACGGACTGGAAGTCACGATGGTTCGCAACACGTCAAGAATATGCTGACAATATTTTGGAAGATTGGAAGATTCGTGATTTCTTGATGACAGAGTTACCTCATGCCGCAATAAGTCGTGTGGAAGTTGAGCGTACTCGCGATCGTTTAAGAGTTGACGTGCATACTGCCAGACCTGGAATAGTAATTGGTAGGAAAGGTGCGGAGGCAGATCGCTTAAGAAAAGGTTTAGGTGAAATTTCAGGAAACCTTCAAGTCCAACTAAATATTCAAGAAATAAAAGAACCAGAGTTAGACGCAGCTTTGATTGCTCAAGGAGTTGCTGACCAACTCGCAGGCAGGGTTGCTTTCCGCCGAGCTATGAAACGAGCTGTTCAGAATGCTCAAAAAGCTGGAGCTTTAGGAATCAAGGTTCAGTGTTCTGGCCGTTTAGGTGGAGCTGAAATGTCCAGAACAGAGTGGTATAGAGAAGGAAGGGTTCCGCTCCACACTTTAAGAGCCGATATTGATTACGGTTTTCGTGAGGCTGACACCACTTATGGACTTATAGGCGTAAAAGTCTGGATCTATAAGGGTGATATTCTCCCCTATAAGTCTCGTCTCGAAGATAAAATTACCCGTGAAGCAGCTATGGCCGCGGGAGAGACATCTGGTCAGAGTAAGTCTCGTGGAGTTATTTCTTCTGCTGCGGGGAGGAAGAGGTCAGCTGATTCTGCAACTGAGATCCCTCCTACTGAGGTTAGCGAAGAAGAAAAAGTAGATGAAATGGCTCCTCTTGTTAAAGAAGGGGATGCTGAATTTGAGCGTTTGTTGGCTGAGGAAGAGGCTATTGAGGCTTCAACACGTGAGCATACTGAAACACCGCATTTTCGATCAGGGGATGGTGATTAGAAATGCTTATGCCTAAAAAAGTTCGTCATCGTAAACATCACCGTGGGAGAAGCCGAGGAATGTCCAAAGGACATACTTGGGTTAATTTTGGTGAATATGGTTTACAGGCACTTGAGCCTGGATGGATAACGTCACGCCAGATAGAGGCTGCTCGAATTGCGATGACTCGTCATATTAAACGTGGTGGAAAAGTATGGATAAATGTTTTCCCAGATAAACCTGTAACTGAAAAACCTGCTGAAACCCGTATGGGTTCTGGCAAAGGAAATCCTGAGAAGTGGGTTGCTGTAGTGCGCCCAGGACGCATTCTCTTTGAATTGTCTTATAGCGATGCTCAGGTTGCACGTGAAGCTATCGAAAGGGCCATACAAAAGCTTCCAATAAAAGCCCGTTTTGTGCAGCGAGAGGAGGGTTTTTAAATGGCTAAAAAAAAGACTTTAAGAGATGTCGGTGATACTGATTTGCTTGAACGTTTTAATGAGGCAAAAGAAGAATTATTTAATCTTAGGTTTCAACTTGCAACTGGTCAGTTAGAAAATCATGCTCGAGTAGGTCAAGTCAAGCGTGAAGTGGCAAGAGTTTTAACTGAATTAAGGGAAAGAGAAATTTCTGCTGCTGAAGATTTTTCTTCAGACAATGACGAGGAGTTGGCTAATGACTGACGATCAAATAACTGACGATCAAATAACTGACGATCAAATAACTGACGATCAAATAACTGACGATCAAATAACTGACGATCAAATAACTGACGATCAAATAACTGACGATCAAATGATTTCAACAAGAATTAATAGACGCAAAGTGCGTGAAGGTTTGGTTGTTTCTGTAGTTCAAGACAAAACTGCAGTAATAGAAACTGTTGACAGGGTTCGTCATCGTAGATACGGAAAAACAGTTCAACGTACTAAGAAACTTCAAGCACATGATGAAGATAATCAATTGAGTGTAGGAGACCGTGTAAGGATTCAAGAAACACGACCATTGTCAAAAACAAAGCGTTGGAGACTTGTTGAAGTTCTCGAGAGGGCAAAGTAATGATTCAGCAGGAAACCCGTCTAAAGGTCGCTGATAATTCAGGAGCGCGTGAAGTCTTGTGCATCAAGGTTTTAGGAGGAACTAGGCGTAGGTACGCGTCTGTTGGAGATGTTTTTACAGCGACTGTTAAAGATGCAAACCCCGGAGCTGCAGTTAAAAAAGGCGAAGTTGTTAAGTGTGTAGTGGTTCGCACTGCAAAAGAGTCTCGACGTTTGGATGGTTCTTATATACGTTTTGATGAAAATGCTGCCGTATTGATTGATGATCAAAATCAGCCAAGAGGAACACGTATTTTTGGTCCGGTAGGTAGGGAACTGCGAGAGAAAAAATTCATGAGAATTGTTTCTTTAGCTCCAGAGGTGATTTAGATGAAAATAAAAAAAGGTGATCAGGTAAGAGTGTTGGCTGGAAAAGATAAAGGTCGCGAAGGTGAAATCAGCCGTGTTATCCCTCAACGAAATGCAGTAATTATTGAAGGAATAAACCTAGTTAAGCGTCATCAAAAAGCTACATCTGAAACAATGCAGGGTGGCATTATTGACAAAACCATGCCAATAGATGCTTCAAATGTGGCACTTTTAAGTCCTTCTGATGGAAAACCGACACGAGTTGGTTATCGACTTAGTGAATCCGGAGAAAAAATACGAGTTTGTAAGCGAACAGGAGTTGATCTAGATGGTTGAAACTAAAACTCCTTTCGGTCTTCGCCAAAGATATGAGACTGAGTTGCGTGGGATTCTGCAAGCAGAACTTGGATTACCCAACACGATGCAAGTCCCTAAGTTGGTGAAAGTAGTTGTAAATATGGGTGTTGGCGAAGCAGCCCAACAGTCAAAGGTCCTTGATGGAGCATTGGCTGACTTGGAATTAATTACCGGTCAAAAACCCATAATTACAAAAGCAAAGACTTCGATTTCAAATTTTCGACTTCGTGAAGGTCAAGCAATTGGGGCTAAGACCACGCTTAGAGGAAATAGAATGTATGAATTTCTAGATCGACTTGTGAACCTTGCTATACCTCGGGTCCGTGACTTTAGAGGTTGCAGTGTGAAGGCTTTTGATGGCAATGGAAATTACACGCTGGGTGTTACCGAGCAACTTATTTTTCCGGAAGTCGATTATGACAAAATTGACCGTGTGCGGGGTATGGATATAACTATCGTTACTTCAGCATCTGATGATATGGGTGGGAGAGCTTTACTTACAGCTCTTGGTTTCCCATTCCGAGTGGAGGCGTCCTAGTGGCTAAAAAAGCTTTAGTGAACAAACAAAAGAAAACTCCGAAATTTAAAGTTCGGGCTTATACACGATGCGGAAAATGTGGCAGACCACGTTCTGTATATAGAGATTTCGGTCTGTGTCGTGTATGTCTACGTGAAATGGCTTTAGCGGGTGAAATACCTGGTTTAACCAAATCGAGTTGGTGAGAGGAGGGCAATATGACAATGACAGATCCAGTGGCAGACATGCTCACACGTATACGTAATGCAAATCAAGCAATGCATGAAGGAGTTGCTATGCCTTCATCTAAACAAAAAATCGCTCTTGCAGATCTTTTAAAAGATGAGGGTTACATAACTGATTTTGATGTAAGTACTTCAGAGAGAGCAACAGGTAATGTCCTGTCTATAACAATGAAGTACACAGATTCACGTGAACGTGTAATCAGTGGTATTAAAAGAGTTTCTAAACCAGGATTAAGGGTTTATACCAAATCCGATAAAATCCCTCGTGTGCTTGGAGGGTTGGGTGTAGCTGTAGTGAGTACAAGTAAAGGACTCATGAGTGATAGAGAGGCTCGCCGTCGACGTATGGGTGGCGAAATTCTCTGTTACGTCTGGTAAGGAGGGAGAAAGATGTCGAGAATCGGAAAAGAACCAATTTCTATCCCATCTGATGTACAGGTTTCTATAGAAGGTAGAAGTGTGGGAGTTACTGGTCCTAAAGGATCTTTAGATTTAGATTTACCGGGTGAAATAGATGCGCGTCAAGAAGATGGAGCGGTTTTAGTTGAGAGACCTAATGATGATCGAAAAAACAAGGCTTTGCATGGACTTACTAGATCTCTGATAAACAACATGGTTATAGGAGTTTCTGAGGGTTTTAAAAAAGAACTTGAAATAGTCGGAGTTGGTTACAGAGCAGCAGAAAAAGGTAGTGATGCTCTTGAATTGCAGCTTGGTTTTAGTCACCCTGTTCAAGTAAAGGCGCCAGATGGCATTACTTTTGAGGTGCCGGAACCTACTCGAATAATTGTTTCTGGGATCAATAAAGAGGTTGTTGGTCAGGTTGCTGCTGATATCAGAAGTTATCGCAAACCTGAACCGTATAAAGGAAAAGGCATTAGATACGCAGGAGAACATGTAGCGCGTAAAGCTGGAAAGGCGGCGAAGTGAGCATTAAATCTGATAGGCGTGCTGGTCGTCATCGTCGTCATAGGCGGATACGTAAATCAGTTTTTGGGACGGAAAACCGCCCAAGACTAGTTGTATTTAGATCTAGTAAACACATATCTGCACAACTAATAAATGATGAAATTGGTAAGACACTAGTTTCTGCTTCGACTCAACAAGAAGGTATCGCAAATGGGGTTCGAGGTATGGATGCTGCAGTAGAGGTTGGTCGTCAAATTGCAAGCCGAGCTAATGAAGTGGGTGTTCAAAAGGTAGTTTTTGATCGAAGTGGTTACCGATATCACGGCCGTGTTGCTGCTCTGGCGGATGCAGCTAGAAAAGAAGGATTGGAGTTTTGATGACTGTTGAAACATCAGCTGAGATGATTCCTCTTAGAGAATCACGAGTAGTTCATATAAATCGTGTTGCCAAAGTTGTGAAGGGCGGTAGACGTTTTTCCTTTACAGCGCTTGTGGTGATTGGAGATGGAGCAGGGCGAGTTGGCCTTGGATATGGAAAAGCAAAAGAGGTGCCTTTGGCAATTCAGAAAGGCACTGAAGAGGCAAAACGAAACGTTTTTTCTGTTCCAATGACAGGAAGCACTATTATTCACACGATTGAGGGCGTGATGGGAGCAGGACGTGTTTTAATGCAACCTGCAGCTCCAGGTACTGGAGTTATAGCAGGAGGAGCAGCGCGTGCTGTATTAGAGGAAGCTGGGATACATGATGTTTTGTGTAAGTCTTTAGGTTCCGCCAATCATATAAATGTGGCTAGAGCTACTATCGCAGGTCTTAAAGGTCTACGGCGACCTGATGAAATTGCTGCGATGAGGGGAATCCCTGCTGAGGATTTTGTTCCCAAAGCTCTTTTAGAGTCATATCAAAGATCTGAAGCAGGAATAGGAAAACCTGACTCTTCAGCCCCGGACTCGTTGGAGAATGATAATGAGTAGTAATTCTGGTTTGCAGTTACGTGTAAAACAAACTAGGTCTTCTATTGGAACTAAACCCAAACAACGTGGCACCCTTAGGGCTCTGGGTTTAGGTCGTATTGGAAGAGTTAACACTCTTCCGGATAGACCTGAAATAAGAGGAATGTTGGCTCGAGTACCTCACTTGGTAGAGGTACAGGAGGTTAAGTGATATGAAAGTTCATGATTTGTCACCAGCACCTGGCTCGAAACGTCGTTCTAAACGAGTGGCTAGAGGTATTGCTGGTAAAGGTGGAAAAACTGCAGGCCGTGGTATGAAAGGTCAAAAAGCGCGAAGCAAAGTTCGTGCAGGTTTTGAAGGTGGTCAGATGCCATTCGCCCAGAGAATTCCTAAATTGAAAGGTTTCAATAATCCTTTTAGAGTTGAATATCAAGCGGTTAATTTGGACACAATTGAAGAATCTGGACTTACGGAAATTAGTCCTGAAACTCTGTACGATCGAGGTCTAATTGCTAAAAAGTCTTTAGTGAAAGTATTAGGCAGGGGGGAAATTAAACGTGCTGTTAATGTTCGTACACATGCAATTTCTACATCTGCTGAAGAAGCTATAACGAGTGCAGGTGGTTCTGTGGAGAAATTAGATCTACCATTCTCTATAAGGCCGGCTGCCAAAGGTAATGCTTTAACAAATCGATGATGTTTATTTATAAAAGGGAATTATTTGTGAACGGAGAAGTCCTTGCTTAAAAGCATGTTGAATATGTTCCGTGTAGGAGATTTAAGGAAGAGGATTCTATTTACTCTTCTGATGATCCTCCTTTACAGAATTGGAGCTTTTGTCCCTGCACCCGGTATAGATGTAGAACAGGTGCAGCTTTTGAGAGACAGGGCTAATCAAGGTGGAGTTCTAGCCTTTTTACAGCTTTTTTCAGGAGGATCATTGACTAGTTTTGCTGTTTTTGCTCTTGGAGTAATGCCATATATTACTGCTTCTATCATTATGCAGGTTCTTGGAGTTGTTGTACCTCGAATAGAGCAATGGCAACAGCAGGGTGCGGTTGGTCAGAGAAAAATAACTCAATGGACTAGGTACATGACAGTAATAATTGCAGTCATCCAATCTACTAGTTTTGCCTTTTTGTTTAATGACAGTGGTAATTCAATTAGTGGTTCTTCTGGTGCTAATCTTTTACCCAATTTTCATATTGGAACAGTTAGTGTTGTAGTTCTTACTTTGACTGCAGGAACGGCTCTTCTTATGTGGATGGGAGAGTTAATTACACAAAAAGGCATTGGTAATGGAATGTCTCTATTGATAATGATTTCGATTATTAGTAGTTTCCCGGCTCAAGGTTCACTCATACATGCTGAAAACGGCGTAGTGGCGCTTGTAGTTGTCCTTGCTGTTTTGATTGCCATTATCGCTGTAGTGGTTTTTGTTGAACAAGGCCAAAGGCGGATACCGGTTCAGTTCGCAAAACGAGTTGTTGGACGGCGCATGTACGGAGGTCAAAACACTTACATACCTTTGAAGGTTAATCAGTCAGGAGTTATACCGATTATTTTCGCATCTTCTATTCTTTATTTGCCCGTTCTTATAGCTGCGGCTTTACCTTGGGATGGTTTTAGAAGTTGGGTAGACAATAATCTTGCTCAGCCAGATAATGTTTTCTACTTTGGGATAACAGGTCTTTTGGTAGTTGGTTTTGCATATTTCTATACAGCTATAACTTTTGACCCAGTTCGTCAGGCAGACACAATAAGAAAACAGGGCGGTTTCGTACCTGGTATTCGTCCGGGTTATCAAACTGAAAGATATCTAGCAAAGATTTTGTCTCGAATTACTCTTCCAGGGGCTTTGTTTTTGGCAGCCGTTGCACTTATTCCGTCAATTCTTATAAACGTATTTTTAGATACGACTTCGGGTGTTGGATCGTCTTCTTCGGGTGCAAGTGGTTTTGGGTTTGTAGGTATTTCAATACTTATTGCTTCGGGTGTTGCTTTGGAGACTATGAAGCAGGTTGACTCTCAGCTTACGATGAGAAACTACGAGGGTTTCTTGAAGTAGTCCCCGCTTCAAGAAAAGAAAATGGAAAATTTGCGTTTAGTAATTCTTGGTCGACAAGGGTCTGGTAAAGGAACTCAGTGCATGAGGCTAAGTGAGTCGTATGGGACCATTCACATTTCGACAGGAGACATACTGCGTGCAGCTGTCGGAACACAGACTGAATTAGGTAAAAAGGCAAAACTAATAATGGATGCGGGTGATCTTGTACCTGACGAAATCATAAATGGAATTGTTGCTGAACGTATTGAAATGAAGGATGTGTTAGAAAACGGTTTTATTTTGGATGGTTATCCGAGAACGTCATCACAGGCTCAAGCCTTGGAGGGGGAGTTACTTTCTAGGGGGTTGAGTTTAGACTTAGCTATAAATCTAGAAGTCCCTGTCGATGAGGTGACTCAACGAATGTTGGATAGATCTCGCACAGATGACACTGAAGAAGCTATAAAACGGCGGCTTGAAATCTACGAAAAAGAGACAGCTCCACTCTTGAAATGGTTTGAAGAGCGAAACAATTTGGTGGTTGTAGATGGATTAGGATCTGAAGATAAGGTTTTTTCTCGCTTGCAGAACGTTATTGATGGGGTAATTAGTGAAAAATGAATTAAATACAGTACCACTTAGGGGTTGGACGCTTCTTAGCTCTCGGGTAGCGTTATTAGTCGGCTCTTTACTGTGTTGTCTAGTCGGTAGAGAATTTTGATTTATAAGTGATTTGGGAGTGTAGTTCTGACGAAATCTAAAGAAGATGCAATTGTAATGGAGGGAACGGTTCTTGAACCGTTGCCGAATGCGATGTTCCGAGTTGAACTGGAAGAAAATGGGCATAATGTTTTGGCTCATATCTCAGGAAAAATGAGGATGCATTACATTCGTATACTTCCTGGTGATCGAGTTCAGGTTGAATTAACTCCTTACGATTTAACTAGAGGACGAATTACCTATAGGTATAAGTAAGTAAAAATTATGAAAGTAAGAACAAGTGTTAAGAAAATGTGTGAGAAGTGTCGAGTTATTAGACGCCATGGTCGTGTTCGGGTGATTTGCACAAATCCGCGTCATAAGCAGAGACAGGGTTAGGAGAAGAATCTATGGCTCGTATTGCAGGTGTTGATATCCCGAGAGAGAAACGCGTTGTGGTTTCGCTCACTTATTTGCATGGCATAGGTCGGACTGTTGCAGAAAATATTTGCGAAGCTGCAGGGGTGGATTTTTCAACTCGAGTAAAAGATCTCAGTGACGATGAAGTTGTAAGAATCCGTGCTTTTATCGATGAGCAACTCACAGTAGAAGGTGATCTTCGTCGCGAAATATCCCAGAATATAAAGAGGAAAATGGATATAGGTTGTTACGAAGGTATTCGGCATCGTAAGGGACTACCAGTCAGAGGTCAACGTACCCATACGAATGCACGAACTCGTAAAGGCCCCAGAAAGATAATTGCGAATAAGAAAAAGGTGATGAAGTAATGGCTACTTCAAGCTCTCGTCGAAGAGAACGTAAGAATGTGCCTCATGGAGTTGCACATATAAAGAGTTCATTTAACAATACGATTGTTACGTTTACTGATAAAGCTGGGAATACTCTTGCTTGGGCATCATCAGGAAATGTCGGATTTAAAGGTTCACGTAAATCAACACCCTTTGCTGCACAGATGGCAGCAGAACAAGCTTCTCTTAGAGCAATTGAACATGGTGTTAGAAAAGTAGACGTGGTCGTAAAAGGCCCTGGGTCTGGACGAGAGACAGCTATAAGAACTATTCAGAATAGTGGAATAGAGGTAACAGGCATTAAGGACGTAACACCTGTTCCTCACAATGGTTGCAGGCCACCTAAACGAAGGAGGGTCTGATGTCTAGGTATACAGGTCCAAAGGCTCGAGTTTCGCGACGATTGGGCACAAATATTTTTGGAACAAAGGGTGAAGTTATTGCTCTTGATAAAAGACCGTATCCACCGGGTGAGCATGGTAGATCTAGACGTCGTGGTAACCCTTCAGAATATTTACTTCAATTGCAAGAGAAACAAAAAGCGAGATTTTCTTATGGTTTGTCTGAAAAGCAGTTTCGTAAGATTTATGAAGAAGCCAGTCGACGCGAAGGCGTTACAGGCGAAAATATGCTCAAATTTTTAGAATTACGTTTAGACAATGCGGTTTATAGAGCAGGAATAGCTGCAACCAGACCACAAGCAAGACAATTAGTAAACCATGGTCATTTTGATGTGAATGGTAAGAGGGTTGATATACCGAGTTACCGTCTTCGAAAAGGGGATATAGTCAGTCTTCGACCGAAGGCTAGCAAAATGGTTCTAATCCAATGGAATGTGGATGTTCTTGATAGACAAGCGCCTGCTTGGCTTCAGATCGCCGATAATAGTCATGAATTTAGTGTCATAGATTTACCATTACGTGACCAGATAGATATTCCGGTACGTGAACAGCTCATTGTTGAGCTTTATAGCAAGTAGAGATTTTGGGTTTAAACCCAAAGTAAAGATAGGGAGAGAAAAATGCTGGTGATGCAGCGACCAAAGGTCGAAGAATTAGACTCGTCAGAACTTGGCGACAATTGTCTTCAGTTTTCTATAGGACCATTAGAGCCAGGTTTCGGACAAACGTTGGGTAATTCTTTAAGAAGAACCCTTTTGTCTTCTATTCCGGGTTCGGCAGTTACTCAGATTCGTTTTGATGACGCATTACATGAGTTTGGAACTATTGATGGTGTTGTTGAGGATATAACAGACATTGTTTTAAATCTAAAAGATTTAGTTTTTCACTCTGAAAGTGATGAACCAGTAGAAATAAGGGCAAATGTTGTGGGACCACAGCAGGTTACAGGTGAATCATTTGCTACAAATTCAGAAGTAGATGTAATTAACCCTGATTTACACATAGCTTCTGTTAATTCAAAAGCAAATTTGAGCTTTGAAGTAACAGTAGAAAAAGGTGTTGGTTATCTATCTTCGGATCGAACCATGGGTGATGGTGTTATTGGAGTAATTCCAGTTGACGCTCTATTTTCACCTGTTCGTCGAGTTTCTTTTGAAGTGGGAAACACTCGTGTTGATCAATCAACTGATTACGATGAGTTAATTTTGAAAATTGAGACTGATGGTTCTCTGACACCAAGAGATGCTTTAGCTTCAGCAGGAAAGACCTTAGGGTCTTTGGTAGGTTTGGTTGAAAGCCTTGCAGAAGAAGAAGTACAAGGTTTGGAGCTCACAGAAGCTGAATCTCCTGAGACTAATTCACCCGATATTGATTTACAGATTGAAGAACTTGAATTGTCTGAAAGACCTCGCAACTGTCTAAAGAGGGCTCAGATTGACACTGTTGGACAGTTATTAGAAAAGTCTGCAGAGGACTTGATGACGATAACTAATTTCGGTCAGAAGTCTCTAGATGAAATTTATGAGAAGCTAAATGCTAGAGGCTTGTCATTGCGAGTTAGGGGTTAGTAATGCCTGCTACGCCGAAGAAGGGCCGACGTTTTGGAGGTAGCTCTTCACATCAAAAATCCATGATGGCAAATTTGGTAGCTTCTCTTATAGCAGCTGAGGCAATTACGACAACTGAAGCTAAAGCTAAGGCATTGAGGCCAATCGCTGAAAAAATGATTACCAAAGCCAAAAAAGGTGGCCTTCACAACCATAGACAAGTCGTTTCATTTATTCGTGACCGCGAAATGGCAACGAAACTTTTTAATGAGATAGGTCCTAGGTATCAAGACAGAGCTGGTGGTTATACGAGGGTTATAAAAATTGGTCCAAGGCACGGTGATAATGCTCCAATGGCTCGTATAGAACTTGTCTAATTTTCAGAGCTTAAATTTAAAGTACGTGAATTATTAGTCAAATGAGAGTAAGGGCGAGAGTCGCTTATCATGGAGCAGATTTTCACGGTTTTGCAGAAAATCCTGGAGTGCGAAGCATTGCCGGAGATATAAACAAGGCAATTACTCTTGTAGTCGGTGAACCCGTAAGTGTGACATGTGCTGGAAGAACTGATAAAGGTGTTCACGCTATTGGACAAGTGGTTAGTTTTGAAGTCCCCGATGGAACATCGTTGGAAAGACTAGCCTCGTCTGTTAACAGTCAATGTGGACCATCGGTCTTATTTACCGATTTGAAATTTGTAGATCAAGAGTTTGATGCAAGATTTAGTGCTATATCTAGAACGTACTCTTATCGGATTCTCAACAGTCCCGACTTAGACCCTTTTCTAGTTGATCGAGCTTGGCATATCCCTAATCAATTGGATGTAAGTTCAATGCAGGAAGCTTCTTCACATTTGATAGGGGAGCATGATTTCAGCTCTTTTTGTAAAAAACCCAAACTTAAATCAGGGGATACCATTTCTTTAGTGCGTCATGTGAATTCAGCAAAATGGAGTTCTCCAAATGAAAATGATTTATTTTTCGAAATTTCTGCCTCATCTTTTTGTCATCAAATGGTTAGGTCAATTGTTGGAACTCTTGTGTCCGTTGGATTAGGAAAAATATCTAACGATTATTTACCTGAACTAATTTCTCTTGCTGATAGGCAAGTGGCCGGTGAAATAGCTCCTCCACATGGATTAATTCTTCTTTCAGTGGAATATTAAATTGATATTTCTATTCTCACTGCAATCTTGGGTTGCCGGCCAGAGAGACGCACCGTATCGTTATATGGCTGGGTTATGAGCTTTTAGATATACCCAAAAGTTTTATTGATTTATTTAAATATTCATTACAAGAGGTACTTGTGTCTACTTATACACCGAAAAAGGGTGACATTCAGAGAGCATGGCATGTTGTGGATGCCGATGGTCTTATTTTGGGACGCCTCGCGTCTGAAGTTGCGAAAATCTTAAGAGGAAAACATAAACCGACTTTTACACCTCATCAAGATACTGGAGATCATGTGGTGATTGTTAATGCTGACAAAGTGGTTCTTTCAGGTTCAAAGAAAACTGATAAAGCTGTTTATAGCCATTCTGGTTACCCAGGTGGTTTAAAAACTAAAACGTATGGGGACTTGCTGGCTGATAGACCAGAAGAAGCATTGAGGATGACTATTGGGGGAATGCTACCGAAGAATCGTCTGGGCCGTCAGATGCTAACGAAACTTAAAGTTTATAGTGGCGGAAGTCATCCCCATGATGCTCAAAAACCACAACAATTAAAGTTTGAACATACGAGACTACGAGGACCTAAAGAAATAAAACCAGTTGAACCACAGGTAACTGATTCAACAACTTCAGATTCTCTAGAAGAACCAGTAGAGGTAGTTCATTCGGAGAGCAAGGAAAATGAAACTTCAGAAAATATTTCTTTGCAGAATTTAGGTTTAACTAGTGCAGTAATTAATAATCTTGCAGCAGATGGAATTACAACAATAGAAGAACTTGTGAATAAAACCAGTGAGGATGTTTTAGGCATACCAAAAGTAGGACCTAAGGCTGTTGAGCAAATAACTGCTTGTCTTAAAGATAATGGCCTCTCACTCAAGGAAATTTAGGAAGAGAATAATATGACAGAACTTTTGATCCAATCGACTGGTAGACGCAAAGAGTCTGTTGCCAGAGTGCGTCTTCGCGAAGGTAACGGTCGCATTTTGATCAATGGTAGAACCGCAGATGAGTATTTTCCTTCTGAGAGCCATCGTTTGATATTCATGGAACCATTGAGAGTTACTGGTAGCGAAGGAATCTATGATATTGATGCAACTCTTAATGGTGGAGGAATAAGTGGTCAAGCCGGAGCTTTACGCTTGGGAATTGCCCGTGCGCTAGAGACATTAGAGCCTGAGAGACGTAAATCGCTTAAACAAGCCGGTCTTTTGACAAGAGATTCAAGGAAGAAAGAGTCCAAGAAGTACGGTTTGAAGAAAGCTCGAAAAGCTCCGCAGTATTCAAAGCGCTAACGACAACATAGGGACTTATTTATCCTTTACGATTAAGTAATGGCTCTTGTTTTTGGCACTGATGGAGTTCGTGGTCACGTAGGTCGCGAACTCGATGAAATGAAAATTTTATCTCTAGGTATAGCTGCCTCTAAACATCTGAATACAAAAAAAGTTTATTTGGGGCGTGACACCAGAGAATCTAGCTTTACTTTAGCGGCAGCTTTAAAAGAAGGTTTAAATCGTGGCGGTGTTGAAGTTATTTCACTTGGAGTTGCCCCAACACCAGAAATTGCGCATGTAGCCAAAGTAGAGAATGTAGGGGGAGCTGTTATTTCAGCTTCTCACAATTCTTGGTTTGATAACGGTGTAAAACTTTTTGGATCAGGAGGTTTAAAAGTTTCTGATTCAATCCAAGATTTAATTCAAATTGACTGGGAAAAAGAGCAACGTAAGAAGCATGTTATTGGAAACCCAGATTTAGACGACAAGAATGATTTCCGTTGGATTAAATCAATAATTTCCTCTGCTAAGCAGGATTGCTTTGCAGGTTTAAAAGTAGTTTTAGATTGCGCTAACGGCGCAACTGTAAATAAGGCGTCGATTGTATTTAAAGAACTTGGAGCCACAGTTATTGAAGTTGGTTCAAATCCGGATGGCAGAAACATTAATGATAATTGTGGAAGTAACAACCCAGAAAATTTGAGCGAAAAGGTTTCGTCGAGTGATTCAGATATTGGATTCGCATTTGATGGAGATGGTGATCGAGTCGTTGCAGTCGCATCTGATGGTTCCATACTTGACGGTGATCACTTACTGGTGATCTGCGCTATAGACCAGTCTGAACGCGGGTTATTGAAAGATTCTTCGGTGGTTATAACGCCAATGGCGAATCTAGGTATGAGAAAAACTCTCACTGATGTAGGAATTTCGCTTTATGAGGTTCCTGTAGGTGACCGGAACATATTAGAAGCTTTAGAGAAAAATGATTGGGTTTTAGGAGGAGAACAGTCAGGTCACATAATATTTAGAGACTTATCAACAACAGGTGATGGTGTTTTAACAGGCGTTCAGACTCTGTTGGCTTTAATTAGAAAAGGTAAAGTATTAACTAATTCAACAACAATTTTTTCTAAAGTGCCTCAAGTCTTGATAAACGTTCCTGTAGAAGGTGACGCTAAAGAAATTGTTGAAGAGATTAAAGATGAAGTCAATGTCGCATCTATGGAACTTGGAGATGGTGGGCGAATTTTAGTCAGGCCATCGGGTACAGAATCTTTGGTCAGAGTGATGGTTGAAACTTTGGATCCTGCTTTGGCTAGCAGTATTGCTGAACATCTTTCAAATATTGTGATACGAAAAGATAAACGCTTTCTTTAGCCGCGAACAACACTTGAAAAAGAGATCGTAGAATTAAAACAGGCTGTTTTAATTCTAAATTTCAATATGTAAGAGAAAGGGAGGGTGTTAGATGTGCGGCATAATCGCTGTGTTGCGGCGTCCTTCTAGTAGAGAAGTTCCTGATTTAGTGGAACTTCTTGGTCTTCTAGAGTCAGTTTCAAACTCTCTTTCATTAGATGATTTAAATATGCTGAAAAAGCAAGTGAAATCTTTGGATTTTGTTAATTCTCAATTAAAGGGATTGCCAGGTTTTCTAGGGTTATTTAATAATGAGAGTCTTGTACCGGCAATTGAAACAAATTTGGAGCAACTCTTTGATTTTTTCCAGAATCTAGAAAAGCAATTGTCGCTATCCTCTGAGGATGTCGAAGTTCTAAATGGTTTATTATCAAAAATGCATGACCTTGCTTGGTCTATAAAAAACGACCGTATAGGTTCTTATCGAAGAGTTTTTGATTTAACTTCAAAAAAATTCGACCCTAGCCAACAAGGTTTTTCGGTTTTGTTGTCTGCACAGCAAGCGCTTTCAGGTTTGGATCGATTGGAGGTTCGGGGTCGAGATTCTGCTGGTTTACAGATTTTGGTTTGGGATCATAATCTAGCTGATGCCGAAATACCTAGAGATCGATTAAATGACATGTTATTTCGTTCTGGATCAGTTCGAAAGTCTTCAAATGGTTCTTTGTTATTTGTGTATAAAACAGCTTCTGAAATTGGGGATTTGGGAGATAATACAAATTCACTAAGGGAGTCGATAGCTTCAGATGACTTATTGGCTAAAGCTCTGTCTGGTCAGAATGTGAAAGCAAATATAATTGGTCATACCCGATGGGCCAGTGTCGGTTTAATTTCTGAATCAAATGCACATCCGGTGGAATCAAGTCATACAGATGAAGGGGTAGTAACTACAGTTCAAAATGGTGATATTGACAATTATGCCGACTTAATAGCAAGTTTTGAATTAAAAATCCCGAATGGAATTACTACAGATGCGAGAGTAGTTCCTGAAATTTGGAAGAAAAACCAGATTGATGGTAAAAGTACCGAAGAATCTTTCATTAATACAGTGAGAAATTTTGAAGGTTCAGTAGCGATTGTTGGAGTGGATGTTTCTCAACCAGAAAATATTTTTTTGTCAGTTAAAGGAAGCGGCCAAGCTCTTTACGTCGGCTTAACCGAAGACACATATCTAGTTGCAAGTGAACCATATGGTCTAGTTGAAATAACAAATACGTATTTAAGGGTTGATGGTGAGGAACTGATCAACGAATCTAGTGAAAAGGGTCAAGTAATTAGACTAGATATGCAGTCGGCAGGGACTCTCGAAGGTGTTGTTAGAAAAACGTATGCTTCTGATGATGTGGACGTGTGTGAACAAGATCTATCACAAACTGAAATAAGTACAAGAGATATAGATCGAGGTTCTTATAAACATTACTTATTAAAGGAAATTGAAGAGTCACCTTCATCAGTGAGATCAACTCTTAGAGGGCGGTTAATTAAAGGTGAAGACAATGACGAGTTTGCTGTCAGAATAGGAACTGAGACTCTTCCGGATCAACTAAAACTAGATCTCAATTCCGGGAAAATAAAAAAAATCGTTGTTATTGGACAAGGAACTGCTGCAGTAGCTGCAGGAGCAATAGCAACTGCAATTTCAAGTCAATTAAGTGAAGCAGAAATGACTGTGAAATCTAAGCCGGCTACTGAACTTTCGGCATTCGATTTGGTGTCTGACATGTCAAATACACTTGTAATCGCTATCAGCCAGTCAGGTACCACTACGGACACCAATAGAACAGTTGAACTAGTTAGAGCTAGAGGCGCAAAGGTGATCGCCATAGTAAATCGTCGAAATAGTGATTTAACTGATCGTGCTGATGGCGTGTTGTACACATCTGATGGACGCGACATAGAGATGAGTGTTGCATCGACAAAAGCTTTCTACAGTCAAGTAGTAGCAGGTTATCTTTTAGCTTTCGCAATTTCTGAAGTTGTTTACGCAAATAAAAATTTAGATAGAGAGGGCATTCTTGAGGCTCTTAATTCTTTACCTGAAGCAATGGAAGAGTTGTTGGATCTCCGTGGACATATTTCAAAATTAGCTAATCGATTCGCACCACCGCGTCGTCATTGGGCGGTAGTCGGAAGTGGCGGAAATGTCATAGCGGCAGAAGAGATAAGAATAAAACTTTCTGAACTTTGTTATAAGTCGATTGCTTCAGATGTGATTGAGGACAAAAAACATATTGATTTGTCCTCAGAGCCGATGATTCTTGTATGCGCCAATGGGATTACAGGCTCAACAATTGATGATATTGCTAAGGAGGTAGCGATATTTCGAGCACATAAAGCAGCACCTATTGTGATAACTGACTCTGAACCTAACAAATTTCCTGATGCTCTTGATGTGATTTCTGTTCCTTCTACGCACCCTTACTTAGCTTTTGTTCTCGCTACTATGGCTGGTCATCTTTTTGGATATGAAGCTGCCTGTTCTATTGATGGTCAAGCTCAGCCTTTGCGTGTAGCACATGCAGTAATTGAAAATCTTACAAACGATCGTCTTACAGCACAGAGTGTTCTTTCAAATGACGAATTATTCGACTATTTGCGTGAAGATATTCGTAAGGTTTCAAACTTTTTTTTCGATGAGTTACGGAATGGCCGTTTAAATGGTCATTTAGAGGCATCAACTTCAGTTCGTTTAGCCTCTCTTTTGCGTTATTCGATGGGTGAAATACCACTTGATTTGTATCAGATCGAATTTGGAAGAGTCGGAACACCATCTTTAGTTATAGATGAATTAGCTAAAGCTCTGGTATTAGCTATTGAAGAATTGACAAGACCGGTTGATGCTATAAAACATCAAGCCAAAACTGTAACCGTTGGAATTTCTCGTAGTGATGAAAATTTGTTAGAAGTTCCTTTGGTTAAAAGAGTTTTAGAGGCAGGGACTTCACGCGATTGCATCAGTTATGAGACTTTGAAACTTTTGGTGAGTTTAGATCTAGCAATTAATGAAGTTACTGGGCATACCCGCTATCGGATAAGTGGGTTGGATACTGATAATCCGACTTTGACAATTGTCGACAGAGATGGTGTTTCAGTAGGAATCCAATCGAGAGTCGAGCGAGATTTAGAGTTAAGAGGAACTAAACACCGAGTCGCAACAAGTAAAAAAGTTTTGTTGACCAAAGGTCTTAGAGATGAAAGAACAATTTTATTGATTCCAGAAGTCAAAGATGGAGAAACTACTGGAATCAATTTACTCCACATTGCTTTGCATGAAAATTTGGGTATTCAAGAGATAAGGAAAGTTTTAAGTGGATACCACAATCGTTATGAAGCCATCCAGGATGCAGTCCGAGAAACTGAACCATCTTTCAGAGACGATTTTCTTTCTGAGCAAAGCGTTGAACAGTTATTGATCGATTCGATTGATTTGATTGCTGAAAGACTAAGACGGTTCAACTGATGGTTAGTGGGAGGATTTTGTAGTGATAGGAATCGGAGTTGACTTGGTTGATGTGGAAAGATTCCGGAGAGTTCTTTCCCGCACCCCTGGGATTATTTCTAGACTTTTCAGACCTTCAGAATGTGAATACGCGGAAAAAGCTGACGACCCTGCAGAACGCTATGCAGCTAGATTTGCTGTTAAAGAAGCAACACTGAAGTCTTTGGGTTTGGGTTTAGGGTCAATGCCTATGTACGACATTGAAGTTGTACGTGAAGCCTCAGGACAACCAACTTTGTGTCTGCATGGTAAAGCTTTTTCGCGATCTGAAGAAGCAGGAGTGACCCGTTGGGAGCTTTCAATTACTCATACTGAGCATTCTGCTCTTGCAACAGTGGTTGCACTGTGAGCTTTATGACTGTGAAAGTAGTTTTGTTTTGATTCCAATTGCAGACATTGAGGAAATGCGAGAGATCGATAGATCTTCCCCATTTTCTACGGAGGTTTTGATTGAAAAAGCTGGGGCGGCTGTGGCGCGAGCAGCTTTAAGAGAACTAGGTGGGGCTTATGGACGCAGAGTAATCGTTGTTATAGGAAAAGGTTCTAATGGAGAAGATGGGCGAGTAGCAGCTAAAAGACTGGAACGTAGAGGTGTGCGTGTTCAACTGATTGATGCTGATGAAACCCCTAAAGAATTGCCAGATGTTGACTTGGTGATAGATGCAGCATATGGAACTGGTTTGAAGAGACCATATGAAGCTCCCATAACAAATTCGATTGTATTGTCAGTTGATATTCCTTCAGGAGTTGATGGAAGTACAGGTTGTTCTATTGGTAAACCTTTCAAAGCAAAAAAAACTTTGACTTTTAATGCGCTTAAACCAGGACATATTTTTTCGGATGGCGCTTGTTTGAGCGGAGAGTTGGAGATTGCAGATATTGGTCTCGACACTTCTTCATTGTCGTGTGGTCTAGTAACTGATGCTGATGTATCTAGTTGGATTTCATCGCGGTTGAATGAGTCACATAAATGGAAATCAGCCTGTTGGGTGATTGCTGGCTCGAAAGGAATGGAGGGAGCAGCGAGATTAACGGTAAGTGCGGCACAAAGGGCAGGGGCTGGTTATATTCGCTTTTCGTCACCTGAAGTTGAAATTTCAGAAGTTGCATTAGAGGCAGTTTCATTTCCTGTACAAACAGATTTGTCGATAGATGAAAATGAGATTGATCGCTTTAAATCATTTGTAATTGGTCCGGGTCTCGGACGGAATCCCGAGTTACTTGATGGGATAAAAGATCTGGTTAAAAGATTAAGATGCCCAGTAGTTCTTGACGGCGACGCTCTTTATGCATTTAATAAGGATGATTTTCCTAAGAAAACTCAAATAATTCTTACACCGCATGAAGGTGAATTTGAAAAAATTATGGGTGAGAAACCAACACTAGATCGCATAACGTCAGTTAAAAAATGTGCAGAAAAAACTGGTTCTATCGTTCTGCTAAAGGGACCTACAACTGTTGTTTCTGACCCAGAAGGAAAAACTCGAATTATAAATTCAGGAGATCAAAGGTTGGCTACTGCAGGTTCTGGAGACGTTTTAGCAGGGATCATTGGAGCTTTTTTAGCAAGGGGCTCAGGTCTTCTCGAAGCGGCGGCTTCGGGTGCTCATGTTCACGGGCAGCTTTTAAATCGCTTGCCTTCGACAGGAGTTGTTGCAAATGATTTAGTTAGTTGTCTAATTAAAACCCTTGTTGATATAGGGGTGGATGAAGATTTTGGAGTTTCTGATGAGACCGACTTGGGCTGAAATTGATTTAAAAGCAATTTCAAAAAATACTTCTATTTTTTGTGATTTATTGGATGATTCTGTCGAGCTTTGCGCAGTTGTGAAAGCTGACGGATATGGACATGGTGCTGCTGAAGTTGCCAGACAAGTTCTGCTTTCAGGTGCTACATGGCTCGCAGTAGCTTTTGTCGAAGAAGCAACTGCTCTGCGAAGAGAAGGTGTGGAAGCCCCTATTCTCGTACTTTCAGAACCACGACCAAATGAAATGGAAGAAGTCGTGAAACTTGGCGGTATTCGTCCGGCCATATACACGAGAGTAGGAGTTGACGCATTTTCTTCTGTGGCTGATGAAGGAGCCCCAGTACATCTCAAAGTTGATACCGGAATGCATCGAGTTGGGGTCAGGCCGAACGAAATTATTGAATTGGCTAGTCATGTGGTCGAATCAGGAATTCAATTAGAAGGCGTGTTTACGCATTTTGCATTAGCAAGTACTCCTACAGATCCTTTCAATAGGAGACAAATAGAACTTTTTGATCGGGTATTAGAGGATCTTGCTAGTGTCGGGCATGCTCCAGAGATAGTGCATCAGGCTAATACTGCTGCGACTTTAGAATGGCCTGAAACTCATCGTTCAATGGTCCGTGTGGGTATAGGTCTTTACGGAACTGAACCGTCAACATTTTTTTCTGAGAGATTTAAAGAACTTGGATTAAAGCCTGCTGTTTTGCTGCGTAGCGAAGTTAGTCATCTGCAAACAGTCGAAAGTGGAGAAGGAGTTGGTTACGGGCACCGATGGAGGGCAAACAAAAAAACTCGAATAGCAACAATTCCAATTGGGTACGCTGATGGGATTTTTAGAGGTTGGTGGGATGGTGGTGAAGTACTGATCGGGGGATCTCATTGGCCGATACGTGGTGTGGTCACAATGGATTCACTAATTGTTGAGGTCGATGAATCGATAAAAGTTGGTGATGAGGTGGTCCTATTAGGAGCGCAGGGAGACAGTTCTCTAGCAGTCTCTGATGTTGCAGAGTTATTAGGAACAATAGGATATGAAATCCTCACTTCACTAGGAGCTAGAATTCCTCGAAGGTATTAAGCCTCATGGCAAAAAAATTAAAGATCCTACTTCTCGAACCATTTCATAGTGGCTCTCATCAAGCGTGGGCTGAGGGTCTAAAAAAGCACAGTCGACATGACGTTTCTCTTATCTCACACCCCGGTTCTTTTTGGAGATGGCGAGTAAGAGGATCTGCTTTAACTATGGCTGAAAAAACTCAAGAGACAGTTCTTCAAAAAGGCAAACCAGATGTCGTACTGGCGAGTGGGATGCTCGACCTATCAGCATGGTTGGGTTTTACGAAACGTTTTATTGGAGATCCGCCAGTGGTTTTGTACCAACATGAAAACCAACTTACATATCCCGTGCCTTCAGGTCAGTCACCAGATGATTCAATGAAGTTTGTGAATTGGAAGAATATGGTTATTGCCGATCAGGTTTGGTTCAATTCTAATTTTCATAAAGTGAGCCTTTTAGGAGCTTTGCCAGAATTTCTGAAAAATGTTCCTGATATGTCTCATTCGCATCGATTAGAAGAAGTAATCGACAAAATTCATATCGTGCCTGTAGGCGTTGAATTATCAGAAATAGCATCTTCAGATAGTGTCCAAAACCCTCCTTTGGTTTTATGGAATCACCGATGGGAATATGACAAGAATCCTGAAGCTTTCATTGCTTCTTTAAAAAAACTCGATGAAGAAGGTATTAGATTTAATTTTGCGGTAACTGGGGAAAATTCTCCTAAAGACCCTGAAAAAATAAAATCGCAATTTGGAAAATTAAGCAAATTTATACTCAGTTCAGGTTATTTACCTCGAAGTGAGTACATCTCTTTACTAGCTAAAACAGACGTAGTAGTCAGCTCTTCGATGCATGAATTTTTTGGAATTTCTATAGTTGAAGCATTAACAGCGGGAGCGATCCCAGTTTTACCAAAGCGTCTCAGTTATCCAGAAATTGTGCCAGAACAGTGGCATGATTTTGCCTTTTACCCAGATGAAGGAATGACAGAGCGCTTGCGAGAGGTTTTAGAAGATTTAGAAAATTGGAAAAAAAATATTTCAGGCTTAGGAGAATCGATGAGACGTTTTGATTGGGTAGATGTAATCAAATGTTACGACGACAGGTTAGAAGAGATTGTTCGCGATGGTATTTGAATTTCCTAAAAGAGAAATCTGTGGAAAATAGTTGCATAATCGAGGCGCGTGTAGTTCCACGAGCACACGAACAAAAAGTTGTTTTACAAGGTGAAATTCTTAAGATCAGGATTACAGAAGTGCCGGTTGAAGGAAAAGGAAACGAATCTGTTTGCCGAGTGTTGGCAAAGAGTTTAAAAATTCCAAAACGTTTAATTTCAATTCATTCAGGTCATAAATCCAAAAAAAAGAGAATCCTTATTAATAGCCTTTCTTTGAATGAAGTAAAAAAACGGTTAAGCAAATTAGCTGACTAAACCAAATGGCATGTACCGTCGATTTAATGAAGTTTCCACTTGAAGAGATAAAAATAGGCCACTGGACTGACACAGAGGCTAAAACAGGGTGCACAGTTATTAGATTTCCGAAGAGTGTTGTTGCTTCTGGTGAAGTCAGAGGTGGGGCACCCGCTACCCGAGAGTTCGAATTGCTGGCTCCCGAACGAACAGTTGAGAATATTGACGCGGTAGTAATATCAGGTGGTTCCGCATTTGGTCTTGCATCCACTATTGGCGTTGTTGAATTCTTAGAAGAATTAGAAATTGGTTTCCCCACTGCACAAGGTGCTGTGCCGATCGTTGTAGGAATGTCTTTATACGACTTAGGGGTGGGAAATTCATCCATCCGTCCTGGAGCAAATGAAGGAAGAATCGCCTGTTTAGATGGGGAAAATGATAAAAGCAGAACAGCAACTGGCAGAATTGGTGCTGGTACTGGAGCGACTATAGGAAATTGGCGTGGTAAAGAGAATTTAAGTTACGGAGGTATAGGAATCGCTTCTGCGGAAATTGAAGGTGTGATCGTTTGTTCTTTGTTCGCTGTGAATGCGGCAGGTGACGTACTTGATGAGAAAATTTCTGAGTCTTTTATTAAGAAAAATTTTCAATCTTCTATAGGGGAAGAAGTCTCGGAAAGCACCGAACTGATGAATACGACTCTGGGAGTAGTCATGACAAATTTATCTCTTACAAAATCTGAATGTTTTCTTCTCTCTCAATCAAGTCACGATGGTATAGCACGTTCTATATTTCCAGCCCATACCAGAATGGATGGAGATGCTGTAGTAGCGGTGTCTACACAACAATTGGAGGCTGATTCTCGTAAGTTCGATATAGCAAGAGCCCTAAGTGTATTTGTGACTGAAAAAGCTATTCGTCAAGCCTGTGTCTAATCGCATTTTTGTAGTGGTTTAAATAGATAGTCTTTTGTTGTGTCTAAAACATTAGATCTTGTTTCAAATGAGGTTTCAGAATGCACTAAGTGTTCTTTAGTTGAACACAGGAAGCAACCTGTTTTTGGAACAGGTTGCATTAATGCAGATTTAATGTTTATCGGTGAAGGCCCAGGTGCTGAAGAAGATCGTTTAGGAGTTCCTTTTGTCGGTCGTTCAGGAAAACTTTTAGACACCCTTTTATTAGAAGAAATGAATATGGATCGTTCATCGTGTTATATATCTAACGTTGTGAAATGTCGACCACCTGAGAATAGGGATCCTAAATCCGAAGAAATAGAGGCGTGCCGTCCTTATCTTGAAAAACAATTAGAGATAATTGAACCAAAAGTAATAATCACTCTCGGAAATTTTGCCACCAGGCTTCTTCTCGATACAAAAATTGGGATAACAAAACTACGAGGGAAAACATACGAATATTTGGGCTGTTCTCTGATCCCTACTTTTCATCCCGCAGCGGCTCTTAGAGGGAGAGCAGGTGTCATCGAAAAAATGAGAGCCGATCTTTGCAAAGCTAAGGAAATAATCAATGGTTGAAGAAGAGGCAAATTCTGTGCCGGCCGTTTCGGCGAAAACATCCTCAGTTGAAGAAACACGTGAATTAGCGGCGTTATTGGCAAAAGTTTTTCAACCGGGAGATGTAGTTGTTTTGTCTGGTGATTTAGGCGCTGGAAAAACTGCTTTTACTCAAGGTTTAGGCTTGGCTCTAGGAATTGATCACCCGATCACTTCTCCAACTTTTACTCTCGCCAATAAATATGAAGGAGAACTCACTCTGAACCATCTTGATGTTTACCGATTAGAACATTTTCACGAGGTTGAAGAACTAGGCCTATCAGAGCTAATAGATAGCAATTCTTTGACTGTTATTGAATGGGGCGATGTGATTTCTTCAGTTTTAACAGAGGGCTATTTGGAGATTCGTTTGGGTCTCGGTGAGAGTCTGGAGAACCGTATTATCGATTTCAGTCTTATAGGACAGCAATGGTTAGAGAGAGAGTTTGAATTGGTTAGTCTTGTGTCGTCGTTTTCCACGGAAAGCAGAGGATAGTAATGTTGATTCTTGCTATTGAAACTGCAAGTTCTCAAGCAGGTTGTGCAATCGGTGGCCATGAAGGAGTCTTAGCATCAGCGCACAGTGGTATTAATGGAAAGCACGCAGAGAGTATTTCTCCACAAATAGCGTTTATTAGAGAACAAGCTGGCATTAATTATTCTGAGCTTGGCGCTATTGCAGTTGATATTGGACCTGGTCTGTTTACAGGATTGAGGGTAGGTATAGCAACAGCAGTCTCTATCGCGCATGCTTTAACTCTGCCAGTAATTGGAATTTCAAGTTTAGACCTGCTTGCCTTCCCAGCGAGATGGACAAGTCGATTAATTGTCTCGGCTATGGATGCCAGACGGGGAGAATTATTTACTGCTCTGTTTCGACGAGTTCCAGGAGGGATTCAAAGAGTGCGTGATGCAAATGTTTGCACAGCAGAAGACTTAGCTGCTGAAATACAAACATTTGATGAGCCAAGTTTATTAGTAGGTGATGGAGCACTTCGTTATGCTGAAATTTTTGAGAGTCTTGGAAGAGTAGAACTAGCAGAACAAGGATTGGCGCATCCCAGCGCACGCGCAATGGTTCAACTTGCTCATGCTCGTGCAATGCGCGAAGAGTTTGTTCAGCCTTGGGATCTTGAACCTATTTATTTACGTAAACCTGATGCAGAAATTAATTGGGCAACTAGAAATGATTTGAAATGAACATGAAAGTTGGAGAAATAGATCTTAGAGATGCGATCGAGGATGATGTCGGAAAAATATTATCAATTGACGATTTAGTTTTTTCAACTACCTGGTCTCCCAGTTTTTTACGTCAACAACTATGTTCTGAAAAGTATTCACACCGTGTGATAGAGAAGACGGGAATATTAATAGGACATTCTGGTTTGATGAGACTCCATGATGAAGGACATGTAACGACAATGGCAGTAAATCCCGAAAATCAAGGTTTTGGGTTAGGGAGTTTATTATTAGCAGATCTTTGCAATTCAGCAATCGGTTTAAATCTCACAGCAATCACTCTTGAGGTAAGAGTCGGAAATCTGAAAGCTCAGAGTTTGTACCAAAAGTTTGGTTTCGTGCCCGCCGGAGTTAGAGCAAATTATTATAGTGATACAAGTGAGGATGCTTTGATCATGTGGTTAAGTGACCTATTTGATGAGAAAGTCCAAAAAATTGTTGGATCAACTATTGAAAAGTTTTTATTGGTAGGGGTAAAAAATGACTGATCTTGTATTGGGGATCGAAACCTCTTGCGACGAGACTGCAGCAGCGGTAGTGGAATCTTCCAGACTGATACGTTCCTCAATAGTAAGTAGTCAGATCCATCTGCATGAAAGATTTGGCGGCGTAGTGCCTGAAATAGCTAGCAGGGCGCATGTTGATTTGATAGTCCCAGTAGTTGCGGAAGCCTTGGTTGCTTCAGGAGTAGAAGGGAATGAAATTGAAGCAGTTGCTGCAACTGCGGGTCCAGGCCTTGTGGGATCATTATTGGTGGGCGTTAGCGCGGCTAAAGCTTTAGCAACAGTTTGGGATGTCCCATTTGTTGCAGTTAACCACCTAGAAGCACATTTGTACGCATCTTTCTTAGAAGATCCGGAACTTCAAGTACCACTTGTTTTTTTACTTGTTTCTGGAGGTCACACATTACTTGTTTTGATGGAAGAACAGGGTAAATATCGCGTGTTGGGATCGACACTCGATGATGCAGCTGGAGAAGCTTTTGACAAGATAGCTCGATATTTAGGACTTGGTTATCCTGGTGGTCCAGCTATTGACAATTTAGCTTTAGAGGGAGATAGATCAGCTTTCCAATATCCACGTTCTTTGGTACAAGAAAATCCTGCGACTTTGCCTGATGATAGAAGGTTTGCTTTTTCTTTTAGTGGTTTAAAAACGGCTGTGGTGAATCATGTTCGTTCAAATCCTGATGTCGCCACAGAAGACGTTGTGGCATCTTTTCAAGAAGCAGTTGTAGATGCACTGGTAATAAAACTTAAATGGGCACTTGAATCAACGGGAGTTGAGGCAGCTTGTCTTGGCGGCGGTGTAGCTGCTAATTCTCGTTTAAGGGAGAGATTTATGGAAATATGTGATTCAACCGGAGTAAAAGGATGTCTTCCTTCGAAAGCTATGTGCACAGACAATGCTGCCATGGTTGCAGCTGCTGGATACTGGAGGCTCAAAAAAATGGGTCCGAGCCCTCTAAATACCGGTGTAGATCCGAATTTAGGCTTGGTTTAAGACTGATACATAGATTTTGCATTATAAACAGTGAAAAATGTTGGAATTACACACATTTTAGACGTATCGTTAGCAGTCGAATAGTGAGACTGCCAAAAAGAATTGTTGTTCAATTCATGAATTTTGGCAGATTAAAGAAACAATAGAATCGGAGTTTTCTATGAACCTTCAACCTCTTGAAGATCGTATTGTAGTTCGCCCTGGCGAATCAGAAGAGACTACTGCTAGTGGTCTTGTAATACCTGATACAGCAAAGGAAAAACCACAAACTGGTGAAGTGCTAGCAATAGGACCTGGCAGACGTAGTGAACAGAGTGGAGAGCTACTACCAATGGATGTTGGTGTAGGCGACACGGTTGTTTATAGCAAATATGGTGGAACCGAGATAGCCGCCGAGGGTGAGGATCTTTTGATTCTTAACGCTCGCGACGTTCTTGCGGTTGTGAAGTAGGTCAAAAAATGTCAAAAATTTTAAAGTTTGATGAAGAGGCCCGACGTGGTCTTGAAGCAGGTGTCAATAAGTTAGCTGATGCTGTAAAAGTAACGCTTGGTCCAAAAGGACGAAATGTAGTTCTTGATAAAAAATTCGGCGCACCTACTATTACTAATGACGGAGTTTCCATTGCGAGAGAAGTTGAACTTGAAGACAGCTTCGAGAACATGGGAGCTCAGTTAGTAAAAGAAGTCGCAACTAAGACTAATGATATTGCAGGAGACGGTACGACTACAGCTACCGTTCTGGCGCAAGCCCTCGTTCGTGAAGGCTTAAGAAATGTAGCGGCAGGAGCCAACCCGATGAGTTTAAAAAAGGGTATTGAAAAGGCAGTGTCTGCGGCAGTAGAGGCTATAGCCGATCAGTCAGTCAGGGTAGACGATTCAAAAGATCAGATTGCAAACGTCGCAGCGATTTCAGCTGCCGATGCTGCCATCGGAGAAGTTATAGCTGAAGCAATTGACAAGGTAGGAAAAGATGGCGTTGTAACTGTAGAAGAGTCAAACACCTTTGGTATGGATCTTGATTTTGTTGAAGGTATGCAGTTCGATAAAGGATACCTTTCACCGTATTTCGTAACTGATCCTGAAAGACAAGAAGCAGTTTTGGAAGACCCTTATTTGCTATTAAATCAAGGGAAGATTTCTTCCGTTCAAGATCTTCTACCGCTCCTTGAAAAAGTCATGCAAACTGGAAAGACATTGTTGATAATTTCTGAAGACGTTGAAGGCGAGGCATTGGCGACTCTCGTAGTCAACAAGATTCGTGGAACCTTCAATTCTGTAGCAGTTAAAGCTCCTGGTTTTGGCGAGCGACGTAAGGCGATGTTGGAAGACATGGCTGCTCTTACTGGAGGACAAGTTGTAAGCGAGGAAGTTGGCTTAAAAATAGAAGGCGTAAGTCTTGACATGTTAGGTACCGCTAGAAAAATTGTGATCACTAAAGATGACACAACGATTATTGAAGGTGCTGGTGAAGCATCAGCCGTAGAAGGAAGAATCGCACAGATAAAACGTGAAATTGAAGAGACAGATTCCGATTGGGACAAAGAAAAACTGCAAGAACGCTTGGCAAAATTAGCTGGCGGTGTTGCAGTTGTTCAGGTTGGAGCTGCTACTGAAGTGGAGCTCAAAGAAAAGAAGCACAGAATAGAAGATGCTCTTTCAGCGACACGTGCAGCCATAGAAGAAGGAGTTGTCGCCGGAGGCGGTACTGCTTTGATTCGCTCACGTTCAGCTATTGAAGCTGTAATAGCTGATCTTGAAGGAGACGAAGAAACAGGAGCAAGAATTGTTCATGTTGCTCTCGAAGCTCCAGCAAGACTTATAGCAGACAACGCTGGTTTTGAAGGCGCTGTTAAGGTTAGAGAAATTGAGATGGCTTCGGGTTCAACAGGCTTGAATGCGGCAACTGGAGAATTAGTTGATCTAGTTGAAGCTGGAGTAATTGATCCAGCTAAGGTCACTCGAGCAGCTTTGCAGAATGCTGCTTCAATTGCAGCACTTCTATTAACAACTGAAGTATTAGTTGCTGACAAGCCAGAGCCAGAGTCAGCAATGCCTGGTGGCGGAATGGACCCCATGGGTGGCATGGGCGGCATGGGCGGCATGATGTAACAGTTCTTATAACTGTTTTACTCTGGCCGGGCAAATGCCCGGCCAGAAGTATTTTATAGCTAAGGTAGTCTTGATTGATGGAACCACAAAAAAGCCAACGCGGTGGTATGCAAGTAATTCCACGCCCAAAGTTTTGGCGCTTAGGGGGCTCTTCGCCGTGGTTTGAATCTGAAGATAAAAAAATTGAACTTGCACGAGTAATAGGTGCGTTAACAAACCGTGTACCCACCGGTATCAGAGGCAGAATCCCTACAGGTGAGGAACGAGATGCTGCAGTACTTGTAGGTATTTATGATGAGTACGACCCGCACCTAATACTCACTAGGAGGTCAAAAAATCTGAGTTCTCATAGACACGAGGTTTCCTTCCCTGGGGGTCGCGTCGAAGATTCCGATCATGATTTATGGGCAACGGCATGCCGTGAATCTAATGAAGAAATCGGAATTCAAACAGAAGAATTAAAACCTCTTGGTCGTTTAGACCCCATAGTTACAGTAGGAAGCAGAAGTCTTATACATCCCTTTGTAACAGTTCTTCCTGAAAAACCTGACTTAGAACCAAATGCCTTCGAAGTCGAAAAAATATTACACGTACCTTTAAGCGAACTCCTACTAGATGAAGTCTGGCGCGAAGAAGAATGGGAGCTTCCCAATGGCTGGATTTCTATTACCTTCTTCGAACTTGAGGGTGATACTGTTTGGGGAGCAACTGCTTTAATGATTCGCCAACTCTTGACACTTTCTTTAGGTTTATTGGACAATCTCGGAAGGTTTCCTAAAGAAGAATCTAAAGATGGAAAGAAATTTCAATGACAACAAAACCTCCAAAACATTTCACTTCAGACGAATTTAGAGAAATGGGCTATTCGACGATTGATTGGATAGCCGATTACATTGAACACCTCGAAGAACGCCCAGTTACACCTGACGTGAAACCAGGTGATGTAAGGGCATCCCTACCAGAAAGGGCTCCAGAAGCACCTGAACCCTTTAGCGATCTGCTAGATGATGTAAATAGCCTTATTGCTCCAGCTGTAACCCACTGGCAACATCCAGGATTCTTTGGCTATTTCTCTTGCAACTCTTCAGCGCCAGCAATCTTAGGAGAGTTGCTTTCAGCCGGGTTCGGCATTAATGGCATGCTTTGGTCAACTAGCCCCGCTGCCACAGAACTGGAAACTCACATGCTTGATTGGCTTTTGGATCTATGTGGTTTACCCGACTGTTTTAGATCAGATGGAAAAGGCGGCGGCGTTATTCAAGATTCTGCTTCGTCTGCATCGTTATGCGCTGTTTTAGCGGCGCGTGATCGTTCAGGAGGGGCTTCAGAACTTCCAAAACTTGTTGCCTATACGTCAACTCAGGCTCATTCATCGATTGAGAAAGATGTAAAAATCGCTGGTTTTTCTCCCGATCAATTAAGAAAAGTTGAAGTTGATGAAAACTTTGCGATGAATCCGGAAGAATTACAACGACTGATAAATGAAGATAAAGAAAACGGTCTAGTCCCTTGTTTTATATCTGCGACTATTGGTACCACCTCGTCAGGAGCAATTGATCCCATACCATCCATAGCTGAAATTGCTAACAAAGAAGGCGCTTGGCTGCATGTAGATGCCGCATGGGCTGGGTCTGCTGCAGTGTGTCCTGAATATCGTGGTTTGCTAGAGGGAATCGAGAAAGCAGACAGTTACGCTTTCAATCCCCACAAGTGGCTTCTAACGAATTTTGATTGTACAGCCTTTTATGTAGCGGATTCAAAACCACTGGTCGATTCACTTTCAATAGTGCCAGAATATTTAAGAAACCCTGCGAGCGACGCTGGTGAAGTCATTGACTATAGAGATTGGCAGGTTCCATTAGGTCGAAGGTTCCGATCTTTGAAGCTTTGGTTCGTTTTACGAAGCTACGGAGCTGAAGGATTAAGGTCACATATAAGGCATCACATAGAAGCAGCCGAAAGTTTTGCTGAATGTGTATCGGAACATCCGAAATTAGCTTTGGCTGCTCCAGTCTCACTTTCACTTGTTTGTTTTAATCATGTAGATGGGGATGGCGCCACAAAAGCATTACAAGAAGCTTTGAACTCGACAGGTGAAATTTTTCTCACTCACACAGTGTTAGATGACAAACATGTTTTACGACTATCAGTTGGTGGTACATGGACTACATCGGCGCATGTCGAAAGGGTCTCAGAATTAATTGACGAGATACTCGGTTAAGGATGAATAGTACTCTTTTTGGCACCGCTGGATCTGATAAACGGATTCTGGTTGTTGACTTTGGGGCACAGTATGCGCAACTTATCGCTCGTCGAGTTCGAGAAGCCAATGTTTACAGTGAAATAGTTTCACATGAACTAGACGCAGAAAGTTTCGCCGATCTTAAACCTGCAGGAATAATTTTTTCCGGTGGGCCCACTTCTGTAAACGTAGAAGGAGCACCTGAAATTGACCTGGGGGTCTACCACTTAGGAGTGCCAATTTTAGGTATCTGTTACGGGGCGCAGTTAATAGCGAAACAAAATGGTGGTTTAGTTGAGAGTAATGAAAAAGGAGAATACGGAAGAACGGTTGTAAATGTAAATGAGCCCGGAATTCTCCTATCAGATCTTGAAACGTCTACACAACAAGTGTGGATGAGTCATTTTGATTCGATAACCAGTCCACCAGAGGGAGCTACAATAACTGCTTCATCAGATGGGTCTCCCGTAGCAGTATTTGAAGACTCCATGAAGGGTCTTTTTGGAGTTCAATTTCACCCAGAAGTCCGACACACTCCTTGCGGTGAAGATTTGTTGAAACGTTTTATTCATGACGTTTGTGGATGTTCGGATGATTGGAATATGGCTTCAGTTGTTGAATCGTCAGTTACAGGAATAAAAGAAATAGTTGGAGAAAAGAAAGCTATATGTGGGCTATCAGGAGGAGTTGATTCTGCCGTAGCAGCGGCTCTAGTACACAAAGCAATCGGTGATCAATTGACTTGCGTGTTCGTTGACACAGGGTTGATGAGAGCAGGAGAAGCCCAACAGGTTGTTGACACTTTCGAAAGTTCACAAAGGATTGAACTTATTCACGTTCAAGCAGAGGAAAGATTTTTTGATCAGTTAAAAGGAGTAGTAGACCCTGAGCAAAAAAGAAAAATCATTGGGGAACTTTTCATTCGTCTGTTTGAAGAAGCAGCAGCAGGAATTGAAGAAGCACACTTTCTCGTGCAAGGCACCTTATACCCGGATGTAATTGAATCTGGAACAAGTGAAGCCGCAAGAATAAAAAGCCATCACAACGTTGGTGGTTTGCCTGAAGACATGAACTTTGAGTTGATTGAACCACTAAGGAATCTGTTTAAAGACGAAGTAAGAGAAGTTGGTAGAGAATTAGGTCTACCGGACGAGATAGTGAAACGGCAACCTTTCCCAGGACCTGGGTTAGCGGTAAGAATTATTGGCGAGATCAACAGCGAAACGGTAGAAACTGTCCGTGCTGCAGATCTCATAGTTAGAGAAGAAATTGATAAAGCCGATTTAGAAGAAGAAGTGTGGCAAGCATTTGCTGTTTTAGCGGATATCCGTTCAGTAGGAGTGATGGGTGATGAACGGACTTATGCACGCCCAGTGATAATAAGAGCAGTCACTAGCGAAGATGCTATGACAGCTGATTGGGCACGTTTACCGCATGATCTGTTGGAACGAATTTCCAGCCGAATCATTAATGAGGTGGAAGGCGTTAACAGAGTTGTTTATGATGTGACTTCTAAACCGCCAGGGACTATTGAGTGGGAATAACATAAATTGTTGATTGTAAACAATAAATTGTTTACAACAGTTGAAAATTTAAGGGATAAAAAGTAAATGGATGGTGCATTGAATTCAATTTTTAGGTTTTTGTTACCTTCTGAAATTTCTTTAAAAATTGAAAAATTATTGAAAAATATTGCCTTATTACTTGGTTTGTTAAGCGCTATAGCAATTATTTTTGATTGGTATCCACTAACTATGTTTTTGTCTTTTCCATTTTGTTTGATTTGGATTTACTGCGCTTGGTTACGAACAGAACCTCAATTAAAATGGGTCAATTTAATTTTTCTCTTTATTTATTCTTACGGTATTGGACGGTATTTTTTAGTATGAATATCGCTGACGATTACCCGTTAAAAGTCGGGAGCATGCTGTTTACACTGGTTGATCCAAACCTCGGCCATGAGGTTGCATATAACAGATGGTACGAACGCGACCATGTTGTTTACGATGTGACTTCTAAACCACCAGGAACCATTGAGTGGGAATAGTGGAACAAAGAGAATTTAAACCTTTTGGAACTGTAAGTGCACTTAGTCTAGGAGGTGGTGGGATAGGGAACGTTTGGGGAGAAACCACCAGATCAGAAAGCGTTTCCACTGTGAACTTAGCGATTGAATCCGGAATCAATCACCTTGATGTAGCCCCTATGTATGGGAAAGGAGAAGCTGAGAGAGTCGTTGGTGAGGCTTTGAAAGGAAAAGATCATTCAGCAATAAATCTAACCACTAAATGTAGTCTGGGAACAGTTCCAGACTCAGAAGTTTACACGAGACTTAATAGTTCTCTTTGTAGAAGTTTAGAGACTATGGGAGTCGAGAAAGTTAATTTATTTCTTCTTCACTCTCAACTCATAGAGGATGATTACCAGCTGCCTGTACTAAATGAACATAGGGCCACGAATGCTACTACTCTCTCGTGTTATTACAGTGCGGTAATTCCAGCTTTTGAAAT
>Ga0206683_10000010_pt1 | contig 118793 bp, 78 predicted proteins | sample M280m12015metaG_FD_155483 | JGI IMG/M metagenome (GOLD analysis project Ga0206683, IMG submission 155483) | Ammonia-oxidizing marine archaeal communities from Monterey Bay, California, United States - M2 80m 12015 | ecosystem: Environmental > Aquatic > Marine > Intertidal zone | place: USA...
GAAGAATTCGAGAAGGCGAATGATCAGTATAGGAGACTTATTTCCAAGACTACACAATTCAAGGATTTCGCAGAGAGTCGGATTGAGAAAACGCAACGGGCATCCAGCCTCATTGGAAACCAATACACAGGTTCGATCTTCTTAGCTTTGATGTCGGCAATGGAAAGTGACTACCTTGATGATGTGGACATGACTGGAAAGAGGGTTGGATTGTGTGGATATGGCTCAGGTGCCAAGGCCAAGGTATTCGAGGGAGTTGTTCAAGATGGATGGGGGGATGTAGTTTCGAGGTTCAGCCTATTTGACAGGCTATCCGGACGCCACCCCATTGACAAGTCAGAGTACGAGTCTCTCCATAGGGGGAGCAGGAAGGTTTCCGTATTGGCCCCCCAGGACGAGTTCGCTTTGGTGGGAATCGGCGCCGATGGCGATCTAGAGGGGCAGCGAAGATATGCTTGGTTCGACTAGCTACTCAGAGCCAATCGAACGACTGATGACAATTCTCTGCACTTCCTGAGTCCCTTCATAAATCTGAGTTATCTTCGCATCTCTGAAGAATCTTTCAACCGGGAAGTCAGTGGTATATCCATACCCGCCGAGTACTTGAACGGCTCTTTCCGTCACCCACATCGCCGTATCGCCGGCAAATAACTTCGCCATACTGGCTTCTTTCGTATGCCTTGGCGCCCCCTCTGAATAATGCCTCCCTTTCGCCCATGCAGCTCTGTAAACCATCATCCTGGAAGCATCAATCTGAGTCGCCATGTCGGCCAAATAGTTCCCTATACTCTGATGGAGTGCAATCGGCCTTCCGAAAGCCTCCCTTTCGTGTGCGTAATTCAGAGCCGATTCGTATGCGCCTTGGGATATCCCAAGCGCTTGGGCTGCAATCCCAATTCTCGAATTATCTAGGGCATTCATGGCTATGGGAAAACCCTCTCCGGGCCCCTTCAAAACATTCTCAACTGGAACTTTGCAATCTTCAAGAAGCAATGAGCATGTATCCGATGAGCGAATTCCCAATTTGTCCTCCTTTTTCCCCACCGAGAATCCTTTGAACCCCTTTTCAACGATGAAAGCAGTGGTTCCCCCGTGCTTCTTAACTCCAAAATCAGGGTGATCAACATCCTTTGCGAATAGGACATAGATGTCTGCACTATTGCCATTCGTTACCCACATCTTCTCCCCGTTCAGGACGTAGTGCTTTCCATCGTCACTGAGCTTCGCCCTGCAACTCATTGCTGCAGCATCTGTCCCAGCACCAGCCTCGGAAAGGGAATAGGCTCCGATCTCATCACCGGCGAGCCTGCTGAGATACTCACTCTTCTGGGCATCATTCCCATGAAGTGCTATGGTTTTCGAACAGAGGCCAACATGCACGCAGAACATCACAGAGAAGGATGCATCTACTCTGGCAAGTTCCTCCACAATTATGGCCTCAGTAATATCATCAACTGGGCTACCTCCATATTCCTCGGGAATTGTTATCCCCTGGAGCCCATATTCGCAGAATTTCCTCCACTCCTCGAGAGGTGCACTCTGTTCCTTGTCTCTTTCAAGGATTGAGGGAGAAAGAACTTCTTCAGCGAATCCCCTGACCATCTCTCGAATCATGCCCTGCTCTTCGTTTTCAGCGAAATCCATTGACATCCCTGATGCCCCGAGAGGCCCGTCATTGTTAACTTCTCGTTGAAAATTACGAGAACCCTCCAAGCGAATAGTTGAAAACGGGTTTCGATGGGCGGCCGGACGAATCACATGGCAGATGGCGATTACTCGGAGTTCAGCATTGCTCACGACCGACTGTATACACTGGAACATTTATGGCTCCAAGTTCTCGATGAGGACAAGGAAGAAGGAACTACAAGTGTGAAGGTAGGGGTTAGTGAGTTCGTTATGGCAGAATATGGTGAAGTGATGCAGGTAGTTCTGGCTAGGCCGAGAGACGAAGGAGAGTTTGAGATGCAAGGAGACTCCGGACTTTCAGAGGACGATGATGGCGACGATTCCATAACTCTGGCTTCAGGGGGGGATCAAGTTGGCGTGGACGATCTGATGATAACAGTTACCACGAAGTATGATGGTGAATTTGACAGGATTCTGATTAATGCCCCGTTTCCATGTATGATATCGGAGTTAAATGGGCATGTTGAGGACAACCCAGACCTGGTTAACGAGGATGCTTATGGGGATGGATGGTGCATTATTGTTAAGACCCAGTCAAGCGATTTCGATGGCGACCAGTACTTGAATAAGGACGAATATATTGAGATGCTCAATGAGTTGCCCTAGGGCCACTCCATCTTTCCCCAATCTGTGGGTTCAGAATTCTCCCAGTTGAAATTATCCAGTAGACCTATTACCTCGTCGAATGTTGTCAAGTCATCCTCAACTTGCCTCCTGTATAGCCATCCTTTCAGCATCCCTAGTCGCGGACCGGGGGGCAGTCCTGTTTCCCTAGACAAATCATTTCCATCAACTATCGGGGAAGCACCATATGTGGGCCCGCTAACTTCCTCTAGGGCTTTTGAGAAATTGACGGTATCCTGACCGAGCATTCCCAGGTAGTCAAGAATATTCTTCTTCCTAGATTCGGGAAGTGCGACAGCGAACCTTCTGAGGTAAGAGGAATTAGTTTCCAAACTTTCTTCTTTGCAGTCATGCAAGAAACCAACTTCTTCCAGTATTGAGTTACTCAGCATTAGCTCCTTGCGTAGAGTCTGCCTTAGCTGACTTCCATCACCTCCAAATTTCCTACAAAGGAGGGCCAGATTAACTTCCAAATTACTACTCATAGAACATCCCGACTTTTCCATCAGATTTCCCGAAATAGCCTTCAGAACTCCTAATTCTTCCATCTTTGAAACTATTTCATTCGTCCACTCACTCGAGAGGATAATGGATAACTCTGAGCAAACCCTCTCTTTAGAGACCATCCCCAGCATCCCTAGGCTGGACGATATAGCATCCCCTAGAGAATCCCCCATTTTTCGTACCCCACTCTTCCCGCCGTTCATGAATCTGAACGCCCTTAGGATTCTCAGACCATCCTCAGAGATCCTTTCTCTTGGATCCCCCACTGAAACTAATGCCCCTCCGAGAAGGTCCTCTCTGCCATTGAATGGATCAATCAGCGAGTCCTCATTGTATGGAAATTCTAGAGCCATTGCATTAATTGTGAAGTCTCTTCTGGACAGGTCAGCTGTGATTTCTGTTCCGAACTCAACATTGTCCGGTCTCCTGCCATCCCCGTATGAGCCATCACTTCTGAGGGTGGTCACTTCCCATATCTTTCCACTTGCACTTTCACCTTCAAGCCTCACGGCTACGGTACCAAATCTTGCACCGACCATCAGGGATCTCGGAAAAAGAACCTTCACTTCCTCGGGGTGAAGTGTTGTGGCAATATCAAGATCAGTCTCCCCCCCTCCGGAAATTAACTCTCTGACCCATCCTCCGACTATCCACGCCTCTCCCTTGCTTCGCAGCCCCTCTAGAACAAGCAAATCATCGGGCCCCAATGATGAATCCGCATGTTCCATGTGCATTCCGAAGGCTAAGGTGACATCACTTCTTCGGATAAATGAGGCTCTCAGAATTGGTTACGGGTCTTTGAGAACTTATGGGACAAGATCTTCATGCCCACCAAGCATCCCACTGTCTCCATCAGAGGGGGAACCCGGATTTGCAATGTCAAAGCTCAGCATCTCTCCAATCACTGGCCATAGTGCACCCATCCACTCCATCTCTGACATCAGTAGATCAATGACGGGGTGTTCAAGGATCTCCTCCTCCGTTGAGTCTTCATCTATCTCGGGAATCCCTTCTGGTAGTCCCCTCAGTGAGTCAATCAGTCCTTCTAATCTGACTATGGCCCCGCCTTCAAGTCCTCCGGTTCCATCTATCATGTCAACAATGTCTTCAAGATGCTCAGCGAGAATCATCGGGTCAAATGGACTTTTATCAGAGTCGCTGATGTCGATAGGCCCGAAAACAACTCCTCCCAAGTCAGTATCCATCCACAAGCCACCTTGCCATTCTCTCTTCAGAAGTCTCTGATTCAAGTGTCCACCGAATGGCCCTAGGATGAAGCCCCCATCCTCAATCAATAAGTCAAGGTAACTCGGTATTTCTCTGACTGCACCAGTTATCAGTACCCTGTTGACATCCCTGTTCCATCCGGGATCTTCTAGGGATTCGGGACTAAGTACCCTTATGGTTCCGTGAATCTCTGTCCTCTCAAGACACTCAATCGTGTGTTCAATAACCTCTGTATTCGGCTCGATCACGGTGACGCTACCACCAGTTCCCCCAATCTTGTCAATTAGCGATGCGATGTACCCACTCTTTGAACCGAGTATGATGGTATGTTGGTTTTGTGCGATTTCCATATGGTGCAATAGTGTCGCTACCATGTGTGGCGCGGAAATCGTCTTCGCGCTTCCAGATTCCGTAATCAGAAACGGAACAGGTCTGTCATGCCAGAAGTCCTCCAATGAATATTCGGTGAAATCAGAGGGATCGACCTCACTCATTGCCCGTATTATATCCGGATTCATTGGAATTCCGGCTGCAATTAGACGTTCCAAGAGATCAGATATGTCCGACAACGCACTCCCTCCGGGGGTACGTTCAGCCGCAGGCCATTTGAACACAACGCCCCCCCGGGCATATCGGGGTCCGTGGTCTAGGGGTTATGACGTCGCTCTTACAAAGCGAAGATCGCAGGTTCAATTCCTGCCGGACCCACCAATGATAATCTCCGAAAACGCCCAATTTTCGAATTATTGACATTCTTCATTCACTGAAAACGTCAAGAAGTGGTGCATGGGCGGAAGAGCGTGGTCGAAGAGACCGCTGGTCTGGCTTCTCGCGTTGCAAGGCGGATTCGCAAGAGGGAATGGACTATTTCCGTTGCGGAGTCATGCACAGGGGGACTACTTTCCTCAGTGATTACCGATATTTCAGGTGCTTCCGGGTGGTTTAATCAGGGATGGGTGACGTACTCAAACGAGTCAAAGATGCGTGAGCTAGGTGTGGATAAATCAGCATTCGACGAGGGAGATGCCGGGGCCGTTTCTCATGAGGTTGCAATTCAAATGGCCCAGGGGGCGAAATATCAATCGGGTTCCGATGTGGCGATATCAATAACGGGAATCGCAGGACCAGGGGGGGCAACTCCTGAAAAGGAGGTAGGCAGGGTGCATGTCGCGGTAATTGCTGGTGACTATTTTCTTTCTAGAAGGATGGACTTCGGCGAAAATGATAGACTGGACAATAAGAAGTCCTTTGTCGCGTTCGCACTCAGACTTTCGCTGGAGGCATTAGACAGGGTCAAGGAAAATGAGGCAATTGTCGAGCGTGCAATGAATGATGATTCCCCTGATGCAGTATTGGATACTTCCCAGTTAGATCCCTCCTCCGAGGAGTGGGAAGGGAGTCTGGAGTGGAATGTGGAAGATTACTCCAAGACAGTCGCCGAAGAGATTGGAAAGGTAGATCTCGCTTCACTTGCGGATTGGGATGAGTAGAATTCCCCATCAAAATCACCATTCTGGCGATATTATCATGAGCGTCCCGGCTGCTTATGGTAATCATGGCTGCGGACGATTGGCCCGAGAGGCAGAGAATTCTTGCCTCTGCTGGCATTCTAGTGCTCGCTTCAGCCAAGGAAAGAATACAGGAAATCCGAGATATCCAGCCATTGATTGAGGCCGCTCGTTCATCAGGTGTCAGGATGCTAGACTCAAGGTCCGTGGACGAGCTACTGTCTCTGGTTCCAAATCACGAGGGTCCGGTCGCCACTCAAATTCCAATCAGGAGTGAGCAATCCACATTACCCGATCCTCAGAGCCATTCTTCGCATGGAAGAGTTGTCGCGCCATCTGGTTCACTTGATTTGGCACCACCGCCCAGGCCGCATGGCCTTTCGTACTATGATCTAGCAGATTTCCCGATGCAAGCGAGAGATGTAGATGCTGAGATAGAGATCCATTTCGACATTACCGGGCACTCCGTTACAGAAGGCAGGATGTCTGATATGAAGTCCTGCTTCACTGACAGGCTGAGGAGAATTAGAAGCATGATGATTAGCTCAAACGTCCTGCCGAGGAGGCCAATTTCTACATCTGAAGCGTGGAGGAATAGACAAAGGCACTCTACCAAGGAATATGAAATCACCATGGTTGGGCTAGCTAGCGAAATGCGTTGGACAAAGAACAAGAATCTCATGTTTGTAATTGAAGACGAAGCTAGTCAAATTTCATGCCTTGTAAAGCCCCCCTCCGATGCCCCAGAGACCCATCCTGCTCTGGATGGACTCATGAACGATGATGTAATTGGGGTCAGTGGCTCATTCCTGATCGGGGAAAGGGACCCAATCTTCTTCGTGCAGGACATTCATCTCCCTCCATTAGGCAGGCATTCGAAGAATAGTGCAGGGCAAGAAAGAGCGATTTCCGCGGCTTTCCTTTCCGATATGCACGTGGGCAGTATGACATTTCTCGGGCCCCAATGGGAGAAGATGATTCAATGGTTCAAGACAGATCCATTGGCTCGAACGATCAAATATTTTGTATTGAGCGGAGACGGAGTAGATGGAGTCGGAATTTATCCCGGGCAAGATAGGCATCTGGCCATCAAGGACTTGTTCCAGCAGTATGGGGAATTAGCAAGATTATTGGAGGATCTTCCAGATTGGGTGGACGTCGTCATCCTTCCTGGAAATCATGATGCTGTTAGGCCTGCTGAGCCTCAGCCCGCACTAGACCCAGAGGTCCAGCAGGACTATTCTGACACTACCTTTGTAGGAAATCCTTGTGATTTCAGCCTAAACGGAGTAAGGGTACTTTCCTATCATGGAAAGAGCATCGATGATTTCGTCGCTACATTGCGCTCCGTTTCGTATTCTAAACCTGAGAGGGCCATGCAGGCAATGCTGGAGAGGCGGCATTTAGCGCCATCCTGGGGGGGAAAGACTCCACTTTCTCCTGAACCAGAGGACAATCTCGTAATATCGACAATTCCAGATATTTTCGTTACCGGGCATGTGCATGGGCACTTTGTTGGAAGTTACAAGGGAACGACGATGGTACACAGCTCGACATGGCAGAATCAGACAGACTTCCAGAGGATGCTCGGTTTCCAGCCAAAGCCTTGCATACTTACAGTCGTAAATCTGCACACTTTCGCTACAGCGTCGATTCCCTTTGCTTGATCACTCTGAAAAAACTTCCCCACTGAAGATATGCGGCCAAATTCCACGTAGATCCTTCCCCTCTACAATGGGCACGCCCGAATCTTTGAATGACTTCCTAGCCAGATCTCTAGCTGGATTGAAACCAATAAATGAGGACCCGGGAATCATCATCGACAAGTCGGTACTGGAGTCACCCACGGATACAATACCACTGGGAGCTATTCCATTAATCCTTGACAGCTTCTCTACCATGATGTTCTTTTCGTGGGAAAGAACTCTGGCTTTCATTGGCCCTATGAGGACTCCCTCGTCATCCCAATCAAATCCATTTGCAGCCCAATCATCCACACTGAGCATGTTTGCAATGGCCCCTACAAACACATCCACTCCAGCGGATACTATGGCAACATACACGCCCCTTTCTTTCAGGGCATCAACAACTGCTCTAGCTCCGGGCATAAGCCCTATTCCTGAGTACGCACGCATAATTTCGTCCCGGTGAATCTCTGAACATTTCCCTGTCCATAGCCTGATATCGTCCGCCATGAACTCATCGTCAGTCACCTCTCCCGCTAGGAATCTATGAAGCATCTCCTTATTTTCCGTTCCAAAGTAATCGTGAATGTTCTGCCATGAGGATCCGTTGTCAGTTAGAACTCCATCGCAGTCGAAAACCACAGCTTCAACCTCTCCCATATCATTACGTCTGGGATTCCACTCTTAAGTCCTGTAGCGATGACTTGATTCCTATGTCGGTCTGCCGAAGTGTGTGAGCGAGCATTATCATGGAGGTGGCCCAGCGATCAAGGTAAGCATGCTTTTTTTCGGACCACTAGCCGAATTGATGGGACAAAGGGAGATCATTGTTTCATTAGACTCGGGAACGACGGTCTCACAGCTGGTAAATAGGTTCGAACTAGGGGACATGTTACTATCCGGCTTGAGGGTGGCTGTCGATGGGGAGATGGATGTGGACATGGACTCTCCTCTGCAAGACACCTCAGAGGTAGCCTTCCTGCCTCCCGTTTCGGGCGGTTAGGCAGTGTGACTCCGAAGCATTGAACCGAGTAATCGTGCTCGAGAGCACGATAGGCATGGCATTGGGAGCACCTGAGGCAATCATCATCGTGATTTTTGGAATACTAGTTTTCGGAGCAGACAAGATACCGAAATTAGCTAGAAATGTTGGTAGGGCAAAGGGTGAATTCCAACAGGGAATGGCGGAGGTAGCATCAACATCCACTGCCGAGGAAGACATGGATCGCGGCGGGATGACGGAAGAGGTTGCTTCCGAGAGCGAGTAGACTCATGCTCTCTTGAGTTTCAGTTCTGAGCCACAATCCGGACAATCCCCAAATTCAGCACGATGTTTATTCGGCAATTCGGGCGAGGGTTGCGTGGATTTACAACCGAGACAGCGTAATTCCCATTTCCAACCCTCGCTAATTCCGGACTCCTGTATCGAACGCCACTCAATGCCGATATGCGAAGCGACATTCTGCATCCTGTAGTCATCAGTCACTAATACTGCCGACTTCTCACGGGCCAGAGCAATAAGTGACAGATCCACATTGGAAAGACCCGACATGTCCCCTGTCCCTACCGCACCTTCCCTGGCTACCTTCATGCTTTCATCTCCGGGAATGGCCTGGATAACGCCTATTGAGTCAATCATCTCCAATCTCTCTGGAGAAATTCTCCCCAACTCTGAGTATTGCGAGGGGACAATAAAGGAACCAGAAATCTCCGAAACCGGCCATTCGATTAGAGCCGATGTATCAAGAACCATCTCGTCAGCCATGCCCCTCGCTGACGTTTCTCCCTTTCAGGGGTGTCGATGATGGCTAATACGTATCCTGAAGCCACTATCTCATTATAGCAATGCCTTGGACGGCGAAACATGAGTAGCATTGTCTCGCAGGAGATGATCGACTCTGCAATGGATTGGGCAGACGGGCTTGGATTACTGGGGCTGGCAATACTTTCCTCCACTGAGGCTGCATTACAGCCCATCCCCCCAGATCCACTGGTTTGGAACATGGTGTTGGATGCGGATTCTGGAATGGGCGTCGCTGCTGTAGTGTTTGTGGCAGTATTTTCCAGTGTTCTGGGCGCAATAGGTGGTTATGCAATAGGGATGTATGCTGGCGGTTGGCTATTGGAGAAGATAGTTTCAGATTCAAACATCAAGAGGCTCAGCGTATTGATGGAGAGGTATGGTGCTGCTGGAATATTCATAGCAGCGGTTTCCCCCATCCCATACAAGGCCCTTGCTTGGATTGCAGGCGCAGGACGCATGGACCTACGAGTCTTCATAGCGGCTGGAATCTTTGGCAGAGGGATCAGATTCGGAATTCCAGGTTTTCTTCTCGGGGCCTATGGTGAATCGATTATCGAATCTCTAAACTGGATAAACTTCTCTCTTATGGCCCTAGCAGGCCTCATGGTCGTAATTCCAGTAACAAGATGGTGGGTTTCTCTACTGGATGAATAGGGACTAGGGGCAATCCTAATTCCCGATTCGATTATGTGGTAGAAACATCTCGGGAGAGCATAGCTCGCGTGGTGTAGTCCGGCCCATCATACTGGGTTTTCGATCCGGCGACCCGGGTTCGAATCCCGGCGCGAGCACCAAATCAGTCAACCTCATGGACGTCTGTTGACAGATTAATCTCCAAAGCCCTCTTGATAACAATCCTGGTCCATTTGCTAGTCGGCGATGGCAATGCCAGTACGTGGGAGGCAGAATCCAATATCTTCTCAGTAAGTGAATTCGGTGCTTCTGACCTGCCTCTGTCAAGCAGCCCTGTTTGGGGGTCGCCCCACTCCTCTGAGAATACCGCAATTGGAATCGAGTTGTTGTCTGACCATCTCTCAGCCATGTAATCGACTCCACTGGCACCACCTACAATTATTAGGTCCGGATAACCGTATTTTTCTATCCAATTTTCTATCGCATCTTCAAAAACCCGATAGTCATAGAACCTACTGGATCCGACAATTGCCAAGTTAATTATCGACCCATCTTCATTCAAGTCACGCCTACCTAGGCGCTCGATGATATCTTGCCCCTTGCCACCTCCCATACTGGTGTCGAACGAGGGTGCACGGCAATAACCCTACCCCGAAAATTCGTATTTCTCACCATTTTCAGCAAAGTTCTCCTCGTAATTGTGGATATTATCTCTATCTAAAGTCGACATATGTGTCTAGTAAATGAGTTGATATGTCTCCTACCTGCCCCTCGGCTCGGGGTGTCACCATGGCTCTGGATGTAGAAGAAATTAGATCACATTTCCCCATTCTCCAGAGAATCCTCCCTAATGGGAAGCCCCTAGTGTACTTCGACAATGCGGCCACTTCGCAGAAACCCCTTGTCGTGATAGACGCAATGTCCGATTTCTACAAACAGTACCATGCAAATGCTCACAGGGCTAATCACACACTGGCGGACGAATCCACAGCTGCTCTCGAGGGAGCAAGAGACAGGATATCCAGGTTCTTCGGAACTAGTGAGGATCAGATGATTTACACAGGCAGTGCAACCGAGGCGATGAATTTGGTTGCATATGGTTGGGCTAGGTATAATCTGGAGGAGGGCGATGTTGTGGTCACAACTGAGATGGAGCACCATGCCAATATCGTCCCTTGGCAGGAACTATCCAAGGAGAAGGGAATAGAGCTCAGGTATGTCCCAATTGACGTTGAAAATTTCACACTAGACTATGATGCGATGGAAGTTGCAATTCAAGGAGCCTCATTGGTTTGTGTCGGTCATGTCAGCAATGTCCTAGGAGTCCGTAATGAGATCGAGAGGGTAATTGAAATGGCTCATTCTGTTGGTGCCAGAGTGGCTCTCGATAGTGCCCAGGGGGCCCCGCACGAGAGAATAAGATTTGATGAATTGGGAGCAGATTTCTGCTCTATAGCAGCACACAAGATGGCAGGGCCCACTGGAATAGGGTGCCTTCTTGTCAAATCAGAAGCCCTCGACGAGATGGGCCCCTTCCTGACTGGAGGATCCATAGTGAAGCGAGTGTCCAAGGAGGATACACTTTTCCAAGATGGATATGCAATGTTCGAGACTGGCACCCCAAGGATGGCAGAAGCAATTGGCTGGCATGCAGCAGTGGATTGGCTAGAGGAGAACATAGATTTCAGGGAGGCGCATGATTATGTTCACGAGATATCATCATGGATGGCCACTCAGATGCGCAATATTCCAGGCATTACTGTATTCGGAAACCCAGAGAAGGAAGAAGCGATAGGGGTCATCTCATTCCTTCACGACACAATTCAGGCCCAGGACCTGGGGTATCTCTTAGATGCAGGCGGATTCGCTGTTCGTACTGGACACCACTGTGCTCAACCACTAATGGAGGCAATGGGCGTGGGTTCTACAAACAGGGCCTCTGTGTGGTTTTACAACACCATGGAAGAGGCCGAGGCATTTGTTGCTCACTTGACGAACATAGTCGAGAGGTTCTCATAAAAGGTAAGCGACCTCTCGCAACGGTGAAATCCCAACGCCATCTAGCGTGCCCATGCCAGACGACAGCGAGTGGTCCGAAGAGATCGTCGAAATAGTCGATAGGTTCCAATCTTGCTTTGATGACATGGAGAGGCTAGAACTTCTATTTGAGTACGCAGAGAAGCATCCCTCCTCCCTGCCAATGGATATGTGGAATGATGAAAATATGGTTCATGGCTGTCAATCCAGGGCGCATGTGGTCTGTTCATTGAATGATGGAGGCGGATTCATGGTAGAAGGAGGTGCAGATGCACAGATTGTCCAGGGACTGATGGCTATCACCGCTATTGCAGTGAATGGACAGCCCCCTGAGAAGGTCGCGGAACACGACCCATCTTACATTGAGGGGATGGGACTCAGTAGGATACTTACTCCAAGTAGGGCCAACGGGTTTATGAATATGGTCAGGAAGGTCAAACAAGAGGCCTCTTCATTGATGTGATTGCATATGGTTAGTGAGGAAGAAGTTTTGAATTCATTAAGGCCTGTTGAGGACCCAGAAATGAAAATTTCCGTAATTGAACTTGGCCTCATATATGGCATTAGATTGGAAGGGGGGGAAGAAGGGCCCCATGTGGAGATAGAAATGACACTCACTAGTCCTGGATGCCCAATAGCACCAGAATTGATGGCGGCTGTCCACAGGGCCGCATTACAAACTCCTGGAGTCCATTCAGCACATGTTAACTTGACATTCTCGCCCCTCTGGGATCCAAAGATTCATGCTTCCGAAGATGCAAGAATTGACCTTGGAGTATTCTAGACATTTCTTTCTGCAGCTAGAACTGTATTCGACATTAGCATGGCAATTGTCATTGGTCCAACTCCACCTGGAACGGGAGTAATTATTCCAGCAACGCCCTCGGACCCACTTTCGACATCTCCAACCAACCTCGTTCCACTGTCCTTGGAATTGTCCTTTATTCGGTTGATGCCGATATCAATTACAGTAGCACCGGGTTTAATCCATGATGATTTCACCATCTCTGGCTTGCCTACAGCAGCAATCAGAATATCCGCCTCTCTACAAATCTCGTCAAGAGACTCAGTCTTTGAATGTGCAATGGTTACGGTGGAGTCAGCGCCTTTCTGTGCAAGCAGTATGGAAAGGGGCATTCCGACAATCCTAGATCTGCCTAATACTACGGCCCTAGATCCCTCTAAATCAACTCCGGCTTGTTTGATTATTTCCATGACTCCTGCGGGAGTGCAGGGGATCATCCCATCTTTGTCACCCATAACTAATCTTCCAAGATTGGCTGGATGGAAACCGTCTACATCTTTTCTTGGGTCTATTGCCTCAATTACCGAAAGCTCATCTATCTCGGAAGGGAGTGGGCTCTGAACGAGAATTCCATGTACTGACGCATCTCTATTCATTTTCTCTATGGTGGAAATCAAATCATTCTGGCTTGTATCAGATTCCATATCTATCCTAGTGCTAATCATACCAATTCTTTGGCAGGCCCTCTGCTTATTCCTGACATAGATCTGGCTCGCTGGGTCATTTCCAACAATGATGACAGCTAAGTGAGGGATAATGCCCCTCTCTGCTAATGAAGTAATCCTCTCCGAGAGACCATCTTCTATGTCTCTTGCGAGAGCTCTACCGTCTATTCTCGTCGCTCCCACATGGGTTCGTCAAGCAACCTCGCTAAGACCTTTCACATGAATATTGGAGCCCCAGGAGGGAGTCGAACCCCCGACCGTCTGATTACAAATCAGATGCTCTACCGGGCTGAGCTACTGAGGCCTGTACTCCACAAGGGACAACCACTCTTGAACCCTATAGTCATGCAAACTCTGGGTGGGGTTGATGCATGACCCCCCCATCGGGACTCGTGGGAGTAGGCGAGTCCGGCCACAAGAGGCTCAACATCGTCCTTTCCGCATGGGCATGCATAGCTGTGGGTAGCGCAATAGTGCTCTATTCCGGGTCATCGCCCTTCGCACTGGCTCTAGCCGCACCAGTCTCTATTGCGGGGGCAGTCCTTTTGGTTATTGGAATTGGGATGGATGACGAGACTCCTGTAGACGAACAAATCATCGGTAGCTGGGAGCCAGAATCCGACATTATGCCTGATGCAGGTGGTCCGATGTACAGAATTGATACGACACTGGTTGAACCAATCAGGACTTCAATATTATGTGGGAGGTGCGGTAACATACACTGGCAAGAAGGAGGTAGACCACAGTTATTCGTTTGCCCTATATGCGAAGTTGAATTGTGGAGTGACGAAGAAGAGTAACTCCTCATTCTTCGGTAACCGTCAAGTGGGAAACTCTACTCGAGAGGACGGGGATAATGTTGGAAATGGGCAATAACGAGCGATTAATGCTCAAACTAATGCTATCTGAACCATCCAAAAAATGGTTGTTAGAAGAACTCCTCTCAGGAATTGGATGGGGAGATCAAGTCCATGTGGCCGGTTCTGGAACTACACTCTCCGATTTGGGACTAGTGACCATTCAAGAGGCAATAGAAACATTAGTTTCCCTGGGAGTTGAAGGTGAATTAGCATTACATGAGGGACTCTTGGAATCTAGACTCTGGAATTGTCTTTCTTCCCTCCCCGAGTCAGATAGAACAATGGGAAGGTTATTCGAAGAAGGATTCGAACGCCATCAAGTAGGTCCGGGAATAGGCCTCCTGAAGTCTATGGGAGTTTCAATAGATTCAGGAAAATTAGAAGTCACCGACGAATCCTCTCTGGAGAATGAAATTGAGCTTAGGGAGAAATTCATTTCTTCGTTGTCAGAAGGTGCGGTACCCGGTTCACAACTAGATGAGTCAATGGTGAGTCACTTCCTCGGGAGGAAGGGCTTGATTGCCGTGGAAGAGCATATTTCCAGATCGTGGATTCTCACCGAGGAAGGATCTTCAGTGGACGTCGAAACACTCGGCCATGTAGAAATGATTGGAGAGGTAACGCCCGAGTTGCTCCAGGGCGAAAACTGGAAGGGTGCAATGTTCAAATCGTTCGACGTCAATTCTCCAGCGCCGATTCCCTCAGGAGGAAGGCCACACCCGATGCAGGCATTGATTGAAAGAATTAGACAAGTGTTCCTAGAAATGGGATTTTCCGAAATTGAGGGCGACTTCATTCAATCAGCAGGATGGAATATGGATGCCTTGTATATCCCCCAGTCTCACCCAGCAAGGACTATGCAGGACACCTTCTACCTGTCTGAGCCAAAGAAAATTGATGTCGAAGAGCACTATCTTGATCTCTGGTCCAAGGTACACGAGCACGGTCATGACACTGGGAGTAAGGGATGGGGCAGGCCATTCGATAAGGATGAGTCCAAGAAGGCACTTCTCAGGACTCACACTACAGTTAATACCGTGAGGCACATAGCTGAAAATCCCAATGAACCATCTAGGGTCTTTGGAATTGGGAGGGTTTTCCGCCAGGAGACGATAGACCGGACCCATCTTCCGGAGTTTCACCAGATCGAGGGAATAATTCACGAGAAAGATGCCAGTCTGCCGATGTTGATAACCACCCTCAAGACATTCTACTCAAAAATGGGATATCCAGATGTCAGGGTTCGTCCAGCATACTTCCCCTACACCGAACCCAGCGTTGAGGTGGATATTTTGTGGAGGGGCCAGTGGTTAGAGCTCGGGGGCGCTGGAATTTTTCGACCTGAGGTCACAGAGCCGCTTGGTTCAGAGTGGCCGGTTTGTGCATGGGGGATGGGCCTCGAGAGGCTCGCAATGATCATACTGGATCTGGACGATATCCGACAGCTATACCAGCCCGACTTGGAGCGGCTGAGTCGGATGCCAATCCTCTGATGGCAATTACCGCCATTGACAGTGCAGCTAGGATGGACCCTCCATTGGGTGGGATCAGGTTAGAAATTACAGCTATGGCACTAGCCAGGTCGGATGATTGGCCTGGTGGACCTCCTCCGCAACCATCCGGCGGGGGCCCTATGCCTGGTCCCCACGATTCTCCGTGGCCAGAGCAGTCAACGTCCTCTCCACCGTTGCCTGACCCTCCAGAATCCACAACACCCCTGTAGCAATTGATGAAGTAAGGGAAGCCGATGCCCCCCTCCCCATTCACCCATGTCGTGTGGTAATGGTAAACTCCATCCGGATAGTCGGGAGTGGCTCCGAATTGGCCATTGCAGGAGTCTAAGTCACCCAATCCAGAGACATACTCGTAGTCATCAATGCCATTGTAGCCAGTCTCGCCGTCCTTGAGTCTGTACGACGAGGTCATCTCAGTAACCTCTCCGTCGACATCCCAACCGACGAATCCATAGATTGGATAGCCATCTAGAGCGAAACCAACGATTGGCGAGTGGCTGGTGACGGTTCTGGATGACTCCATACTGTAGTCAGCCCATGTTTCCCCATTTTCCTCATCTGGATGCCAGTGTAAACAGTTTGAATCCGCGTGGTAGTGGTATTCCCCCTCCGGTCCAGAGTGGGCATGGCATATCCCTAGCCACACATGTTGCCTATCTTCCTCGTATGCACCCTCTTGACCAGCAACAGCATCCCCTCCAGGCCCATCCTCAGGCCCGAAGATGGGTACTCCATTTACCGCGAAGGCCACTGATCCTCTCTCAGGGGCCATAGTGCAACCATCAGTCGAAACTGAGGGATTGCATTCTGTCTGGTTGGTAGGCTCCAGGGGTATTGTCCAAATGTGTTCCTGGGAGCTTGCACAGCAACCTGGACCGGACTCAAGGTCGTGGTTAGGGAGGCCATTGGCAGTCACCTCTATGTGAGTCTCGTTGGTTGTGAAGCTGAGTTCGCACACATGGTTGTCGTAAACGTCCGTCGTGTTGTAGTCATCAATCCCCTCGACTTGTTCTGTCGAGTCGCACAGAAGAACGCCCTCCCACCATTCTTGAGAACCGGTTTCTACTTCCTCTACTGGCTCATCATATTCGCATGAGCCGTCATCCTCCTCTGCACCCTCATTGTAGTTGTTAGCCGCTGGGTCCGTACAGCCCGTGACGGGGGTCGGCTCATCATATTCGCATGAGCCGTCATCCTCCTCTGCACCCTCGTCGTAGTTGTTAGCCGCTGGGTCCGTACATCCCTGGACAGGGGGTTCTGGGGGATCAGCTACCACGATTGTGATGGTTACTTGATCCGATGTCTCTGTCCACGTCCCACAGGTTGCCTCTAAGGTAACTGTGGTGTTTTCCTGGATATTGGTCAATTCCAATTCGTAATTTCCTTCGCTATCTAGTGGAAGACCAAGGCTTGAATCTTCGATGTCTGTGGTGCTCCACCTCAATTCACATGTGGTGATGTCATCATGAGTCACCAATCCGAAAATCGGTGCATCGCCACCCTTATCAATCTCGAAAGAAGTCTGTGAGGTAGTTAGCCCAGTTTCGCTTTCGTCGGGATAATGGACGATGAATGCCTTGGACCAGGAGGTTTCCTGCCCTAGACTGTCCGTCGCTACAACTTTCAGTGCGTGGCTACCTATGCCGAGATCAGATATATCGATGGCGATGATTCCGTCGGGGCCGGGAGTTTCGGAAATTTCCTCCCCATCCAGAGTGATGAATAGGAATAGGTCAGACATCGCCTCGTCGCTGATTGTGACACTAACAGAATCAATTGTTCCTATCAGGATTGTATCTGGGAGGTCCGAGTCCACAATTGGCGCGTGATTGATGCCCTCATCTTCAACCCCGAAGAAAAGAACCCCTGCCATGACGCTGGTAATCATGAGTCCCGCTAGCATCAGTGCCCGCTCGGCCCCTCCGTCTTCCATGATTCATTGTAGTGGCAATGGCATATAATAAATTAAGTGAAATTACACGATATTGCTGCAATGAGTACTATACTGTCACTCATCCGCAAGCGAGACGACATCTTGTAGGAATTCTCCAGCGTCCCATTGTATCCCTGAATATGCTACCCTCTTCCTCATCTGCTTGTCAAGAATGAAAGTAGTGGTTGAGTGGCCAACCTCGTATTCTCCAAGATTCTCGTCGTGAGGATTTGCCGAGTCGCCCGACGACTCTCCGTTTTCAGAGCCTTCAGCTATGCAAGAAAGCCAGTCCCCATCAGGCCTCTCATAACCTTCATCACACATGCAGTGAGAGCTCGAGCCAGAACCCATTATCCAACCATGGTTGTTACAGTCGGCCCCAGGTGGGGTTAGGCTTTGATTGGCGTTGCTAGCCACCCATGCTAGGTGAGTTCCCAGATTCATGTCTATCGAACCTAGATCCCCCTCGAATTCCCCCCACGTCTCACTATCCACGTCCCATGAATGAAGGACCCAGTCCCAAGTGCTGTTAGATTCCCAAACTCCGATCTTGCCATTTGGGATATCGTAACTAGTGTTGGTTTCTGAGAGGGCGGATACTACGAATTCTGAGCCATTCATCCCGTAGCCCGCCATATCATGCTGCAATGAAGAATTGTCAGGATACATTACTACTAGTCTGTTGAGGTTGCTTTCTGGAGGCTGACTGGCAGCTATGTGTTCGTTATCGACAACGACGTTCCATGACCTGTAGGTCTCCTGTAGTTCGGAGACAGGCCCTGTAAGATGGTACCACTCGTACCCCCTGGATTCGGTCCACTCCGATAGATGGCTAATTGTATCCCTAGCAGGGTCGATCGTGATGGAGACCATTACCACCTGATCAGAATGCAGTCCAAGGTTCTTGTAGACGTAGTCCAAGTTCGATGATATTACCAGACAAACATCAGGGCAAGAGGTGTAGACGAATGCCACGACTACCACCTTCCCCTCGTGCTCCGAGAGCCTGAATACATCCCCCTCTTGATCGAACAGGGCGAAGTCTGGTGCATCAGGAGGGTCCCAATACTCCGTCCCCAGGATTTCGATAGACTCATCTTCGCCTCCCAAGCAACCCGGGATGAGAATGGCTAGTACGATTATCAATGCCTTGATTTTCGAAATAAGGCCTCCCCCCTACTCCTCGACTAGTAGCATTATGTCTTCTAATGCCAACTCCACATTCCAATCCATGTCTCCCCACCAGACTCTCTGATTCATTTGCTTGTCCACGATAATGGTGCCAGTCGTGTGATCAACCCAGTATCCCAGTGGGTGATGCTTTACCGAAACATCGCCTTCCTCTTCCTGTTGTGTTTCCAACCCGCACCCGTTGTCATCCACCTGTTCGCCTTCTGGAGTTTCAAGGCACGTGTCAAAACCATCTGCAACCCCGTCCCCGTCCGTATCGGTGTCGTATGTCGTAAGTCCGACATCAAACTCCAGCCACACTTCTTCGAGTTCATCCAGCTCTCCAGTGAGGTGGGGCCATTCTAATCCCCGTTGCTCCGAGTATTCCGCCATAATTGTGTGATTGTCGGTCCATGGGTCTACAGTAATGCTGAGTATCTCAACTGTGTCGCCGTATTCTTCACCGAGCAACATCTGTAGGTAGTTTAGATTCGCACTCACTATGGGGCAAATATCTGGACACCTGGTAAACAGGAAGGCGATCACGACGACTTTACCCTCGTACTGCGAGAAAGAGAAGTACTCCCCATTCTGATCAATCAGAAGGAAGTCAGATACGGGCACTGGGGGATTGATATCCTCTCCATAGAATATGTCGGACTCTCCGTTCCCGATGCATCCGGGAAGGGCCAACAGGAGCACTGCAGAATACGCCCAAAACTTACTCATTCGAACCCTCCGAATTACGCCTCGAAATTACTACAGCAAGCCAAACAGCCAAAATAATCAATGTCAATGTTCGAAAATCTGAGTCACCGATGACTGCATCCTCATCTTGGTCGTTGTTGAAAGAAAAGTTCGCAGGAGGTCCCGATTCAGTGTGGTTGTCAAGCACTATGCTTAGACTAACTGTTTTCCAAATGCTCCCATTAGAGAAAATATCAATTTCATAGTTTCCCGATGTCCAATTAACGGGGTCAAGCCATACTCTGCATTCATCCTCCGTACCTGGCGAAGACGGTCCTGCAGTGCAATTGATTTCGTTGACTCCATCGCCCTCAATATCCAACAATATACTCCTTTCGTGGTCTACGACATTGTAGAAAATCAACGTGTCATTCTGGAGTACTTGCGCTGACTCTGGCTGCAAACTTTCCCCTCTCATTACGAAGGCGAACGTATTGGCGCCATGGGCAGACACGGTCGGAGAGAGCATTATCACTATGGCCAATGTGGCAAGAACCCTTCTCATTCGTCACTAGCCTCCGCCGACCAAAGCGGGGGGTAGTTGTATCGGGGGTCATAGTCCTCGTCGAACTGTACAACGTAGATGCCGCTCACCATCTCTGAAATGAATACGAATCCTCGAGGGTCGTACTGCAGACCCCAGTCGAATGGAATCATGCATGAGGCCCAACAATCCGCCATGTCATAGCCAAGTGAGTTGGTCGGGTCTTCTATCCAAGTGGGGCCAGCTGGAAGGTAGTATCCAAGGGTGTGCGTCGGAGCTAACTCTTCGATGCACGTGAATCCGCATTCGGGATCTGGAACCCCGTCCTTCCAGACGATTTCTTCCCAGATCTTCCCATGGTCGGTCAACCAGTTACCTGCATGGTAGTGAGTCCAATAGACATGCCCACTGGTTCCAGTGTCGCCATTGTGCGGGCTGTATATGTAGCCACCTGGGATGTAGTGCTGAGGGTGTTTGGAGCCGTTGGCCAAGGTCCCCTCTCCAGGAAGCCTCCATTTGGATACGAGGAATGGCATTGTGGGATCAGTGGTATCTATTGTCCATAGGAATCCTGTATGACCGGGGTTGCTACCGTACTCGGGGGCGATGATGGTATAGTGGCGCCAGTTCTCTCCATACGTCGCGTCTTCTGGCCCAGTGCCACATTCCGATGGCCACTCCGACTGGGGGTCGTACTCGCTAATCCCATTGCAAACCAGGTGGTCGTATGGAACTGCGTAGTGGATGTTATCGTTGCCCTGCTCGGCATCTAGCCATTCCTCGGGTGTCATATTGGCATGGCCTCCTCCGTCGGGGCCATACCATCCCGAGTCATCAGTAGGGCACCCCAGCCATCTGCCGACTTCTGGGGGCCAGGAGACTCCAAGTGGGTCTGCAACCGAGGGAGGTTCACTAACGTCAACTATGCGAAGACCAGCTCCCCAATAAGAGGCGATTAGTAGTCTCTGATTGGTAATCGGGTGAACGAAATATACGTGATCGTGATTGAATATCGAGCCACCGCAAGTGGTGTAAGGCTCGGGTGTGTATCCTCCCCACCTGAGTATTTCCCTGCTAGAATTATCGCCAGTAATCCAAGAGTCGAACCCATTGGGGACGTAGAAAATCTGAGTCCCTTTGTAGAATGTTCCGCTACTCCCTTCGACCATTTCTGGGTATGGGTCGGCACCGAAAAGGAACAGGCTGCATTCCTCATATGGGTCAAAAGCACCTTCCCAGTCACAATAGACTGCCAGGTCCTGATTGTGGAATCCGGCTGGTGGATTGTTCCACTCAGCTACTTTAACGGGACGAGTTTTGTCTCTCACATCGATTACATCGAGCCTGTTAGTCCCGCTATTCGCATCATCATCGTTGGGTATGGGGTCCAGTTCGCTGTTCGTCAGCTCGTGGTTTACAAGAACCCAGTTGTTGTCCTTCGTGACCTTGATGTCAATCATTCTGGCGACTTCGGCATAATAGGTGGATAACAAGATCATGTTGTTCGGTTGGCTGATGTCGAGAATCTCGAATTGGTTGTAGCTCGAGACGTATGCATAGCAGCCACCAGTTCCATCGCCATATATCTCACAGTCCTCGTGGAAGTTGCCCTCGATAGCTATCTCGGAGTTGTCTCCCGGAGTCGGTCCGACGTTCTTGAACTCCTCACTGCAGGGTCTGCCGGCAGTATCATCAAGCTCTGTAGGTGGTTTCACATTGCCATCACAATTCAGGTTGTGATAGTCGATAAGAACTGTATTTTCCGTCCATAGCCGGTGAGAGAAAAGATCGCTGTGAGAGTGATTCTCATCCTCAATCTCAGTCACTGGGTCAATCCAGCCAGAATTTTCTCCGCCATCGCTCCCCGAATCTCCCATAATTGACAGGCATCCGGAAAGCGGAGCCAGTACCATCAATCCAACCATTACCAAGCACGGACTAACCCGCATGCCTCAATGCGTGGGACCAACGCCTATCAAATTCCCCATTGGCGGGACACGGCCCCGAAGGGCCGTCAAACCCCAATAGATGGCCCATATGGCCTGTCAATGTCCAATTGTACGATGTATAGGCCACTTGTTATGCAGGACAAGTATGTGTAACCATCATGATATTCCGCAGCCCATATGAAAGGAGTCCAACCGAAATCATAGAATGCACTATCCAAGGGTGTTCCATCGGCACCATGAGGCAGGTGGAATCCAACCGTGGAATCCATGTGCACAGATGTCTTGTTGCCATCCGAGAGTCCGGCTAGCATAAGAGTCTCAATATCAATTACCCATAATCCAGCGTGGTAACTTGACATGTATATCCTGCCATCCCAAGCACCCCCATGACTGTTGTCGGGAAGGCCGGGCAAACCAGTCTGGAAAATCTGGGTGTCTGCGTTATGGGGGCTGAAAAGTAACCACTCCTCGCCATCAGGGATATGGTGATCCCAAGCAAATGGATTCTCCCATCCATGGATCAATTCAGGCGTGAATCTTAGATTCCCATTGACCATCTCATATCCAGTCGTATCAAGGAGGTATCCCATGCCAGTCCCTACACTGGTACTCAGGACTTCGGTAGCGATAATGGTGAGGTGGCGCTTCCCAACTGGGTAGCCCAGGTGACTGGCATCGACCATGTCGTCAATCGGCTCCGCATAGTGGATGTAGGAAGCCCGCCCGCCATTTTCATTGCTGGTGCAACCGCAGTCAATCTCACCATCGCCGTCGAAGTCTTCGAATTCCATCCATTGACCAACTTCCGGGGCTCTCCACAGGCAACCAGCCTGTGATCCCCCCGAGGCCCTGCATAATGTTCCGTGCCAGAGGTACTCTGTGAGGTCCTTGCCAGGGTGGGGTACGTCTGAAACGTCGAAAATCCTCAAACCAGCTTCCCAATAAGCCCCATAAACATAGGTTCTGCCGAAACGTGGGTCATTCGAGTCTTCACCTGGCCACGTTTGTACAGTCATGTCATGAATGTAAATCCAGCCTCCCAATGTTGACTCCCAGGAAACTTCCGCTTCACCAACCTTCACTATGCGTGGAAGATCGCCATAAGCCGCGAAGTTCAGGTGCGCAATAGTGATGCCGCCGCACGCATCACCCTGGCCAACATCACAAGATTCGTAGTCAGGATTTGCAACAAAGATGTACCACTCATTGTCAATCATGTGTGTGTAGAGATTGTGAGGCCCACTGGGGTGATCGACGTCATACCAAGAATCCACCCAACTCGGATTGGACTTGTCGGTGACGTCTACAAGGGTCACAGTGACCTGTGCCGGATCTTCCCATGAGCCAACATTTGGGTCAGCTGCCCCGGGGTCGACAAGTTGATTCTGAACAATCACGTACTCCCTGGCGTTGTATTCCAGATACTTGACATCGAGAACCTGAGTGTTGGGGTCGTAGTAAACCCCCGTCACAGTGGTGTTTTCTGGGTTGGTGACATCAACGATATGCATCTCAGACCAGCCAGCTATGTATGCGTAGATATTCCCATCCGGAGACTCCGCGACCTGAATCTCTGCGTTTCCGGGGGCGGTAAGGGGATTGTAGCTAATCGGCAGAATGTTGTCGGTGTACAACTGGTGCTGACTCGCGTTTCGATGATCGTGCGCTTCGTCCTGCATCAGCGGATCTGCCATTCCTTCAATGATTGTTGCAGACTCTTCGGACTCTCCCATAAGCGAAATCGATGCTACAAGGGCTACCAACACACACCCAGCAAAGGCCAGGACCAGCCCCAATTTCCCGGAGTTCACGAGGTACCCGACAATGGCGGTCATGTTGAAGCCATCGCCCCCCTCGGCCAACCATGAGGTCATGCAAGGCGCTCTCCTCTATTCTGGCAATCATCCTTCTTGCTGCTCCCGTCATGGCGCACGAACCAAAGGAATACACCATTCTAATGAAGGATGTTGGCGTAACTCCAAACGGGGTTCAACAGGGAATACTCGTTACTACTGACTATCTGTTTTTCTATAATGTAGACAGCAGAGAGAACTCATCACACAGGGTCCTAATTGACGCAGACTCGGATGGAAACTACAACGGCTCTGACGACATCTCCACCGCTTGGTTATATTCTTCCTGCGAACTAAATGAGACAGGTCAGAAAGAAGACCCCGAATGCGAAGTCACGGAACTGGTATTGCTTGATCCATCTAATGGACTGCTCCCTGGAAACATTTCCATGATGCACCAGATAATGCACAATGGGAATTCGTCCGAGTCCGTGTTTGTAGTGACATTCTCAGATGATGTCCATGTGACACAACCGATACAGGATGATGATTCCGGAGGCGATGCCGGTCCTGAATCCAATGATTCCCTGCTAAAGCTGGTATTGATGTTCTCCCTGATGGGGATGGCTGTGATACTGCCAAAACTACTTTCCGAGAAAAAGTGATGACTTCTCAACAATGGGTGGCCTCAAGAACCCCTGACCTCCCGGGCGACTCAGGGGCGCTTAGCTCAGCTTGGAAGAGCGCCTGGTTTGCAACCAGGCGGCCGGGGGTTCAAATCCCCCAGCGTCCACCATCATCGAACAATGTCGCGACTACCTATTCGCTTTGATCTCCAGCATCTGATTGAGTATCTTGAGCAGACCCCTAAGGGTCACTTCACTGATCCCTGCCACCTTGCAAACATCGCTCTGGGTACGTGGCGAGCTGCTGTCCTGCGATGTCTTGTATAGGAGGACCCCTGCTATCCCAGAGGGCTTCTTACCCTGCCACGAGAGGTCATCTTTCACGAGGTCCCACGTTTCTCTGACATTCCCCAGGACAACCGGTGGTAGACCGAGGTCAGAGTGAAATTTCTCAAAGTACTCTTCCGGGTCAGTTATGTGATGGGCCCCAAGGGTTCTGGCTACGAGCCTTATAGTCCGCTTAAGCTCCTTAACCTCGACCTCTTTGGTCATGTCAAACGAATCCGCAATCTCCTCAATCTTCCTTGGGATCTCCGCCTCTCTAGCCGCTACGTAGACGCATGCAGCAGATACTCCTCGAATACTCCTCCCAGTAACCAATCCCCTGTCTACTGCATGCCGATACAGGCCAGCAGCCTGTTGCTCAATCTGTGGAGGTAGATCCCCCCTGTCTCTGATGAACTGCATGGCCTTGGACAGGTTCCTGCTACGGCTATCCCGAGTTTTGCTTCTCTGGTCTATTCTCTGCCTTCTCCTCCAGTCACGGAGTGCCTTCCCCGACATCCCATGCCTCTTGGCGGAACCAGAAGTCAGGTCTGAACGCCTGATCTCCGTCGATAGCCCCTTGTCGGAAAGTGTGAGTGTAGTGGGCGCACCAACCCTGCTTCTATCGTCTCCCCCCGAGTGGTTAGTCCATTCTGCACCCGGATCAATAATATTCTCAGCAGCAACATAACCGCAGTCGGAGCAGGACGTCTCCCCTCTGATGTCATCGTTATCCCAGGAATTGGAACCGCAGACCCTACAAGGACCGGTCACTGACTCGGTTCCACGGCTCCTAGAGGGTCGACTAGCTGGAACAATTGCTCGACCCCTAGTACTCTTTCTAGAAGACCCTCTTCTAGAACCGGTTCGCTGCGCAGTGTCCCTTTCCATCTTCTCAACTCGCAGTTGTATAGTGACGACCTCATTATTTAAATCTTACTGTTCTATGTTTCATCTAAAAATTCACCAATAAGCTTCCCGAAACTTCTTGCCTCTCCTCTTGTTGCTACGGCCATGGGGGAGAATAAACCCGTTCGAACTGCTCTATTTGAGAAGCACGTCCAGTCCGGGGCGAACATTGTCGACTTCCATGGATTCGAGCTTCCAATATGGTACTCCTCGATCCAGGAAGAGCATCTATCGACAAGAAACTCCGCAGGTCTCTTCGATGTCTCTCATATGGGTCTTTTTCGTTTCCTAGGGGATGGTGTCCTGCCATGGTTAGAGTCAGTAGGGACTCAGGAGTTTTTAAACTTCGCAAGCGGGAAATGTGGATATACTCATTTTCTGGATTCAGATGGGAATATTATTGATGACATGATATTTGCAGTAAAGGGCCAGGATGAGGTATTTGGCGTCCCCAATGCGTCCATGGTAGACGTCATGTGGAAATGGCTAACTGATCTTTTGCCGAAGGACGGTTCGGTGAGTATGGAGGACATGTCTGCAGAGACTAGCATATTGGCTCTCCAAGGTCCCAATTCAGCAGAAATAATTTCTGAAACTCTGGGCGAAGCCAACTCAGTAGGTAGATTCCGCTGTCAGGAGATAGTTTCAAACAAACTCGGAATTACTGGGTGGATTCAGGGTACGGGGTACACTGGTGAGAGGGGCGTTGAGATATTCGTGCCCAATGAGCAGGCGCCGTCTCTGTGGTCGGCATTACTTGATACTGGTTCGGATTTCGGGATCGTTCCCGTGGGACTAGGTGCTCGTGACACACTAAGATTGGAGATGGGGTACCTTCTCTCGGGCCAAGACTTCTTGTGGCCCGGTCTTGGAATAAGTCCTGATCCCAGCCTCCCGGAGGATTTCTTGTCCAGGGATACGGTGGAGACATCCGTCCCCTTCGGACTAAGCATGGATCATGACTTCATAGGCCGTGACAGGTTAGTCTCATCAATGGGGAAAAATGAGAGGTGGCAGGCTCTGATATGTGCGGAAAGGGGACCATCTCCCAGACTCGGACATAAAGTCCTGGACGGGGAATCCGAGAACTCTCGAATCATCGGCTATGTTACCAGTGGCGCCCCTTCTCCCTCGCTCGGGGGGACGGGAATTGCAATGGCATACATTAGTGACAAGGAGGTCGGGGATGACGTCTGGATTCAAGCTAGTCGAAGGAGAAGGGTCAGGGCTAGGGTGGTCTCTCCGCCTTTCAAGAAATGATACGACACAATTCAGAATCCCACCTCGCCGCGACAAACCTCATTGCTGAACGTCTCTCGTCCACGTCTGAGTGACGAGCATGGTTGGTGGTCTGGAAGCTGTCGCAATAAAGAATCTGCAAACTCTGCTAATTTCAAGAGGAGTCTCAGCAGAGTCCCTATTTTCCAAGTACGACATCGATGGGGACGGCTCTCTCAGTTACGACGAGTTTTCGGGCGCACTCTCCTCAATCACCGGTCAGACTGCTCCTGCCGCCATAGTAAGAGCCATAGTGGATGCCCTGGATACGGATGGCGATGGCGCACTAGATTTGAATGAGATAATCTCGCTAGTTGAATCAAATTCTGATGATGAGTATTCCAGTGGCTCCGGGGTCTCTGTCAGTGACCACCCCAATGACTTCTACAATGGGAACTTCGAGCCTCAACAGGACATCAATGGCAAACCATCTTTCAGGAACCCCAACGGGGCGATCCTCTACTTCTACAACGCGGGCTCGGGCGGCGCCCCCTCATGGAGCATGGACGACAGGGAACAGGATGGTAGCAATGATTGGTATAGGGGCGGATGGACCCGCGTCCCATCATCGGGCGGCCTGCCCATAGGGACTAGGAGATGGGTGGGAGTTGGCAAGATAACAATCAGTTCCGACGCACAAGGGAGTTTCGAATCATCCCCCACCTTGGACGATTCCAACCACCTTGAAGAGGATGCCGTGAGATCCGAGAGTGAAGGTGCGCATGGAATAGAGATTTCTCTCGCGAAGGCGGTCTTCCTCAGCTCAGAGGAAATCAGCTTCACATTCACGGCCCCAGAACTGCCAAATGACGCATGGGTAGGGATTGTTCCCTCGGAAATCCCCCATGGAAATGAAGCTGTCAACGATGAGCACGACACTAGCTTCAGGTATCTCGAGGGGAGGACAAGAGGGGACTTCAGCCTCTCCAACCCCGGACCAGGGGAATGGACGCTCAGGTTGCATGATTCCGACAACAACGGGAATGAGATAGCATACGTACCCTTCACCGTTAGCGGCGGGGGGGCACATCCCTCGATTTCCATCGTCAGTGGCGACAGGGTCCCTCTCGACGAGCCCCTGGTGATTTCTTTCTCCGGCTCAGACACTTCCGAAACAGCATGGATCGGAATATATGGAGAAGGGGGTGCACATGAGCATCACAATGGGAATTGGAAGTACTTGAACGGTCATCAATCACCACCCAGTTTTCTGACACCTGAAGGCAATATGACGTTCCAACCGTCCGACATGTTTGACACTCCGGGGAGGTACCAGGCGAGATTGTTCGCTGACAACGGGTTCGAGATGATTGCCCAGGCACGTTTCGAGCTCGTTGAGGCAGGAGTGGAATTGGGCATCGACGATGTGACGAGTGAGATGGCCGAGATGTTGAACTTAATCGACCCCCAGTCAAGCAGCATCGAAGCGATAGAGGCAGGACGAGCCAAGGCAGACGCCGAGGTAGAGCAGAAGATTTCCCAATTGCCCTTCACGCTACAATCTCCTGCAAGGAGGATATGGAATTCAAGGGCCGATGCTTACCAGGATGTGGTAGTTTCAAAACTCCCATCTCCTGATGCCCTTGCAGCCGGGGTGGCGGCCGCGGGGATCGCTGCTGCGGCCATTTCTTCTAGCACAAGGGGATCAGCACCTTCCTATGAGCCCGAGCCACCAGCCGCTCCAGAGCCCGAGCCACCAGCCGCTCCAGAGCCCGAGCCACCAGCCGCTCCAGAGCCGAATCCGAGCGACGTCAGTCAGAGCCCACTTTCCGAGGTAGTGCAGTCTTTCACCCAGGCCAGGCTGATGTCGGATCAGAAGCGACTGATAGAAGCCCATTCGGGAACTTCACACTATGTTTCATTCAGGATCTCTTCATTGGAGAAGACTTTCGGAATCGGCCTTTCAGAAGAATTCAGGGGGGGAAGCACGATTATTGCTGAAATCAAGGACATCGGAGAAGCCGAGATTAGGTTGCATCCTTCCGCTGATACGGGTGAATTCAGGACTGGTTATGAGGGATCTATGACAGTCTCAGTCCAAGGTTGGAACGCCATCCGAAAGAGGATAATATTGGGTGCTAGTGATTAGCCACTTCTAGCGCTTCTTCAACCATCTCTTCAAGACTGATTTGTGGCCTGAATCCACATCTGTGTTCTAGGTACCACGCATCAACGATACCCCAGACCTCGGTGTCCGAGTTCTGGTTTAGTTCGGCCGTGGCCCCCGTTCTCTGGTTGTATATCTCAGCCAAGTCGCTCATGGTAATGCCCTTTCCAGACCCGACTGCGAAACTCTCCCTAGTCAGGGGGGGGTCCTGCAATACGATTTCAACAATCCTTACCAAGTCCTCGATGTGAATGAAATCCTTGATGTCCTCCCCAGAACCTGGGACATTTACCCAACCCATCTGGCTCTCCATGGCCCACCTGTGTAGTATCCCATTTCCAGGGGGGCCATCAAGTGGAACTCCCTGGACATTAGATGCCCGGATCACACTAACCGGCCTTCCTGCTTCAGCCCTCTCCAGCGCATTCTCTTCTATCCAAAGTTGACCCTCGGCTGCAGTGTCCCGTGGAGAGAGGGTGGAATCTGGGCCATAGTATTCGTCACCTGGGTACCATTGGGGGTGCACCCTCAGAGTCCCGAGGATGATAAGGTGAAGCTCACCATGCCTGCCTACCGCATTCAGGACCGGCCTCGCTGCCTCCCTCATCACTATCTTGGCCTCCCTCTCATTTCTTGCAACTGAGGTGTTTACGGGACGCGAGTTGATGTGAATTAGTGCAGTACAGGGAGTCAGCATCACGTCTAGAGAAGTCTGGTCCTCGAGAACCTCATCGGGGATGACGACCGCCCTGTCACCGAGCGCTTCCACTATGTAGGGGGCGACGAATGAATCCGATGCTGTAATGGCGACTCTCATGCTGACATGCGGCACTCAGTCCGGAGCAATAAGAGTGTGTCGGTGGCGTGATGGTCAATTTGCAGGCCATCGACCGAAGAAAATCATATACTCTCTCGACGGGCAAGACACCAAGGGGAGCAGTATGGACCAACTTCCGAACCTCGGCAGAGAGCACGAAATGCTCAGTGCAATGGGACTTTCTGCAATCGAAGATCTATTTTCAGACATTCCTGAGAAGATTAGAACGAAAGGCCCCCTGCCACTCCGCCCCCCTCAGTCAGAGGAAGAAATCTGGGCGGACGCCCAGAGACTTCTGGGGGCCAATATCGATTTGGATTCACGTCCCTCTTTCCTTTCCGCGGGACTAGCGAGAAATTTCGTTCCTACAATGGTGGGGATGCTCGCAACACGTGGCGAGTTTCTCACATCTTACACCCCTTACCAACCAGAGGTTAGTCAGGGCATGCTCCAGGCGATGTGGGAATTTCAGACAATGATTTCTGAACTCGTAGGGCTCCCAGTATCAAATGTCTCAATGTACGACTCCAGTACCGCAGCTGCCGAGGCAATAACCTGCGCAGTCAGGGTGAAAGGTAGGAAAGCAACCCAAAAGGGAGTAGTTTACGTCTCTGAGTTCGTCCCTCCTCACAAGATGTCGGTAATAGAGAACTACACGCAGGGGAGTGGCATCGAACTACGCCCCCTCAAGCACGGAACCGATGGCAGGATAGACTTGGAAGCAGCTCAGGAAGTAGCAGGGTCCTGTGCGGTATACGTGGAGCAACCGAACGCATTTGGAGTGATGGACGAGGGAATCATCAGATTGAAGGAAATAATCGGTGAACACACCGCATTGATAGTTTGTGTAGATGCGGTCTCATTGGGCATCATAGAGGCCCCTGGAAAATACGGAGCGGACATCGTGGTGGGGGAAGGCCAGCCATTCGGTATCGGCCCAACAGCCGGCGGCCCAATTTACGGGCTGTTCGCCTGTGGAAAGGACTACCTTCGTCAAATGCCGGGAAGGATAGTGGGGCAGACTGTCGATGAAGACGGACTCGATGCCTTCACTCTCACACTTTCCACTAGAGAGCAACATATTCGCAGGCATCGTGCCACCTCCAATATTTGCTCCAACGAGACGCTGATCGCCCTGATGGGTGCGATGCACATGGCGATGCTCGGTCCAGAGGGTCTCGAGAGGCTCGCTCTGAGGGTTGCAGCTGCAACAGAATTAACCAAGTCTGCCATGGCTTCCATACATGGCGTGGAGATAGTTGAGTCCAATAACCCAAACTTCCGCGAATTCGTAGTTGAGTTACCGGGTGATGCTAGATCGGCCGTCGACTACATGGACAGGAATGGGGTGCTTGGGGGATTCCCGTTGGGGGACTGGTGGGAATCCATGTCTGATAGGCTCCTGATAGGTTGTGATGAGAGGACCAGTAATTCGGATATCGAAGCATTGTCCAAAGTCCTTTCTGCGTGGGTTGAGGAGGTTTGTAAGTGAGCGATATTTTCAGCTTTAATGGGGCAGAAGGAACCGGCTGGTCCCAGCCATCACCCATCTCCGAGGATTCCATTTCCACAGTGCCCATGTCACTACGTCGTGCTAACCTGCCTCGTTGGCCCCGGGCCAGTGAGCCCGAGCTAGTGAGGCACTACACATGGTTATCCAAGAGGAATTTCGGAATCGACACAGGGTTCTACCCCCTGGGGTCATGCACGATGAAGCACAACCCCCGCGTCAATGAGAGAATAGTACAATTGCCGGGAATCGACCGAGTCCACCCCCTCCAGCCAGAGCATCAGATCCAGGGCCTTCTTTCAATATTCTTCGAGATGCAAGAGATGCTCGAAGTATGTTCGGGAATGGATCAAGTCACACTTCAGCCTGTAGCGGGGGCCCAGGGCGAATTTGCAGCAATGAGGTGCATTCAGGAGTACCACAAGGACAACGGACAATCCCATAGGGACAAGGTGATAGTCCCGGATTCAGCCCATGGAACCAATCCCGCTTCAGCTGCAATGTGCGGTTATGAGATTATTGAGATACCAAGTTCACCAAACGGGTTCCTAGATCTCGATGCATTGAGAGGGGCCGTCGGCGATGATACGGCTGCGATGATGATTACCAATCCTAGCACTCTCGGAGTCTTCGAGCCGGAGATTTCAGAAGCCGCTGACATAGTCCATTCTGCTGGGGGGCAAATGTACTACGACGGTGCCAATTTCAATGCAATCCTGGGTAAGACAAACCCGGGTCTGATGGGATTCGATGCCGTGCATTACAACCTACACAAGACCTTCAGCCAGCCTCACGGTGGCGGTGGTCCCGGAAGTGGCCCCATTGGTGTAAGGGGGCATCTCTCCGACTACGTCCCATCCCCTGTGGCCGATAGGGAGGAAGTCGAGGGCGGTGGAGTGACTGGCGATGGTTATCGATACTTTTGGAGAACCCCTCAAAAGACCATAGGAAAGGTTCAGCAATGGCATGGAAACGCAGGAGCGGTGGTCCGTGCTTGGGCATTCTACCGTCGCTATGGTCGTGAATTGGAACTAATGAGTGAGCATGCGGTTCTGAATGCAAACTATCTGCGTCATCGAATATTGAATCCTGAATCTGATGTCCGGAAGAAAATTCCTGCCATGCCTGTCGATGGCGCTACTGTGGATTTCGTGAAACACGAATTCACCCTATCGATGAGTCCACTCAAGGATGCTGTGGGTGTGTCAGGAAAGGATGTGGCCAAGCGTCTACTCGACTACGGATACATGTCGCCCACCCTGTATTTCCCGATGATTGTTCCCGAGTGCTTGATGATCGAGCCAACTGAAACTGAGTCAATTGAGACCATGGACAAGTTTGCCGAGGACTTCCTGACTATATTGTCAGAAGATCCATCTGTAGTCACCACTGCTCCACACACTACTGATGTCAGGAGGGTCGACGAGGTCCAAGCAGCAAGGAATCTTGTATTGAGGCACCCCTGTGAAAAGTGAGTCCGGGCGCCGAAGGCGATAATGCCATGTTCCGCTTCCGAGGTCTATGGAGGAACCAGGGGAGAGGTTCTGGTTACTGGGAAATCCATCATGGTGGGGCATCGAAGGAGGGGCCCTGCCCCCCTCTATGAGGAAGGGCGAACTCCCTATGCCCTCTGAGTGGGGCGACGCTGAATCAACTCGGAGAGGGTGGCATAGGCAGAGATTGAGGCCCATAGCATGGGGCTTACTCAAGCCATTCGCGTGGGCGCCATTCTTTCTGATCGCATGCTCGTTCCCATTGGCATTCCCCGGAAAAACCCCAGATGACCAAACTGTCGCTCTGTCCTTATTCTTGATATCATGGTCATTATTGGTCATTCCATTACTGATGGAGAGGAACTCCCAGCCATCATCAGGAGGGTCCCTTCTCTCTCTACCGATAGACTGGAAACTCCTCGCGGTAGGAACCGTCATCTTCCCATTCCATGTAGAGATAGATCCCCGGATCGGATGGATTTCTTACACATTTTTCGTTATCTCAATGATTCGTTCCTTTTCGATGATGTCGGATTCCTTTTCCATACCCCCTGCACGATTTGTTGCTCCTGTAAATAGGGAGGAATTGGGGAGAGTAGAAATTGACAGTCATTGGACAATCCTGTCAGGAAGATGGGTCCGGGGCCCCATGGCACTACTTGCGATGGAAAATGGGTCTCTCATGATTAGTGGGAGCAGTCGGGCAGGACATGACTTCGTTTGCCTGGCCTATAGGCATCACACAGGCTTCGTGCAGGACTGCTTCTTCGAGGATCATCCCGAATCCGAGGCCCTGGCCGACGCACTTTCCAAACCCCCCATCCAGTTGAATGGCGTGGAATGGCCGAGTGCGTTCACACTCCCCTGCGAGGAAGAGTAACCCATACGGCAGGCATTTGAACCTCCTTCCTTCCCGATGTGCATGGACATATGCGTCGTCCTTGGCTCCAAGTCAGATTTACCAGTGGCTGAGAAGTGTAAAACAGTGCTCGATAAGTTCGATGTGTCTTACGAAATAAGAGTCGCCTCTGCTCATAGAGCACCCAAATATCTAGAGGGTATAATTGAATCAGCAGAGGAGTCCGGGTGCAAGGTTTTCATTGGTATGGCAGGGGTTGCAGCCGCACTACCTGGGGTCATCGCGTCCATGACCACGAAGCCCGTAATCGGAGTTCCAGTGGGCGGCAAGGTCCCTCTCGACTCACTACTTTCCATAGTTCAAATGCCGCCCGGGATGCCAGTTGCAACTGTTGGCGTTGATAGGGGTGATAACGCTGGTGCACTAGCAGTCCAGATTCTCGCTACCTCCCACAATGCCCTTGCCTCGGCGTACTCTGATTACCGCTCTGCAATGACTGCCAAGGTAATCGCTGACGACGAGTCAATCCAAGGGTGAGCCGCTTGATGAATACCCAAATGCTAATCGATGAGGCGATAGAGTCGCTCCAGTCACAAATAGATGACACGGCCATTATCGCTTGCTCTGGAGGGATAGACAGTAGTGTGGCTGCGGTCTTAGCTCATCGTGCCGTGGGAAGCCTACTGCATTGTGTATACGTGGACACCGGTCTAATGCGAAAGAACGAGACAGAAGAGGTCTCAGAGATGTTCTCAGAGATGGGCATCAAACTGAAGGTCGTCGACGCATCGGAACGATTCTTCTCAAATTTAGAGGGTGTGACTGACCCAGAGCATAAGAGGAAGGTCATAGGGGAGCAATTCATTCGCGTCTTCGAGGATGAGCAGTCATCCTGTGGGGCGAAGTATCTGGTCCAGGGGACCATAGCTCCGGACTGGATAGAGTCCGGAGGGGGAGAGAGGGACGTCATCAAGAGTCACCACAATGTCGGCGGTCTCCCTGAAGACGTCGATCTGGAAATTGTCGAACCACTCCATGAATTCTACAAGGACGAAGTTAGGGAGATGGCTAGGGAACTGGGAATAAAATCCAGTGAAAGGCAGCCATTCCCCGGGCCGGGCCTGGCAGTCAGGGTTCTGGGGGACTTAACTCCCGAGAGGGTCGAGGCCTGCAGAGAGGCATGTCACATTGTTGAGACCCGCCTCAAGGAAGCAGCAGAAGAGGGGAAGTGCGACCTTCCCTGGCAATACTTCGCGGCCCTCCTGCCAGTCAGGAGCGTCGGCGTACACGGGGATGCCCGTGTGCACGGGGAGACGGTAGTGGTCAGAGCCGTAACCAGTATGGATGGGATGAGTGCTAGATACTCCCCAATCCCTCACGAGGTACTTTCATCTATTAGCACGGAAATTACCAACGCCCTGAAGGGCAATGTGAACCGTGTTGTATACGATATTACCCACAAACCACCGGGTACGATAGAGTGGGAATGATTCCGATTCATTGATGAATGGGTGAACCAGCGGGCGACTAAGGCCGACATAGCTTAGTTGGTGGAGCGGTGGACTGTTAATCCACAGGTCGCAGGTTCAAGTCCTGCTGTCGGCGCCATCAATCCCTTCGTGCGAATGCTGCTAGAGCGAGAACTGAAAGTGCTGAAATAAGCCCAAATCCCGGGGTTTCATCACTGTCCTCTATGTCATTGAAGTCATCTAGCGGGTCGCAAATGTCATCCGAGTCAATATCACTCGGGATGGAATCTGGGTCCAGGGGGTTGCTCTCACACTCTGTTTCTAAGTCATCGGTGAATTGGTCACCGTCGTCGTCGTCGTCGGCATTGTTTCCAGTTCCGTCCCCATCCGTGTCCAGCCACTCTGTCCCATCGTCCGGGAAAGCATCTTCGCCATCGGCCACCCCATCTCCGTCGTCATCAGGGTCGAAGGCGTCGCAGTTGCCATCGATATCGATGTCACTAGGCTGCTCGTTGTTGTTGTACGGGTCGCCATACCCGCCAGCCTCGGCACATTCCTCCTCAACGGAGTTGGGCCATCCATCGCCATCAACATCCTCATCTGTGTTGTCGCCAATCCCGTCAGAATCTAGATCGCTCCACTCGGTGGAATCATTCGGGAAGTAATCGTCAGTGTTCACGAATCCATCACCATCAATGTCGAAATCCTCCCCATCGCAATCGCCATCATTGTCTAAGTCTGCAGGAACAGAACCCGAATCCATCGGGTCGGTTCCGCAGTTGGGCTCGTCAGCATCCAGCCAGCCATCTCCGTCGTCATCGCTATCAAAATTGTCTCCCCAGCCGTCCATGTCTGTGTCGGCCCACTCAGTGGCATCATCAGGGAAAGCGTCGTCCGCATCATCCACTCCGTCATTGTCGGTATCGTTGTCCATGACATCACATTCGCCATCCCCGTCGGAATCAACAGGCACTGAATTGATGTCTAGTGGGTCGGAACCACACCACCCCTCCACCTGGTCCGTGTAACCATCACCATCATCGTCATAGTCGATTGGATCGCATTCCCCATCCCCATCGGTGTCGGTCGGTAACGAATTAGGGTCAAGTGGATCTGAGAAGCACCTCTCCTCCATGAGGTCTGGAACTCCATCATTGTCATCATCGTCATCGACATTATCGCCCTTGCCATCTCCATCAGCGTCATTCCATTCTGTGGGGTCCTCGGGGAATGCGTCATCTCCATCGGGAACCCCATCACCGTCTGTGTCCTCGTCAAGTGAGTCACAGATTCCGTCGGAGTCAATGTCAACTGGAACATCTGTGGAGTCTAGTGGATCAGAGCCGCAGTCAACCTCGACAGAGTCGGGCCATCCGTCATCGTCATCGTCATCGTCGGCATTGTCCCCGGTTCCATCCATGTCCGTGTCAGTCGTCTCGTTGGGATTGAGGGGGAAGTCATCGTCCACGTCCTCCACCCCGTCGTTGTCATCATCGGTGTCTGAGTCGTTTGGAATCCCATCCCCATCGAAATCATCTCCCTCTAGGGCATCGCAAATGCCGTTAGAGTCAGCATCTATGGGAATGTCCGACGAGTCTAGGTGATCGGTTCCACACGTAGCTTCGTCAGAGTCCGACCAGCCATCGTTGTCATCATCGTCATCCTCTACTAGTTGGGATGAGGATGTAAACTCGATATTGTCTAGATAGAGTGCTTCCATAGCCGAATTAGAGCTGAATTCCACTTCAAGGAAACCCTGTCCCGCAGTAGAGATACTCACGGTAGTGGTGGTCCATGTCCCCAGGTATGACGAGAAACTTGCATCGATGTCATATCCAGTAGTGTCCAATATCGAGACATCGGAGTTGGCTCCCTTGAATGTGATTATCAGGTAATCAACAGGACTCGAGGTCTCGTAAGCGGTATCCTGGAGGAACATGTCGAAGGTGAGGGTCTCAGCAGATACGCTGTCCAGTTGGAGAATTGTTATTCCATCTACGTCCGACATCTGGTATCCATTGTCTCCGTTGGTGAAATTTCCAACTGTCCCTGTGTAATTGATAGTCCCAAAGTAGTCACCGTCAGTCAGCCCAACTCCGCCATTCGACTCGTAGTATAGTGAGAATCCCATCTCGGAACCAGTGGTCTGGTTATGAGCGATATGAGGTTCATTGGCATTATTCCAAAGATATCTGTCTATGCTCTCATTGCCAGTGTCTGTGTACTTAACGCTAGAAATCGTGAATGGGTCTTCGAATGAGGTGTGGGCAACTACGTAGGTCCCCGAGCATCCGCTTGCTAGTGTGTCAGGCATTCCGTCACCATCGGTGTCAGTATCGGCACAAGGATCGTTTGGGAATGCGTCGTAAGCGTCATCCGTCCCGTCTCCGTCAGAATCCGTCGCTGATACATTGTAGGTCGAGGTAAGCATCAGTATGGCAATCAGTAGTGGAGTCAGCACGTGGCGTTGGCTCATGGAGCTCAGAGGGGGAGCGATTCAATTAACGCTTGGGTGGAAATCCCAGATAGGGGGAGGTCTCCGTATTCTCCGTTAACCTCTTTGACCTGTTTTCGATGCATCGTCATGAGTTCCAGAGGGGCCGCCGACCAGGTTCTCGATGCTGTCGTTGCATCCGGCCGGCATTATCGTGACAGTCTACCAATGATAGCCAGCGAGAATATCCTCAGTCCATTGGTTCGTAAAGCGTGCGATTCAGACTTGCATGGAAGGTATGCCGAAGGACTTCCCGGGCGACGATATTACCAGGGGTGCGACGATTTTGATACCATTGAGGAGATAGGCATAGGACTAGCTAAGCGAGTCTTCGACTGCGGCTTCGCCAATATCCAGTCGACTTCCGGGACAGTCTCCAACATTGGCGCCCTGAAGGCACTTGCCAAGCCGGGAGACAAGATAACAGCCGTGTCAACAGCGGATGGCGGTCACATTTCTCACGCACGGATGGGGGCAGTGGGGCTGAGGGGGCTAGATCTCGTCACATATCCGTGGGACGAGGATAGGATGGAGCCGGATATTGACGCGTCATGTGCGTTGATACGAGAGACGGAACCACAACTAGCACTCTTCGGCCAGTCAGTATTCCTGTTTCCGACCCCCCTGTCCGAGCTCTCCGACGCTGCGCACGAGGTCGGAGCTAGGGTGATGTACGATGGCGCACATGTCCTCGGTCTGATTGCAGGGGGACGGTTCCAAGATCCCTTGCATGAGGGTGCAGACGTGATGACTGGTTCCAGCCACAAGACGTTCCCCGGACCCCAAGGCGGGTTCCTCCTCTCAAACTCCGATGACCAGTCACTACAGAAGAAGCTCAACAACTCAATTTTCCCTGGGACTTGCTCTTCATACCACTTGCATCACGTTGCAGGAAAAGTCGTGGCTCTGGCCGAGTTCGAGGAGTTCGGCGCAGACTATGCTCGGGATATCGTGGCTAACGCGCAGGCATTGGGAGCCGCATTGTCCTCCGAGGGATTCGACGTCCTCGCAGAAGAGAGGGGTTTCACGGAGAGTCATCAGGTCCTGACTCGTCACGGGGGCCATGATTCAGGAGCAGGAATGAGGGCAGCGCAGACTCTCGAGGATTGTGGAATAATTACCAACATGAATATGCTTCCAGGAGACACCAAGGCAATGTCCGGCCCAAGTGGTCTGAGACTAGGGGTCCCAGAACTGACCCGTGTGGGGATGGGCGTCGATGAGATGCAGGACGTGGCACGCTTTTTCGCAAGGGCGTTGATACACGGGGACGACCCGTCCTCCGTCAGTTCCGAAGTCTCAACTTTCAAGTCCGATTTCCAGACCGTCAGGTACTGCTTCGAGGAAGGCCCCGCATATCCGGGAACATGACAACTTATTCACGTCCTCCCTTTACCCAAGTGCATGCGCAGCGAGCGAGCCTCCGCCCTGTTGCTCACTTTTCTGATGCTGGCATCAGGATGCCTGGGCCTGTTTGAGCCGGGCGGAGACTTAGAAATCGCCGTTGATTGTCAGGAAAATCCCTCCCATCAGGATTGTTTCGTACCAGTGATTACCGAGGATGACTGCACTTCCTTGCAGATTTTCACCGGAGACTACTGCAGGACCATGATTATGCCATCGTCACTTTCGTATGGGATCGAGGAAATGACCATTATTTCAGGTGTTGAGATTCAGCCCCTAACTCCCAGTTTCAATGGCGATGGACCGCAAAACTGGCTGGTAAACCCAAGGCTCCCTGATGGGCTCTCATTGGATTCACAAACGGGAGTGATAAGCGGAATTCCTGAAGCACGGACAATAATGACCGGATATACCATAATCGCCTCCAACGCGGCCGGGCAGTCAACTTCTTTAATCGAAATCGAGGTTATTCCCCCCGGTCCCTCCTCCGTTCAGTATCAGGTCGAGATACTGTCATGCGAGATAGGCGGATATTGTGAGGCCTATTCCCCATTGGTCCTTGGGGGGGACGCAGAGTTTTGGGAGGTCGAGCCCCCTCTCCCAGATGGTTTCCAAATCCTAGAGGATGGTTCGATACAAGGCACCCCTTCTTCATTAGGGGATTCAAACCACACAATTACGGCTTCGAATATCGGGGGAGAGGCATCTACACATTTACGAATCATCACATTACACGAGCCACCTAGCAGCCTCCAGTATCCAGGTCAACCATTCTTCTGGCTGACGGGAGAAGAAGTAGCCACGACGCCCAATGTGGACGGAGGCGGCTATCTCACATGGTCGGTTTCCCCGCCTTTGCCCGAGGGCCTGAATATCGACCAGTCAGACGGCTCACTCACGGGAATCCCCCTGAATCCACAACAAGTACTGCAGTACACAGTGACCGCGTACAACACCGGGGGGTCATCATCGGTAAATATCCTGATTCAGGTTTCAGAGGAATCGCCCACTGGGTTGATTTACGAGCCTTCTGAGTTCGACCTCAGGATCGGGGATGGGATCGGAGTCGTGACCCCGTCCATCGAGGGGGGCAATCCCTCGACATGGGAGATAAGCCCAAGTCTGCCAGACGGTTTCTCATTCGACTCAGAAACAGGAGTGATTAGTGGCAACTCAACTTCCTTGCAGCCATGGACCCATCATAGGATTTGGGCCAATAATTCAGGGGGCTCATCCACTACAGAGGTTGGATTCAGGATCACCAGCATGCCCCCAGATGCCATTCACTGGCCAGGAAATGAATTCGCGTTCAAGTCCAACGAAAGCATCACTATTCTAGCCACTAATGACGGCCCGTACATCGACACATGGGAAGCTTCCCCATCTCTCCCAGAAGGTATTGCACTACTCCAGAATGGCACAATATCGGGCATCCCCACAGCGAGGTCAGACTGGCAACAGTACACCATTTGGGCGAATAACACGGGAGGTTCAGTCGGACTGAACATATGGATGGCCGTTCACGACCTGAGGGCTGATCAGAATGAGTTGCTAAGTGGCCTCGATGATGCAGATTGGGGGGGCTGGTCATCACTTATCCTGCCCATAGGAAAGTGGTCTTTCCCGCTAGGAAGGGACGCGACCGACTCAACTGTTGTGGCTGCTAGCCACGTTGGCAGGGGCAAGATGATCGGTCTCGGACACGAGAGTTGGGTCACACAGAATCACGAATTCAACTTCAGGGCAGTGGAATGGGTCTGTGGCGAGGCTGCAAATGTCGGTTTGGCTTATGGGGCCGGATTCGATCATTGGGAGGATGAACTCAGGGCTGAGGGGCACTCAGTCCATCTTTCAGTTACCCCAGACGACCTATCACAAGTGGATTGCCTGCTCGATGAGTTCTGGAACGGGCACGATGACGAAGACAACATGGCCATAGAGCAGTTCCTGCTTGGCGGGGGGGGAGTCATCATGGGTGGTCACGCATGGTACTGGTCATACTCAAACAGTGATGTCCCACACAACTACCCTGGAAATAAGATATCCCAGACGACCGGTTTGATGGTGTCCTCGGATTGGGGGTACAACGACATAGATTTCGATATCCCTGATATTTATTACACCCCGCACAATGCAATTCAGGGGATTTATGCTGACAGGGTCGAGGGGATCGAGCTGTCCGCAGAGGAGGCCGCAATCGCCTACTCCTCGATTTCTGACTGCTCTGTAATCGTTCCACTGGACTTCCTGGAGTTCTGGACTCCCTTGAGGGAATTGGTAAACTCCACGGGATGGACAGTGATTCCATACAGCACACTGTGGAGCTCAACAGGTTATGACCTGGGCGCCGATCCCGTTGCCGACGTTATTCTGAGGCTGGAGGAAGCCCTCACACAGAGCCTTCATGCCGATGATTTGCCCGTCCATCCAAGCCATACGGAATTCCCGGGGGAGGTTCCCTCCAATGCCTCCAGGATTGCTCGTACGGTCTCAATTGATGGCAATCAATCGGGCCTCCATTCGAATTTCGGTTATTCGCAAGCACGAAGCAGCATCAGGATGTCCACGGGTCTCTACGCCCCACCGGGAGAGGTCATCACAGTGTCAGTTAGTGAGGAAGTTGCCGAGTTGGGATTCTGGATACTCATCGGTGCGCACACAGACGGCCTCTGGGGGAAGGACGTTATCAAGAGGCACTCTAAGATTCACAGGTACTGGTGGATAGACAACGAAACCGCATTTGGTACATGCGAGGACACTGGTGTATGCACGTCTGCAGCAGAGGTAGGAAATGCATTCGGTGGACCGATTTATGTTGCTATACCTGCCGGATCTGAATTTGGAGAATTCGATGTCACCATCTCTGGCGCGGTAAGGGCCCCAACGTTCGTTCTCGACGAGTCATCCGACTTTGAGTGGATATACTCTCAGAGGGACAACCCGGCCCCTTGGGCGGAGTTGGTTTCCCACAATTTCATCATGACAGTCCCTAGTTATGAGATAAGGGAATTGAATAATCCCACTGCCCTGATGGAATGGTGGGACGAAGCCCTCTCGATGGAGCACGAGTTGTATGGGTTCGAACCATGGCCAAGGGTGGAGAGGGCGGTTTTCGATGTCCAGATATCGGCAGGATGGATGCACTCGGGATACCCATTCATGGCGCACGACCTAAGTGTGGAGGGAGTGGTCAACCTTTCCTACATGAGTGAGAATGGCGATTGGGGGATGTTCCACGAGTTGGGGCACAACCACCAATGGATGCCATCCACACTCCCGGGTACCACTGAGACGAGTTGCAATTTCGCGAGCGTCTATCTGATGGAGGACCTAGTGGGAGTGGAGGGCCACGGCGCAGTAGACCCAGAACAGAGGGCAATTAGAATGGACTCTTACTTTGACGACGGCTCCAACATCTCCAATTGGACCGTTTGGACGGCACTCGACACATATCTGATTATCAAGGAGGAATGGGGATGGGATCCGATTACGGAGGCACTGACTGTGTACTACACGCTCCCGTCCGCAGAGGTTCCATCCACCGGGGACGAGGAGTTCAACGCCTGGGTGATGCACCTCTCTAACGCTACAGGGTACAACTTAGCGCCTTATCACGCCGCTTGGGGGTTCCCACTAACCCAGAATACCCACGACTCGCTCGCTCATTTGCCAGTATGGGTCGATGACCCCCTGAGGGGGGAGTTCTTTGTTTACGACGCCATTCTTCGCAACCTCTCTTCACCCGATCCCTCTAGCGCCACATCCACCACAATTTCTTGGGAGACCTATGATAATGGGACAAATACGACCCTAACGTTCTACTATGGTTTGGCGGACATGGGGAACCAGACCTCGGGATGGGGTGGCAGTGCCAGCTTCGGCAGCGCAACCGTTGGCAATCACTCACAAACGGTGTCGGGACTGACATGCTGCGGGACGACATACTACGGCAGGATTCAGGCCACAAACGAGGAAGGCTCGGTCTGGTTCGGACCAGTTTCATGGTCCACAGACTACCTCGACGACTGAGTCATTTTCCGCAGTACTTCTTCAAAGGAGATTTCAGGGATGAATTCCTGATGTGCTTTTGCCAAGGGGATCCACATCAATGTGTGCCCGATGGTAACCGCGAAAGCAGGGACTAGCCCCAATCGAGGCTCTCCCTGCATGAGGAAAGCAATCAATCCAAGCAACGCGAAGTGTGCAACATAAATCGTGAGGGTAATCTTCCCTGCAGGCTCAAGGAACGAGAGCGCACCCCCCTTCCATGGCTCTCCCCCAGAACTCTCAGATCCTTCGAGACATCTCTGTGCCAATAGTACGAAAGTGGATGAGACGACTAGGAATGGAGTGTTCGCAGGGAAGAAGGTCAGGACTGCGTCCCCTTCTGTTAGGGCCCACTCATTTCCCGTGATGATCGAGTATGATATGGATATGGAGATGAAGATGAAACCAGCCACAATCATCCCCTCTCGAGCTTTGTGGTTTTCTTGAAGGTCATGAATCAGGGTCCCTAGTAGGACGAAGGAGATCCAAGGCAAAGCGGGATATGTGCCGTTCCAGAGAAGCCTCTCCAACCACTCACCAATGCCATTGGAGGATACTCTTTCCCACCATGTCCAATCAGCCCCGCTGTAATCGCCGATTGCGATTGGAGACAACATGACTAGAGACAGGGCCAACCCCCTCGTGCGCAAGGAGAGGTTGGCCAGAGCAGGCGTCATTATGGAAGCCACAGCCAAGAGTGTCAGAACTCCCGGAGTATTCCAATCGAACCTTCCCCCTCTTTCTGAATTTAGCAGGATATTGACGAGAATCTGGCATGCGGTCAGGATCAATAAACGAGGGAAAATCCACCTCACCCAGTCATCCACGCTTCTTGGTTTGCCTTCCTGCCGTCTAATCGCACTACTGTACATCCCCCATCCAGATATCGTCACAAACATCGGTGCCGCCATCCCACCGAATGCAGCCGCAACGAAAGCTGCAGGATGCCCCACTGATACTCCCTCTGGAGGAAGAATGGCAGCCGTGTGTACTTCTACCATGCAAAGTACGGCAATAGCCCTCATCCTGTCGATGTGAGCGAGCCTCACCAAATCACCTCCGATATACGAGACTCGACAGTCGGCTCCGAATCGGTAATGCCGATGGCCCCTTTCAGCATTCCGACGGCCTCTTCGACCTGTCCTTCGCGATGGTATATTGTAGCCCAAACTTCGCCCTTCTCTAGATGGTCCCCGACCTGAACTTCCAGGACCACACCGACTCCTCTGTCGATTTCGTCATCTAGTGATTTCCTCCCTGCTCCCATCTCAAGGCAGGCCTCAGCCACAGACATCGCATCAATGTCTGATACCCACCCACTCTCATCTGTCTCCATGGTAGTCGAGTATAGGTCCCCGTCTAGTATCCCGAGTCCTCCCATCAGTAAGGAGTCGTTTTCGAAAATCCCGGTGTCCCCTCCTTGGGAACCAACCATTGCTAGGAATTTCTTGAAGGCCGTTCCATCGTACAAGCTATCTTGAATCCTGGATGCACCTTCTTCCAAATCATGGGACAATCCAGATGACTTCAGAAGGATCCCGCCTAGCACGCAAACCAGCTCCTCTAGATCAGCAGGACCTCTTCCACATAGTGTTTCAACGCTCTCTAGTACCTCTAGTGAGTTCCCAATTGAGTACCCGATGGGCTGGTCCATGGTCGAGAGTATCGCTGCTGTGGAAATTCCCATCCCCCTCGAAACACCGACCATTGTTTTCGCCAATTCTAACGCCGAATCCCTGCTTTTCATGAATGCGGCCTTTCCGAACTTCACATCAAGAACTAGAGACGAAATTCCCTCTGCAGCCTTCTTCGAAACAATTGATGACGTGATTAGGGGCAGTGAGGCGACCGTTCCTGTGACGTCACGGAGCGCGTAGAGTCTCCTGTCGGCAGGAACCAATCCTTGGGTCTGACCAACCATGGCCAGACCTATCTCGTTCACTTGGTCGATTATCTCCTCTGCATCCAGGGAGACCCTTAGGCCGGGTATCGACTCTAGTTTGTCCAGCGTCCCTCCCGTGTGTCCTAGCCCCCTGCCAGAAATCATCGGTACCTTCAGGCCGCAGGCTGCCAATGCTGGAGCTAGGGGAATTGAGACTTTGTCTCCCACGCCGCCAGTCGAGTGCTTGTCGACAACGGTCCGAGCCCCGTCCCATCTGAGGACGTCGCCAGAGTCCCTCATTGACTCAGTAAGAATTATTGTTTCACTCTCTGAGAGGCCCCTTTCGTATACATTTCTAAGCCATGTAATTACTTCATCGTCTGGAATATTTCCTCCTACAACTCCACCGATGAACTCATCGATGGACACGAATCACTCCTCCTCTCCGAGTTCCTTCCTGATCTGTTCCATGCTCTGCCCACTGTCAAGGCGCCACTGTACCTCATCTCTGGAGGTCTTCCCCCTGTTGAATCCAAATCCGTCAAGGACGATATTTCCATGGGACCCGTCATCCTTGCCCCTTGTTAGGGCCCGGGCATCTTCTGATCCCTCATCGAAACTGGTTCCCTTGAGGATGGCCAATTCTGAACCAGCGTTGTCAAATCTGTAGCCCGAATCGTCGACTAGTATTTCCTCAGTACTGCTTCTGGGTTTCCTAAATGCGGTTATGCCTGCCAATAGCAGGAATATCGCCGAAAGAGCCATCAGTCCAAAGAGGAAATCGGCTCCCGGTCTAGACATTGCATCCTCTCTGATGTTGATGAAACCACCTTCTTCCTCTTCACCTTCAGGTTCAGGTTCTGTGGTCTCATTATCTTCATTCGGGTCAACTACCTCGTTCTCCTCGCAACCCCACTGTTCCCCATCAGGAATCCCATTCTCGTCCACATCCGCTGATGTCATCGATAGAGTGGGAGAACGAAGAACACTCTGAGCAAAGGCCTCCTCCTCGCCATCGGGGATACAATCGTCATCAGTATCGGGGTCGAGGGGATCTCCACCCAGCTGGAACTCTCTCAGGTTGTCTATCCCGTCATCATCTGGGTCCAATGACTGTTCGCTTAGGGCAGTGCCGAGTACGGCTGCCGAGTGTCTGTTGAGGCCATACTCAACTTCCCAAATGTCAGGCATTAGATCGCCGTCAGAGTCGGTATTTGAGTCAAGTCTGGCCCAGTCCTCGTTGAATGATGAGAGATAGCTAGATGTCAGCTCTTCATGATGTATCAGGACACCCATCTCCCTGTTTCTCAATGCTGCGCTGGACCCCCAATTCATGCTGCCGATTAGGACACTCTCGCCATCAATAATCGCACCCTTGTTGTGGAGCTTCACTATGGTGTCTGAAGAGGCCATCAGCCTAGCGGTCGTGTCTAGGCCCTCTGTAGCGTTCCAGTTGGTGTTGAACATGTGGATAGTGCCTCTAATTTCATCGTCCCATTCCGCATAGTATCCATTCAGCATGATCCTTAGTTTCACCCCTCTGTTTGCAGCATCATGTAGGGACTCGATAATCGGGTTCTCCCCGAATCCCCAGTACCAATCAAGATCGAGATATTGCACGGAAAGGTCAATCGAGTATTGGGCGGAGTTGATCATCGACACTATGCCATCCACACAGTCATCTGGGCAAGTCATCAATTGTGCATCGAAGGGGCCTGGGATGGAATTTGGTTCTGTGGCATTGCCCTCGAAACTTGCTTCCTCCATTGACCACCCATCGGGTGGCGAATTGCTCGATGAGTGGGCGGAGATGTGGAGGTGATTGGGGTTCTCGTCCCAGGAGAACCTCGAGAGTACCAGGTTTGCAGCCTCCTCAGAGTTCAGTATGACCGACCATTCCCGATTGCCTATTCCATCTGGTGGTAGACTACTGTCCTTCCAGTTGCCCGATGATATCCAAACGCTAGTAGAGTCCCTAACTGCCACTTTGCTGTGGATATATGTATAGGGTGAACTGATTTGAGATGGATCCTCCATCCACAGCACAGTGGCACCGGCATCGTGTAGTGCCTGTGCATGTCCTTTCTGGTTGTCTTTAGTGCTCGAACCATCTAGGATCCCCTCCTCTAGCAATATGGTAACTTCAACGCCCCTTGAAATCGCATCGAGGAGTGCATGCGAGAGGTCGGGGCTCATGAATTGGTAGACATGTAGGTGTATGGACTCCTCGGAAAGGCCTATCCAGTGGTACAGGTCACTGAATGCGGTATCAGGGCCAATTGACGGAATCATGCTGGACGCACCATTGCCAGTGAAATGCCCCCCATCGCAGAACGTAGACGCACCTATCCTGATCCACCTTTCCTCCCAGTCATGCCCCGAATCAGTATCGGGATAGTCACCGCAGCCAGAGCCCCTCATCAGTATAAGTCCGGGAGAGCCATCTCCCGGGACGGAAATTGCTGGTCCCTCCCAGCCATCAATATCTGCAATGCCGCCACCGAATACAATTGCATCTACTACTGTCCCGTCAGGCGCCTTGAGCTGTAGCGCACTACCCGAATCGACCAACCAGGGCATGTTGGTTAGGACGGCATTCCCATCCAAGGCATTGATTCCTGCATCGGCAAGGAGGTTTGATGGGCTCTCAGTCAGAACTACTGAGCTACCCGCGCCGATAATCAAGTCATCGAAGGTGGAAATCCAGGGTGTAGTGGAGCGAATTCGCTCTATGGTCCATCCTGCCAGACTAACCGGTTCATCACCAGTGTTGGTCAGTTCAAGCCAATCGTTGTCCCTGTCGGGGACCTCGGATGGCATGATGCGGGTGAACATCACATCATAATCCCCGTCCCATTCGGAAGGCTCTGCAGGGGGGTCCCACAACCACAACATGTTGTTGTCGTGCTTGCCTGTGTCTTCAGCCACAAGGACCCTGCCGTCATCAAGCACCGCTAGATTGTCGGGGCCAGCAATCCGGGCGGCGTCACACGATCCAGACGAGTAAGCACCGCCAGCAATTACTGGCTCGATTCGATTGACACCCCAGTCGTCACCCACTGGCATTCTGTAGACAATCCCACAGCGGTTCTCGGATAGTCTGATATCTCCCTGCGAGTCACTCATTTCGTTTCTGATATCTGACATGGCTAGATACACATATCCGGGGGCATTGGGGTTGAAGACGACACCCTCCATTTTATTCCACTCATCTGTAGCCCCAATAGCTCCAGCGGCTTTCCTAGATTCGAGGAATGCGACCCTATCGTCGGCTGCTGCGCCGACATCTCCATCTCCGTCCAAATCTTCTCCCATGGCATTCTCTGCCCAGTCGTTGATGGCCGCGTCTGAGATGTACGAATTATCTCCAGAAACGAAATCAGAAGTTGTGATTCCATCGTATTCATCTATCCAACTCTCAATCTGGATATCGTTGGATGAAGCCAACTCCATCCACTCAACATCGAATCCGGTGGTAGCAGGGTCGCTCCCAGTGTCCTGTGTGAGCCTAGCAGCATACAAGGTACCGGAATCAAGGCTCCCTGCTGTGTCGGCGATGAATTTGAACAGCACCGTTCCGTACTCATCATCGGACAGGTAGACAGTTTTCTGGTCCGGCATCACCTGAGCGTTCTCATGCGAGAATCGGCCCATTGAGAGCTTCTTGTCAAATGATGGGGTGGGCGTATCGGGATTTTCCACTTCAATTATCCAACCGTAGTCGTACGGATTGGGGTAATGGCCTAGGTAGTCTGCCAACTCTTGCTGGTCAGAGTGGTACTGGTAACTAGGGTTGTTCCAGTTCACAGTGTCTGAGAAATAGAGCTCCTCTGATAACAGAGGGGTCCCCCAAGGGCTTATTGAGCCGAAGCACAGTACCCAACCCCCATTCATTCCACTGAGGTCCTGCATCAGGCCCCCCAATACTTCCCATTCTTGTGAGGTGGAGTCCCACTGAATCAAGAGCTGACTCACGCCTGCAGGACGACTCTCCCATGCCGTGTATAGGTAGCCCCTAGTTCCCTGCGAATTCAGAGGGACGAAGGCATTGAAGTCGGGCTTCTGGCTAGTGAACAATAACTCGCCGTCATCAGCAGCATAGATCCCTCCTGCGACCCCCCCTTCAGATAGTGCATCACCGCTTTGCACGAGAACCTGGTAATCTCCTTGAGACGTCCTGACGCCGTGCCAGATGTCCCACTCGCTGCTGGACAAATCTAGTTCCGGAACCTCATCAGGAAGAGAGTTCCAATCGACCCCGTTTACCACTCCAACAGTGGCATCATAGTAATTTTCATCCGGGTGCATTACGTTAACGAACAGATTCCCTAGAGAATTCACGTGCAGCCCTGTGACCTCCGCCCCGCTCGGCATCATCATCACTCGAGTGAGGTCGGAAGGAGTCCCTCCTGAATCACCACCTTCCTCGCCTGCCCCTCCGGAGTTACTTGACCCAGGGGTATTTTCCTCGGAATCGACCCAATCCGCATTTGGATCGGTAGATGGAATCTTTGAGATTCCATTGGACGCCTCGCCCGTTGTTACTGTTTGGATTATGGCTCCATCGGCATCCTTGAGATACAGGGTCTCGCCAGCGTTGTTCAGTCGAAGGGTGCCGACCTCATTCTCGGCAATTACCGCGTAGCTCCCCGGGGCGATAACGAAAGACTCGTCCAGTTCAGAGAAACCAACCCATGTCGTCGCATCGATCGGGTGAACCCATCCTCCAATATCCTCCAAGGTCCAATTTTGTAGGCTCGTCCCTGAGTTTCCAGAGTTGTGCAATTCTACCCATTCGCCACTGGGGAAGACCCCCTGGTCAGAGCCATCGGCATTCGTCATTACTTCGCTTATGCACACACCTGAACATGCGGCATCACGACTTGAACTCCCCCTGGCATCATCTTGAAGGGACTCTGGGGCCAAGTGACTGGCGGGACACAAGAGAATCGCGACAAACGTCACGAAAACAAGGTTCCTGCCCTCTCCCATGCATGCCCGTCGTGTCGACGGGGTTCAAACCCTTCGCGAGTAAGTCCAATCTAGTGGCACGATTAGTCTTCGTCTTCCCGGTTTATCATTCCGAAGCCAATTAGGCCAATTCCGAGGAAGTAGAAGGCAGCCTGAGCATATGAGATGATTGCCAGAGTGCCACCGACGCTTCCGCCGAAGTTGGTCCATCCCGTCGGCCCGAGGTTATCGCTAACCGCGGCCCTGAAGTCACTGGCCTGGTCATCCTCGATTTCGCTGAACGTGTTTATCACGAACACGGGATGAACATCACCTGAGTCGAAGTCGGGATTCATCATTCCCACGCCCCGCAGGTCTAGGTAGAATGTAACTTCAACATCCCCGTACATCAGGGCGTTGGACAGTGGTTCCACCTTCATGTCGATGTCCGCACCAAGGTAGACTGGGAGAGCACCAGGCATGGCATCTACGTATGTCGCGGATCCGATTAGCTTGCCTTGAATCTGGGTTTCTGCAGGATCAGCAATAACCTTGTGCTCTACCATTTCGATCCCCTTGTAGGTCACTGTGTTGCCAACCTCTGAGTGGGCGATCGTGTAGCCAATTAGGTTCACGTCGAACGACGCATCAGCATCAGCAATGCTTCCAACAGTCCCGCTCAGAACGGTCTCGGGGTTTCCAACATGGTCAGAGAGCAACCCCAATGCGCTGTCTTCTCTGTGCGGCGCCCTCCAGGGCAGGTGCTCAGTCATCCCGTAAGTCTGGTTCTCGGCGCATTCCAAGTCATATCCAAGGAAGGCCCCATCGGAGTCATAGTCGTAGTCGCACATTCCATCACCGTCAGAGTTGATGTATCCCTGCATTAGTTGCTGACCAACATTATCTCCCGACGTGCTCACCTGGTAGACTGAGCGATCACCAGTGCTTACTCCCCCAGAGCCGTAGTATGTGTCATTGGTCTCCAGGCTCACCCAAGGGAAGTAACCGAAGTAAGTATTCACCGCGTCATTCCACCCGTAAAGCCAGTTGTTGATAGACATCGTAACAGAGGCCTCGTTGCCAGTCACGAAAGTCAGGAGAACCGGCATAACGGTATCGAAGTAGAAGTTCCTGACCCAGTCCCTCAGTGCTTGTGCCGCCTCATCGGATATGCCATAGAGTCCGGCTACATATGCATCGTCCCAGATGACCTGCTGGCCATTCTCGTCTGGAAGGCTCATCCCCGAGAGCTCCCCATACATGAACTGCGATGGGAAGGAAGATTTGAGCCCGATTTCGGGGTCATTCAATATGAAGTCAGACTTCTCCGCAGTAAGGGATGCCATTCCAGCGAAATCACCTCTATTGAGTCCGATCTCGATGTAAGTCCCTCCCAGTGGATCGTAGTCGCCGAATGAGGATAGCCACCAGTCATTGGATGCCATCGTCCCCTCGCCTCCAGCTAGGATGAGCTCGAACTTAGTCGGCTCACCTAGGATGCCAAGGCCCACCCAAGGCTCTGCGTACTCGGCAATTCCGACTACGGAAAGGAGTCCAACGTTGTATGACTCCATGGCTCCGAAGTAATCAGCGGACTGGAGGGGCAGAAGAAGTCCCACGACCATTCCTGGAAGCTCGATTCCAGAAATCTCGAATGAACCCATAAGGCCGACATTGGGGTCGAAAAGTAAGTTGTTTAGGGTGTCTGGATTGAGGATGTTAACTCCACTCACTTCCAAGAAACGCTCTCTTAGTTGCGATGTTTCGTTGTTAATCTCGTCCCCTCCTCCATGCTCTTGCAACTTGCTCGCTGCAAGTCCGTACACAGTCCAGTCTATTGCATCAATCTCGGCTGCGTCAGCATCACCGTATCCATAAAGATCAGCTCGGTCTTGAGTGACTTGGCCTCCATCAGGGGCCCCCATGCCAGCAGCAACCCAAGGACCCAGGTCACAAGTTAGTGCTATGCAAGTTTCAGTGGATTCATCTTCTGCGTCATACAGGATTCCATCCGAATAATCGAAGAAAATTTCCGTGTTGTTAAGAATGTCTTCGACCGTTCCATCAGCACCCGTGTAGACTCCAGATAGAACCCCCGATGGCGCCAATATGGAAGCGTTCAGTCCGTCCATTCCCATAGCCTCAAGGCTCGCTTCGAAAACATCTACCATTTCTGCGATGTCTTCGGACGCCCAGGTGCTTGGGGCCCTGTAAGATAGGTCGTATTCTATCATCTGAGCTGCGAACATTCCCTTCGCGAAGATCTCCCCGTACTCTATGCCTGCTCCCATTCCACCAATTCTCTGGGTGTTCCAGAGGATGTTGACCTGGGTGATGTTTGTGTGCTCTGACATCGACGTCTTTCCATTGTGCGTGCAATTCTCGCACCATTCGAAGACATCGTACTCGGAGTATGTCATGGTGCTCGCGTTATAATCAAAGTCGAGAATCTCCCTGGTTGTGGTCACTTCATAGATGAAGGGCCCCATTTTCTCAAAGCAGGAAGCACCGCAAATCTCATCAGAAGCTAGTGCTGTTTCCGCATCTAGGTTGTAAGCGTAGTAAACTCTCTCAGAGGTAGAAACGTGCCAATCTTCATCGTAGTCAATGCTCCAGTCTTGATTCCCATCCTCGTCCAGTCCATCGTATCCCTCTGCGACTTGGGTCTGAACTCCGCTCTCGATTTGGCCGTCGACGAATCCCGTCACAGCCATTCCTATGTTCACAAGCAGGAGCAGGGCTCCGATTGATATTGCCATGGTTGATTTTCCGCTCATTGTTGTCACTCTCCTACCGGCGCACTCATGTAGAAGACATAAGCATTCCACTAGTTGAAATCTCGCTTTTGCCCGTATTCAATCAAATGAATCCGAAACTGTCGAAGGTCTGCGCGAACGTGTAAAACATGATGGGTACCAGAATAATTCCCATCGCATGGCTTCTCCTGATCCCTATCCGAGGGGGCATCAGCCCAAGCCCGGTGCCCACAATGAGGACCCCTACGCCGACCCAGCCTGTCGACAACCATACGAGGACGCTAACAAATCCGGCAACGGAGAACACCAGAGTTCTCAGTGGGACAATCTCGTGCATCTTCAGCATTCCCTTGCCGACTTCAATCATCACGGGAACGGCAAACAGTCCAGCGGCAATGGTTATGCCCAGTAGCCTCACGAAGTCAGCAGGCGGATCTACCGCATTCCACCCGTCTATCGGGTACATCATGTTCAATGCCAATGCCGCCCCGCTTCGGGGCCTTCCTACCATGTACAGGAATCCAAGAACCATCACCGTTACCGCAGTGTTAACCGAGGAAAGGACTGCAATGACCTCTAGGTCCTGCTGCTGACTCTGGGTACTGAGGTCCAAGTCAGGGCTGGTCTCGCCAGCCTCCTCTATAGCGGCTCCAAACAACTCCGCCTCCTCATCAGTCAGGCCGTCCAGATCTGAAGGGTCTGCCGTGACAGGCCTGGGATTGAAACCTGGTTGGATGCCATGTTCGAAGTCTGCAGGGATGTAGTTAGGGTCAGTCAATCTGCCCCACATGTTTCTGGCGCTCATTACTACGACAGTGGCCTGTGCCGCAGTCATCCCCGGGAGTATTGCCATAACCGATGAAACCACTGCAGAAAGAAATGTAGGTACTGCCAACGGCTTCATGTCAGGCATTTCCCAGTTTTGCTCCTGAGGGGGGATTTCCGAGGTTGTCACATATATGTCAATAAGATTAGCAATCCCGAACAACCCAGCTAGGCCGGGGAATAGGAGAGTCGCAGACGGCATCCCCACTGGAGATCTGCCCGGCAACTCGAAGACCGCCCAACCGTAGAACCCCGTGAGGAGGAAGAATGCACTGGCAACTAGGATGCCCGCCGTCCTAGAGCTAGGGCCGAGGCTAAAGTCCAGGTTCTCCCACTTCCTCCTGAATCGGAATTTTCCTACTGGCAAGTCGATATTGATGGGCCTCGGTAGCGGGAACTTCAGGCCGCTTGTAGCGCGCTGCATCCAGTATGGCCAGGGGAGCCTCGTTGTCTCAGTGAGAATAAGGAATATTGAGATTATCAGTAGAAGCCATGGCAGGAAGTCCCTGCTCGATTCATACAATCCAAGTCCGGGATTCTCCCCGAACATAAGCCTCGCAACAATTAGTAGGGGGATTGACATCAACATGCCCATTTGTGATCCTCTAGCAGAGTAAGCAACGCCCTGTGCTGCTTGACCCGATATCAGCATCCTATGCCCAGGGAGTAGCGCTAGTGCCATGTTGTCATCAGGCGCTCCAACCAGAGCGCTTGGGATGTAGTTGAGGAATGTGTGCACAGTCCCACAGGCCACAATGATTCCCGCCACTGCGTCCAGGGGTATTCCTATTCCGACTGCAACAGGGGACAGGCTCAATGCGATTAGCGCCACGTTGTTAACGTGGAAACCGGGTATAAGTCCAGTCAAGCAGCCCAGCCCCACTCCAAAAACGAAGGAGGCTATCAGCCACGCGAAATCGACTACTACCGGGTCCATATTGTCACCTACCGAACATCGATACAGAACATAGCAGAACTATCGGTCCCAATTTCTTCCATGCTCAGCCTACCGACCCACTCGACAGGCTCTCCTATGGACAGCTGGTCTAGGTACTCAGTTCCATCCCCGAGTAGGCAGATACGCTCATCCGAGCCAGACCTTGAAATCCATTGGCCACCGTCTTCATCGGCCTCAACTTCCCCGGTGATTTGCACTATCTTGCCAAGGTCCCACCTCCATGAGTTGTAACCATCACCCCAATTCAGCAACGATGCAGGCGGAGCATCTCCAAGTATCCATGACCTGGCTTCCAGGACCACCCTGCCATCAGCTACGGACCAAAGAACAGTGGCATTGAACCTGATCTGCTGGTTGGCCTCTATGAATTCAGAGTGCTCACCCACGAACTCAATCCTTAGTTTGGTATTTCTGGTGTAGTAGTCCTCCCCGTCCCCGACATAGCCCTTGTCATAGTCGGGCGAGATGGGGTCTGTAATCCAGCCTTGGAATGTGTAATCCCCACCAATGTAAGAAAACGGATCCGTGGCGACGTCCTTCAGTTCTGTAAACTCGTCCCCGAAATCCCCTGTTTCTCTCCCGGATGTTGTATTGAAGCCCCTGTCAAGACAAACAGCCGCTTCATCCAGGGCCCACACCAATCTCCCTCCCCAGTCTCCGACTCTGCCTTCGAACCCCTGATCAGAAAGATCACTATCTGAGGGAAGGAGGCATAACCTGTCTGTGGGGGCCGGTCCCTTGACGTACCATTCACCATTGTCCAATCCAACAGTTCCCGAGACGATAACCAATTTTCCCACATCATAGGTCAATGCATATGCCTCCGCCTCCCAATCAACATACGCGACTTCCCCCTGGTTTAGGACTTCGACCTCACTTGCTTGGACTAACAACCTCCACCTGTATGAGCGTTCGTCAAACTGGAGCCACCCCTTCATTCTGACGTGACTTCCAGACTCAACCCACTCTATCACTCTCCCCTCAACCTGGATATACAGTAGGTGATCGGCCCCACCATACACCTGGTTGTCCATGAGGTAGAGTGAGTGGTAAGTAACGTCCGGAGCCAGAGACTCACTCAGCCAGCCATCAATCATAAGGGATGAATTTGCGAAACTATCCGGATTCTGACCGACCTCGACTAGTTTCGTCTCAGTGAACTCAATTGACTCCCCTTGGGCAATAACGGCGCCATAGCCATTCGATTGCAGCCATATTCTCCCATTCCATTCCGAAACCTCCCCTTCGACGGTAACGACTGTCCCTATTGGGGGGACCGCATTGTTCCAATCTATGTTCCATCGAATTTTTGCAACCGAGTGCCCTCCGATTTCCTGGACTTGCAGGTCGATCCTATCTGCACCCTCCCCATACGGGTCTCTGACATAACTGGTCAACACCCCCTCAATCTTCACGGTCTCCCTCGGGAAGTTCCGTATCTCATCAATTTCAATCATATCAGGCTCTCTAATCACGGCATAGAAATTCATAGCCGAGACAAGAAGAAGCGACGTGAAGAACATCACCCACAGCTTCGTCATGTCCGGCCAAGGACGGGGGCGACGCTTGATGGTTGTGCGTGACAGAGCATTCCATTGACAATGTCTTCGGCAAGGTTCATGACTTGAATGCGGGCCAGCATGATGCAGGACCCGTAGCTCAGTTGGTTAGAGCGCTCGGCTCATAACCGAGTGGTCATCGGTTCAAATCCGGTCGGGTCCACCAAACCGCTAACAGAATTGCGCCCAAAACCGCGATTATCACAGTACTAGTTGGGCGAAGTCTCAAATACGGTCTTTGTGGGCATCGTTATGATGGCCACGCGTAGAAGTGTTAGAACCAGCATGCTGATTCTCATGGTTTACTTCCTCAGCACATGGGCCGGAGCTGCTTCTGTACACGCACAGACCAACCCTACCCCTGACATCACACTAACCTGCGACAACCCTCAGGCAATCGAGGTTTACCCGGGTGCGACTAGGACTTCCATAGTTTATTGCGTTCTTCAAAACCCGACCATACACAGTGAGAAGGTGAACATTCAGATACAATCCGGGTCTCTTATCTCTGCGGGCCCAGCTTCCATGACCGTTGGTTCTGGGGCAGATGTCGCCTTCCAGGTTATCCTCAGGGCGGATCTAAGGATGCCCGAGGGACAACATCAGATTTCGGTTACTGCCGAGGTAGTCCAGGCTAATGGCATAACCGTGGTCGGGACCCCGACCACTTACAAGGTCCTAGCAGTCATCAAGCAGTTCAGCCGACTTAGGGTGGCTTCTGATGTTGCTTTCATGCAACTGAGGCCTAGGGTGGACATGCTTCTGACCTTTGACGTTTACAACGATGGTAACGCCATGGACAGGTTCAACGTCGGGATAGTCAACTACGATGAACTGAATGATGAGGGGTTCCAACTCAGCATACCCCTCGTCTCAGTGGAGATAGAATCATTGGCCCCTGCTGAGAAGGTACGGATCCAGATGAGGACCCCCAAGAATCAAGGATGGACTGACAAGTACTTCAATCTACAATTCAAGGCCACTTCTGAGTATTCGGTTAGGACAGAGGGAATTCCGAATTACATGATACAGTCGATGACAATTTACATTCGCGGGGTTTACCTTCCCGGATTTGGTGCTCTGGGATCCATGATGATGGCAGCCCTAGCCGCTGCTGCTATGGCAGGAAGGAACCGGCTAGAGGATGATCCAATGATTTTCGATGAGGACGGGGAAATTGTCCCATTAGACTCCAGATTATTCTAGAACGTCCAACCTTGACCCGCATCGGCAACGGGTTGATAACTACGATGCCTGACCACTCTAACGAAATCGGAGGTACTCGAATGAGTAATGGCGGTCTACTGGAGAAGGCGAAAGAACAGCAAATGGTCGACGAAGTGGTGGCCGAGGCCACACCGGGTGCCGTTGTCATCAGTCAAGATAGAGACATCGGAATCGTTGATATTATCAAAAATCTCCTCCTATTTGCCGTGTTTCCAATGATAGTAATTATGTGGTTCGGTGTGTATCTAGATTTCATCCCACTAAGCATACTGGTTCCAGTCACTATCGGCATTTCTCTGGGCGTTGTTTGGTGGAGGCTCAAGATAGGAGTCCCAGGAAAGGAAGGATTCAATCAAATGAGGGCAATCGTAGTTGCCGGTGCATACCTAATATTGCTAGGTTTTCCTTTGATTCTTGGAACGGTTCTCCAGGGTGAAATGTCAATGGGAGAGATCGAGTTTAGTGAAGACGGCGACACCATGACAGTTAAGATAAGGCAGAATTCCCTGACTAGTCCAACCATCGATGCCGAAATATCCATCGAGCAGTCAGATTCTGTTGTGTGGTCCGGGACAGAGTCTTTCTCCATTAGTAAGAGCGATGGGAGGGGGGATTACGGTTCCATTTCTTTCGCCGTTTCAGATTTCTACTCAGATAACGCACTACCTGACTCGCCATATACGATTCAAATTTCAGCTGGCTCAGTGAGTATGTCGGCAACACTGGACTCAGCATCATTATCTAGGACAATTACGAGCGTCAAGGGATCAACCAGTGGCGTGGTCTCTACAAATTCCGACAATTGCGAGGGCAACAAGAATACCTGTGTTCTTGGTATTGCATTGACTGCATGGGCTGGCTTGGAGGCCCTAGGGGGGCTTCCTCCAGCAGGACTCGTCGAGGCTGACTACACTCTAGATGCAACGCTCCTGTATGAGGATTCAACGACATCAATTTCCTATCCGACTGTGACTGTTGTGAATGGTCAGGCAACATGGGATAGCAACTCAGGGGAGTTTGGTAACGGTTTGGCAATGGTGGGGTTAGAGGGATCCCAATTGCCCCTAGCAGGTTCTGTAGAAAATTCCGCCCTAAACACCCTGTACATTCCAAAAGAAGACTGGGGCGTCAGTGACTACGGTTGTTATGAATTCCAGGTGTCAGTTACACAATCCCCGCCATGGGGAGACAGGACTGCGCACGTGTCAACTACTTACTATGAGTACACAGAAGAAGGTGCGGATGATGATTGGGACGAGGCATGGACGCCCGTCTCAAGCTGCTAGTTGATTGGCTAGTATTCGTCTAACTCATCATCCTCAAATGAATCCTCTTCACTGGACGTTGCCTTTCTGTAGGCCCAGAATGAAACTATCCCCACTCCGACTGCCAGCGCTACGAGTATCGACGTCATGGGCAGGCTCTCGTCCTCTGTCGGCTCAACCCACACAACCGGGCCCGCGGTCATCGATCCGCCGCCAAAAGAGCCATCATCGACTAGTTGAGTTGGAGTCAGTATTTCACAATCAATACTGAAGGTCCCCACTTCTCCCCCCCTCCAACCAAATTGGATCTCAGTGGATTCCCCTGCGCCAACCACCACTCCCTGGAATCCACCAATATCGGCTTGCATCCCAGTTTCAACAATGTCACATGTAATGTAGAAGCTCGCTGCCGCAGTGCCCCTGTTCGCGAACTCAGCCAATACTGCCACAGATTGTGATGTTGAGGCCTCGCCCTCGCCTACAATCTGAATAGACTCCCATTCGATATCTGGAACGAACTGATCGACCCGCTGTTCCTGGTTCCATGTCAGGGGGATTGCATCGCCCCCATAGTCATCAATACCAGAGCCTTCCGGATTCCAGCCAGTTCTGTATGAAACTATATTGATGATGGCAGACTCATTCCACCACGTTCCATCGGACCACCTAATTTGCACAGTTCTCTCGCCCCCTCCGTCTACAATTCCAACTCCCTCGGAGTCACTGAATGACTGGAATGAGGTACCCTCATCGGGCCCCATTCCTTCGATTTCAAAAACAACTCCAGCGGCATCGAAAGTAAGCCTCTGATCAACGACCATTCTCTCCCATCTGTCAGTCAACCCCCCGCTTCGCTCAGAATCACCAGATCCCATCACTGAGTCGCCCCAACTAATCTCACAGTGAGGGGTCCCCCGGATGTCGTGATCATCGAGGCTGTCGACAAACACTGACCCACCATACAGATCGATTGACGCCCCATCACTTGAAATTTGGATGGGACCGACTCTGTCGAAAGTCCCGCCATCTGAATCAAGGGAGCCATATTCCCCTAGGGAAATGCCCCCACCTTCTATTATTGAGTCATCGATTGCCATGTGCCCAGAAACACTGATTTGGAATCCCTGATCTCCCGCAGCCATCATATTCACACTGTCCAAATCTATCCCATCAATGGCAAACTGTGTGGTGCCCGTGTCTATGGACACACTAGATATGGATACTGAAGAAAACCCGTACCCTATGAGCCCAATCCAGATTTCTTCATCGACTGTATCTGGGAAATCAAACGTATGCTCGGTTCCATTCATTGAAATCGGATCAGAGTCCCCTACGAACGCCTGGCTGCCATAGTAGCTCGCACCCCCAACTGAGTGAATTGTCAGCGAGAATCCCCCCTCCAGTCCATCGGAGGGAACTCTGAAAGAACCTCGCTTGTCTTCGTCCCAGTATCCATAGCTTGAGATTCCCGTCGGAGGGGAAGTGGCGGCAACATGGGAATCCTCAACAATGAGCAATCCTCCAGTATCAACAACAATTGAAGACCCAGAAGCTACACTGACATCAATCCCGCTAATGGTCAGTGATCCCCCATCGGAAATCCTAATTGCCCCATCAATCACCTCATTGGATTCCCATGTGACATCGGAGTCAATGACTAAGTCAGCATCCTCAGCAGAAGCTTGGATGCAAGAAACACATACTGATGCTATCAGAATCAAGGTCAATATCGTCGCTGAACGTCCACTCATGGTGCCAGCGGGCCCCAGAGGCAAATCAATCATTTCCCTGCAATGGTCCAACAACGTCTATTGAAAGGCCCCACCAAATCACTCATACATCAATCGCCAGTGGACAAGTCATGGACACAGTCCAGACATTAGCTGGCTCATTCGATGAAACATCTTGGGGTTTCTTATTGAATATCATCACCGTTCTAATGATGTATGGGCCATTTTACCTGGCAAATACCGGGGCGATGCTTTTCGGAAAATGGATTCCCGAAAAGATGGGGTTCAGGAGCGTAATAATTGACGGAGGCAGGACACTCGAAGACGGGTACCGAGTATTGGGGGACGGAAAGTCTTGGAATGGCTTCTTTGGAGGTGCTATTTTCAGCGGACTCTTGACTATGGCGACTCACCAATGGTGGGGAGGGAGGTCGCAACCTGGTTCCAGACCGTTCATCGATCCAACATCTTGGGCATCCGCCGACGACTGGTTCTGGATTGGCGGCGAGTGGGGCGCCGCCTTCATGATGGGATTCGTACTTGGAATTGCATGCATGACTGGTGACACAGTCGGTTCATTCTTCAAGAGGCGTAAGGGACACAAAAGGGAAGGTTCAGAGAGCTCCCAGGCGCCCATTCTCGATACCTTGACCTTCGCTATTGCAATTTTTATTGCAGCGTCCGTCTTCTTCGAAGGACAGATTATCACCCACCCTGATTTGATGAATGAGATATTGGTACTTCTGATACTCACTCCAGTCATACACAGGACTACAAACATCCTTGGGTATAAACTAGGTTTGAAGTCAGTCCCTTATTGAATTCACAACTCAGCATACATTATGCCCTATCGTCTATGCGCATGTGCATGGCGGGCATGAGTGTCCTGATTGTAGGGGGAGGCGGAAGGGAGCACGCTCTGGCAATGGGCCTGTCTAACAGTCCGTCGGTCGATTCGCTACATTCTGCACCGGGCAATGCAGGAACTGCACTGCTCGGAATCAATCATGACATTGGTTCAAGCGACATTGACGGACTAGTTTCCTTGGCTAGGGAAACAGGGGTTGATTTGGTAGTAGTTGGCCCGGAGGCACCCCTGGTTCTTGGTTTAGCGGACACTTTGAGAGAAAACGGGATTCCTTGCTTTGGACCTCATTCTGAAGGGGCCAAGTTAGAGGGCTCAAAGCTGCACGCTAAGAACGTCATGTTCGATTTAGGAATCCCGACTGGAAGGTTCAGGATAATAGAAGACCCCGATGAGATATCATCTTCTGTGGACTCTTTCAGCCCGCCATGGGTAGTCAAGAGAAACGTCCTAGCAGGGGGAAAGGGAGTCACTGTTACCACGGATAGAACAATCGCTGAGGGCGCGATTTCCCATGCCATGGATACGGATGGAATGGTGTTATTGGAGGAGCATCTCGAAGGGGAAGAGGCATCTGTGCTGGTGGTGATGGATGAGACCAGTTTTGTATGTCTCCCCCCTAGTCAGGATCACAAGAGGGCCTTTGATGGCGATGAGGGTCCAAACACCGGGGGAATGGGTGCTTATGCACCTGCTCCAGTTGTAACTCCATCAGTGATGAGGAGGGTGGTGGAAGAGGTGGTCGGGCCGATGCACCACTACCTGAGGAATCAGGAAAATCCGTACAGGGGGTGCCTCTATGTCGGACTAATGGTGGATGGTGGTGGAGCCCCGAGTGTGATAGAATTCAACGTTAGGTTTGGAGATCCGGAAACTCAAGTCACCATCCCCTTGATCGATAGCGATCTGGGAGAGCTACTTTTGGCAGCAGCCGAGGGAAGCCTTAGCTCCATAGAACCACTATTCTCCAGAATGTCTGCAGCTACAGTGGTTTTGGCATCAAATGGATACCCAGAATCACCCATAACTGGGGGGGTAATATCAGGTAGCGAGGCCTCTATCGAAGAGGGTGAGATATGTGGAATTGTACACTATGCAGGAACCGATCTGAGAGAGGGCGAACTAGTTTCATCTGGAGGCAGGGTTCTTGCCGCTACTGGCATCGCCCCTTCCCTACGGGAAGCCGCATCGACTGCATACGAAATTATCGGAGGCATACATTTGGAAGGTTCGCACTATAGGTCCGACATAGGACATAGGGCCCTAGAGCGCTAAAATCGCCGTTTTCGTCAGATGAATTAACAGCCGTTCTAAGAATGGTTATAACAGGATGTAAAATCGCGGCGACGCTAGCCTTCAGGCTGAAGCAGACGGTGAATACCAATGAACGGAAAAGAAGACGCGACAAGAGTCGGGATTCCTTTGATGGGACTGGCACCTGTGACGGTGGTTTTTGCCACCATAATGGTGCTGTTTCTCGGAGTCGACTATGTCGCAAATGGAGCAATGGAGAACGACGGATACGTGCGAATCCTGACCCTCCCTCTCGTGGCCTCCTTAGGAGCTGCGCTTGGAAGGGTCGCCGCAGCATCTTCTTCATCCGGCGAGTTCGATGACTCCTATTCGAAATCGGAGTCCCCAATCGACTACAGATTCGGGATTTCCATGCTGTCTTTCATGGCATTGCTGGCGATTCCACTTTTCCTCCCGTCGATATCTGAGACAATTGACAACATCACCATCTCCACACTTGTGTTTATGGCCATTTCAACCCTATTCCTAACTTACTCAAATAGGAACGAGGAGGCGAACCTCCTACTGGCAGTTGTAATTGGATTCCATCTGGCGGTTTCCCATGCAGCACATACTCAATTGGACTCATCAGCATGGGCCGGTTCTGAAGCGGACCTGATCGATGCTGCTAGATCATCAACAGCCTCGATACTATTCGCATTCTGGGCCTCAGCGACGGCCCTTGGTGCAATGTTGACCGTTGCAATGAGGGGGACTCTGGATAATCCAGGAGAGGGCTCCTTATTCGGGGATCTACCCGTTTTCGACAGGTTGGACAATTCATCCTTGAACACAATGGGCACAATGTCGCTAATTCTGGCCGTTCAGCTACTTCCTCTGATTTGGATAGGTAACTTACAGAGTTTGACCGAATACACGGAACATGTCTATTTGGGTTCAGTTTGGGCTCTTTTCTGTACATTCGTTATTGCCTTCTGGGCCTTCTGTAGGGCAGAAGGTTGGCAGGTAGTGGGGTCATTGGTCGCCGTAAACTGGATACTCTACACACTAGCAAGAATGGTTGAGATAGGTAGTGACTTCCTCGGAAACACACTTTCTTCAGACGACGGGCTATCAGGTGTAGCGTGGGTCTTCCTGATATTCTGGCTAAACGTAGCCGCCGTGATTTTCTCCTCCAGGGGATATTTCGGCGATACCGCACCCCGCAGGGAGAACAGCAAACTCAGGGTCTGGTGGAATAGGAATCACTACGGCATCTTGGTCGGACTCGCGTTATTTGTTGCTCTGGCAGTCCGGACTGGTTGGAACGTTCTACCAGCGATGAACGCCTCAGGTACCCAGTTATGGGACATGACGGGAGGCTCCGACCCTTGGTACATGAAGAGGGTAATCGATTACGTAGTGGCGGAAAGGAGTCACTACATCTTCGATGCCGACAGGGCTTACCCAATGGGGTCAATCAACCCAAGGCCCCCTCTATTCTCTTGGTCACTAGCTCTGGGTGGAATTGGCCTTTCATGGATCACAGGCGCAGAATCTTCCTCCGATATGGTATGGTGGAGCGTCGCTTCATTGCCAGCAATCTACGGGGCTCTGATAGTCCTCCCCCTTGCTGCAACTGCAAGAAGGGTCCATAGCGACCTAGCGGGAATCTTCACTGCATGGTTGATAGCCCTAATGCCTGGTCACATAGGCCACTCCACATTCGCTCTAGCAGACCACGACTCTTTCGCACTGCTATTCATTTCAATGGCATTCTACTTCTGGGTCAAGGCGATGGAGGGACTAGGTTCCGACAGGCTGTTTGGGAAGCCCAGTAGAAACCCTCTGTACCTGTTTGCCGGAATAAGAGAGATGTGGGCAGTAAACCCCACAGTCATGGCAAATGCCACACTATCTGGAATCTCATTCGCAACAGCTGCCTTGGGATGGAAGGGATTCGTCTACGGGCCGGGAATCCTGTTCCTAGCCTTCGGCGTGCAGGTCGTCATGAACTTATTCAGAGGACGTGACAGCCTCCCGATTACATCCGCGTCATTGCAAATGCTATTCACAGCATTCCTAATTCCACTGCCTTTCTACATGTGGCCTGGAATGGGCCTGCTTTTCGATCCGAGCGGCTTCCAACCAATGTTCTACATCATCGGATTCACCTTTGCTCTGGGATGGGTCACATGTTCCTTCAGAGACAGGCCTTGGCTCCTAGTGATTGGAAGCGGGGCAGCCCTGTTCTCGGGAATTCTGGGTGCGCTTTACCTTCTGCAGTCACTTAACCTATACAATGGGTGGGACATACTTTTCACAGGCGGATTCTACTTCTCCAAGAACAAGATTTTCGGAACCATCGGGGAAGCTCAAGCGCCCAGCAGGGGCGTGCTATTCGCTTCCTACGGGCCAGTTGTGACACTCATTGCGGTGTCATGCGCAATGTTCCTAATCTGGAGGGGTTCGAGAAAGGAGAGGCAGAGCCAGCTCCTATTGGGAACATGGGTAATTGTGGCCGCTTACATGGCTTGGAGCGCTGGACGTTTCATATTCAACGCAACCCCAGCAATTGCAGTCGTCGGTGGCCTAGGAATGGCCATGCTTTGGAAGTCCGCAGACCCGACAGGATTCGTGAAGGAGTGGCGTAGATCCGGAATAGGCTCGCCTTCTGCAAGAAGGAAGTCTACTTGGCCGGCCACAAAGAAGCATCCTGCAATACCAGCACTAATGCTCGTATTCATGTTAGTTGCCAGTCAGCACATAACCTATGGCATCGACTCCGGAATACCCCGTGGCGAGCCAGCAGCAACTGACGTCGATCAGACAATCTACGAAATTTCACCAGACTTCCTGAGGGACCTTTCAATTCTGAATGGTGCAGAGTATGATGCAGACTCAGGCCAGTTGTGGTACATGGGAACATTTGGACCTGGATTCAACGGGGCAGACTGGAATACTGCCTACGAATGGCTATCCGAACAAGACGCAGATGTCGGATTCAGCGAGAGGCCGGCATTCGTCTCTTGGTGGGACTATGGTTTCCAGGCATTGGCACAGGGACAGCATCCAACCGTGGCTGACAACTTCCAATCAGGAATACCAAATAGCGGAGGGATGCTTCTTTCACAGGGCCAAGACGACACCCTTTCGTTGTTCATCATGACACTATCGCAAGGCGACAGGCGTTCGAACGCAGGATCCTTCACCTCGGGATTCTCAGACGTGTTGTCGCAACACATGGACGAGAACCAGAAGCATGAGTTCGATTCCATACTCTCAATCGATGTTGGAGACTCATCCTTTGTCACCGATCGTTCCATGGAGGTAATAGCGACTGACGGAGTGGTAGAACTTCTCAGGGGATATTCACTGATGGAAAGCGGAATCCCATCGGATGAAGAGTCATGGATGGTCTACTTCGATAGTGAGCCCTATGGAGGGCCATACAACGAGACCGAGGCTAGGGCTGCATTTGACGAGGCCAGGGGGAGATCCTCGACATTCGTCGATTTAACAACGCACTACATGATTGGCAACTACAGATACACTAAAGATCTGATAGTTGACTTCGATGACGTCTCCACCGGACTTCACAGGGCCAACTCTAAGCTGGCACTCGGAAGGGCATTCCTACTTACCGCATTCGACTCATCCGAGTTAGTCGACATGTACCATGATATCACCTCATCAGTATCGTACGAGGTTCAGGACTACGAAGAAGGGCTGGGTGTGACGGTCGAGAGGAATAATGACATCCGATACTTCGCAGTAGACAACAGACTTTACCCCCTCGGAGGTTCATACTACGAGGACTATTCTTACCATCGAGGACAGACAACCGGAATCTTCCATGCCCCCACTTCACTTTCCGGACTAGACTTAGATGACTACATTTCTACTAACTACCTCACTCAGAGGGGTGCAGACGGGCCTGTAATACCCAGAACTGCCGATGAGTACGAGGAAGAGTATCTCAACGACGTTGTTAGGCAACAGTCGGGCGCTGCTCAGGATGCAACTGAGATAATCCAGATGATAGACATAGACTATCAGCACGAAGACGCCTTCTTCGAGACAATGGTTGCAAGGGTGTATGTTGGATATGGGTCTTCGACTCTGGGACTGCCAGGGGAAGCATCGCAACCCGCTCCCCACTTCTACTCAACAGGTACACCCGGCTCCCCTCTTGAATCGGCTATTCCAATGCCGGGGGCCATGATGAATCACTTTGCCCTAGCAAACTGGTACGACTTGCCTTGCGAGTTGGACGACTCCGGTGAAAAGCTAGATTCGGACTGCAACGATCCTGTTGTCGGCAATGCTAACACCCAAGTCAAGGTTCTCAAGTACTACAGTGGCGCCACTCTTTCTGGCACTGTCGAATTAGATGGAATGGGGCCAGTGCCCAATGCTAGAATCCTCATTGAACGCGATGCCTTCAGCGGTGAAGAGGTCGCGAACGAGAACGGCGAAGTGGTGGATAGGGACGACAGGACATACTGGATACCAATAGGCACTACAGATGCAGACGAGGATGGGACTTTCTCTTTCACAGTCCCAGCTGGAAAGATTAGGGTTTCCGCATTCTTCGGGGAACCAGATCTGGATGCAGCAAGAACGACAGTAATTTCAGGTAGCTATGGGATGACAGAGATCCTATCGGAGACTAACACAAATAGGAACATCAACCCAATTTCTGGAATTCTTGGCAACGTCTCCGGCTCGACATGGTTAGCAGAGCAGATTGTCAACATCTCGGGCACAGACGGGCATTCAAACGGAAACTCCCTAATCGAGGTCACAGTAAACGTCGAACCTACACACGCTACAGGGCAGTTGGTCTGGCAGGGCGCCCCAGAGTTTGAGGGCGAATCAATAGTAGGCGTCGACATCGAGATTTCCCCACAGTGGGAACAGATTCAGATGGACTCATACACGGTCACCACATCAAACGGGACCGTAGTTGGCAATGACCTAGTATTCAACGGAATTGGAGAAGTAACATTCACCGGTGACGGCTCAGTTCGCTCAACCACAGTGGCAACGGTCTCTGACTTCACTGGAAATTTCTCACAGGAGATAATGCACAACCACAGTCTTACTGGAGAGGGAATGTTCGAAGGAAAGGGCACCCTCGAGGGAACTCTCCTTGACGAAATATCCCCAGTTGATTGCAATGAAAATGGAACCATGCCAGAGAACCAGACCCTATGTAATTTAGAAGATGGCGGGATATACCTAGAAGGAACAATGAACGCCACTGGCAGATTTACATCCAACGGCTCAACAATCTTCACTCAGCACCTCTATCACGCATCCATGGTCGCATCAGGTATTTTTGAGGTAGACACATCCGAGGAAATGGAAACCTATGGAACAATAAATGGCACAGGCACCTTCTCCGGAGAAGGATCATTCAGTGGGCCCATGGTCAAATCTGGAACATTCCACCTGATGGACGCCATACCTGGGGAGTACGAACTAACAGTGATTTTCGAAGATGGCACACGAGCTACCCTCGATGAGTCATTCATCGTGTCGATGAACCCTAGTTCGCAGGTCCCCGAGGTAAGCATCCACGGGGGCACCATAGGCGGTAAGCTTGTGGACGAATCAGGGGAGGTCCTTCAGGGCGGAGTCGCCCTATATGCGACCGGAGGAACAATTTCGGATGCTGTTGATGATTGCAGTGATGCGCACTTCGCGCCATGCATGATCGTGCCCGATGATGAAGGAAAGATGAACTTCGGACCGGTAGTTCCAGGGAACTATACTGTCGAGATAGATATCGACAACGACGGATTCCCGGAATTCATGGAAGATTACGTCTTCGATGCAAACCAAGCAACAGACGTCCAGATACCATTCCCGATAGACAGCACATTTGACATCACATTCGAAATGCTGGACGGTGATGAGAATGTTCGCGATTTGAATGTCTCATTCAGGACCAACGATGGCACGGAAAACATAGTTGATGCGGTTTTCGATAATGACTCGGGTACATACTACGTCGAACTAACTCCAGGTGAATGGCTGTTGGATCACACTCTTGACGAAACCAAGCAGATTTGGGAAGTCATCGAGGTGGACGCAGACTCTACCGAGGCATTCGAATTCAGGACTAGCATGCTGGTATCTGGGATAGTCTACTACGAGGAAAATGCTTCCGCTGAGTTCAACCCAGAAGAAAACAAATTGATTGGTTCCGACGTTATCGTGGAATTCCACTGGGACGGATTCAGCACAACCGCACTAACCAACGAGACTAGCGAGTTCACCATTCACCTCCCAGAGGGAGCGGTAGTTGACGCAACAGTCGAGGGAATGGTAGCCGCACTGGTCGCTGGAAATAGGTTCACCGTGTCAGAAGGAATGGAGGAGCTTGTAATGGTCGCCAGACCCGGAATAACAATTTCTGGAATGGTGAGCGTGAACAGGGCCAACAACCTGTATTCGCCGTCATTCTCCGGCTGGGAGCAGATTACTGTGACTGCGGACAGTGAAGACCACGATGTAACTTGGAGAGAGCAGTTACCTGTTGACGGACTCTTCGACATGATTCTTCCCGAGGGCAACTGGACTTTCGACATAGAGGGTCCCGAGTTCCTAGGCGCCTCCCCAATACAGAAGTACATCGATGACAAGAACACCTCCGTCGAAATGATTCTTCACCCAAGCAATGGGACCCTATCGGTAACCATGTTCATAGATCACTCGGGCGATGGCAACTCATCGAACGGAACGCTCGTTTCATATGGCTTCGGGATCGTTTCAATGATGATGGCCGGTGCCAGCGAGAACATCACTGCCAATGGTACAGAGTGGGTTCAGGAGGGTAATGCCGAGGTCTCTCTGGAGCCAGGGACATACTCAGTAGTTGTGGAGATCTCCGACCCGGAGGGAGGAGACATATTCGGAACTAGAATATTGAGTGCAATCCAGTCCTTCCAGATTGGACTGGAGGGGGGCATAGTAGAGAGATCGATATCATTCGACCCAGAGTGGAGGGTCAGCCTGTCGCTGTCCAATGAGAGTGGCGGTCCTTTGGCCGATCAGATGTTCAGAATGATCAACATGGATAATGGATGGACGCAGACCCATTACACCGACTCCAATGGATCATGGGTAGATCATGTCGAGGAAGGCAGCTGGATTCTGTCCATCGATCCTTTCGAGAACGCGGATGGGGCATCTGAAACACTTAGGGAAGTTGTCCAAGCATCCCCTGAGAACGCAGCTGAGGAAACCTCATTCTCAACAAGTGAGGTAGCAACATTCTCCCTCAACCTAACTGAGGATATCTCCGAAGAGCCCATTCCGTCCATGACCATCGTACTGAACTCAGGAGACGGTCTGGGCTCCATTAGCCTGGATGAGACCGACTCCGATGGAATGGTCACTGCTTCGATTTACCCAGGGACATGGTCAGCCGAACTAAGCTTTACTGAGAACGGAGTTATGTGGCAACTGGAATCAGAGGATTTCATCCTGTCACCAGGTCCAAATTCGGAAATCCAACTAATCGCCAACAGATCCTCCGAACTGAGTGGAAACATTTTCTGGGACTTCAATGACAATGACGAATCGAATGTCGGCGAAGGAGTGGAGGGCGTCACAGTTTCAATCAGGGAGTCCTGTGAAGCTGAGTTCACAGATTCAGATCCGGACGCAATGTACTTCACAGGAAATCTGACAACTGATCTAAATGGAGATTGGTCCGTTTTCCAGCCCTCTGAGACAGCTTGGTGCGTTACCACCGATATGGAGGGATTCTCCGAAGAGGAAATTGCAGTTACACTGGGATCATCCCCTAATGATGTGGACATTGAACTGACCGCTGGACTGGTCGAGGTAGGGGGCGTTATCTCCTATATCGACGACATGGAATTCTCAGAAATTTCAGACTCAATAGTTCTAGAGCTATTCCCTGCGGAGGGATTGGTAAGGGACCCAGTCACCCCGACAAAGAACTTGGAAGATGGTGTTTGGAAAGGCAACTGGTCAGCCGAGGTCGAGCCAGGTGAGTGGATCATCAGGGCGAGCGTCGAGGAAGAGGGACTGATTGCAATGGCCAACGTGGAGGCCGACGTACTTGAGGGAGGGTTCGAGGATATCGGCCTTATTTCAGGTGGATGGCTGGTTCTACAAACTCAATGGCTAGACTATGATGGAAACTCCAAGACCCTCGCGGATGTAGAAGAGCCAGAGTTGGTAATCAACATCGGTGCTGGAATATCCTGGGTCGTAGAATTGGACGATGAAGGAGGATTTAGGATGCTTCTGCCCGGTGGAATGGCCGAGACATCCAGTGAGTTTGAAGTCAACCAGATGGGTCGAAACATGACCTACTCAGGAGGCCGAACAGTCAGCATGCAAGCTGGTCAGGAGACGCCCCCGACGGTAATATCTCACACCAGAGTCTCAAACCACGAGGTCAATCTGCATGTCATCTCAAGCAGTGGCGGCGATCCGTCCCATGATGGTGGCGTCGATGATCTAATGGCCATGACAGGAACAAACTCTACCTTCCAGCCATTAGAGTTCGTCTTTGGAGTGGATTACTTGGGTCACGAACCATTCGACACGTTCTCCGCTCAAGCGCTTGTCCCCGGTACTGACGGAGGGGACTGGCTGGTGGAGTTCCACAATGGCTCGGGAGAATGGAACACAACCGTCAGCTTCGACGTGGGCCTGGAGAACACCCTGAACTTCACCGACCTCCACGTGAGGATTTCCCCTGCAAACCAATCCGTCGCGCACTCCCTTTCCGAAGGCCACTCAGTCAATATCGACGTCTTCACGACGGATGGCTACTATGCCGAGGAGAATGTGGTGGTGAGGATACCGCAGATTCATGGATTCTCAGTGGAGCCGATGGATGACGTCTACGGAATATCATCCGGCGACACCGTTCAGATCGGCATCGACATAACCAATATGGGCAACGGGGACGAGAGATTCGAGTTCTCTTTCGATGATTCAGAACTCCCCGAGGGTTGGGAGAGGACTGGGGCAACCAGCCATACTCTGGGGGCCTTTGTCTCTACAACCCACTCAATCTCGGTCATAACCCCCGAGAACGCAACGGGCGGACCATACACGATTTATGCCTCTGTAACCGACAAAGTTGGAGGGACATATCCGGACATAGAGATCAACGTGGAAGTATCTAACCCGGTCATTAGCATAACCGGCCATCAGTCATACACTGGTGGGGATCCCGTGGCATTCACTACGAATGGGTGGGCAGTAACGGTATACAACGACGGACTGGTCGACGCTCCAGGAGTTACTCTGAACGGAACAATTTGCGGGGACAGTACCTGCAGCACCGAGATAGCCTTCGACACGGACACTAGGGACGTACCCTCGATGTCAGAGGTTATTTTCGACATCTCTCTTGATCTTACGGACTATGGGCCAGACTCCTACTACCTCCGGTTTGTGATAGTGGAGGAAAGCGTAACTGGAGAGGTGTTGCCATATCTGGATGACCAAGGTGGTGTTTCCAATGTCGATGTACGTTCTCCCCCTGTTGAAGGGACCACAGACTGGATTGGATGGATACTGGGGGCACTGATTGTTTTGGCAATTGGAATGCTAACCAAGCCCCGCTCAAGAAGGCCCAATGCACCCTTCTGACACATTGATATTTATGCCCGCTGAGATGGCGACCACTCATGCCCTCCATCGAGCATCTCGAGCTGATGCCCGAGCCCGATGAGCCAAGGCTTCTGACAACAGTCGATCCCTCGGCTCCCGGGTACCCGGGAGAGGCATACGGTCTGACGGACGAGGAGGCCCGCCAACTAAGGTGGCCATTGGGTCCCATCAAGGAAGCACTATGGCCATGGGGTGCAGTATTTTTTTCAATAGGGACTCTTCTATTGCTAGTTTCTTGGCCATTCATAGATGCGTATCTGACTCCTGTTCTACCAGATTCTGAATGGGCTTACGAAGACACTGGAATACGCCGCCTACAGAGTACTGGGCTCTCCGGAGAGGGAGTAGATGTCTGCATTGTCGATACCGGGGCAGACATCTCCCACCGAGACTTGGAAGGCGCCTCTCTAGTCGGATTCAGAGACTTCTATGAGGAAAATAACCAGGAAGTCAGAGATGTCGGAGATGAGTATCATGGGACTATGATGACTGGGTTGCTGGTAGCTAATGGGACATTTACTGGAGCAGCTCCCGGCGTTTCACTATCCATAGCTCTTGCATTGGGTCCAGAGGGCTCATCAGGGCAACAAGACAGAGTCGCATTGGCCATTAGGTGGTGCAGAATAACACAAGAGGTCGACATCATCAGCCTAAGCCTAGGTGCGAATCCTGGAAACGGAATGGGCACTGACTCGGAAACCGTTGCTGCAGTTAACGAAGCCCTTCAGGCAGGGATCTTCGTGGTGGCAGCAGCAGGCAACACCGGTTTGGAAGAATCGATCTCTGATGTCTCTGTCCCCGCGAACATTCCGGGTGTGATTGCAGTAGGGGCAGTTTTCAGGAGTGGCGTGTCATGGCCAGATAGTGCTTCAGGCTCTGCTACAGATCCATACGGGGGCGACAACAGAACATTCCCCAACCAGAAACCCGAGATCTCTGCCCCTGGAGTAAATATCTTCTCAACAGCTACAACAGACTTGACGCCGCCATATGCATATTCTTCTGGTACAAGCGACTCAACCGTCTTCGTCACAGGGGCACTGTCTCTGATTCTAGAGCTCTATGGAGAAGACTTGGCCGGGGAAGATGGAATCATCAGCCAGGAAGATATGGAACTGGTAAAAAGAGCGCTAGCAAACTCTGCTGTGTCCGGAGGTGAGGACGGGGCCGGCCATGACAATAGATTGGGGTATGGGGAATTAGATGCCTTCGAATGGGCCTCACAAGTAGCTTTTGAGCTCAATTTGAACTAGAATTGAACATTAAACTGAGATTTCCACCATCTCCTAAAACACTCATTTCGACCCTAGGGTTAAATCCGCTCCCGACACCCCGCATGCATGGCCCGCGTGGAGCGAACACGAAGCTCACTATTGGTATTCTTGATGCTAACTAGCGTATTCGTTTCCCTAGTCGGCCCAGCGACCCCCGTAGTTGCAGCAAACGACACCACGTCAGGGACCATATCGGGAACAGAGGTTTGGCAAGGAAACCATGCACTGACGGGGGACGTTGTGATTTCATCAGGTGCCAAATTAATAATTCAACCAGGCACGACAGTCACATTCCCAAATGGCACTCACTTGGATGCTAGGGGAAGCATCTGCATCGGCGCATCTTCTTGTGGCGCTAGCGGGAATGCAAATACCGCACAGAAGATAACCTTCAGATGGACAGAGCCTGCCATCTCCAACGCAACAGGCGAATGCTATGGGATGTCGAATGGCAATGAGGAGATTTTCATCGAGGACCCATCCTGCTTCGAGGGAGTTCTAATAAGGGACTCAATCGATCTCTCGCAAACCGCAATTAGATTCCTGACAATTGACGGTGCATGGGGCATCCCGTACTACATCGACACACTCAACGAGTTCAGATATGGGGCATTGGTTCTGGACGGGGCGAGCCCCGTGCTGAGGGAGATGGAGTTTATTGACGTGAACACAAGCAGCGTCCTGACCACCAATCTCGCACAACCCAGATTCATTGGTGGAGAGTATGTTGTAGGAAATGACGATGAAAGTGGAGTTGACGGATCAGCAGTCCAGATTTACAGCTCAGGGACTCCCATAACCCCTCTGATAATGGAATCCCCCTCTCTCATTGGGACAGATAGGGGATGCGGTCAGAGAGACGGAGGGAGGCCAACTGTTTGGGTCCAAGACGCATTCATCGAGATCGACGAAGCAGACATCTCCGTTGGAGACTATGGGATATCCCTCAGGTACTCATCAGGTTCCGTGACCAACTCATCAATATCCGTGAACTGCAATGGGGTCGACCTATACAGCCTCAAGAGTGTTGGAACAACTGAATATTACAACACGGTCGCTGGAAACGAGATAACTACGGGCGAGGGGACACCAGTGACTGTTTATGGCGGCTCGCACGCTGAAATCTTCGATAACGAACTATCTGGTGCCTCTGGGGGTTCTGGAATTGGAGTCTACTCGAGTTACGCAAATATCCATGACAACGACATCGGCCCAATAGGCGGGTGGAATGGATTGTGGATGTTGGGCTCATTCGACGTCATTGCTGAGAACAATTCCATTCATGACGTCGCCAAGGAAGTCGTCCTGGTCGGCGAGTATGGAACTCAAGCACCGGCCCCCTCTGCCGCTAGGGCCTTCCTCGCAAACAACACGCTTTCCACTGACGGAACAGGGACATGCTCCAGCATGATGCATTTCGATGGGGGATTCACTTGTCCCGCAGTCATGGCCTTCAGGTCCGGTCTGACAATGTATGACAACGAGATCAATGCTGCAGGAGATGCCGATGGAATTAGGGCAGTAGGGGCTCTTCTAGATATCAGGAGGAATACTTGGAACGTCCCTTCCACCGGTGCTGTGATTAAGCATTACGACAATGGATATGCCGGCTCCCAGCAGTATGGCACTCTGGGATTCTTCACCGAGAACTCATGGAACGGTGTTGACATGACCTACAACATCACCAAGAGTGCCATCACCGTTCAATCTGAGACAATTCCGAGCGCGGCCGCTGGTGGTACCCCAGTCAAACTCTCGTGGCCCGATCAAGAAGCATGGCCAGCCAATCAATTCCAGAATGGAGTAGTGCCAACGGAGGTCCAGGAATGCGCGCTTTGTGACAATCTCACGCCGAGAAACTTCCCACTAGCAGTAGGTATGGATAACAACTCAACCGTCTTCACCTTTGCAGCTCTGGCAAATCTCGACCTCTCATCCGTATTCATAGAGACCCAGCCAACTCCCTACGCCGTGCAGGTCCGCAGAGCTGAACTTGTCAGATACCAAGTCTTAGTCGAGGGGGAAAGAGTGGCAGGTGCGAGCGTTCTAGTGGAGGATGCCCACGGAAACGATCTCTACGACATAGAAACCCTAGATGATGGGTACACTCCGTGGTTCTCTCTACCTTCGGACTTCCACCTGGATTTCAGAGGTCTTGGAGGTGGAGATAATCCAGATGGATACGCGGACGACGAATACGAGGACTCGTGCACCGATGGGATAGATAACGACGGCGACCTCTTAGCCGATGCCGACGATCCGGACTGCGACTATGCAGCTGGGACTCGTGAACTATCTCTCTACAGATACACGGCATACAAGTTCGGATTCGGCCTGGATAACGGGGAATTCACCCTAGAGGACTCGTCGTACCAAGGAACTGCCGACTTACTGAATCTAGCCCCTTCTGTCACAATAGCACAGAATGAAGGGCACTCATTCAGGAAGGTGGTGAATATCACAGGAACCGCACATGACGGAATTCTTGCCGCATTCTACCAAACGGACGAACTTGCTCAGTGGGACCAGAAGGGGTATGTGCATTCCGTGGAAGTCAAGGACCCATTCACAGGTGACTGGGACAACGCATTGCTAGCAGCTGACTCTTCAGGGGCTGGATCAGGAGAAGTCACTAGGAACAATCACCCATTCAAGACTTGGTTCTATGAACTAGACATGACAAGTATGGCCGAGGGCGATTACACATTCGAGTTCAGATCATTCGATGGAATCACCCATAGCCCAATTGTTGGCATTACGATAAAACTCAACACACAGGCTCCAACCATCTCTGTCACGTCTCCAAGCTCGATGTCAACCCATTCTGATGACAGTGTGACCTTCGAGGGAACTGCATACGATTTCTACGGGTGCCCCGAGCAGTGCAGTATGGATGTCGAGGACATATATTTCCATATTGTCGGGCCAAATTTCCAAGTCACAACTCCCGTCGATGGCGGCCCCGAGTGGTCATGGACGTGGGACTTCAGCGGCCAACCAAGGGAGAATGCCCAGTACACCTTCACAATTTGGGCGTCAGACTCGGACTTCTGTGTCGGGATAATTGACGAATGCGAAGCAACGGTTTTGACTCTGAATATTGACAATTCAAACACCGCCCCCTTCCTCAGCGTGACTTCTCCAACGAATGGTGACCGGCTTGCGGTCTCCGAAAGCTCGGTGTTCGAGGGAGTTGCCCGGGACTCCGATGGATCCGTCACCAGAGTCGATGTGGAGGTCCTCGATATAGCGAACGGATACATCAACGTGCATTCCGAGACAATCACAGATTTCGCTGCAAATGGGGCTTTCAGCGAGGAGTGGAACTCAATGTCTCTGAGGCATAATTCCGAGTATCAAATTAGAATGAGATCGTACGACGGATTCGACTATAGCGATTGGATCGAACTCCAGATAATTGCCGATAACCCTCCAGATGCAGGCAATAATCAGCCCGTATTCGACTCAAGCGGGTGGATGGACGAGATTACGCTCTATTGCGAATTAGACTCCCAATCACAGGACAGATGCACTTTGGCAGAGATAGACCTAATGCAGTACTTCAGTGATGCCGATCAGAATCAAGAACTAATGCTTTCAGTTTATGACAACGAGGACATGGATAGCGATGATGAGTATGGGGTCGTATTCAGTATTGGAACTAATGGCATAGCGACATACAACCCAATTACCATGTCCTTCTATGATCCAGAGATTTCCGGATGGTCTCTGGATGAAGTAATCTTCGTCGCCACCGATCCTTTCGGTTCAAAGGCCAACTCACTCCCTGTCTCAATCGGGGTAATAGGACTCGATTTCATGGTTAATGAGCCAGAGGACAGTAGAATAGGGGAGGACGAAATTGCAATATTCACTGGAACCGGACTTCCCGGAAAAACCGTCACTGCTACTATCGGCGGAAACCCGGTTAACAATACAGTAGTCTCTGAAGATTCCACATGGGAAATTGGAATCCCCGGCTCTAGGATATCCGGTTCCGCAACCCCGCAATTCAAGTATGGAGGAGAGACTCATGAACCAGGTTTCAAGATCACCGTTAGCGATGATGAGGGTACTGGATTTACAACAATAATGGTAATTGTGGCCGTTGTCCTTCTGGGCGCAATAGCCGCCTTTGCATACTTCTTCGTCGAAATCGAGGAAGAAGAAGCCGATGAATCGACCCCGGAAGCCGAATTAGAAGCCAACGGCGATGATTCTGATAGATTCCAAAGGCATGCTGAACAACCCGGATGGCTATGGGACACAGTCAATGAAGAATGGGTGCCTGACGACTCCCAGGCATGAATCACATGTCGGACGTTAATTACGAACATTCTTGAATGAAAGTTATCGCTAGTCGCATCATGGCTTCCGTGCCCGCCTCCAAGCCAGGGGTTCAGGAACGCATTCTCCTACACCTGAGGGATTACGTAGACCACGCGGACAAGGTCGAGGTCCCATTCGCTCTTTCGCAAATGGGGATAGCAAATGCTGTGTCCATAGCCAGGTCTAACGTGCCTAGGGCAATTTCAGGACTGAGGGATCAGGGCTACCTGATAGAGAGGCAAGCACATGTAACCGGGGTGTCCAGAAAAAGAAAGGCGTACTTTTTGACAGAGGACGGCGCGAAATTAGCTGACGACATTTGGTCCAAGGTGGGAATGCAGATGGTCAGAGTAGTCGGACACGATGGCAGGTCATCGACCATGGAATTACAGAAAGCCATAGAGGCAACCGAACTCCCTCTTAGGCACGTCGATGTAATCAGATATCTGGATGATTCTGGAACAATTGATTTCTCTGCATTATCATCCGATCTGATTGAAAGGGACCTATCTAAGCACATAGAGAAACAACTAGTCATGTCTCTTGGAGATTTACCGAGGACGAGGAAGTTCTACGGGAGGGAGAAAGAGATTGAGAACATGGTGAATCTACTGGAGCACCAGTCAGGATCAATATTGGTCCCTGGAATAGCGGGAATAGGCAAAACCGCACTATCGGCCAAGCTAATCGAGAGGTTCACACACAGGAGAAATCTTCTCTACCACAGGTGTCAGGATTGGGATGGAGCAAGGGCCTTTCTCGAGGCGATGGGAGAGTGGATGTCCGCAATGGGTAGTGATGATCTCTCGGACTACCTAGCATCTACTCCTGTGCCACAGCCACAGATGGCAGTCAACCTCATCGCCGATGGACTAGAGGGAGCGCCCTCTCTGATTGTGATTGATGACTTGCACAAGGTTGGCGACGAGACACTTATTTCGGTACTGAGGTCCTTATCGACGAAGATCCCAGAGATAGATGAAGTAGGGCTGGTGATGTTTTCCAGGTCATTCAGAATGGTGGTCCCCGAAACGGACCCCTCTGGAAGGATTGTAACACTCGTGATGCCACTTGACGGACTCGATCAGGAAGCAAGCAGGCAGATTCTGACAGCGATGAAAGATTTGGAGATGCCCCAATTCCTTCACATTCACAGTCTCTCAAGGGGCCACCCACTGGTTCTTGAACTGATAAACAGAGGAAGCGTGGGCGGAACTTTCCACGAGACTCTGGAGACCTTCGTTGAGAAGGAGATTTTCAGCAGGCTCTCGGGCTCGGAGAAGAGAGTACTTGGGGCCATCTCTGTTTTCAGGGAGCCGATGCCTCTGGGGGCCATTTCAGGAGTGGGCGCAGAAACAGACTTACTCGACGACCTAGTAGAGAAGGGCCTCGCCAGGCAGGCCGATAGTGAGAACTACGATGTCCACGACTTAGTTAGGGAATTCCTAACGAGATCAATGGACGACTCCCTTGCACAGGTACTGCACGCAAACGCAGTCGAGTGGTACCGCACAAGACGCGACACCCCTTCACAGAGTATTGAGTATATTCACCACTTGCACATGTCCGGAGACACCGAGGGCCTCGCAGAGGCACTTTCAGACGAAGGCCACTCCTTGGTCCGCTCGGGGCACATCGAGCTTCTGGGGATATTGAGGTCTCTGGATGTCTCAAACTTCGGACCTAGGACAAGTTTTGTTATCCACGAGCTAAGGGGTGACATACTTTCCATTCAAGGAAAATGGGAGGAAGCAGTCGAGGAGTACGATGCAGCAATGCCGCTTGCATTGAAGCACAAGATGACTTCACCACTTGCTCGTCTATTGTCATCCAGAGCCGATCTGGCAGTAAAGAGGGGTGAAATGGATGAGGCACTTTCTTTGCACAGAAAGGCTCTTGAAATACAAATTTCAGTTAGGGACGCATTGGGGGCAGCTCGCTCATACAACAACATGGGTTACATTTTCAGGCGACAGCGGGATAACAAAAGGGCCCTTGAGGTATATGGGAACGTCGAAGAACTTCTGGATGCAGAAGGATCACTTGAACTGACGGAGGCCAGAATTAGACTAGCATCGGCATTTCTTGAAATGGGGGAGATGGACAGGGCCAGGGATCATGCAATGATTGCCCACGATGAGACCGAGGAGAATGAACAAATCAGACTACATGCGAGGTCGAGAGCAGTATTGGGAAGATACTATGCAAAAATCAAGGACAATGATCTCGCAATGCACCATTATTCAGGGGCCCTCGAGATTCTCTCGGATCAACCGGACCCACATAGCGCTGTGGAGGTAGAGATGCTGTTAGGACAGGTTCTGAGCGATGCTGGCAGGGCGGATGAGGCAGCGGAGCACTATCTTGACGGATTGGCTCTTGCCGAGGCCAACGACTTCAGGATGATGCAGGGGGAGATTCTTTCTAGATTGGGAGAAGTTGAAAGCAATAGGTCCCAGAGGATGGACTACCTCCAGAGATCGTTAGTAGTTTTCAGGGAGTTGGGGGCAGTTCACAGAATGAGGGACGTCCAGAACGCAGTTCACAGAGTTGTAATGGGCCACTAGGAAATTCCAACAATCTTTTCGGGCTCGCTTTGGCCCAACCAATGGGTGAATTCAGGTCCATCTTGCTTCGAAATCGAAAGACTCCCAGAGAATGAATCACAAATCCTCATCAGCACTTCACTTTCAGCTATATGTGGCATATTGTTGCTCTCAGAAAGGTGGCAGAGTACTATACTCTCAAGTCCATTGTGCATAACCTCGTCCAATATTTGCCCGGTCTGGGAATTCGAAAGGTGACCGCCCCTTCCCGTTATCCTTCTTTTCAGCGATTCAGGATATGGTCCACCCACTAGTCTTGAATGATCATAGTTTGCCTCTATGGAAATATGTGAACATCCAGATAGGTGCTTCTTTAGTTCGTCTGTGGCTTCACCAAGGTCCGTGACTATCGATGCCCTCTTTCCATCAGAGGAACGAGCGATCACCGCAACATTATCCGCATCATCATGAGGCACTGGGATAGGTAGTAGACTCAAATCAGGACCAGCAGCAATTCTTTCTAAGTCCGAGAACTCAGAGAAATTCTCATGCTCCAGCCATTCCATTCTACGAGCAGTCTCAGCATTGCTCATTAGTACAGAAGCCCATTTCTTCGATGCTCTAGCTGCGGACCTTGAGTGATCAGAATGATGGTGCGTTACCAATATCCCATCAATTTCCATCGGATTCACACCAATCATGGCCAATCTCGACTCAATCCTCTTTAATGAGAATCCACAGTCTACTAGTATCTTTGACTCATCAGTGGATAAGAGAACGGCATTACCGCGACTCCCACTACCAAGATGAGTTATCTCCATCGATATGACCTGTTGCAGCCCGAGCCCGGACGCCCTTTGAATAAATCCACTAATACTGTCAATCAGAGACTAATTTGGCACAATATTGGTATTGCCACAAACCAAAATATCCGACATCCCGTCCGAACGACGCTCCATCATCATGATAAGTCAGTCGAGAACGCTCAAAGCCGTATAGATGGGGCTATGTCATGAGACGAAAGCAGACCGCGGCATTCATCACGCTACTTCTGCTCAGCAGTCTCGCCTTCGTTTCGCAGACACGCCCACAGTCCCCTGTCTCTTCCACTGATCCAACCGATGCTCTAGGAGGAGCTCCTCCAGCGACAGATGCCGATGAAGATCAGATTCCAGATCAGTATGAATCATTGCATGGGGCAGTAGTCGTTATTGAGACTCTGGACGGAACTGTGAACGTCAGGGGCCTGGACCTGAACAATGGAACTGACAATATGACTGACCACGATAGGGATGGGGTACCTGCCCTTCTGGAGTATTGCTGGCCATACACTCTGGACAAATGCTTCACGGATAGGCTTTCATTGACTGGAAAGCCCCCTGAGTTGACTGAATCGGGACAAAGGGAGTATCTCGATCCAACCAACTCGGATTCAGATGGAGACGGACTTCCTGATGGATATGAGATACATATGTGCACAGAGGGGGGCCTCGGCTACATCAATGCTACAAACGCATGGACATGCCTCTGGTTCGACCCTCTTGACCCGTCAGATGAAGTTGATGATATTGATCGATGTCAGGATTTCACCTTCGGATGCGGTGACGGTTTCGACGTAAATAGGGATGGAGTTATTGACATTACAGAAAGGTACACAAATTCTGAGGAATATTCCTTCGGGATTCCAGATGGGTGGATAACTGAGAGGGACGGACTATGGTGCGCAGGTCAGATTCCCGGACTAAGCAAGGACTCCTGCCAAGAAGTAGAGGATAGGCCCACAGGTGACAATGGTTGGTTGGGGAGTGACCCAACAGACCCCGACTCAGATCACTATACGTGGTCAGAGTTAATTGCAACAGGACTTGTTGTACCGGGTGACGGCATACCGGATGGTTGGGAGGTTCACTATGGACTCGATCCTAGGAATGCTAGTGATGCAATCGAGGACTCGGATGGAGATGGCTGGGACATGGATAGAGATGGTTTCGTTATTCCAGATACATCCACATCGACAGCACAATGGGGGGAGGCATTCAGTAATTATGAGGAATACATGACCTATTTCGATGACGGTGCATGGGTAACGCCTGGGCTCAGAGGGACCTTAATGTCAGATCACGAGGGAGAAGTAATTTCGTTCGATCAGTCCACTTCTCCAGGCTTGGTCGATGGTTCTGTGCACTCACTGATCAGCGATGCCGGAAGAGACAGGCTCCTCGTCGGGTCGAATTTCGGCATTACCGCAATAGATCCATTCGGTGGCTCCGTTTCACGTCATTACCTTCCTCCTGGAATGGAAATGAACACAATGATGAGTTGGTCGGTTGGAGAATCACAATTCCTAATCTTGGGGACTAATTCGGGCATTCACTGCTTATCCATGGAAAGCGGTCTTCCTGTGATGTCCTCACTTTCAGATTCAAACATTGGCCCCATAGAAACAATCCTCAAACTGGATACGGGAAGTAGCGATCTTGACATTCTGGCATTTGGGAAAATGTCGGCATGGTCGGTTTCTTTCGTACAAGAAGAATCATCCGAAGAAGCCCACTGCTCAAGCGACGGCTATTCAATTTCTACAACTGAGCCAATCCCAAATATCGAATTAAACGACATTCTTGAGGATGCTTCAACATCAGCTAATACTGCCTTACATGTCCCAGTCTCAGGCAGGGGACCATTACTTCTGATCGGAACGGATGCAGGCCTTTTGGCATGGAACACTACGGATGCCGCCACTTCGGCCGGTAATCCGTGGTGGGTATTCGACAAAGAAAATGCCGAGGACTACGTCCAACGTGCAGACTTGCTCAATCAGTCCAAGTCTGCGATAGTTAACACAATGGAAGTCGCTGGACCTTTACAACCAGGAGGTGGGGTGGAGGAAGTCACCGGAGTTTGGCTTGGAACCGCAGGAGGCCTACACCTAATCGATCTAAGCACATTCATTCAGATGCCTTACTCATCTATCAGCAGTGAGCGGATGTACAACATAGACAGATGGGCCGAGGGAGCGAACGACGTGCACTCGGTCATGTCGTACAACGGGATGGTTATCGTTGGCTCTAGGGATGGCTCTTGGTGTTTGGAGGGCGGCCATACGGGAGTTCTGGGAATGTACCTGAACCAGTCTAGACTACCTGGATTGGTAACTTCCCTAGTTACTCTCGAGAACGACGGAAAGAATTGGCTATTTGCGGGAGTTTCACCAGGCAGATTCATGAATATTATGCCAATAGACCCACAGTCTGCCGACTCTGATTTGGATGGAATGCCAGATGGCTGGGAGTATGCGCATGGTCTTGATCCAACTGATCCCTATGACAGGGACAGAGATGCCGATGCTGATGGGGTCAGCTATGAGTTAGCTGATGGAACTGAATTTACTAGAGGCTGGTCTAACTTAGAGGAGTACAGATACATCAGAACATCGGAGCTAGGATTCAATGGCACAGATCCTAGGGATACTGACTCAGATGGAGATGGTTTATCGGATGGGGAAGAGTATTGGGGGTGGTTCCTAGAGCCAACATCATTCAAGTGCCATTACCTAAATGACGACTACATATGCGACGAAGACTCGGAAGAGCTGGCCGAGACTGTTCATCTCGAAGGATGGCTTGGCTCGGGAGCTGGAGGGGGCACTGATGGACCGACCGACCCAACAAATTCAGACACCGATGGAGATGGCATGCCAGATGGTTGGGAGATCGAACACAGGAGATGGATAGGAGATGTCTACACAGGTGGAAATCTTTGGACTCTTGACCCACGTAATCCCGATGATGCAGATGGCGACGCTGATGGCGACGGTCTGACGAATCTTTGCGAGTATATGTGGGGCAATATGCTTGAGACAGTACTTAGAGAAGGACTCCCCTCTCATGGCGAATCGAATGAGTCAGCAGAATCCTGGGTCAAGACCGATCCTAACAACATAGACTCTGACGGGGACAGCCTCCCGGACGGTTGGGAGGCTAGGTATACCTGCACTTGGAACAAGGAAAATAAAGGAATAAACCCACTCAATGGTTCTGATTACCTGAACAATCCCGATAACGATGGTTATGATGTTAACCATGATGGCCTGCTATCTATCGATGAACAATTCGTAAATTGGCTCGAGTATCACATCAAGTCCGAGATTATGTACGGCTCAATGACTTCATCCGGGATGATGTATCCGGACAACTTCACCACCTCACTCTGGAATGAGACTTGGCAGGATCTAGCCGAGGGCTCATTCGGGGACTTCACTAGCCCTTCCTATCGGAGCTTGGTTAATGGTACAACGACTCAGGATGTTGGTTCCGCTAACCCTCTTTCCCCTGACTCAGATAGGGATGGCATGCCAGATGGTTGGGAATTCTTCCATTCTAGATGGAGCCTATTCGACGAGGAGTGGACACTTAATCCAGTTGACGAGAGGGATCAGATTGGGGATCCGGATGGAGATGGGATGAACAATTGGGAGGAGTACAACTCTATTGACGGGAATCTGAGTGAAACAGACAATCTAGTAACTTCTCCACAGTTCTACCTCCTTTCTGTCGGGGGAGAACTACTTGCTACTCCGTGGCTATCTGCCGAGTCTCCCCAGTCATTCGGAACATTCCTCACGGACGAGCAGAGAAACTTGACTGGCTTGACTGCAGACCCTAACGATCCAGACACCGACAACGACGGACTACTCGATGGGATAGAGTTGATTTTCACGAGGTGGAACTCTACCGATTCAGTTTGGACGCTAAACCCACTGGTTCCTGGAGACGGAAATTATGACTCCGACATGGATGGAATAACAGATCTTGTTGAGTTGAACCTAACAAACAACAATCCCGCGAATGGCGGTCTTTCCCCTCCCGATGCCCCTAGGATGTGGGAGGAAGCGCAACAACTCGATCCGTCAGAGGCCAATAATAGAATCTACAGAATTCTATTCAATAAGGAGGGCAAGGCGCAATTAGCAATGCAGCAATATCAGGATTGGCTTTCCGGCGAACCGGCAAAACCACTGCTGACATACCTCTTGGGAATTTCAGATCCCAATGATGAAGATACTGATAGAGATGGGATGAGCGACGGCTATGAGTATTGGTTCACCGAGTGGAATCTGGAAGATAACATCTGGGAGATGAACCCACTCACTGGAACAGATGTTTCCAGGGATACCGATGAAGACTCATTTGACTGCGATGGAAGTGGCCACATTTCCGACTCAGAGTCATTTGACAATCTCGCTGAGTACGAGTCAAGGGTATATGGCAAAAGAACTGCAGTTGATACAATCTCCAATGAGACTGGCTTGGTGTCATATGGGACCGACTCGATAAATGCCCAGATGGAGGAGAACGGGCTATCTTATCAGGCGGCATTCGGGCATCTTTATTCTTCATTCTCCAGTAAGAGCCTAGAATCATCTGAGAGAATGGGTCTGATAAATTCAGTAGATCCGAATAATTTCAACACTAGCCTAGCCGGAGTCAGCGATCCAACTGACGGCGACTCAGACAGGGATGGAATGCCAGATGGTTGGGAATTCTGCTACTCGATTTATGGGGAGTTCCTTCCTGTAAACTCATTCAGGTGGTCAATGAATCCGATAAACGCGCTTGATGTTGGTTATGATCCTGATGCCGATGGGTGGTACGACAGGATGTGGTCAGACATTCCTGCCGAGCAAGGGACTTGGGAAGGCCGACAATTCACACCTTCACCACTAGAAAGCCAGATTGGACAGGGCTCCCAACCACTTTACTTCTCCAACCTGATGGAGTACGAGAATGGTACACACCCATTGGATCAAGATAGTGACGATGATTCGGTCGTCATGATTCCATTCTTCCAAGATGGCTCCGTGGTAGCTTATGTCCAAGACTCGAACCTCTCCGATGGCAGAGAGGTGTTCAAGTACGGCACAAACCCCCTTGACAACGATACTGACGGGGACATGATGCCAGACTTCTACGAGTACTACAGGGGATGGAATGAGACTAACGACAACTGGTCATCCTACATGCAGATTTCAGTAGTCTGGTATCAGGTAACCCCGGTTGTCTGGAAGCCAGTGGATGTTTCATCTGGAATTATTTCCAGACCCCAGCTGGACTGGGCGTGGTTCACTCATGATCCAACGGATCCATCTGATGCTGGCCAGGATGCAGATAATGACGGAGGGTGGGACTGCTCAAGTGGGAGTTGCATTTACCAGCCTTACAACAATTTCCAGGAGTACTATGGCGTTGTAAATGCTTCACTTTCTTCACCATCACTGGTCCGCGAGTCAAACCTCTATGACTGTTCAGGAAATCTGGTAATGGAGTGGTGGCAACTCAGAGAGGCATTATTGGGAACCTGCTCAGGAAGTGCAGCACTATCCACGAATTACTTCAGAATGTACAGGATTAACAACGATGACCAACTATATGCCCTAATTGTTGATGACAACGACGTCGACTACGAGGAAGTGGACAGTAGTGACGACATAATTCTGCTAAATGGCGCATGGACCGATGAATACAACAGATTTGCCGGCGATCAATACCACCTTCCTAACACTGGACTCGGCGAGTATGTTTTCGGATGGTGGGGAATTGACATTGATGGCGATCAGATAGCTGATGGGACAGACCCGACAAATTGGGACACCGATGGGGATTGGTTGAATGACCATTTCGAAATAGAAGACGATCTCCTCGATGGAATAAGAGGAAATAGTGGATCCCCAATAAGATATGATGATCGCACAACCTAGAACTCTTGAGTGCGAATCACTTGGGAGGGCCATGGGCGAATCCAGCGGGAGCATACCCAGCCCCAATCAACCACTGGAAGAAAGACTCCTTTTCCTACAGGAAAACATGGTCAACTTTGTCAATCAGTACGATCTTCCCTTGGTGGAAGTTGCTTTGGTGATTTCCAAATACATCAGGATAATTGCAAGTCAGTTGCAGAATGCTGCCGAGGAGTCCGGAGAGGAACTTCCAACTTCCCTGCTGGAGCCATGGCCAATTGATTCGGAGGGGGAATTGCCCAGAATCGACTCATTCCCACTGGAAAGGGTCCTCGATTCCGTCGATCAAGATCGTATGGAAATATTCGACACGATAATCCGAACAATATTGAATGAAACAGAGATGCCATTTGTTTCTGCAATCACCGTTTTGAGAGACTGGGAATCAAAAGTCAGAATCCAACTCAGCGATTCTACCAGCCCGGGACATTTATTCAGTCCAATGAAGCTACCTGATGGGTTCTAACTGTTCTGAGCTTCGGCAACTATCCCACTAGAAACCCACCAAGCATCGAAAATCGACCAAATGAAGATGATTGGCCATAGTACTACAGAGAGAATTAGGGGAAACTGGATCAAGAACCAACCCATTCCCTTTCTATGTTGTCGATTGAAGTGCTGACCCAAGAAAAGGAAAGGGACAAGTGAAACAATAATGGCAAAAATAGGCCTTAGCGCGCCCCAAGCACCAATTCCACCACTCAACTCAGTCCAGATTATTCCGAAAACTCCCAGTGCACTAACCCCATCATCCTCTTCCTCAGCGGGTAGGATGACTACGTATTCACTGTCAGACACGAGTATTGGAATGGGGGGGGTGGAATGAATATGACGTATCCCAGATGCGAAAATGACTACTTCTGATGGCTACTCGCAAACACCATGACTTCACCGCGGGTACTACTAACGGGTTTCGAGCCATTTTCAGGCAGGCGGGATAATGTTTCAGAAGCCGTGGCAAGGGAAATCGACGCATCTGGAATCGACGGAGTGGAAATTTCAACTATTATCCTCAGTGTGGATGAGCACGGTTCAAGAAAATGCTCAGAATTAATCAGATCCGGCCACCACTTCGACGCGATAGTACATCTCGGATTGTCGGAGGAGAGGAAAAAGATTAGCCTGGAATCACTAGCTAAGAATACTCTAGGCATGTCCAAGCCGGATAACTCTGGAAGAATGGTTACTGACTCCACAATTGTAAGAGACGCTCCAGATTTGATCAGAACTACAGCATCCAAGCACATTCTGGATGAGGAGTTTGAGCATGACTGTAGGGTGTCATGGAGCGAAGATGCCGGTGGTTTCGTCTGCAATGAGACTCTTTTCAGAACCCTTGAAGCCATCGGAGAAGAAAGAATCCCAGTAATTTTTGTTCACCTCCCAGTTCCAGAAAATATAGCAATTAGTGAACAAACCGAGATAGTCTCGAGGATTATCAGGAGACTCGCAATAAAGCCTCACTACAGGGTCGTAGGAGCATTGTTAATTGACTCAGAAGGGAGGATGCTTGCATGCAGGAGGCCCGAAGGAGATGCATGGGCAGGCTGGTGGGAGTTCCCAGGTGGTAAAATAGAAGAAAATGAATCCCAAGAAATCGCATTAATCAGGGAGATAGAAGAGGAGTTGGGGATTTCGGTGAGTCCGATTTCTTGTGTCGCAGAGATTTCTCATGATTACGGGGACAGGGATGTTGACTTGTTCATATGGAAGTGTGAGCCAGTTGATCCTGCCTCAATACGACTCTCAGAGCACGACAAGGCAGTATGGATTAGAAAGGAGGGATTGATTGACCTCAAATGGCTTCCTGCCGACCTCCCATTAATAGAGGAATGGTCCTCATCTGGAATTCCCTAGGGCTCATCACCGATGGTCGGCCTCCCCTTCTTGTCAAACCATTCATTCGGCGTCCCATCTTTTGACATTGATAAGTCATCACCGACATTTCTTGGAATAAGGGACCTCCCTCGATGCCACGTCACCTTCTCTAGCCACAAGTCAACCCCCTCTCCGGAGATGGAAATATCAATTTCTCCGCCCGTAACCCTTTCCCCCAAAGGAAATGAGACCTTTCCCACAAGTGCCGCTTGACGAGAAATTGAGAAATCTGCGTATCTCCCATTCTCCATGTCAAGGGACATTGCGTCAAGAGCAGTATCCATGATATTCTGTTTTGCAACTGCCTCCAGAAATACGTCCATCGAGGAAGTGCCTCCATACAGGACTTCTGCAGTTCCGTCATGAGGGAAAACCCTCCTGCCAGTTTCTCCATTTGGCTTCCAGTCAGGGAAAATTTTCTTTACGGCCTGAACTACCAACTCTGGGTTCTCGTGAGATTGGATAGTTGTTGATACCCTGATGTCTAGATCCACGGCACCTCCAGAGACATCTCACTGATGAGTCCTCTCCAAAGATTGCAATCAAGAGCGCGAATGATTGAAACAGTAATCGAGCGGGGGCAGACCATGTCTGAACGATCCACGGCGATGGGAGTTGCACTATTGCTTGCTCCAAACCTATGTGTGGTGTCAATTAGATTCGGACTGACTGTTCTCAATGACATCATTTCCGAAGATCTGGCCCTTGAGTTGGGAATACACTCTGCAGCCACTATTCTGGGATTGCTCATGTTCCTCAGATATAGGAGAGTCGAGGATCATGAGTATCACAGGTCAAAGATAATCAGGGGACTATCTAAAACATACAAGAGTGAAGACAGGGGACTCTGGGGCGATAAATCAGATAGGGCACTAGAGAAACTTGAGGCCAACTCATCCAATATTTCCACAAAATCTTCTAGAAAATCGAGGGAGAGGATGTCAGGTAATGTTGGCTCCATCAATACCGAGATGTCTGAGACTGAGGTGGGGGAGGAATTCAAAGCCGATGTTAGGGTTTCAGGAATACAAACTATTGTCGATGAGGAAAGAATCAGAGAGGAAAATTCGAAAAATAAGCCCTCTATTTTCTCTTTCTTTGGATCAATGATGGAATCTTCTGCCAGGAGGAGATTGGAGAGGAATAAGGCCAAGGCCGAGAGGAAGAAGGCCAAAATACAGAACAAGAAGAAATCAATATCGGGTAGTGAATGGGATGCCCCAGTCACTTCATCAATGGCTAGATCTGTAGTCTCCTGTAAGAATTGTGGGAACCTGAATAATAGCAGTGTTCAGTACTGCAGCTCTTGTGGGGACTTCTTGGCTTAGCAGGGAACGGTTGAAAGCACCCAGACTGGAGCCACGGTCGATAGCATGTCGGAGAAGAGGGACTACTACGAGGTCCTAGGGCTGTCTAGGGGCGCTAGCAAGGAAGAAATTCGCAAGTCATACAGGTCTCTAGCCAGGAAATATCACCCCGACAAGAATCCTGATGATCCAGGAGCAGAGAGTAGGTTCAAGGAACTCTCGGAAGCCTTTGCAATTCTCTCCGACGATGACGAAAGGAGGAAGTACGACACATTTGGACATAATTCCCCCGGTGGCTCCCCCTTTGGCCCAGGAGGATTCCAAGGGGTGAATATCAGCATCGATGATATTTTTGGAGGGGACCTTGGGGGGATATTCAGCCAATTCTTTCGTACATCAACAGGAAATAGAAGGGTCAAAGGATCCGATCTCATGGTTAGGCACTCCGTACCCTTCCAAGCAACTATGGACGGGAGAGAAGATGAAATCGAATTCGACGCACTTAGGGTATGCAGCGATTGTGAGGGAGAGGGGTCCAAGGACCCATCGTCTGTAAGAAACTGTCCGGCTTGTGATGGCAGGGGGAGGACCGAGAGGGTGGAGAGAATCGGCCCATTCACCCAGAGAGTTGTCTCCGATTGTCCCTCTTGTGACGGCGAGGGCAGGATAATCCAAGATCCATGTAGTGGCTGCAATGGCCTAGGCCGCTCAACTCAAAACAAGAAAGTCAGATTCTCAGTTCCACCAGGTGTTTCAACTGGTGTCAGGCTTCGAATGAGGGGGCATGGGGAGTCTTCTAGAACCCGCGGTGGCGAATCAGGAGATTTGTACATAGAGATAGAAGTGGACAATCACGAATGGTTCGAGAGGGACGGGCCTGATTTGCTTATGGCCTTACCAGTTGGATTTGCAGACCTTCTTCTGGGCACTTCCATACAGATACCTCATTTGGATGGAGACTTTCTGACTGTTAAGATACCAGCCGGTTCAAATCCCGGTGACACCATTTCAATCCCGGAAAGGGGCCTTCCGAGTCAAGGGATGAGGAGGAGGGGAGAGGTTTCCGTGGTTCTGAAATTAGATATTCCCGATAAGGTATCACGCGCAGACAAAAAGAGAATCTCCGAGATGAATGATCTATTGGGGACAAATACAGAAATTATCGATGACAAAATAAGGGAAGAGGCCAGGAGACGCAGAAGCTCTCGTAGGAGATAGAGATTATTCTGATTCAAGACTCTGCCAATCGACTGCACTACGTGGAGCAGCTGCCACAGGTTCGCCACCGACCAAACCAGACAATTGGAATGTGAGGACACTGGGACTCCCTTCTATTGACATCCGAATGAATGTTCTACTGCCGGATTCCAAAGTGTCTAGGAATATTTCGTCACCGCGGAAGAGGTGCTTGGGAGAGACATTGCCAATTCCAACTAATGATCCCTCGGGAGAGTGGAATCTTATAGCGGCCATCTTCCAGTCCTCGGGCCCTACCCTAATTCCAAGAATCAGTGAGCTACCCATTTCTATCCCCCAAGCACAAACCTCGATCTGATCAGTCATGTGCCTAATCACGGGGTTACCCCATTCTGAAATTATTCCAGACCAGGGGCTGTCTCCAAGTTGATGGAGGGCAGATTCAACAACCCTCTCGTCTATCTCGCTCTGAGAAATTTCTCTCGAGAGCCTCTCGCGAAGCCTCCTGAGCCTCCTTCTTTCGTGTGCCTCAATAACCTCAGACCCCTTTGCCCCTGAGAAAATCCTCTTCCTTTCCCACCAAATCACAACAGCCAGGGGAACTATCATGATGGCCCCAAGGAATATGTAGAGGTCATTGAAAAGGTAGGATAGATCACTCAACTCGGCATCATCAGGGATATCTTCACCTGCATAATATAGGGTGAAACCATATTCCACTTCAACATCTGAGGAAGAGAGACTCTCAACTCTCAGTGCATGCAATCCATTCGGGACGCTAATCATTGAGCCATTTGTGTAATTTAGGATTTTCCAATTGTGTTGATCAAGTGATTGGATCTGAAAACTCACGGGGGATGAACCAGCATCTCTAAGGTAGACCCTAGAGCCATTCTCATCTTCGATACTGAAGATGTGGACATCTACATTATCCTCTGGCCCCAATGTACCAGAAAGCTCCAATGGACCCGGTAGAACGTGTTCGTGATGCTCCCATGGTCCACTTTCCCCCCAGATGTAGTCAGGCGCGTCCCCAATCATATTTCCATCATTTATTGAATCCGATGAGATGTCGACGCTCCAAGAAATGGCAACGTTCGAGCGGATTCTGAATTCCAATGAAAATGTGTCTGCCGGAGTAACAATGAACTCGGGACAAGAATCAATTTCTTCATCAATAAAGTCTGAACCATTCACGGTTTGCACCAGTATGTCAATCAGCACCTCTCCGCTGAAGATGCAGATTGGAGTTATTTCCATCTTTGAGCCAGCTTGCAGTAAAAGGGAATCGCCAGCCACATCAAATCCCGATATATGTCCAGAATACGGGCCAGAACCAAATTCCAAATGTTCCCCATGATCCCATTCCCCATCCAGCTCGCCGCCCCCCGGGGCCTCGGTCTGGTCATCAAATCTTGATAGACTAATTTCATAGGGGGAATATCCAGAATCCGTCGGATGGACAATTCTTAACCAAAGACTCGAGTCATTGGGATAGTCGAGAATTATTGGGAAATCGTTTTCGCTCGACAATACTTCGATAAGAGATTTGGACTCAGAATTACTCTCCCATATTTCTAAATCAATAACTCCCCTACCTCTGAAATCACTAATGACAACGACATCATCATCATCCCCCCGAATTCTGAATGAGTCCATGTCCTCTACATCTTCCAAGGATCCAACAAAGATTGCTGCGGCAGAGGCGCTATCCAATGAATCACACCTGCTAAGCTGACAAATGGATGTGGCGTCCAATTCAAATGAGCCATCTTGGTTGCCGGGCAATGGAACGATTTCTTCCAAATCCTCGGTTTCCACTAATGACTCCTCTAATGGAAGAATGGCGTCGAACATGATCTCGTCAATGCCTACTCCCTCATTGGCATTCACTTTCCAGGATAGGTTATGTTCGAAGGGCCCCGACCATTGGACTCTGTGTTGGTCTGAGATTACCCGTTCAGACCCATCATACATGACGACCAACTCCAGTCCGGGGCAACTAACCTCCACACATTCAGCTACAAGCCATGCAGGGCCACTTCTTTCCGACGCCCCTTCGATAAGAACAGTACTCCCTCCCTCCTCTGCTAGAGAAGGATAGCTAACGAAGACAATTGAGGCGGTCAGAATCAGCGACAGAAGTGCCGCCCTCGCCCCCTCCATGCAATATCCGAGAAGCAACCAGTCTTAGAATCCTTCAAGCGAAGTTTCTCGTTCGAGGCACTATGGAGGGCAGGCCACTATCCCGGGATGTCATAGCTAGGCACCGTTCTGCAAGACTCTTTTCTCTTGGAGACAGAGGCAACCCAGCATCGTGGGCCCCTGCATTGGTAATGTCAGAGAATGATCCGGAATTGCCGATTTCAATGGCCCCACTACATTTCAAGAGGGACAATTCAGAATTCCCAGCCATACTTACGATGACCACTCGGGAAAAGATGTGTTTCCCATTCGACGGTATTGATGAATGGGGTGCTATAGAGGGATTGGTATTGCCTTCCAGCCTCGACAAATCTGATTCCGGCAGTTTCGGCTCTGGAATGAATATGCTACCGGTTTCTTGGCAGTCACTGCACCATGACAATGCCCTCTCAGACGACTCTCTAGAACCATCAATTGTAATTCTCACAGACTCTCCGCAATTGGCCAGAAGTCGAGGTAAGTTAGCAAAATCATTGGATGTAATTAGGAGGAGATTCCCCTCCTCTCTAATATGGGCCCCTGGAATTTCTGGACCGGACAATTGTCATCTTCTTTCATGGCTGGGGGTCGATTTATTTGATCTCTCAAGATCACTAAATGCATCAGCCTCGGGGCTAATTCTCTCTGAAAGCGGACCCAGAGAACCAGAGGAAACTCTGGGAGAGGGGCACGGCATGGAAACTCAGATCGAACACTGGAAATCCGCACTTTCAAACTTGAGGCAGTCGATTAGATCGGGGACCTTACGTGAGGCCGTGGAAAATTCGATCGGTTCAAGCCCAAGATCAGTGGAGAGGCTTAGAATTCATGACTCAATGATGAGTGACAACATAGTGGCTGCAGGACTGTCCAGTGTCGTGGGAGGTGGCAGGAGACTGAGGTGCAATTCCCCGATTAGTCGAGATGATCCCCTCATACGTGATTGGAGGTCAAGGGTTTCAGATTCCCATACCCCTCCAAAGCATCAGGAAGAAGTCCTCCTCCTCCTGCCTTGTTCTGCCACAAAGCCCTATCGACTCTCCCCGAGTCACCACAGATTCATGAAGAATATCAGCAGTAACAGGATCCATCAGGTCATGGTAACCGCGCCACTTGGCTTAGTTCCTAGGGAGCTAGAGGACCTCTGGCCAGCAGCCCACTATGACATCCCGGTTACAGGAGACTGGGATGAAGACGAATTAAACATAATCAGGAGCATGGTGAGTAACCTTGTAGAGAGGGTGGGATACAAGGATGTGATAAATCACTCTGGTCTGGAAATCAAAGTTGATGGGGCGAATGTCCATGACACTAGGATGGGAGATTCGGCCGGTTCCGTACAGTCTTTGTCGAGACTCGAGCTAACTACCAATAATCTCGCTTCTTCACTTGGTTTGGAAGATTGCCGACAACCCGATGAGCGACTAATGATCATGGAATCAAGATCTAGATTTATTCATGGATCAGATGAGTGGCTCAAGGGCGCCGTCGTCTCAGGGAGGCCCCCAATTCTGACGATAACAAGATCGGGAGAGCAACTAGCAAGGTGGAACCCCCGCGATGGGAGGTTCGCCCTTTCCAAGAAGGCCCTTCCACTATTGGAAAGTAACGATGCGATGCCAAGGGCACATCTGATCTCCAATCACAAATGGGTCGGTGACCTGTTCCCTACAAATGTCGAGCACTTCCAGGGGGAAATCAGAGTTGGCGATGAGATTCTGGTCTATCAAGATGAGATCCTGGTCGGTTCTGCAAGAGCGGTTGCCTCTCAATGGGAATGGCCTCTCGGACCGGGAAGGCTAGCTCGTACGAGGCACAGACTCTGAGGCACTAGAAGCCCATCCCAATCGCAGCGATTAAAGAGGGAGAGCAGGTCGCCCGCTCGCTGGAGGAGTATGAATGGCACGTATGCACAGTAAGGGAAAGGGTGCGAGTGGGTCATCTAGGCCCAATTCGGGAAACCCTCCAGAATGGTCAGAGATGGACAAGAAGGTAATTGAGGAATTAATTGTCAACATGGCCAAAGAGGGCCATTCGACTGCTATGATAGGAATGACCCTAAGGGATCAACACGCAGTTCCGGATGTTCGCCTGGCAACAGGAGAGAGAATCTCCCAGATTCTCACAAGGAACGGAATTTCTCCCAAGTACCCAGAGGATATGATGAATCTGATGAGAAGGGCACTGGGCCTGATAGATCACCTTAATTCCAATTCCAAGGACCTTCACAACCGTCGCCAGTTGGAACTATGTGAGTCCAAGATTAGGCGACTGTCCGTGTATTACAAGGAAGCTGGGAAACTTGACAGTGATTGGCAGTACAAGAGGGACCAGCTTAGATTGATGGTCGAGTAGTCCATAGCAGGGGATTTGAACGTACACCCCTTCCCGCTTCTATGCGAACACTGGTTGATGAGGAAATTTTCTCACCTGTCGCTGAAATACTGCGCTCAATGGCCTCCATGGTTCGTTCTGGAAAAAGAATCACCCTTTCGGCTACAGATACGACGCTCGCCTCATCTCTCGCCATGGCGCCTATCGAGGCAGCACTTCTGGACGAGGGAATTCCCTACAGTAGGGGAATTTCCGACGGGCCCAATGGAATATATCCGGGCTTGACACGTCCCTTCATTTTGTTCGACCCTTCGTTAGAAGAGTTCAGTTTCAACGAAACTTACGAAGCAATGGTCATTGGGGAGGATGTACCAACTACTGCCCATATGGGGCAGCAGGGGAAGGTCCGGAATGGTGTTCTAACTCCAGCAGCAATTTCACACGCTCTAGCCCAGTTAATTTCCCCTGCAGGAAAGAGGGTCAGGAGGATGAGGCCTTGGGCGATATCGGGAAATTGGATACATCCATCAATGGATGCAACATATGATCCAGTGTATACGTCATTGAGGGATTTTCTAGAAGAAGAAGGAACAATCTCTGTGGTCCCCTTTCCAGAGGTCCCCGATCCAGACCCACAATCCCGGCCATGGGTCAATAACGATGATCTTGAAGCTGTTAGGGTAAGGTGGGATGAATTAGACGCGGAAGGAAGGGCACGAGCGATTTCACACCTGATGAGGCCCGGATTATTTTCTTCAGCACCATCGACCGCACGTTTCGAGGAATTGGGATGGCATTGTATTCTAGCACCAAATTGGAAGCGTGATTTGGCTGGACAAATAAGGGAAGCATCAGCAATATGGGGGGCCAATACCAGGGAGATTGCAGCAGGCAAGGTAATTGATAGTCTGATTTCCAGGGGTCAAATACGAACTATTCAATTCGAATAACACTGTCACATTCAGAGCATGAAATCCTCAGGGGCCTCACATCCGAATCAACTGAGATTGAATTCCCACATGACGGACAACTCACCCTTCCTCCGCCCTTGCCGCCACCTTCCGACCTGTCCTCCTTGGGAGATAGCAATGATATGGGGAAAACTAGTAGGATGCTGGAAAACACAACGCCTAGGACCATCTGCATTGGAAGACCTAGGAAATATATCGCAAATGACAGTAGTCCCATAGTTGCGACAGTTACCATTGTGGGGAATCTCGATCTCCTCCTAGTCATATTAAGTCCAATGCCAATCGCAGCGCACAGTGCTAAAACCATAATTCCCGATCCTACCAGGACGCTGAACATGGGGTTTCCAGTGGGGGTAAAAGTAATTCTGAAATCCAACTCTAGGTCAAGCTCCTCCTGGTTTATTGAAATTGTCTCTTGCACAATCCACCTTCTATGGGAGTACTCTAGGCCTTCTGACGAGACTATGCCTATATCGTGAAGCATTGAACCTGTCAACTCAACATTCAGGCTTATTGATGTCCAGTATTCTTCCAAAGACGGACGGACGAAGTCCTCAACCAGCAATTGCCGCTCCCCTTCCCCTATTAGATACGATGTCGAGATTGTAATGACTATGGAATCTGAGCTAAATCCCCTTGTTCCGCCCATGTCGATGTTAATGTCAGTGGGTCCCAAGTCAATCGGATCGACCCCTAGAATCGACTCTGATTCTATGAAAATACCATTGGAAAGGAAAGATCGCATATCCGAAGTTGAACCTGTGAGGTATCCCGTTAGGGCAACCAGCTCAGAATCATCAACCATTCCGTTGTTGTAGTCAGACTGAGGAATTGAGCTAGAGTAAGACTTCAGATTTCTCCACCAACTACTGGATTCTAGACTAGAATTCCCTATATTGTCTAGCCCCCATCTCATCCATTGAGACATCGAGCCTCCAAATTCAATAGTCACATCCTTTTCCATACTGTCCCCCTTCCAATCAGCAGAAACCGATAATGATAGGTCAGTTCCACCGGTCCTCAATGGCTCGTTAGCTGGGTACCATGTTCCGCTTCCCCCGCCATCTTCCCCTATGGTAATGGTGTGTGTCATATTCGCCTCAATTAGGAGCCCTTCTTGTGGCTCGAGGTGGAAGTCTACACGGAATGTGCCCCCCTCTGTGCCCTCGGGGATGCTCCAAACAAATGTGACTTCGACACCATCTTCTACAGGAGTAGCAACCGGCTTCTCACTCACTACAGAGTTTTGCACAGTGATCCCACCAGTCGAGGCAGTCCACATCCGGTCTTCAAAACCAGAAGAAAGTAGAATCGGGAAATACACCAGTGATCCACTAACACTGGCATCCCTCATCTGAATATCGACCAGTGGTAGTTTCACATTGATACTAGATTTCTTGTCATCAGAACCCCAAACAAAGACCACCCCGGCATTATCGCCTGGCTGAGTGAAACCAAGTAGCTGGACAATCAGTGTGATTTCCACTAAGTCCCCATCATTGACCTCACCCGATTCAACATCCACCATGATCTGAATATCTCCTTCACCAGTTATGTATGGATTGAGTCCATCAGAACTTCCTTGGTAGAAAGAACCTCCAATTCTGACCTCTAGGGTCGCATTGATATTCACTCCCACTGCACCTTGGACCTCATATGGCATGGAGAACTCCCATGTAGAATCTGGATGGCTTCCCTCGGAGCCCCAAACGACTCCCCACTTCCCAACTTCGATGGGCTGGAAAACTTGAGTTACCAATGTGGAGTCAGTTTCATCAAGATCAGAATCAAAGGGCGATAGAGTCCCGATGTCGGCTTCACCGAGCAAAAACAAATCAAAGCCATCAGAGTTACAGCAGTTTGACTGCTGTCCCGAGACCTGTGTGATGGGCGACAGTATGGTCAAAACTAAAGACACACACAGAAGAAATGCAAGGTCACCCCGCCCCTCGTCCATGCACGCACGTCACAATTAAACAACTTGAATACAACCCCTGAAAGGGCGTCAATAAGACGAAAACCCCATCTGGAAAGACAAGCCACTACCTGTGTAGCCATCTCAATAACACGGGCCCGTCTTGAGGAATCTCATCAATAATCGCAAAACCAACCCTCTCAAGCTGTACGATCATGCCCTCTGCAAGATCAAAGTCTTCAATGGCTCCCATTACAATATCGATGTCATTTCCCGAAGGAACTTCTAGAATTGCTTCTCTGGACATTTCAATTGGCAACCAGTGGGCAATTGTGCGCCTATCGGACCTTTCAATGGAAGATATCTTTGCGGCCCCGTCAGTCATCTCCACGTCTGCAAACCCCTTCAGTCTGATGTTCGTAATATCGACATCTTCTTTCTCCAACAGAATCATTCCAGAGCCAATCAACCAGGTCCTATCGCCAGTCACGGTTCCATCGGGATGCCTCGGGATTGAAATGGAGTTGCCAATGGAGAAATCCTCCGTTTTCGGAATATCTAGAGGAACTTCATTCGGACTTCTAATGAAACTTCGACGTTCCGTCATCGAGTCTATGATGCTAGAATTCTTGGCCTCTATGCTCTGCATAGGAATGGAGATGTCTTTCTGGGTTAGCCCAAGCTCAAGCCAGAATTCCCTAATCGCATTAGGTGAGAATCCCCTTTTCCTAAGTGCAGAAATTGTTGGAAGACGGGGATCGTCCCATCCCGAGAATTTCCCTCCTGAAATATCGGCCTTCATGCCGGACGTAGAGAACCCACCAAATTCGAGAACCTTGACCCTCCCCCAGTAGAGTGTTTCTGGATATTCCCACCCAAAGTGTCCGTAGAGTAGAGTCTGCTTTCTTGTGCTATCCATAAGATCCTTGCCTCTGACTATGTGAGTGACTCCCTGAAGCCGATCCTCAATCGCACTCTGGAAGTCCAAAAGTGGCCAGACTTTGTACAGGTCACCTACTAGTGGGTGTGGCGTGTGTTGAATCCTTAACGCGGGCCAGTCCCTTAGGGCGGGATTCGGCAAGTCTAGGGAAGTCTTCACCCGTACCACTGCTCCACCCTCCGGGGTATCTCCAGAAATCATGGAACTCCAGTATGATAAGTTGGATGCAACCTCATTCCCCCTACAGGGGCACTCATCTTTGTTGTCTCTGAGGGACTTAAATTCTTGAGCGGTGCATCGGCAGACATAACCGAATCCCTCAGATATCATTTTCTCAGCATATTTCAGATATACCGGCATTCGGTCACTGGCCCTAATTACCACGTCTGCCTTCCTGCCAGATATCCATTCGTATTCTTCCTCAATTTGTGAATACGCAGAGGGATCGGGTGGCTTAACCCTTGTATCTGTGTCATCAAATCTCAGAACCACCCTCCCTCCATTCATTTTCGCTAATTCGGAGTTAATCACAACCCCCCTCGAATGTCCAAGTGTCAATGGGCCATTCGGATTGGGTGCAAATCTCAATGTCACTTCTCCCATGACACTGTTGGGAAGATCAGGTAAGCCAACCCTCTTCTTCTGTTTCTCCCTATGTAGTGCCTCGGGGTTAGAGTCCTCTAGAATTTTCCTTACCTCATCTACGCCCTTTTCACTAGCTATCCTGTTCGCTTCTTCCACATGGAGTCTTACTAGCTCCCTGAGTTCCCTGGCTCTCGGCCTTAATTCCTGCATTTCAGATAGAAGCCTTCCAAGAACACTTCCATCTTTTCCTTGGCCGTCATATTCTACAGAATTTTGTAGAGCGTACTTACGTACTGCCTGGATAACGTCCTCACTCCAAGCTCCCGATTCGGACATATTAGTCACTGGGTCGCCGATGCCCTTCTTTGTGATTCCCGTTGTCACCAGTCTTCAAGAGTGGATTGAGAGGATATTTTTCCATCTTCAGAGCGAATTGGAATCGGGGTGCCGTGAAACTCACTCCAAGCCCTAGAAACGGTTTTCCAACTCCACCTCAAGCATTCATGGGGAGAGGGCCCAGAAACCAGTTTACGTACTGCGCTCTTAGTTTTTGGATCTGAAGGGTATCCAGAACCAATTTCCATTCCTAATCGTTCTGAAAGGCTTGAAATGATCGAATCCCTTTTCACCTTTGCAATAATGCTAGAGGCGCTTGTCACGACATCAGTCGAATCCATCCCATGCCTAGATTCAATTTCCCATTCTTTCCAGGGCTCTCCTAATTTTCTGGAAAGTCTCCGTCCGAATCTTTCCTCATTAACGTCACATGCATCTACTTTCAGAACTCCGGTCGGCTGAGGTCTTGTCGATTTTCTCATCGCCTCCGCGAATAGCTCTATTTCTAGGCTATTGAGGTCCGAATTAATGCTGTTGCAGTCAATTCGTGAAGGTTCGCAGATTACGACGCCAACCCCCCATCCATGAGATTCCGCAAGTTCGGCGATTTTATTGTAAATAATATCCCTTTTTTTCGATGATAGGGTTTTCGAGTCCCTAACCCCAATATCTTTCAGGATAACCGAGTGTTCTGATGGAATGCATAGTGAACAAACCACGAGTGGACCTATTGCTGGCCCCCTGCCAGCCTCGTCAATTCCAGCATTCCGGACTCTCATATCTCTAAGTCAAATCCAGACGGGCCTTCATCCTCACTGCTAGATTTTCTATTGTTGCCAGCTTCTATTGCCCCATCAAGAATTTCGTTATCAGGATGTAAATCATCCACTTCGGAAATCTCATCTGCAATTCTAATTGCCTCATTTATGTCATCTTCGGTCTGTGCAATATCTAGGATCTCGCTAGCTTTGCTGATTACATGTTCTTCGGGCGACGTTTTTGGTTTCTCTGAACTGCCCCCCGATTTTTCTATGAAACCCCTCTTGAATTCAGACTGTGGCTGTAACGGGCTCTCAATTAGATCGGACTCCTCAAATCCGCCACGCTGGAACCGGGAAATCCAGTCTTCCGCCCTCTCTGTTTTTGTCACGTCATCGCTCTTTGAAGAATTTCTTTCGCTCACCCTGATGGAAATCGCCTTCATCACCCCAATCGTTCCAATTACTACGACTATTATAGTCAGGGAAATTTCCAGCCATTCATTCATCCATTTGATAATTATTTCACCTGTGCTATCTTTTTTCGTCCCCTGCTCAATAACTTCCTCTCCGGGGATCATCACGGAATCCGAGCTGGTGAATACGATTGCCGGGTTTCTCACAGATCTGACTTCTATGGTCATAAGTGCCTGTGTTTCAACCGGTGCAACGTCTGGAACAATCATCCATGCACTGAATGTCACAGTTCCTCCCGGCTGAACATCCAGTATCTCAAAAGATCTGTAACCCCCTGAAATAGAATCAATGGTGGAACCATCGGGCGGGACGAATGAGAATTCTGTTACGATGTTAGAATCGAGATTTGCAGTTATTCCATCAGGCCCATTTCCCGAATTAGTAAGAATCCACATCGAAGTTAGATTATTCTCTTCGATCATCTCTGAAGTTGCTATTTCCAAAACCCATGCATGCAAGTCCCCAGAAACGACCTCGAATGAAATGTAGCCAGGGGACCAGTCATCTACGAATAACTGGATTGAGACATTCGCCGCTTTTCCAGAGGATGTCCCATCTGCAATAGTGACATTCACAGAAATGCCCCTCAATGTCTGTCCTGATTCGAGGTCAATGTGGGTATTCTCAATTTCTACATTTAGCCATTCTTCGGCTCCTAACATTCTGAGTTCGAATGAGGAAACAACATCCCCTGTGTTTGTGACTTCCAATGTGACCCCGCAATCATCTCCCGGGATAGTTTCAATGCCAGAACATCCATCACTAACGACCCCTATGGAACCACCAACTCTCGGAACGATGTTCACACTCTGGATCGTCGTAGAAATAATACCCGGAGAAGCTTCGCTCCAGACTCGGGCCTTGAATAGAAGGGAACCGTCAATTTCCGAAGGCGAGTCAATTTGGATCCGTGCCTCAACAGTCCCGTTCGGAGCTACATTTTCTAGTTGCCATCTATCTATTATTGATGCACTCCAACCCTCATATTCGAAGAACAAATTCGACTGCCCCACCGGTTGAGAATTGGCATCTAGTGGAATTATTTCCATAATCAAGTCTCTCCAAGAGTTTCCTTCATTCCGGAGAGTAATCTCGAAAATATCCGTACTCCCCGGCTCAATAGATGAGATTCCACCACCTTCAACAATACTGGCCCCGTCATAGAAACCATACCTCAGGGAGAAGTTGTACCAGTCCGAGGATTGATTATCTAGCGACTGTGCTTTCATTGAGAATTGATGAAGTGATTCGGAGAGGGGAAGGCCCCCTGAAACTGATGGAGCCTCGATTGAGTAGCCTGCCCATTCAGTGGCCCCAGCCGGCAAATCAAATTCATGTCCCACGGAAGGCATCTCTTGATTTTCCCAGGATATGTTCCAACCATCCGGGCCAGTAATGGAGACAATGGCACTATCGAAGAAATCCTCGTTATTGGTGAAGTTGACATTAATTCCAATGGTGGAACTAGGATCTATGTCAAAAATAGAACCAGACTCAACCCCAAAAGTAGTCCCTCCCTCTCCCTGACCTTCTTGTGCGTGAGCACTAAGGGGAATTATTAGTGCAACCAGCACTATTAGCGTCATAGCCGCCCATCTCACAATCAACCTGTGAATGTTGAGTGATTTCATTCCTGCCCCCATATGGACGCATTACGGAGCATTCATGAGGTTAGGCACTGTTCGCCAGTCATGACACCGGTATGGCCGTTCTCTAGAAAGAAGTCCCAACCGCCCAAGGTAAAGCCCGCTGAGGAGAAGCCTGTCATCAACTATGAGCGTCAGTCGGAAGACGGTCAAAAGAGCAAGTTGGAAGACAGAAGTCACCTCGAGGATCAGGACTTCCTTGATGCGATGGAACTTCTGGATGAGAAATAGTATTGCACCCTTAGAGAACTGGATCAGGTATTAGCATAGCCAGTTTTTCTACATCGAACTCTCCGGCTTGAATCGGCGACCTAAGTCCAAACTCAGAAGAAACATGTGGATCTACTTCTCCAAACTGTCCCACTTCTTCACCACCAATTAGAATCTTAGCCCCCCTCCCAAATATCCACGGGCCTTCACCCTCTTCTAGGGGGGCGAACTCAATATTATCGAATTCGCATCCGAGGTCTCTGATTAGTGCCTGAGAAATTCCCTTTGCAGCAGTGAAGCCACTTCCGACTTCGGCGCAGGCCCATGATGCCCTTGTCCCATTCTTCGAATTGTGAACTACTTCTCCGAGCTCGTAAACCCTCTGTGGCAACTCATGATGCCTATTTGACGATAATAGCCTCAGAAGAGATGGTAGAACGAACTGACGCATCAATGTGTGGTCTATCGTTATGGGATTCGATATTTCCGATGGGTTCCCAATTCTTTTCCACCTCATTGTTTCAAATTGGTCCCGCCCGTTGGAAAGTGTCAGACTTTGAGTTTCCTGTAGTCCAACCGATCTAAAACTGGATCTAATCCTACGTTTGATGTGAGAGGATGGAAGTGGGACAGCATCGATGTGGACCGAAGATAATTTCTCAGGAAGATTTCCATATCCGAATCCAATTGCTATGTCTTCAATAATGTCAACCGGGTGCATGATGTCGCTCCGCCATCTTGGCATGGAAACAATGTGTTCCATTTCTCCAACTACACAGTCTGACCACCTTTCTGCCCTTTCGGAACCATCTGTCACCGTTCGCGTCTCGATTAGTTCCCCACCCATTCTCAAAATGGCACTGGAAATTTCAGATTCATCGATATCAATTCCAAGTATTGCCTTGACAAGCCTGCTTGGGACCCTGTGTATCTTGTCATCGAAGTTTGGAGTCGTTGAAACCTCCCCGTTCCATCCAGAAATCTCCACACTTTCCACCTTACCGCCCAATTCTGAGAGGGATAGGCACACCAGGAGGAGGCATGTCTCACACGCTCGCTCGTCAGTTCCAGTGACGTCGATGAAGAAGTCCGTAGTACCTTCACTGACTGTGGTATGTTCACCATTAATTATTGGAGGGAAAGAGAGAATCTCGTCATTAGAATCGAGGATGACGGGAAAACGGTCCATTGAATCCATGAGGTGGGCATATTCAATTCCCTTTGGATGCTCGGAAAGTACTTCGGATATGCTCATCTTACTTTCCGATGATAGGGGTGTGAATGCGAAACTACCCTCAACAGTTTCATACCTGAATGGAGCCTCAAGTCTGGATAAATCATGAACCCCTATTGATGAAAGGGACCTTTTTCTCCCAAGGGTTATGTGCAACTTCTCTTGATGATCCATTAAAGACTGGATAAATGCATCCTTTTCCATGTGATCTTTCCCTGTGTCCACCCCTCTCACTACAGCGGCCATAATTACTGGTCTGATTTCTTTCAATGAACTATCGACATCGATTCTTATCCCACTCTTCATGACTTCTACTTTGTTTACAGTGCCATGGGCGTCCAAGAATGATCTAGCTGCTCGGGCCATAGTTTCATGACTGAGTAGATCAGGCCTATCTGGAAAAACTTCAATTTCTATTTTCTCCATATCAAAATCTTCTACGGGGCACCCAATTTCAGGAAGCAAATCAGGCCATTTCTCACTTTCATGTTTGAAATTGTTGATACTCTGGATTCTATCCAATATTGAGTGCTGGAGATTTATTGTTGGCACGAATCCACCTCAGTTTCCAAGCCACATTGGCAATGGCCTCTCAAATCCAACTAATCTGAGTCCACTAATTGCAGCAGTGTCCATGTCCATGGCTCTGAGGTTCCTCCTGCTGAACATGGATATTCTCTCCACCCCTATCTCTCTCATCCAACCCTTGAGGCCTGAGTTAATTGTCGAAATATGAGAACTCAGTTCACTATTTCCGGGAACCGGTCCAACAAACAGTGAACAACCGGCAGAAATTGCAATAATGAGGTCTTCAGAACTTGGCATGGTGTCCATCTCAATTGCTATTGTCCGGCCCTGGGATTCGAAATCCATGGCTCTAGACGCTAATCCAATTCTCGGGAGGGCAGATGCGCCCCTATTTCCACCTGGCGTTCCGGCGTGAACTACAGCCCCATCTAGATCCAATTCAGTCACAAGTCTGAACAGATGTTCCACTCTTTCCACTCCGTCTCTAAGGAAAATTAGGGATGAATCTTTCATTGAACTAGTCAATGAAACAACCAGGGCCTCAATCTCAGCGTCATTGAGTGGTGGCAAATCTGCAAGATCCAGTACAATCCCAGAGCATTTCGCAATGTTGTCAGTGGCATTTGATAAACCATCCTTGCCAACAATGAGTAAATCATTTTCCTGGGGGTTATTGCCAACCATGGCTGGCTGGCTGTCTCTACCTGGGAATTTTATTGAGTCCCCCTCGTCACCACGAATGAGCCACGGAATCTGGAAGAACATTCCTCCCTCGTCCTTGCCCACGGGAATTACTCTAGTGCCGCTTTCGACAGGAAATTGTTCAGGCAGCCTATCAGTCGCTGATGGAAAGATGCCTATATTCTGGAATCCCTCTGAGACCCATCTCCGAGGGGTCTCATTTTCTGATATTCCTTGATTTTCAGCTTCTAGTACCAATGCATCGTCGCCAACAGAAAGTCCGAGGGGCCCCAGGTGAATAGAAAAATCTGCTATCTCAGAATCAGAAATTGACCTCATTGATGCCCCATGGCCAGGTGGTGGGCAACTTCCTGCAATCACAATTTTCCCTCCAGTAATTCCGACTCCGGGGGTCGGTCCTGCGGATCCCATGATTATCACGACGCCCCCAGACATCCCTGCTCCGACATTGCTGCCAACGTGGCCCCTGACAACTAGGGCGCCCCCAGACATCCCCGCTCCTGCATCACTACCAGCAGAACCGTGGATGGTAATTGACCCCCCAGACATGTGAAAACCTGCCCTATCTCCTACGTCTCTCTCGACCACAGCCCTCCCCTCGGTTTGGAATGCCCCTAGCATTGAACCACATCCGCCCTCAACAGTGAGAGAGCCCCCTCTGTTCATCCCTCCCACACATTCTCCAAGATCACCCAGTATGAGCACCCTTGACTTGGGGGGTAGATGGGTGATTACACCAAACTCACCATTGCGAGGTTTGAGGTCCCCTCCCGAGCCATAACCGATCTTAATCAGACGGTCCTTTTCCATGGCCTCAGGAAGCATTTTGGCAATGTCCCTGTTGAGCTTGAGACTCTTCGCGGTCAATTCTCTCATCGCACTCGGTACGCGGACACGAGCAAGTGGTCTTCATTGTGACGGGCCACAATATAACTGTCATGACTTTTATTGAACTGACCAATCCAGCGAATGGGTATGTTGATAGAGGGTAGTCATGGGCCTCCAAATGGGGAGACGCGGATTCTCATGGGCGCAATCAGGGTTGCAATCAATGGCTTTGGAACAATTGGAAAGCGTGTTGCAGACGCTGTAGACGCCCAAGATGACATGGAAGTCGTAGGGGTAACTAAGACTGGGCCTTCATTTGGATGTGATTTAGCCGTAAAGAAGGGATTCCCACTTTACTGCACATTTGATGATGAGGCAGCTATCTCCCGATTCTCTGAGCAAGGATATGTTTGCTCTGGGGGAATCTCTGATTTGCTGTCAGTAGCCGATGTCGTTGTAGACTGCGCGCCTGGAAAGATGGGTGCAGAAAATCTAGCCAAATATCAGTCGGCTGGAATCAAATATATGTTCCAAGGGGGAGAAAAGCACGCTCTCACAGGTCTTTCCTATACCTCATCTGCAAACCACTCAGATAATCTGAATGCTCAGGGGACGCGAGTCGTCTCATGCAATACGACCGGGCTCTCACGAACCCTAGTGCCACTTTACGAACACTGCGGCTCCTTGAAAGTCGAGTGTACTATGATCCGCCGTGCAGCTGATCCGGGAGACTCAAACAAAGGCCCCATCAATGCAATCAAACCCGTCCTCAAGGTACCTAGCCACCATGGTCCTGATGTGATGACTGTCAAGCCAGAGATCGAGATAAACAGCCTCGCAGTAGCAGTACCAACAACAATCATGCACGTTCACTCAATAATTGCCGACCTGCCCCCTGGGCACGGCCTCACTACGGAGACGGTTCTAGAGCTCTGGGGAGATACCCCTAGAGTCATAATTATGAATGGTTCAGAAAATCGTATTACAACTACCGCAGAAGTAATGGAAATGGCCCGAGACATAGGTAGGAAGTGGGGAGATTTACATGAGATTTTCGTATGGGAGGATGGAGTCAAGCTAGTTGGCGACAGGCTGTATTATTTCCAAGCTATTCACCAAGAAAGCGACGTCATTCCTGAGAATGTCGATTGTATCCGCGCACTCATGGGAACCGAGTCCGATTGGAAGATGAGCGTCGCCAAGACAGATGCCGCAATTTCCCGCTATTATGGCCTCTGAGTGCGATTATCACCCCCAAAATATTGACTTGTGACCCAATCAACTGTAGTTAACGGTCAAAAGTCAGACTTGGCCCGTAGGACCCATGTACGCAAGGAGAAAGACACTATTGTCTATTTTCCTCCTATTGGTTTCAGCCTGGTCCGGATCGGCCGTAGCAGAAATACGGGATGCCGAATCGAGTAGCCTGGATGTTCCTTCCTCCGAATGGTCCGGGCAGTGGTCTCTACTTTCACATGCAGACTTATTTGAGTATCAGATCAGGGAGTCATCCGGCCTTATTTTCTCTCCCTTCGGAAACTTTGATCCATCCAAAGAACCATTGCCCATGGGTCCAGATTGGCTTAGAAATACTGCAAATCCAAATAATTCCCCCATCCTCATAATTCAATCAGTTGATTCAGACCTATCCCTATTGATTAACGAACTAGAAGATTATGGCTTCCGAGTCCTTGACTTCATACCAGACAGCTCTCTTATCGTCAGGGCCCCCTCGGACTACCAAGAAAAACTTGGCAATATCGGCCATGCTAGTTGGTCCAGCGTGATGCCAATATCATGGAAGGTTTCCCCTGATATCTTGGCATCGGCTCCTTCGGAGGGGCTCCTTGATCTGGAAATAATACCGACCTCAGACTTAGATGCAGATCAATTATCCGAACTATCATGGCATTTGTCTCAGATTTCAGAAGACTATGGCAATATGGATATTTGCGATTTGAATCTCTGCCAACTTAGGGCAGTTGATCCAATATGGGTTGCACCCTTAGCAATGGACTGGAGAGTTCTGAGCATTCAGAAACATGGTGAATTGGCAGTTCACAATAGCAATGCATGGACAATTTCTGGTCTAGAAGAGGCATACTTGAGTAGTTCAAACACCCTCAATGGATCTGGTGAAGTTTTGGCTATTTCCGACACCGGTCTGGACGAAGACCACGGTGATTTCAATGGCAGGGTCAGGGGGATATATGATCAGTTCGGACCCGATAACAGCCATTCTGATATGAATAGCGGACACGGCACCCACGTTGCTGCTACACTCCTTGGGGACGGCTCGGGTAATGCCGGCTCAACTGGAATGGTTCCCGATGCCACATTCCACTTCTACCAACTAGAAGCCGACAGTTCAGGTGTTCTGGCTAGATGGGGTTCGCTTTACGAGATGTTCACCCATTCATGGGACCAAGGAGCTAGGATTCAGACAAATAGTTGGGGCAATACAAACCTAGTCGGAGAGTACTCCTCGGATTCTCGTTCTGTTGATGATTTCATCTATGACTATCCTCGATTCCTAGCACTATTCTCAGCGGGCGACCTTGGCCCGAATTCCAACTCAGTAACCCCTCCCGGTACTGCGAAAAATGCACTGACCGTCGGGGCCTCGACCACAGGCTCCTACTCGAGCGTCCCGGAAGGTTCGGTATCCGAAACCTCATCTTCAGGGACTACCTTGGATGGGAGAATAAAGCCCGACATCGTGGCTCCAGGGGTGATGATTTGCTCTGCTAGGGCGGAGGAAGCCCAGTACGCAAGTGGCAGCTCATGTTCAACGGCCACCCATAATGATGGGACGACTCCTCTGTATATGGCCCTGAATGGGTCATCTATGGCCACTCCCGTCGTCGCTGGCGCCGCTGCGATGACTAGGCAGTACCTCAGGGAAACAGAGGGAATCAGCGAACCACGCTCCGACTTAATCAGGGCCATTCTCATTAATGGGGCTGAGGATCTTGGCAATCCAGACATTCCAAACGCACTAGAGGGATGGGGGCAACTGGATTTGCAACAGAGTTTGTATCCATCTGGCACTTTCAATGATGACATCATGGGAAGCTCAGAGGGGAGCTTGAATTTATTCTATGACGATTCCAGACAACTCATGCCAGGTCACAGTTTCGCCTACACATTTGAGATGTCCAGCGATGCCATGGGGGGGCTTGATATCACATTGGTGTGGAACGACAGAGAGGGTTCAGCAATTGCCAACCAGAGCTCTCCACGTTTGGTCAATGACCTTGACCTCAAGCTCACTGCTCCAAATGGCTCAGTTTACATTGGAAACAGCTTCTCGGGTGGATTCAGCATTATGGGGAGCGGGAATGAGGACAGGCTGAACAATGTCGAGAGAATTAGACTACCCTCGGGGACTAGCGACATTATCGAAACGTGGACCGTTGAGGTGGGTCATGCCGGTGGTTACCTGCAGGATTACTCCCTAGTAATAACGGCCAGTGCATCAGAGGTCGAGAAAGCAGATCTTGCAGTATTCGAAGGCTCATTGACTACTTCCATTGAAAGCCCCCTGCAAGGAGATACCCTGCTAATCGAGGCAGCATGGGGAAATAGGGCCTCTGCACCTACTGGGAGCTACAACATTGAGGTTGAGGACCTGACGACAGGGAACATCATTCACACCTCTACTAGGGCCTCACTTAATGGCGGGGAATTGGATTCCCACTCATTCCCTCATTCATTCTCTTCAACCGGGGAGCACCTGCTTGAGTTGAGACTGGACTCAGATTCCGTAGTGGAAGAAATTAACGATGAAATTTCGGGGACGGATAATAACAAAATTACAATTTCAGTAATGGTTTCTCAGATTGGAGTCAGAGTGACTCCAATGATGGAGGACGGGAGCTTCCCGAGCAATCCCGCACAGCTGCAACAGGCGATGAGCAGAACTCTTGATCCCCGTACTGGCAGCTCGATATATTTCGACCTCGAACTTAGGAATGAAGGAACCTCGCCAATTTCTGTGAGATTGAGCGTCTCTCCTGTCCAGATCGTCTCCGAGAATGGGATATTACAGCAGCCATCGGATGAGTGGTGGAAACTACTCAATGAGTCAGGCCCATGGAACCTGGCGCCGTTCGGCGATGAGGGTGATCGTATTCTTGTACAGTTGAACCTCACAGACGTCGACACAGACATAGGCAATCCAGCCGGAGCTGTTTATGCGTTGCCGGGAACTTTCGTAACGGACCTAAACCTATACGACGTAAATGCCCCCACTGTCTCTAACTCCATTAGGCTAGAGGCTGAGGTAGAGAGGGTCGAGGGACTATACACCATTGCTGCTGGTACTGAGGGACTCGGGGCAGAACCAGGAGAACTCGCAATTTTCTCCCTCTCGGTGAAGAACACAGGTAACGGACCAACCCAGTATAGGGTATCTTGTGATTCAGAAAATCAATGGACTATTTTCATTGGAAACAGCCAATCCTCGGACATCACACTCGATCCCCTTGGCAGGTTGCAGTTCCTCCCAATCCCGATTAAGGTGAGGGTTCCAGACTCGCAGAATGGCGAACCTTCAGCTGGCACCACGGAGGATCTGTCATGCACTACCACTTCTGTCAACGATCCTACCCTTACTACAACTGAAGATGCAACTGTGGAGGTCCTGGAGAATATGGATTTCCTGACGGACATCTTTTCTGTGGACGAATCTGATATTTGGACGCCATTAGGGGCACTCGCTGCCGCTTCAGAAAGAGCTGTCCTCAATGGAGACTCAGTAGCAACTAAGATGGTGGTAACCAATGATGGAAATGTGCCAATGACATTCGAAGTTACAGCACTTTCCTCGCTAAACACATGGCCCGTGCAAATAGTCCACGAATCGGATGAGTCACTGGAGGGGGTTTCTCTCACAATCCCAGCCGGCTCGCAGGCAATCGTCACCGTCAATACAATCGTTCCCATGACTGCACAGATGGGAGACTCGAATACCATAACCATCAGGACCGTGCAGGATGGGGGTGAGATGGTCACTAACGCTACCAAGCTAGTTGTACTAGAGTTGGCACACTTGGACCTAATCGGCGATGAGAAGATATCGGTAGCATTGGGAACCAGCGGGATTGCCTCGATACACGCTCATAATATTGGAAATGTGGAACTATCAGTTTCTCTAACGATGGGGAGTCTCCCGGAGGGATGGTCAGCCGGCTTCCTTTCTTCTCGTGATTTTCAGATGGGAATGAATCAGGAAGCGACAATTATGGTGGCCTTGGAATTGCCCGGAAACCTGTCCTCCGGACCCCTGACTAGTACTGTCCCTGTCATCATTGAGGCGTACACTCCTAGTGGGGCTTCCCAATCATACACGGTATGGATGCAAGTCGAAGTACTGCCATCATCATGGCTCGTGTTCGAATGTCAGAGCACCTCGGTAGAGGGAATCGTCGCTGGCTCCGAAGGGGAGTTTGAGGTGACTCTAACAAATTGGGGGAACGTGGACTCCGAGTTTACAATTGACTTGGTCGCACCCGAAGGCTGGTCGGTATCAGTCTACTCTCCACATTCAGGCCCACTTTCCCCTGGACAGACTATCCAGATAGTTCTAACCGCAAGCCCTGGCGACTCTACCGAGTTCGGCCTTGTTCAACTATCACTGCAAGCAAACTCAATCTCGTCAGATGTGACATCTACCAATGGCAATATCGAATTGCAGGTCAGTAAATCCAGAGATTCAGATTCTGGATTGATTCCACCTTGGGCGTATGCGATAATTTTCCTATTGCTGCTTTCCACCACAGTTGTCCTCGGATTGAGGATGAGGAAGTCAACCTCCGAAGGGACAAGGCCGGAAGAAGAGTTGATTCCACCCGGTTCCGCCCTACTATCGGGGACCCAAAATGAGAGGATGGCAGCTGCAATGGAGACAAGCGTTTCGGGCGAGGTTCTAACTGGAACGGTTTCCGACGACGAAATCGAATCTGCCTTGGACTCTTCCTCATTGCCTTCACTTGAGATACCCAGTCCTCCAGAGGGAGCTCCCCCTCTGCCACTCGGTGGGCTCCCGGACGGATGGACCATGGATCAGTGGGTCGCTTACGGGAACCTTTGGTGGGAGCAGAATCGTCCGTGACCATTATCACTGCCTTCTGGGTCGGAATCACATGAGTGGCTCTATCGTCTTGTTTGGTCCTCCTGGCGCCGGGAAGGGAACACAAGCAGGCAAGATATCTGAAATTACGGGGAAACCACAGGTCTCAACTGGGGACATGCTAAGGTCAGCAGTTTCCGAGGGGACACAGTTGGGCCACGAAGCCAAGTCGTACATGGATGCAGGACTCCTTGTCCCTGACTCCATAATTATTGGACTAATCTCCGAGAGGCTCAGTAATGACGATGCATCGAATGGCGTCCTCTTTGATGGTTTTCCCAGAACCATTCATCAAGCAGAGGCACTAGAGGAAATAGTCTCAGTAACATCAGTGATATCAATCGAGGTTCCTGATGAATCGATTATTGAAAGAATAGTGGGAAGAAGGATGGATCCGGAAACCGGGGAGATATACCACGTCAAGTTCAAGCCACCCCCAGGGGAAATATCCTCAAGGGTCATTCAGAGGAGAGATGACACCGAGAAGACTGTCAGGAGTAGATTGTTAGCATATCATGAACAGACGGCGCCACTGGCTGATTGGTACTCAGAAAGGGGCTTACTCATTCGAATCGATGGGGATTTGCCAATCGAAGAGGTAGGCAGGTCAATAGCTTCCAAACTGTGAGGGATTGAAATTTCTAGAAGAGGGCAAAGCCGATCAAGAACTTCCCGTAAGAGGAAGTCGGACGCTGCGGAAGCAATATCTGAGCTATCAGAAACCCTCTCCAGTAGTATTTCCAGAGACATAGAGATTGCAAATGCGGCAGCAAGGGACATACTGAGAGTTGGGAGGAGGCATGGTAAGAGGCCCGACTCGGGGATTTCTAGGATGATTTGCAGATCTTGCAAAAAATCCCTTTCGCCCGGTGTGAATTCAAGAACTAGAATCGTCTCCAAGCAGGTGTTTATAACATGCCTGTCTTGTGATAGAGTCAGGAAGTTTAGTCCAGGTGAGTAATATGAATTCAATACCAGACAGAATACTCAGACAGTCATCGGACCCCTCACTTAGAGTGACTGTAAGGATTGGAAAATCCGGATCAACTGATGCCATAGCGGCAGAGTTGGAAGACCAACTGAAAACCCGCGAACTAGTGAAAGTTAAGGCAAACAGGGGAATAGCCGGAGACTCCCAAGAGAGAGATGCCATTTTCAGCTCTTTGGCATCGGAATCGAAATCAAGATTGGTTTTCCAGAGGGGGAATGTGGCAGTTTTCTGGTCGGGAAAATAACCCGTCCTTTTCGCTTACCTGAGATTTAATCATCGCGAATTATTTAGGTCTAACTAATCTCGGCGCCTCATGGTCAGTCAAGAGCAAGTGGTACTCGGTATTTTCATAGTGTCCTTTGTATTGATATTGTCCGAGGTAGTTCATAGAACAATAGCAGCCTGGTTTGGCTCTGTTTTAATGCTGGTTTACGGGCACTACTCGGGAGTATTCCATCTCCATGAGATTTACGACAGAACCGGCCAACTGATTGAAACCCATTCCCTTGAGCATACTATGCTGGGATGGATAGAGTTCGAGGTTATCGGATTACTACTGGGGATGATGATATTCGCCTCCATTCTTGAGTTGAGCGGATTTTTCGAATTCGTTGCTATTAAGGCGTCAAAGATGAGCGGAGGCGACCCATGGAAGTTGATCGTTCTACTGGGGTCATTCACGACTCTAATTTCCCTAGTAATAGACAACGTTACGGCAATAATTATCATTGCCCCAGTCACACTAAGGATTTGCAATAAGTTGGAAATAAATCCGGTCCCGCCACTTCTAGCAGAGGCTATTCTATCCGACACAGGCGGTGTTGCATCTATGGTGGGCGACCCGCCAAATGTGATGATTGCAGCAGAGGCACATGGAATTCCCGAGATTGCAGACTCATTTGGTTTCAATGGCTTCTTAATCCACTTGGGGCTAATGACTCTCTTTGCATGGATTGCCACGCTGGCTTACTTCAAGTGGTACTACAAGGACTGGACTAGCCAGAAACCCCCTCATGTCGATCTATTGATGGAAGAGGACGAATGGGACGCCATTTCCGATAAGCGCCTGATGGACACTACCCTAGGCGTACTCGCGATTACTGTAGTGATGTTCTCCGCCAAGGAGTTCCTGCATTTGGAAATCGAAATTCATGCAATTGCATTGGCAGGAGCTGGTTTTGCTCTAATAGCAGCCAGACCCCGCGAGGAGCAGTTGAGAGAGGGATTCATCAATGATGTAGTGGACAAGGTGGAATGGCAGGCTTTGCTATTCTTTGCAGGTCTCTTCATCTTGGTTGGGGGGATCGGCGATGCGGGCTATCTCGACCAGATGGCTAATTGGATATTCGACAATTTCGGTTCAGACGAAGTTCTTCTGGCTGTGGCAATAATTTGGGTCTCCGCAATTGCTAGTGCTTTCATTGATAATATCCCGTTCACCGCTGCAATGATTCCCGTGATCGTCCTCATTGGAGAGGAGAGCATCGCCGCTGGAAATCCAATAGACATCGAACCTCTGTTCTGGGCTCTGGCAATGGGGGCCGGTTTCGGAGGTAACGCTACCCCAATAGGCTCCAGTGCGAATGTCATGACTGTCGCCATCAGCGAACGCGGCCCATATCCCATAACAACAAGAGAGTGGATGAGAGCAGGATTCCCTGTGATGATAATTACGTGCCTCTTCGCTACTGTATTCATGATGGTGTTCCATGGGACACTCTACTCATCCTGATCCTCTACCCTCAGGCCTCCCACGACCTCATCCGTGCTTTTCGGAAGAAGGTCATCGAAAATGACCTCAGAGGTAGTCTCATCATCAATCTGATTGGACATTGATGCTATCTCAATTCCTTCTCTTGCGTGCACGGATTCTGAGAGCGCCTCGTCTAAACGGTCTAGTGCCCTAGAGGAAACCATCCTGGAAATAGTCCCCCTTCTCTCCTCATCTCTAAGCGATTCGATCTGTGCCAGAAGCATCTCTCTTCTAGCATTCTCCACCCTAGCTGCATGCACAATACTCGACCTGGAGAGTAATGAAACTCGTTGCGTAGCAGCAAATGCCTGTTGCTCATATGACTCTGCCAATAGCTCCCTATCCTCACTGCTTACCAAGCCCTCTTCAGCCATTTCGCCAAGCCTTCCAAGGGCAGCACGACTAGCGATAACCTCTGCTAAAGCAACCTCGTATTCCTGTTCACTCTCGGAAACCACGCCAGTAATTCCGAGTTTCCGCAGTAAAGGCTTCATCGTAAGTCCCTGTACAAGCAGGGTCCAGAGAACAACAGCGAAACCTATCACAAGCATTGTTTCGTAAACGGACTCGTCGATGAACACCAATCCACTATAGCCCTCAAGATGCGTCCCTTCGTGGACTATGTGCGACATGTAGAGGAGCAAAGCAATTGGGATGCTGCCCCTTAGGCCCCCCCAATATAGGGCCAATTGCCACTCATTTGAAATTGGCTGTTGACGTGATAAATTTGTGATAGATGTCAAGGGGAATACTACCAATCTCGCTACCAAGGCAGCAAAAATCCCGTAGAAAGCCAGTCGCAATGTCTCTGTAGTGGGAGTTAGGACACTTTGCAATTCGTACCCTATCATCAGGAAAAGTACGCTGTTAATCAGGAACACAACAACTTCCCAGAAATGATGAAGACCAATTCTCGCAGTTGGAGTCATCCCATGTTCAATTCCATGGTTACCAACCAACAACCCCGCAACTACTACGGCAATTACCCCGCTACCATGCAATGTTTCTGCAATAAGGAAAGACCCGAATGCAAGAGCCACAGTCAAGGCAATTTCAACCAAATGATCCTCGCTATGTTCCAGTAGCCAATTTCCTATGGAGCCCAATACGGCACCAACGATGAGGCCGATGAGGACCACAGTAAGGAATGAAGCAATTCCCTCGGTAATCATGGCAGAAGTGCCCAGCTCCCCACCTGCTAGAAGTGTGAGTAGTGAGATGAGTAATATGTTGAATAGGACAACAGCAGTTCCATCATTGAATAATGACTCCCCCTCAATCAATACTGACAACCTCTTAGGAGCACCTAATGTCCTGACAAGTGCTAGTACGCTTACAGGGTCCGTGGCAGCTAGGATGCTTCCAATTAGGAGTCCGTAGATCATTCCATATTCCGCATCAGCCCAGAGGAGTTTCCAAAGTATGGTCCCAATGATTACTGTATTGAGGAGGACCCCTGGGACAGCAAGAATGGAGATCGGCCGCCAGTTCCTACGAAGCCTATCTATGTGCATCTGCACTGCTCCCTCGAATAGGAGTGGTGGAAGCAGGATGAACAGGATAATCTCGGCAGACATAAGTCCCCCTCCGGGCTCAAGCGGCAGGAAACCCTCTCCCAGCCATCCAAGCATCAGCCCAACGATAACAAGGGCGATTGTGTATGGCAATCTCACCCACCTAAGTCCCAATGCCACCAATAATGACATTATCAGGGCTCCAAGGAGGCCCTGCAACCACGTCGGCGGTATAGCTGTCATATATCGCCCGAGGTAACTTTCTACATTGAACTTGACGCATGTAGCCCGCTATAATGAAGCACGAGACCCCGTCAGAAGGCTATGCCAGAATGCAATGTTTGTGGATTGGTAACCATTTCATCACCGTGCTCAGCATGCGGCTGTGAAACAACTGCGGAAAACCCAAACAAGTCCGATCTTACGAAAGATGTTGGTTCCGATCAAGAAAATTTATTGCCATTCGGCCTCGAAGGAGGTAGTGGGCAGTCTAACATTTCCAGCATTCCATTCGGCCTCGATCTTTCTCCGATTGTACATGAAAAAAGAAAACTCGCCTTCGGTTTCGAAGAATCCCCCAGGGACGACCACGCAGACGAAGAATTCGCAGTAAATTCTGAACCACTTAGTGATGAAATATTGAAAACACTCCCTTTTGACCTCTCAGACTCCCCTAATGGGAACCAATAATCGAACCACTGGTAGCAATTTATCACTCCCTATTGTACTTCGCTTACCCCGGTTACTTCATATACCGAATGTAGGTCGCCGGGATGCTTTATGTGCTCCTTGGTACATCGCGTACCAGGGTAAGAGGTTGAGGCCGCTCCGCCCCGCGGGGAGACGGAATGGCCAGAGAAACCTGAATTGATATGCCTGGAATACCAGAGGAATTGCCCCTCCGCTATCTTTAGTGGGGGGGCGATTAAAACTCATACAGGTGGGTATGTGGAATCACAAGATGCTACAACCCGACTGGGGGATGGCTCGGCTCGAGAGCCGAAGAAGGTCGTGACAAGCTGCGATAAGTCGCGGGGAGAGGCATGAATCTCATGGATCCGCGAATTACCGAATTGGACCTCCTGGCACTCAGTGCCATTCCTCATTGAAGGAAAGGGAACCCCCCGAACTGAAGCATCTCAGTAGGGGGAGGAATAGAAATCAAAAGAGATTCCGTTAGTAGTGGCGAATGAAAACGGAATAGGACAAACCGAATCCCCTTGGGAAACCTTGGGGAGATGTGGGGTAAGGATCGTCTGTAGCCTAATTCTAGGAAGTGGAAGTCGTCCTGGGACGGCGCACCAAAGAGGGTGAAAGTCCCGTACACGTACTAGATATGGCCAAGTGACGACACCAGAGTAGCGTGCGTTGGATATCGCGCGTGAATGTGGGAGGCAGATACTTCCAATCCTAAATACTACTCGAGACCGATAGTTGACAAGTAGCGTGAGCGAAAGCTGAAAAGTATCCTTAGCGGGATGTGAAAAGACCCTGAAACCAGTCGGGAACAAGCTGAATAGGCGTGAAAGCGAAGATATGA